>Ga0315282_10001760_pt1 | contig 40416 bp, 32 predicted proteins | sample YL17G07_20_MG_FD_203693 | JGI IMG/M metagenome (GOLD analysis project Ga0315282, IMG submission 203693) | Sediment microbial communities from Yellowstone Lake, YNP, Wyoming, USA - YL17G07_20 | ecosystem: Environmental > Aquatic > Freshwater > Lake > Sediment | place: USA: Wyoming | collected...
TCATCTCTATCACCGTCGCATGTCGTCCCATACTCACAAGATACATTATTATGCTCAACAATGCAGGTAGGCACTAGGCTGTGTCTGAGAAATCCGATGACACCGGTTCCTGGGGCGGGTTTGGAACCCGCCACTACGCTGTGACAGCGTCTTGGGTCCTCGAGACAGGACCGTGAGCCATGATGTACCCCGAACTCGACTACCTGCCCGAATCGGAGGACCCGACGATCACCATCGAGACGGAGCGACTGGTCGCTAAGGTGATCGATAACAACGGCCTGCGTCGCCCTGACGCGAGGACGTACTTTGGCGGACCGGTCTTCGGCGCGTTCACCCACCACTTCGGGTATCATGGCATCAGGACTCTCTACGACAAGACCGAGCGGCGGAACGTCGTCGCTCCATTCCTCGCCATCCTCAACTGGCAACACGTTGCCATGGATGGGATCGAACTCGATCCCGTCGACGACCGGGCGGCGTACGGCATCCCGCGCGGCTGGCCACTCGCACTCAGACGGTTTGACGATGAGGTGAGCCTGCGCCTCGATCCACTGCCGAGAAGCCAGTTCGCCTATCGCCTCGCGATAGGGCCAGCCGCTGACGCGGCTGGTGACGCGCTCGACTTCTCCGTACGGTTTCTGTTCAGCAAGAGGCCGGAGGGCCGGACCCCGAAGTTCTCCAGCTCATGGGCGTGCTACCTCGCCGGGTGGGACAGCGTCGCCATGCACTACGTGCGGAAGCGACCGGACGGTTCTCACGAGTGGACTACCATCGGCGAACGGCCGGACATGGTCATCGGCGAGCCGGTCGGCTATCGGCACGATCAGACGCCGTACCGCTCGGAGGACGTTGCCCTGCCCCTTGCGTACATCCGGATCGGCGGGCGAGCGTTCATCGTCATGTTCAGCGACGCGGCGATGAGCCCGTTCCTCGTGAATTCCGGCGGCCATCTCTTCTGTTCCCCCGTCCAGAACCCGGCGCTCGACTTCTCGTGGGAGGTCGAGGACTACCCCCTTGGTGAATCCCTCGGCTTTGTCGGACGGCTCATCTACGCGCCGTTCACGGACGAGGACGAAATCATGCGGCGATACGACGAGTTCCGCACGAGCAACGAGCGGGATCTCTGATGTGTGTACGGGCCGATACCCCGTTTGCCCTTAACCCCAGCCCTTCTCCCGGTGGGGGAAGGGATACGAACGCGAAACGAACGCGCAGCGTTCGCTGGATGATCTACCATCACTCACAGGTGTCTTCCCCGAACGAAAGCACCCTCGCGGAACGGACATGAGAGAGCCATGAACGAATTGCTCGCCTCCGCACGCCACTTCGCCGACGGACTCCTCTCGCACGGTCGGGATCACTACGGCCCTGTCCATACGCCGATGTTCTGCCACTTCATCGATCTGGAGACGCTCACCATCCCCCGGCAGCACACCGCCGCCGAGTGGCGGGCGCTCATGGCGGATTGGGAGGAGGACAAGGGATATCTCCTCTGGGGCAAGGACCGCTCGAACCTCACGTGGGCGCACCAGTCGAACCTCCTCTGGGACACCGAGACGATCCGCCTTCTCCATCGTCTGACGGAGCGGACCGGAGATCGGAGCTATGCCGACGCTGCCGAGCGGTACATGCGGTATTTCCTCGGTCACTGCGTCAGCCCTACGACCGGCCTGTTCGCGTGGGGCGAGCACGTCGCGTACAACGTCGAGACCGACCGCATCGAAGGTCAGCGCCACGAGCTGCAACACGAGAACCCCCTCTGGGAAGAGCTTTGGCGGATCGATCCCGACGCGGTGGAGGGTGAGATTGAGGCACTCTACCGCTACCAGGTCGTCGATAAGGACGCGATGATCTACGACCGTCACGCCCGTTACTGGGATGGACTGCCGGAGCGGGATCAGGCGACGATCATGGGCTACGCCGGCATCTACGCGAAGGCGTGGGCGTTCCTCTGGAGGAAGAGCAGTGACGAGCGGTACCTCGACTGGGCGAAACGTCAGTTCCTCGCGTTCCAGGCGAAGTCGGGTTCGGACGGCCTGTATCCGGATAACTGGACCGATTCCGACAAACGGGAAGAACCGCGTCAGTTCGCGCCGCGCTCGACGCTCAGCGTGGCGATGTTGGATGTGTACGCGCTGACCGGTGATCTTGCGTGGCTCGACGATGGGCTGCGGTATCTTCGAGCCTGCGTCCGCGCGGTCGAAGCGGGAAAGACCGACGGGCGATCCCAGCCGCGCTACGAAGACCCGGTCTTCAGCGATGGCGCGTCCGGTGGGATTCGCGTGACGTTGGCGGCGTTGCGCCACACCGGGGAGCGGTGCTGGCTCGACAAGGCCCTCGAACTTGGCCATCGGCTCACGGAAATCCGCCGCCCCAACCCGCAGATGGCGAGCCACGAGGCGGAGCGGATCGAGGCGCTCCTGGAGCTCCACGAGGCGACTGGAGACGCCGCGTGGCTCACCGAGGCGGCGAAGGAAGGTGAGTTCGCCGTCGAGGCGTTCGTTCACCCAAGCGGCCTCATCAGGGGGACCGCGATCATCAGGCGGCGCGACTACTACGATGCGATTCAGGGGTCGGGTCGGCTTGCGCTTGCGCTCTACACCCTCGGCGAGAGGCTCGAAGCGCACCAAGCACGGAAACACGCCGAACCGATCCGGGTCATCAAAGCGCCCCCAGCAGCGCCGACCATCGGCGAGCCGGAATTCCTCGCCGAGGCTGCGAACGATGTTCCGATCACCATCCGCGTTCGGATCAGGCATCCGTACGGTGTCAGAAGCGCGACGCTCCACTACGCGGTCGGCTACCACGTCGGTGAGCGCGTCCAGGACGACTGCTACACCTTCACCATCCCACCGCCCGGCCCACAGTTCGAGGGGAAGCTCGCGTTTGCGGTCGAGGCATGGGGCGACGGTCCGCAGCCGACGCGGTCCATCACGCGGTGGTACGAAGTCGAAGTCGTCTCCTCCGAGACCGTGGCGACCTCCGAGGACGGAGAAGCCTCAGCCTCACGGATCGGTGTGATTCTCGGCGGACTGAAGCCGGGTTCCCCGCTTACGGTCCGCGCACGTGCTGGTGCGCCGGAACTGGCGGAGGAACTGCCGCGACCATGGAAAGCCGTCACACGAACCTTCTCCGTCGAAGCCCAACGGAATCCCGGCGCGAGGATCACGCTTCCGTACGCCGCGACTCATGCCGACCGCGTGGTTACGGAGACGCTCCGCCCGGCCCGATGGACCGGAACGGCGTGGGAGATCCCGGATTCCGCGACGGTGGATCGGGACCGATGGTGTGCCACCGGCCCGTACACCGGTCCCGGCATGTGGGCGCTCGTCGGCACTGATCGCGTCCGGTGGCGTGCGGGGCAGCGCGAGGCATGTCCGACCGCGTTCGACATCGACGGTGACGGAAAGACAGAAGTGATCCTGACCCAATACGTGAACGGCGAGGTGCTCAACCACGACGGCACATCGCGCTTCGTTGTCCCGCTCCGGATGAGCAATCGCCCCGTCCAGAACACCTCAAGCCCGGTCGTAGCGGACGTTGACGGCGACGGCACGCTCGAACTTGTCTTCGGCGCGACGAGCGGACACGTCCACGCTACCGACGTTGCGGGTGAGGAGAAGTGGAAGGCGGAGGTCGGGGGCAAAGTGCGAGGCGGCATCGTGGTCGGGATGCTTCCCGGCGGGCGGATGATGTTTATCGGTGTGGCGTGGCACGACGCCGGCCTGGCCGTCGTGAACGGCGACGGATCGGTTCGCTGGCAGCGCTCGGTCGCGCCACCGTGCGACGTAACGCCCGTGCTCTGCGAGGCAATGCCGGGCGGTCCCGCCCTCATCGCTGCCTCGGGGAACGCGCTCGTAGCATTCCGCTGTGCCGACGGCGAGGAGCTCTGGACAAGACGCATCCCCGACGGCTCGCCCGTCGCCCCGGCAATCGGCGAGATCACGAAGGGTGGTCCGGCCAGGATCGTTACGGGTGATACGGTGGGTCGTGTCACGGTTGTCGATCTGAAGGGCCACATTGTCGGTTCGTGGCTCGTCCCGTACACGCACGAAGCGTACAGGGCGGTCGTCGAGGTTGGGTTGGCTGATCTGTTCGGCGTCGGCAGGCGGCAGGTCATCGTCACGACCGCGGGAGGGCTCCTCCTGGCATACGAGACCGACGGGACCAAGCTCTGGGAGTTCATGACCCGCGAGCAGGAGATGGGCATCGCCCTCGGCGTCGGCGCACGGCTTGGGTTTGGCGATCTCGCGGGGAACGGCACGCTCAACGTCATCGCCTGCGGGCAGGACCAGCACGTGTACGCCATCAACCCGGACGGATCGCTCAACTGGGAGTTCCGCACCGCGTTCTTCTACACGAACTCGCCGGTCGTTCCGGACCTCGAAGGAAACGGCGAGTGGACCGTGATTACCACCTCGCCGTCGGCGAACGGGACGTACGCTCTGCGGGCGGAGAACCGTCAAGGACCGGACAGAGGATTGCGCAAAGGGTCTCGCAAAGGGTCGCGCAGCGATCCCTGGCCGACGATGCGCGGCAACTACGCGAGGACCAACTGCGCGCCGTGGAGCTCCCGGTAGATCATCTGGCACCGTCCTCCTTGACGGGAGACCGCGTACGGGGTGAACCTCAGGATGGCGATGTTCTGAAACCGCTCTTGAGAGGAGGGTCCCAGAGATGCCGAGCCTCGATCCTTCGCGTCCGAACATGCTTTTCATCCTGACCGACGATCAGGGCTGCTGGGCGATGGGGTGCGCCGGGAACGGCGAACTTCGCACGCCCGACCTCGACCGCCTCGCTCGGACCGGCATCCGGTTCACGAGCTTCTTCTGCGCCTCGCCGGTCTGTTCGCCCGCTCGAGCGTCCATCCTCACCGGTCGCATCCCGTCACAGCATGGCGTTCACGACTGGATCCGAAGCGGCAACGTGCCGAGCGACACGTCGTGGGGTGGCACGGGACGGCTCATTGAGTACCTCAAAGGCTACACGGCGTACACCGATGTGCTCGCGGCGAACGGGTACGCGTGCGGCATGAGCGGTAAGTGGCATCTGGGCGATTCGATCCACCTGCAGAAGGGGTTCACCTTCTGGGAAGTCCACTCGAAGGGAGGCGGCCCCTACTACAACGCCCCGATGGTTAGAGAGGGTAAGGAATACACGGAACCGCGCTACGTGACCGACGCCATCACCGACAACGCGCTGCGGTTCCTCGATGAACAGGTCGGGTTGCCGAAGCCATTCTACCTCTCGGTCCACTACACCGCGCCGCACAGCCCGTGGGACCGAGAGAACCACCCGCGCGAGCTCTATGACGACTACCACAAGAACTGTCCGTTCGACTCGATCTCCCGCGAGCCGATGCACCCGTGGCAGATCAACTCCGCGCCGTATGGGTTCGACGAAGAATCCCGGCGCGACATCCTGAGCGGCTACTTCGCGGCGGTGACGGCGATGGACGCGAACGTCGGAAGGCTCCTCGACCGGCTCGAAGCGATGGGGCTGCGCGAGAACACGCTCATCGTCTTCACGAGCGACAACGGCATGAACATGGGCCATCACGGCATCTACGGGAAGGGGAACGGCACGTTCCCGCTCAACATGTACGACACGTCGGTGAAGGTGCCCATGATCATCTCACGACCGGGCCGCGTGCCGGAGGAGGTCACCGTCGAGGCGCTCCTGAGCCACTACGATCTCATGCCGACGCTTCTCGAATACGTGGGAATGGAGAACCCCGAAGCCGCCAAGCTTCCCGGAAGGAGCTTCGCTCCCCTGCTCCACGGAAAGCCGCTCGGGGAGCGCGAGAGCGTCGTCGTGTTCGATGAGTACGGTCCGGTCCGGATGATCCGCACCCGCGAATGGAAGTACGTGCACCGCTACCCGTACGGTCCGCACGAGCTGTACCACCTCACGGACGATCCCGATGAACGGGACAACCTCCTTGGAAAGCCGGAGCTTCAGCCGAAGGTGCAAGAGATGAGGGCGCAGCTCGAGGAATGGTTCCACCGTTACGTCGATCCGGCGGTGGACGGGGTGCGCGAAGGGGTGACGGGCAAAGGGCAGAACGCCCTCGCCGGGATTCCGGGGAAGGGCGAGAAGGCTTTCGGTAACGACTGGTACCATCTCAAGGACCGCGCGGAGAGCACCGGACCGGGGATCAAGGGCTGAAATGCCGCGAAGCGGACCGAGAGGGGACTTCGCACGTGGCGATCAGACAACTGACCTAGCGCGTTCACGCGCAAGGCGTTAGCGTTGTTCGTTGTTCGGCGAACGGGACGATTTCACGACCGGACATCGCGAGCATTCTCGTTTCGGAGTTCGAGATATCATGGTGGGAAATCGCATAGAAGTCGTTGCGGCGGTGATTGAGCGCGGTGGGAAGATCCTCGTGGCTCAGCGCCCTGACGACGCCAACCTCGGCGGGTTGTGGGAATTCCCCGGAGGCAAGCGCGAACCCGGCGAGACGCACGAGGAGTGCCTCGTTCGGGAGATTCGGGAGGAACTCGGCGCCACCGTCACGGTGAACGAGAAGATCACGAGCACGTTCCACCGCTATCCCGACTGCGCGGTGCTCCTCTCCTTCTACCGCGCGGAACTGGTCGATGATGAACCGCGGCCCGTCTGTGCGAAGGACATTCGGTGGGTGACCCCCGACGAACTTGCCTGTCTCGACATGCCCGAAGCTGACAAACCGCTCGTCGCGATGCTGCGAACGTCGAGGTGACGTACACTCCGCCTGACAGGTGCGTTCGTTCGCAGCCGACCAAAGCTCGTCCCCGACGTCATTCTGAACGAGGTGAAGGTTCTGGCGGCGGCCCCGACAACCTGTTGCTTCGCTTCGCTCAGCATGACGCCCGCTGCTTGCTTCGAACCGGGACCTGTCAGGTGGGGCCTCGTGCGGTACGTCGATGTGTGCTCCTACTGGATTCTCAGGGTGTAGTCCTCCGCCCGGTGTCGCAGGATCTCTCCATCGGTCATGTAGATCACGTCCTCGGCGATGTTTGTCGCGTGGTCGGCAATTCGTTCGAGATGGCGTGAAACGCGCAGCAGTTGGGTGGGATAGTCAACGCGCTCAGGTACTGCACGAATTCGCCCCTTGATCTGCTTCTGTATCTGGCGGTCCATCTCGTCAACCTCGTCGTCCGCAGTGCAGACGCTCCGTGCGAGTGAGGCATCCATGTTCACGAGGGAATCGAGGCTCTGCCGGAGCATCGCCTTCCCAGCTAAGCCCGCGAGATCAACGGGTATGTCCATCGGCTCCTGCGAGTTCAGATAGACCGCCCGACGAGCAATGTTGACTGCAATGTCACCGATCCGCTCAAGGTCGTTGTTGATCTTCAGCACTGCCACGATGAAGCGCAGGTCAATGGCTACCGGCTGATGGAGTGCCAAGATCTTCAGGCAGTCCTCTTCAACGTCGATCTCCATCTGGTCAACGATGATGTCCGCAAGGTTGCTCCCGTCGTTACCTGTGCGGCAATTCGGTACTCGAACGTGACTGTGTGGCCCTTGGCGTCCGTGCCGCCGCCAGCGAAATCGGAGTCGGTGAACGCGCCGAGAACAGCGTCAGGCTCGACCCTTCGGTACTGGTAGCCGAGTTGCCACGTACCGGGGTTCTTAGCCCTGCCGACGCTCATCCCGACGATCCAGCCGGTCTCGTCTGATCGTGCATCCACGTTCCTGACGTAATCCCCGAACAGCCCGATGGGAACGCCGAGGCCCGTGAAGCCAGCCTCGGCGAACGATTCCACGATTGAGAAGTCCGAGGCATATACGCTGGCGCCGGACGGAGCACCGGAGGGGACGACGAGGGTATTGCGCGAGCCGCTCTGATCGATGATCGGCGCCCTGCCCCCGAGAGCGGTGTAGGTGAAAAACCCGAACCCCCCGGTGAGTGTCACGCCCCGGCCGCCCTGGTTAAAGGTGACGCCGTTCTGAAAGCCGAACAGGCCGGTGTCGTCCTCCTGACTCCGCTCCGCAACCCAGAAGCCTCCCGCGTTCGTGAACCAACCAACCTTCCCGAACGATTCGTGGAGATGCACTGCGATCCCTTCCGGCGTCAGGTCGCTGTCCCACATGAGCTGGTTCTTCCCGACGGCGTGGAACGGGTTCCTCATCTTTCCTGCCAGGAGACCGAGATCGGGCAGCGGGGCCGGACGCCATTCGACGTACGCAAGGTCAAGTGCGACCGGCTTCTTGGTGAAAGCCTCACCGAGGGTTTGGTTCGTCGAAACCGGATCGCCCCCACCAGTCGCCAGTCGCACGGTGACCGCAACGTCGTCCGGGAGCTTCGCGTCGAAGCCGAAGCGCAAGCGGATGCGCTGGCGAGTCCGCTGCTCGGATCCTTCCATGTCGGTGCGTTCGTGACGATAGCGGAAATCGCCCGAGAAGGCGATGAGCTGAGTCCATGGAGGTGTGGGGTTCGTCGGCTCCTGTGCGCGAGCGCCCGAATAGAGTGCCAGTGCGCCCACGCATGCAAAGACGGAAACTCCTGTCATGGCATGACTCCCTCTCGGTATCGTGAGGACGTCGTGGTGAACTTGCAGGACGAGTGTTATCCCGGCGCGCCGCCTCGACGATCTGATACCGGGTGAACACCCACCCCGGTCGGCTCGCGAGGAACTGGAGGATGCGGAACTCCGTGTACGTCAGGTGCACCGGTTGCTTGTCCACCAGGACCTCGTGCCGCCCCGGATGGATCGTCAGATCGTGAATCCGGACCACTTCGCTCTCCTCGACCGCAGTCCTCGGCTTCCGCCGCAACACCGCCTTCACGCGGGCGACGAGCACGCGAGGGCTGAACGGCTTGGTGATGTAGTCGTCCGCCCCAAGGTCCAGTCCGCTGACGATGTCCGCTTCCTCACCCTTCGCCGTGAGCATGATGATGGGAACGTTCTGCGTGTCCGGGCTTCGCTTGAGCGTCCTGCAGACTTCCAGTCCGTCCACGTTCGGCAGCATGAGATCGAGCACGATGAGGTCCGGCGTCCTCGTCTTCACGGCGCTGAGCGCCGCCTCGCCGGTGGTCACGGTGGTAGAGAGATAGCCTTCCTTGTTCAGATTGTAGCTCACCAGTTCGAGGATGTCCTCCTCATCATCCACCACGAGGACGTGTTCCTTCGCCATCGGCATTCCTTCTGCTGCGGGGGACGATCATAATCAATATAGAGATGTGCGAAGGGTGTTAAGAGTCGGTGAGTGCCCCGTGAGCTTTCTGTTACGACCTGTTCGGCGATGCCGCCGATGAACCACCGGGCTCCTTCGTGAGACCCCGACGAGTGGCGCCGGTGGATCGTCAGGAGCCAGCGGTGGCGACGGCGGAGAAACGAGGCGATGGCGGTGGGACGATCGGAGGTGTGGGGCGTGCAGCCGCACTTCCACGCGAGGCACTGCTACGTTCGGGAGCAGGACGGTCAACGGACGAACGCGCTCATGCGGTATCCGAGGACGGACCGACGGTGGTCACGAATTCCTCCACGTCCGAGTCCTCTTCCATCTCTTCTCTGAGAACATCCGCATCGTAGCTGCGCCCGGCGCGTCCGTCGGCCTTGCGCCGCTGTTCGTGCTCGTAGATACCTGTGCCTGCCGGAGTCGGGTAGTTCGCGGTGACACACGCGGTGCAGAGGTGCTCGTGCGGCAGACCGACGCACCCGGCAAGTTGGCCTACCGGCAGGTAACGCAGGGAGTCTGCGCTGAGCTTCCGGGCGATCTCGATGCACATCGCGTCGAGGTGGTCCGACGCGTAGCCCGGCTTCAGGTACTTCGGCGCGAACAGTTCGCCGAGCGTGGACATGTCGATCCCGTAGCAGCACGGCGCGATGATCGGCGGTGAGCCGATCCGAACATGCACCTCTTTTGCCCCACCTTCCGTCCGAGTCCGCTCGACAAGCCCTTGGAGAGTTGTCGACCTGACAAGGCTGTCCTCGACGAGGAATACGCGCTTGCCGCGCAGGACACTTGTGACGAAGGTATACTTCCGGCGAACTTTGTCCGCCCGGTTCTCTCCTTCGATGAAGGTCCTGCCGATGTACCGGTTCCGCACGATTCCCTCAAGCGAAGGGACGCCGAGGCTAAAGGCGAAGGCGTCGCCGATGGGCTTAGCGGTGTCCGGAACGGCCACGACGACGCAGTTCTTGTCCATCGGAATCCGTTCGAGCCTCGCAAGGGTCTCCCCAAGCCGCCATCGAACGTCGTAGACAGCCTGCTTCTCCATCACCGAGGTGACGTGGGCGAAGTAGATCCACTCGAAGAAACAATGCCGGTGCGCCCGCTCGTCGGTGAAGTGATCCACGTGAAGCCTGCGGGTTGCACCGTCCACCCAGACCATCTGCCCCGGCTCCACGTCCGTGACCGCATCAATCCCCATGTTCGTGAGAGCGACGCTCTCGGAGGCAACGACGAGGATACCGTCCTTTTCTCCGTAGCACAGAGGGCGGATGCCGAGCGGGTCCCGCGCGGCAACAAGGTCTCCGTCGGCGTTGATGAAGACGATGTTGTACGCCCCGTCGAGGTCCTTCGTCAGTTCGTTGAACGCCTCCACGAGGGATAGCTTGGATTCGCCACGCAGCGCATAGGCGACGTGGTGCACGAGGATCTCCGTGTCCACATTGTAGACCATGTGGTAGCCCCGCGTCGTCGTGAGATGCTCCCGCAGTTGTGCGTAGTTGGCGAGGTTGCCGTTGAAACCCAGGCTGAACCACTTCCACCGACGGCTGTGCTGCCGCTCGAACGGTTGAGCGTACTCCGCATGATCGCGCCCGCTCGTCGCATAGCGCACGTGGCCAATGGCGGCGATCCCACCGTAATGCTCCAGGACGGACCTCGCCTTCCCGGCGTGTCCCAGCCGGAACACCTCGCGCACCGTCCCGAGGTCCTTGTGGGTCAGGAGCAGGTGGGAGCGGCCCGGATCGTAGGAGGTGATCCCGGCTCCCAGTTGGCCCCGATGTTGCAGGTCGAGCAACGCCGCGGACACGAGAGACGAGACGGACTTCGTGCTCGACGTGTCGAGATTGTAGATGCCGACGATGCCGCACTCGTCGCGGGCGTGATCCTCCCCCTCATCGCACAGTGGCAGCGTCAGGCATGGGCGACGGGCAGGTTGGGTTGCCATGCGACTTCCTTGCTATGGGTGAGCGGGCTGTCCCGATGCGGTTCACCTCGCTGGAAACCGGCGTCCCTGCCGTCCGGCTGCGCAAGAGAACACTGGCTCGTCGGTGCTTTCGCGCCCGCAGGGACGACCGGCGACTCCCAGAACACGTAAATATACACCTGCCCGTCTGCCGATCCCACGTGAGCTTCATCCGATCTGAATACCTCGTCGCGCAACCGGCTTCTCTGCGGCACGCGGGCGTCCGGACCGCATGGGGGTGAGTGCGTCGTAACCTTGACACCGCACTGAATGTATCCTACCATCGGTGAACCCACTTGGGTGGCGGGACACAAGTGCCGCCGCCGACCGCCACTGGTGCGAGGAGAACCCGATGGCGCAACGGCGCTGCTTCGTCCAAATAGATAGGCAAACGCGGAAGGTGCTGGGCCGGATTGTCGAGGGTGAGCGCGAGGTAAAGACGCAGGCGTGGTACCTCGGACGCATGATCGAACAGCATCCCGACGTCGTGCTGGACATGGTGAAGAAGAAATACGCTGACTGGGCGTTGGCGTACGGCATCTCCCCGGAGCAGATGACCATCGAGTTCGGTCCGCTGCCGCAGCAGCGCGCGGAATCCCAGTGAGAGCGTGTACGAGAAGTCCACTCCGGGATGGCAGTAGTGCCTACTTGCAGGGGTCCGCGTACGTATCGGAAGTTGAATCAACGATGGCGACTGTCATTCTGAGCGAAGCGAAGCATCTCTTTTATGCTCAATATGTTAGAGATTCCCCAGCGAGTTCGCAACGCGAACTCGTTCCCGAACTCACGCTTGGTGAGTTCGCCGTTCGGAATGACGCTCGTCCGATGTGTTCTCGGAAATGCCCACGGCCACCACGACGGGCTTCAAAATAGCACTGAATTCTGCAATTAGGCGCTAGATGCTTCGGCGAGCACGAGGTGCTCGTGAGCGACGAATCTGGTGGTTCCAACCGACTTCCCGTACACGCTCGGAGTTCACCACCTCTCACCGAAGCTCGGTCATCGCTGTGAAAGGCACTCTCCATGCAGGTTCGTGTGTCCGGTGTGCAGATGGTCGTCTCCCCGAACCTCGACGCCAATCTCCCGATCATCCTTTCCCACATCAGTATCGCCGCTCAGGACGGCGCTGACCTCGTTCTGTTCCCGGAAATGTCCCTCTCCGGCTACCACGGCAACTACGACTTCGAGGCGGTGAAGCGCGCCGTCAAGGAAGTCTCCGCTGCCGCGAAGAAGAACCATATCGCGGTGATCGCCGGGACCGGCTGGAGGGAAGGCGGAGAGGCGTACATCCAGAGCCGTGCCTACGACAGTGACGGCTCGCTCCTGGGAACGCACGAGAAGATGGTCCCGACCGGCATCGACGGGAAATCGGGCGACCGGGCGTTCTGCACTCCCGGGAAGGAACTCAAGACGTTCGTCTGGAAGGGGGTTACGTGCGGCTCGCTCATTTGCAACGATCTCTGGGTGACGCCCGGCTGCGGCCCGCACCACGACCCGCGCCTTGCCCACCAGCTTGGCCAGAAAGGGGCGAAGATCATCTTCCACGCCGTCAATTCGGGCTGCGGGCAGAAGCATCTGCCGTACCACGAGTCGAACCTTGCCCTGCGTGCCGAAGAGAGCAAGCTCTACATCGTCACCGCCAACGCCGCGAGCATGGACGGGCCGATCAACTGCTCCTCCGGCGTCATGGGACCGGACGGCGAGTGGGTTACCATGCTCGATCGGCAGGGCGAAGGGCGCTACATCGCAACGCTTTCGATCTCGGAGTGAGGCAAGGTACGGCGCTGGAAATCAGTTCCATGCTTCTTGTGCATGGGACGGACGACCGTCCATCGGTCAGGTGACCGTCGAGCGCACGAAGGAGGGAGCAATCATGGTCAATCCACACATATTCCGCGAGTACGACATTCGCGGCCTCCACGAGAAGGACCTCACGCGCGACGTGGTCGTGCTGATCGGGAGAGCCGTCGGCACGTATCTCCTGCGGAACGGTGAGACGTCCATCTGCGTGGGACGCGATGTCCGGACCTCAAGCCCGCGCCTGCACGACAATGTCGTTGATGGGCTGGCGAGCACGGGCATCCACGTGTACGATGTCGGAGAGGTGCCCACGCCCGGCCTCTACTTCAGCATCGTCCACCTGAAGGCGGGCGGCGGGGTGCAGGTGACGGGGAGCCATAACCCGGTCGAATACAACGGGTTAAAGATGTGCCACGGTCTCGCGGCGATCTATGGCGAGCAGATTCAGAAGCTCCGGGAACTCATCGAAAGGCAGGACTTCGAGGAGGGCTTCGGGAGCGTCGTGCCTAACAACGTCCTCCACGAATACGAGCAGGACATCCGCAAGCGCGTCGAGATAAAGCGCCCGCTCAAAGTGGTGATCGACGCCGGAAACGGCTGCGCAAGCGAGATTGCTCCGCACCTGTTCGAGAGCCTCGGCTGCGAGGTGGTCCCGCTCTATTGCCACATTGACGGCACCTTCCCGAACCACCTTCCCGACCCGACCGTGCCGAAGTACCTCACCGACCTCATCACTAAGGTCAAGGAGACGAAAGCCGACTTCGGCATCGGGTACGACGGCGACGCGGACCGGATCGGCGCAATTGACGACAAGGGCAGGATCGTGCCTGGCGACCGGCTCCTTGCGATCTTCGCGCGCGACGTGCTGGCGCGCGTCCCGCGCGCGCAGATCATCTTCGACGTGAAGTGCTCGCAAGCGCTACCGGAGTACATCGAAAAGCACGGCGGCGTGCCGGTCATGTGGAAGGCGGGACACTCCCTCATCAACGCGAAGATGAAGGAGATGGGCGCGCCGGTAGCGGGAGAGATGTCGGGCCACATCTTCTTCGCGGAAGGGTTTCACGGTTACGACGATGCGATCTATGCGTCGGCCCGGCTCGCATCCATCATTTCGCGCGGCAAAGAGTCGCTTGCGGAAATCGCCGACTCGATCCCGAAGTTCGTGAGCACGCCCGAACTGCGCGTCACCGCTACCGACGAGGACAAGTTCCAGATCGTCCAGGAACTTGTGGAGCACTTCAGGAAGCACTATAAAGTGATCGACATCGACGGCGTGCGCGTCCTGTTCGGCGACGGTTGGGGCCTCGTCCGCGCCTCGAACACGCAACCGGTGCTCGTCATGCGCTTCGAGGCCAGGACGGAGAAACGACTCCAGGAGATGGCCGAGGTCATCCTCTCGAAGGTGCGCGAGTACCCGTCGGTGGACCTCAAGGGCCTCAAACTCGACGTGTTCTGAAGATTGGGCGACCAGGCAGGGCCGGCGGTACGACTGCACGTGCCGCAAGATTCTCCCGTAGGGGCAGCCCTATGTGGCTGCCCCCCAAGCGATTAGGTTATCCCGCGTCTCTGCGGTTGTCCATGATGTCGGAAGGCTGTTTATGACCAAGATCGGGTGTGCCGTCGGGGTGCTGCGGACGGGACCGGCAGCGGGAAAGCTCGGCTACCTGCCCGCCCTCGGAATCCGATGCATCGAGGTGCAGTTCGGCACCGACGCTGAAGATGCGGAGAACGGTTCATTCGTCGACCAGACGCGGGCGGCCTTGAGCGCCGCCGGACTTGAAGTCTGGAGCGCGCACACTCCGTTCGGTCCGGAGGTTGACATCTCCTCATCGAACGAGCGCATCAGGGAGCGGGGGCTTGCGGCGGCGCTCCGGACGGCGCGAGGCTGCCTTGATCTCGGCGGGCGGGTCATCGTCCTCCACTGCGGCGAGCACCACCGCGAAGAGAACTCGCGGCGGGAGGCGCTGAGACGCGCCCCGGAATACGTCGCACGGATCGTGGATGCCTGCGCCTCGATTGGAGTCCAGGTGGCCCTAGAGAACCTTCCACCTCACTATGTGACGTGCACGGCTGAAGAACTGCTGTCGGTGGCAGAGCGGTTTCCCCGGGAGAATGTGGGCGTCTGCCTGGACACCGGGCACGCGCACATCGGTGGGAACGTCGCCGAACTCGTGCGCGCCGTCGCGGATCGGATCATCACCACTCACATCCACGACAATGATCGGAGCGACGACCAACACTACGTCCCCGGTTCCGGCACGATCGACTGGAAGTCTGTCGGCGCGGAGCTCGGTTGCTCACCCTACTTCGCCACGCCGACCGGTGGACAGAATGGTCGCGGTCCCCTCCTGTTCGAGGTGAGCGGGCCCGGCACGCACGCCGAGGCGATTGGCAGGCTACCGGTGGCGGGGGCGATGATCGCACAGTTCATGGCGGTCTGATGCTGTCGCGCCTGTTCTCCTGGAATGCGCTCAAGGTTCGCATCGTGCGATCCCTCGAGCAGGACGGGTCACCGAAGCGACTGGCGCTCTCGGTTGCCATCGGAGCGTTCTGCAGCATCCTGCCATTTCCCGGTCATACCTTTGTGGCGGCGACCCTTGCGTTCATCTTCCGACTGAACCTCGTTGCCGCCGTCGCCGGGGCGTGGGTGAACTTCCCGCTGATCATGCCGCTGACCTACGCCGTCGCGTTTTTCGTCGGAGAGCGGGTTACCGGCACCGAGATGCCTGAGATCGTCCTGCTACGGCTTCTCGACGTGCGGCACTGGTGGCCGCTGTTTCGCACCTACTTCTACCCGATGTTCGTTGGCACAGCAATTGTCGGTGCTGTGGGCGCGCTCGGAGCGTATGTCGTCGCGCTCCGCGTTGCCCAGCGCCACGAGGAAAAGCGCCTTCGGCGCGAGTTGCATCGTGGTGATGTCCAGTGCTCAGAACCGATGCCAGCAGGGGAGCTCCATGAACCCCAGTGACGTGACCATTCGTGCCTTTCGGGAAGCGGATCGAACGCGGCTCAAGGAACTCACGGTCGAAGCGTTCCGCGAAGTGTCCATCGACAAGAACATCGAGGACCGCTTCGGGCTGCTGAACGGGACGACCTGGCAGGAGCGCAAGGCCAAGCACATTGACGACGACATCGCCGCCAACTCCGACGGGGTGCTCGTCGCCGAGTACGAGGGCGAAATCATAGGCTACATCACCGTCGTTCTGGACCGCAAGAGCAAGCTCGGCAGGATACCGAACATGGCGGTCGACGCGCGGTATCGCGGCCTCGGTCTCGGACGGCGTCTCATCGAGGAGTCGTTCGCCTACCTGCGTTCGGAGGGGATGCAATACGCCAAGATCGAGACCCTCGACCAGAACCCCATCGGCCAGCACCTCTACCCGAAGATGGGTTTCACCGAGGTGGCGCGGCAGATCCACTACGTGAGGAAGCTCTGATGCCGCACCGAGGGATGATCCTGCGATCACCGCACGGAGCGGGACGGGTAGGTCAGCGCGTGCTTGGCGCAGCGCACGCCACGCTCGGAGTTGTTCGGATGCACCGCCGAGCGGGATCGTTCCGCCTTCCCTGAATTGTGCGGCCCTTCGTCCGTCACTACATTCAGAATCCGTCGGACCGCGATGTTGACCAGAGAGCGGAGGTTCCCCATGTCAGCCACGCGCTACCGCTGGCTTGAATCGTCGCATGACCCAAATCCCTTCGCCCGTTCGCTCCTGCGTCCGATCACCATCGTCGAGAGCGCGGACCTCGACCTCCCGTGGATCCCACCCGGTGAGAAGGAACCGAAGGAGACGCTGGCGTGCAGCCGGTACGACTTCGTCTTCCCGTACCGGAACTTCGCGAACGAGCCGCGCATCGGCAGAGGCCGTCTCTTCCTGCCCCCACACATCGGGGGCACGCCGAAGAAGCGGAGCGTTCCGCTCATCCTGAGCATCCACTACGAAGGGGATCAGAACTGGGCAACCGGGTTCCTCCGCGAGGGATGGGCGTGCATGACGCCAATCAGCCTGAGCGAAGACCACGGAGGCAACCTCGCCGGGGACGGGATGGATCATACCCTTGCGATGGCGCAGCTTGCGCGACGGTTGGAATGGGTAGACCTCCAGCGCATCGGCTGGACGGGCGGCTCGGCAGGAGGCTATCAGTGCCTCATGACGCTCACCTCGCTCTGGCCTGTGGCCTGTGCGGTCGCATGGATGCCCGTTACGGACCTCTATTACACGATCCGGTATCTGAGCTACGCCAACCGCTACAACGACGGGATCACCGACCCACGGGCGCAGCCAATCCCCATCGTGCAGGCGGTGAACGTCATCACGACGAAGACGAAGGAGGCGCTCGGTGAGAACGTGGACGCCTACTGGCGGAACTCCGTGCCACCCGCCGCGTCGCTCATCCGCTCTCCGACGGTCATTCTGTTCTCGACGGCGGACCTGTTGTGCACGATCAACCAGCTCAGCTACGACTACGTTCGCTCGCCGCGGCGCGGCGAGTTCCCTCCCGGCTGGACGATGGATTACCGGAAGTTCTGCAATCCGCACTCCCTTGAAAAGCCGCTCATCGAGTGGTTCAACCGCGACGAGGTCGAACAGGTGTCCGTCGCCATCCCGAACACTGCCCCGCTCGTCGAGGTCATCCCGCCACCGGAAGGAACGCCACCGCGACCGCCTGCCGAGCCGCTTCGGATGACCAAGCCATTCAGCCGCTCGAAGCTCGTCACCATCGTCGTGCAGGACGAAGGTCCGCCGACGCCGATGTGCGCGCACACGAAGTACTCCGTGCTCATGGACAATCTCACGTTCTTCCGGCACCACTTCTCGCGCGGCTACGTCCCGCCCGACCATCTTACGCCCGGTGTGCTGCTCCGCCTGCTCGGTCGCTTCTCGAAGGACGTGCCGCAGAACCCGACGCTCCCGCCGATCCGCCGGATGTACGACGAGTTCGACCGGTGGGAGGTCCTGCTCGCGTTAGAGACGTTCATGGGAAGCACGAAGGAGAACGTCGCGGCGCTGGCCAGATCGTACAGCGAGATGCCGCCGGTGACCCGCGCACTGGACGTGACGCAGGACGGAACGACTGCGTCGTTCTCAGAGAATCCCGTCGCCGGGCTTCTCTTTCATCAGGCGGTGGAACTACGCAAGAACGGTGAGGTGAAGGCTGCGGAGGAACGGGAGGAACGTCTGAAAAAGGAACATGCGGGAAGCGCGTGGGCAAGGTCGAGTACCGCAAGTAAGACGTGAGGCAGCCTGCCATGTCACCGCCTTCACTCCGAGAAGCGGTTGTCATTGTACTGGGCTTGCTTGGTTTCGGCGCTGGTGTGCTCGCGGGGTACGTGCTGAGCGGTGGTGACGTAGGCTGCTTCTTGGGAGAAGACACGATGGACGTACTGGCGGCGATAGTGAGTGGCACCGTTGTCGCGGTAGTCGCCCAATGGATCGGGTACTGGCTCATGGGGAAACGCGGGTACCGTGATCTCGTCAGGACTAAGCGTCTTGAGCGGCTTCTGCACATTCAGGACGCGGCGACCACAGTACGCCAACATGCGAACTATTGGCAAACGCAACATCAGGCCGAGTTGGCGCTCTACCAGCAGAAACACGATGAGCTTTACGCTCTCGAACTAAGCATGGAAAGCAGGTACCCCGGCATGAGAAGACTGATTCAGGATTTTCTTGAAAGCGCCAACGGCCTTCACAACAACCTGGTAGCTAACCGCGGTATCCACCCAGACCATGACAAAGCGGCGGGTAAGATGCACGCAACCCATAATCGTCTTCGCGCCTGCATCGACGATAGAATCGACAGTGGCCGTATGTGACGTGTTCTCGGGGTCGGACACGCTCCTGCGAAATCGCCTCGGCCTGCCTCATTATCCCCGTCTCCGAGGCTTCACGCGTATCGCGTCGTTCAAAACCGCTTCTCCCGACTACCTCCCGTCATCGGACTACTCTCAAGCGTTGACAGCATTCTCGTCGTAGGATATCCTTACTACAAGAATGTAATACTTTCCGCCAAATATATTGGGGAGGAGTCAGCCCATGGCGCTCACGAAGATCGGTCCCAAGCACCAGATCACCATCCCAAAAGAGGTCTTCGAGGCACTGGAGCTCAAAGTCGGTGACCTCGTCGAAGTTGTGCACGACAGGGGCAAGGCGCTCATCATCCCGAAGAGCACGGTCACGAGAGCTCCGGCCGCGAAGCTGTCGGCAAAGGAACAGGTGCTTCTCACGTCTGCGAAGGGGAGAATCGAGGCGATTCAGAAAGACCTCAAGAACGCCGTCGGTTTGACTCAGGAAGAGGCGGAGGTTGCGGCTAAGGTCGGTCTTATCGACCCGGAGCAGCGGTACTGGTGGCTGGAGGACTGGCAGCGGGGCGAACGCGAAGCGCAGCGCGAGATTGACGAGCGGAAGACGTCCCGTCCGTTCGAACGAGTTTCCGACCTCACGGATCACCTGCGGCGGCTCAGGTGATGAAGGTTCGCCTCACCCGCAGATTCGAGCGCGATTACGCCCGACTTCCCGAGGACATCAAAGCGCGCGCAGAAAAGCAGATCGCCCTGCTGCTTGCCGATCCTCGTCATGTCTCGCTCAACATCAAGAAGATGGGCGGCTACGAGAGCATCTGGGAAGGTCGGATCACCGATTCCTACCGCTTCACGTTCCAGATCACTGAAGATGCGTACACGCTCCGACGAATAGGCACGCACGATATCCTTCTAAACCCGTAACATGCCGTGTTCCTATCCGGTCACCGACCCATGTGGATTCCCCTCGTTTCGGACCCCCTCCTCACAATTCTCACCCGCACCGCTTCCTTTGGAACCCACTCCTCGGCGATCTCCGGCCATTCGACGAGGGCGATGCCGTCGCCGTAGAAGACTTCGTCGAGGGCGAGGGTATCTAGTTCGTTCGGATCGCTCAGGCGGTAGAAGTCGCAGTGGTAGATGCGCACGGGCGTCTTGTGGTCGTCGCGGAGCCTTCCGTCGTACTGGTTGATGAGGGTGAACGACGGGCTGCTCGCCCACTGCTCGACTCCGAGTCCCCGGATGATCCCCTGCGCAAGCGTCGTCTTCCCGCTTCCGAGGTCGCCGTACAGCAGCACGACGTTGCCGGACCTCAGATGCCTAGCCAGCCTCTTGCCGAAGGATCGCGTCTCCTCGGCGCTATGGGTGATGTACGTGCGTGTAGATTTGGTTCTCGGCATGAGCGACAGTGGGCGGACTCATAGGTCCGCCCCTACGCACCGGAAAAACCGTAGGGCCAAACCCACGTGTTCGCCCTTCCCTGATGGTTCGATGACCTCTAGCGCCTCGGAGTCAGGGTGACCACCGGCAGGATCATCTCTTCGAGGGAGATGCCTCCGTGCTGGAAGCTGTTGCGGTACTGGCGGTCGAACTCGTGGTAGCGCGTCGGGTAGACGAAGTAGTAGTCTTCCCTGGCGATGATGAAGTTGGTGCTCGGCGACATGCGCGGTAGCCCGAAAGTCCGTGGGTCCCTGACAAACACCGCTTCCTTCTCGTCACAGTAGAGGTTCGTACCGAACTTGTAGCGAAGGTTCGTGCTCGTCTCCCGGTTCCCGCGTGCGATCGTCGCCCGTGTGCCGAGGACGCTGCCATGGTCAGTCGTCACGATGACCACCGCGTCCGTTCGGGCGATCCATTTGAGCGCGTCGAAGAGCGCCGAACGGGCGAACCACGAGACGGTGAGGGAGCGGAACGATGCCTCGTCAGGGGTGATCTCCCGGAGGATCTCCGACTCCGAACGCCCGTGCGAGAGGTGATCGACGAAGTTGAACACGAGGGCGATGAGGTCGTTGTGCCTCAGCGCTCCGAGCCGCTTGATGAGGTTCTTCCCCTCCGTTACGTCAAGGATCTTGTGATACTTCACCGATCTCTTGAGACCAAGCCGCGTGATGTGCTCGTTGATCAGTTCCATCTCGTAGCGGTTCAGCGACTGGTCCTCGTCGCTGCCGACAGTCCACAGGTCGGGGTGGCGTTGCGCGATGTCGAGCGGCAGGAGTCCCGCGAAGAGTGCGTTCCGTGCGTACGGCGTCGCCGTCGGCAACACGGAGAAGTAATGCTCGCGCCGGATCGTGTAGTGTTCGGCGATAAGCGGTTCGATGGCGAGCCACTGATCGAGGCGGAGGCAGTCGATGACGACGAAGAACACCGGACGTTCGCCGGTCATGTGCGGGACGACGAACTGCCGGACCACATCGTGCGACATGATCGGACCGGTCTTTGGCTCTCTCACCCACTGCGCGTACCGCTCCCCCACGTAGCGCCCGAACACCTGGTTACAGTGCCGCCACTGACTGTGGTGCACCTCGCCGATGGACGGATCGGTGAGCGTGTGAACCTCGAGGTCCCACTGCGCCAGACGGCCGAAGATCTCGATCCATTCGGACCACCCGGCCTGGCCCAGCCGGGCGTCCAGCTCGCGGAATTCGGCCACGTAGTCGCGCACCAGTTTCTGCTCGCGGATCTGGCGTGCGTCGAGGATGCGTTTGCAGGCGAGGATGATCTGGCTCGGATTCACCGGCTTGACGATATAGTCGTCAATCCGCTTGCCGATGGCCTCGTTCATCAATTCCTCTTCTTCGCTCTTGGTGACCATCACCACCGGCAGCGTCGGCTGGATGCTCTTGATCTCGTCAAGGGTCTCCAAGCCATCCTGTCCGGCCATCATCTCGTCGAGGAGCACCAGGTCGAAACCCCTCTCCGAGACGAGCGCGACAGCGTCCTCGCCGTTCGTCACGGGCGTGACCTCGTAGCCGCGCTCGGCAAGGAAGATGATGTGGCTCTTGAGCAGATCAATCTCGTCGTCCACCCAGAGAATCTGGCGATGAGTTCGGGTGGTGTCAGGCATACGTCCTCCTGAAAACACGTATGAGGGTCATCGGTACAAAGATACGAACGACGAACGCTCTGGGAGTGCATTGAAGCCGCCGTGCGGCTTTGGTTGATTCGTCCGCAGAGCAGCATCGCACAAGGGGGAATAATGACCTGCCACTCATCCAAAGCGCCACGCCGGTCCAGCTTCCCTGCCCCCATCTCGGGCACCTCGTGTGCTCCTGTGCGTGGGCTTTCGCGCCATCCCAGGATGAGGCCGCAAGTTGGTGACAATATGCATCTTGACGTTCTCCTGCAGGAGGGATATACTTCACCATGAGGACCCCCGTCCTGGGAGGATTGTCCGACCGGGCTTTTATTCCCTGCGCATATCGGTTCCATACCCATACATCCGATACGGTTGTCCACCTTCTCCCACAGCGATGACTGCCCAAAGGGGGTATACCATGCGCACAGCGTATTCTCTTCTTCTCATCAGCGCGCTTGCGTCGCTTGCAGGCGCTGCCACGAACGTCTCCGGCCCGATCACCTCGGACACAGTGTGGACGAAGGCAAACCAGCCATACCGCGTCGCCGGAGCGATTACGGTGAACAGCGGCGCAACCCTCACCATCCAGCCGGGCGTGGACGTGCTGTTCGACGCCGACGTGCAGTTCGTCGTGCAGGGCGCGCTCCACGCGGTCGGCACGGAAGCGGATAGCATCCGGTTCATCAAGGGCACGGCGGCGGAGTGGGAGGGGATAAGAATCTCCGGCGGCGACAGCAGCACGATGGCGTATGCGAGGATTAGTGACGCACATGGAGACACCGGAGAAGGGGCCAATGGCGGCGGCATCAATCTGTCGGGAACCGGGACGCGGCTTGGCCTCGCGCATATGGTGATCTCCGGCAATATCGCGTACAACGGCAGCGGGGTGTTCAACAACCACAACGCCACGCTGACGATGACGAACTGCACCATCTCCGGCAATACGGCATCTAACGCCGGCGGCGGGCTGTTTGCCCGCGCGACGGTGACGCTGACGAACTGCACGATCTCCCGCAATGCGGCGCCCTACGGCGGCGCGGTGCTCAACGAGGCCTCTACGCTGACGATCACGAACTGCACCATCTCTGGCAATTCGGCGTCCCTCGGCGGCGGGCTTTACAGCCAAAGCTCCGCCACGGCGACGCTGACGAACGCCATCCTGTGGGGAAACAGCCCGGCTCAACAGATCTACATCTACACCGGTAGCAGCCCCTCTGCCACGTACTCCGACATCCAGGGCGGCTACCCCGGCACCGGCAACATCAACGCCGACCCGCTCTTCTCGACACACCCTGACAGCGTGTACCACCTCACCGGCGCCTCTCCCTGCATTGACGCCGGCGACCCCGCCTCGCCGCTCGACCCGGACAGCACGCGGGCGGACATGGGCGCTTTCTACTTCCAACAACTGGGCCCAGCGCCGGTTATCGTTTCCGTGCGGGATGTGCCGAACGATCAGGGCGGTCGGGTAATCGTCCGATGGTTCGCCTCGTCCCTCGACAACAACACGGGCGCGCTTCCCAAGTACAGCGTCTGGTGCGCGCTGCCCGCCGGGGCAGCGAAGCCCGCGGATGGACGGACGTACCGCGTGGCGAAAGTCGGAAGTGTCGAGTATATCTGGGGTTGGCTCGCCGATTGCCCGGCTATCCGTCAGTCATCCTACTGGTATGCCGCGCCGACGCTCTATGACTCCATGTCGAGCACCGACGCTCTGCACAACTTCATGGTCATCGCGCACACGAGCGCCCCGAACGTCTTCCACATGTCGAACGTGATGGGCGGGCGTTCGGCGGATAACCTCGCTCCGGCAGCACCGAAGATCGCCGGGGCGCGGGCCGCAGGCAAGATCACGATCTCGTGGTCGCCGAATGCCGAGGCGGACCTCAAGCACTACGCCGTCTATCGGAGCAGCACACCGGGGATAAATCCGGCTGCCCTAGCACCCTTTGCGACGATCACGGACACCCTGTTCGTGGACGACACTCCTCTGCCGGGCACGACGTATTACGTCGTTCGGGCGCAGGATGTCCACGAGAACTTCAGCCTCAAGAGCAATGAGGTGGCTATCGTTCCGACGGGCGTGGCGACAGGCCGTACGCCAACGGCTTTCACACTCGCTCAGAACATCCCGAACCCGTTCAACCCGGCAACAACGCTACGGTTCAGCGTGGCCGAGGCGGGTGCGGTCCGGCTCGTCATCTTCGACGTAAATGGCCGCCTCGTTCGGACGCTTGTGGATGGCGAGGTCGAGACCGGTATGCACGAGGTCGCGTGGGAGGGCACCGACGCCTCGGGCCGGGAAGTGTCGAGCGGGATGTATCTCTACCGGCTCACGTACGCCGGGCGTACGCCGAGCGATCAGGGAACCGTGACGCGGAAGATGGTCTTGGTGCGCTGAACGGGGCGAATCCGGCGAACCCGCGATGCGGGTTCGTTTGGATTCGCTTACGAACGCGAGCGCAGCGACGCGTTCGCCGGAAGATGGTGCTCGTCAGGTAGCACGCGAACCCTTGTGGTGGTGGGGGCGATCCGGTGGGTCGCCCCTTACTGAGTACGTACGCTCCTACGGCCTCGGCACGGTCACCACGACGCTTGCGGTGCCGACGTTTTCTGAGGCATCGGTGAGCTTGACGACGATGGTGTGTTCGCCGGGGTCGAGGATTTCCGTCACGAAGTTGAGCGACTCCTGCGGGCTGTCGAAGATGCCGTCCTCCGGAAAGAAGACGAGCCATTCGCCGCTATCGATGGAGTAGTTTCCCTCGCGGATCGTGCCGACCGCGTCAGTCCCCGCTCCCGTGATGAGAACTGCACCGTCGGGACGCACGGTCGCCCTGAGGTTGGCGATAGTCGGGCCGGTGTAGTCGATCTCGAATGGGTCGCTCACGCGCTCGGCGGTCATTGCGGTCGTCCACGGGTTGCTCGGCCGGTCCGACGCCTCGATCTTCACGACCGTAAGCCCTTCCGGCGCTCCCTCGGTATCCCAGACGAAGTACGTGCGGGTGAGGTCCTGTACGAGAGTCTTCCACTGCGTTTCGCCGACGCGACGGTAGTACAGATCGTAGACGAGCTTGTCGTCGTTCGGGTCCGACGCGCCCCACCGGAGCATCATGAGGGTTCGCTTGATCGCTGCGGGAGTCGGGGGGGTGCGCGAAGGACGTTGCTCACTCGACTGGTCCTCCTGCTGCTCGCTCCGCGAAGGGGTGCTTGGCCCGCGGTACCGGGAGACGCGCGTGCTGCTGATCTCCGGACGGACGTTCACCTGCTGACCGGTGATGCTGACGCCGTAGAGCATCGGCGAGCGCGATTGCTCGGTGCGCGAGAGCGTCGCGCGCACCTGGAGATACTGGCCGGCGGGGCTCTGCACCATGTCGCGGTTCGCTCCGCCAAGTGGCTGCCACGGGCTCCAGTCCTGGAAGGGGTCCTTCTTGTTCCCGGTGCGGGTCTCAAGGCGAAGCTCCGCTCCGGGGGGAATATCGCCCCGCACGTCAACGCGCCCCCACTGGCTGACGAGGCCTCCATCCTGCACGTCGCTCGTGAAGATGCCCCGCAGACCGGGCTTCTGTCCGATCTGTTTGATCTTGCCGGAGTTGCCCATGCCGATCAGCACATCTCCGTTCGTGCGCTTGAAGAGCACGGCGGGCTGCGACTCTCCCGTGTCCGCGACGCGCTGCGCGCGCCCTTCCGTCGAAAGCCAGTAGAGCACCCCACGTGGTCCGACGCCGATGAGCATCCGCGTCGAATCGTACGGTGCGATGGACAGGATGAGCGGATAGGGTGCAGTCCAGAGCTTCGTCGCCGCGCCGGAGGGTTCGAGGCGGTAGACCACTCCGCCCGGCTCGCGCTCGGGACTCGAACTCGAACTTGCGCTCGAACTTGAACTCGGACTGGGGCTCTGATCGCGTCGTCCGGCGACAGCACCGGCGTAGAGCCTGCCGTCCGGGCCGATCGCGATGGTGTGGATCTCCCGCTCGGTCGCTGAGAAGAGCAAGCGCGCCTGGTCCTGCGCGTTGATGTGGTAGACCAAACCGCTGCCGTCCGTCCCGGCGTAAAAGCCGTTCCGCCCGTCCGAGGCAAGGCACATGACGTGCGCGTCGGGCGAGTCGAGCACCTTGTTGATGATGCGCCCGACGCTGTCGATCTTGAGCACGATCCCGCGCGGGCCGGTTGCGGCGTAGAGGTATCCTTCCCTGTTGAACCTGAGGTCCCAGAGGTACGTCTCGCCCGTGTGGCAGAAGACGTTTCCGTTTCCGTCCGGGCCGATCTTGTAGATGATCCCGTCCGGGGCGCTCCCGGCGTAGACATTTCCCTGAGTGTCCACGGCGAGGCTCTGCAGTTGCGTCTGCGGGCTGTCGAAGAACAGGCGTGGAGCCTCCGTTCCCTCTTTCACGAAGAGTCGTCCCTGATTGCCCGTACCCGCGAGAATCCGGCCCCGTCGGTCTTCTTCGAGCGACCAGATGAACAACTCCTCCGTCTCGCCGAGGTCCTCCAGGGTCGGTGCGAGGGTGAGGCCGCCGTCATCTCCGACGGAAAGGCCTTCGATGTCGCCCTTTTCCACGTCGCTCGCTGACGAGATGTACCACACCTGCGGCGATACCGCGCCGCCCGAGGAGGCCAACAACAGTGCGAAAGGGATCATGAGCCACGAGCAAGGAGCCATGTACACACTCCGGGGTGTTGAAGCGAGTTCTCAACCGATCTCTGCGGGTTCGAAACATCATCCTGAGCGAAGCGAAGAATCCCGTCCACTCGGATACGGATGCTTCGCTCCCGAAGACCTTACAGACGCGAAGCGTCTGGCGCCACGTGAAGCGACCTCATCGCGGTCGGGCAAAACGGTAGACGGCGACGGGGATCTCCTGACTGCCGAGGACGCGCAGGCTCATCGGAACCTGTTTCCGGACGACGGGATTCCCGTAGATCGGCCCAATCCGTCCTCCGGGCACGGCGTGGCGCATCAACTGGAAGACCGTGTTGGGAAGGCTCGGCAGCACCTGATCCTCCACCGTCATTCCGAGCTCCTTGTTCACCACTTCAAGGGTGAGCTGGTCGTTCCGCTCTTCGTAGTTGAGCAACTCGATGAGGTGCTCGACGTCGTCCGGGATGAACCTGCCCGGCTGACGGTCCATCTGCCACTTCTCCGCCGCTGTGGCGTCTCCCACGCGCAGGAGGTAGATGCCGTCCGGAACGTCCTCGCCGATCGGCAATTCCGTGATCGTCTCGAATTCGTCGCCGAGATAGGTTTGAAGTCGCGTCTTGACGATGAGCGAATCCCCGGGCCGGACGACGCGGCGCGGGATCTCCAGACCCCTGACGAACGCGGCGTTGATCTCCTCTCGGAAGGTGACCTCGTACGTCACCCGGTTGATCTTCACCGGCTCGAACGGGTTGCGCACGAGCAACTGCAGCGGCCTCACCGCGGATTTCGCCGCGTCGGCCAGACCGCCGAAGTCCGAGTAGAAGTTCCGCTTCCGGATCGGCGTATGCCCTTCGACCTCGATGGTCTGGCTCATCTCCACCGAGGAGGGCAGGACCAATCCCTCAAGCTCGTACAGGCTGGCGAAGAGGCCGTACGTCACAAGTTGCGGGCCGAAATCAACGTCACGAACGACCTCGTACCTCACGGTATGCGGACGCGGGCCACCGGAGATGCTCACCTCCACCGGGAGCATGTCGGGGACCTCGTCCGTGACACCTGCCACGCCGAACCGTCGGTCCTGCCGGAGCGAGCCGACAATTGGGCCGTTCGAGGTCACTTTGTAGGAGACGTACTGACTCGGCCACAGGAAATGGACGTAGGCGAGAGAGATCGGGAAATCGAGGTGTCCTTTGTAGAACATCGGATGGCCGAAGCCGACGACCGTGCCACCTTCCACCCACGTGACCGTACCGACGCCGCCGACGGTGATGTCGCCCTGCATCAGCGTTACGCCGAGCGACGCACCGGGCTCCAGCTTGGCTCCGGCGAGGGAATCGCCGGACATCGTGCCGCCCTGCACGACCCGCATGTGGTAGGGAGAGAGCATCTCCTGAAGGGAACCGAACGTCCGGGGGTCCGCACCGGTGACGGCGACGGGCGTTTCAATGGGCACCATGTCCAGTCCGGCGGCCCCGGCGAGTTCCGGGTCCGTCCGCCATCCGGAGGGAAGCGTCGGGGGTCGGTCGAACGACGAGGCGCGGCGCGTGTCGGCTCCCCAGCCCGGTCTCGGCTGCGAACGGTCGTCCGGAGACAGCCCCGGAGCCTGTGTGTACCGATCTCGACCCGGCTGGTCGAGCGGTCGGTCGAGGATGCTCACCATGTACTCGATGGGCGTGATCCCGGCAAGGGGAATCTTCGTGAACGTAGAGGTCCACGCCACTGCGCCGATCACCCTCCCGTCGATGTAGACCGGTGAACCGCTCATCCCCTCCGCGACGCCGGTCTCTTCGAGCGGGCCGCCGCTCACGCGGGCGATGATCGCGTCCCCTGGTCCGCCGTCATGGCGCAGGACCGCGACGATCTCCACGTTGAATGTGTCGATCTTCGTGCCGTGAAAGACGGTCAGGCCGTAGCCTCTCATACCGTCGCGCACCTCGCTGACCGGCATGATCGGGGCCGGAGCGGCCCGAAGGGTGGCTGCCAGGCCGAAGGCGAAGAGAAGCCCCAGGGGGGTACGTTCCGATTGAAGCCGCGATGCCGTCACGAGCAGTTACCGCCTCCATGATGTGCGCACGCGCCGGCAAAGCCGATGCACAGGGCAAGCGTGCCCTGTGCATCGGCGGATCCCCTTTGAACGAACATCAAACGATTCTACATTGCATCGAGTTCTGCGCAACCGCCCGACCAGTCGCGCCCGTTTCGTAGAGCATACGTAGAATTTCCATCGGAGGGAAGAGGTGATGCGACGGGCGACGAGAAGCGTGGTCAGGTCTCCCGGTGTGCTGCTGCTTCCGAAGAGTTCCGTTGAGAGGCCATCATGGCGAAGCGACCAAACATCCTCCTCATCACCACCGATCAGCAGCGGGGGGATTGCTTAGGTCTGGACGGAAATCACCCCGTCCAGACCCCGAACCTCGACGCGTGGTTGGAAGAGGGTGCGTACTTTCCGAGGGCCTATAGCGAGTGCCCGTCGTGCATCGCCGCGCGCCGGACGATCATCACCGGCCAAAGCCCGTTCCGGCATGGGTTGCCCGGCTACCGCGATCAGGTTCCCTTCCACCCTGAGCACACGATGATGCGCTGCTTGCGCGACGCGGGGTACCACACGTTCTGCTCCGGCAAGATGCACTTCACCCCCCAGCGGAAGCACCACGGCTTTGAACAGATGATCCTGCACGAAGGCAGGCAACGGTTCGATGACTACCTGGACGATTACGAAGCGTGGCTCCGCCAGCGCACCGAGGTCGGCGAGCGGTCACACGGCGTGGACTCCAACTCATGGCACGCGCGTGCGTTCCACCTACCGGAGTATCTCCACAGCACGAACTGGACGGTGGATATGGCGATCCACCTCCTTGAGCGGCGCGATCCGACGCGTCCGTTCTTCCTCTGGGTGTCGTTCCTCCGGCCTCACGCGCCGCTCGACCCGCCGCAGGTCTACTGGGATATGTACGCGGATGTGGACCTGCCGCCGCCACCACTTGGCGAGTGGTCCATGGAGCACGCCCATCCGCCGCCCCTCGACCCGAACGCATGGGAAGGCTACCTGCCCGGACATCTCCAGCACCGAGCGCAGATCGGCTATTATGCCTGCATCACCCACATCGACCAGCAGATTGGCAGGCTTCTGGAAGAACTCCGCCGGATGCGCCTTGCAAACGACACGTTCATGCTCATGACCTCGGACCACGGGGAGATGCTCGGCGATCACCACCTCTGGCGAAAGAGCTACCCGTACGAAGGCTCCGCGCGCATCCCGGTCGTGCTGCGCTTCCCCCGGACTTGGGATATTCCGACTGGCCAGATCAGCGACCGTGTGGTCGGATTGCAGGATGTGATGCCGACCATGCTCGATGCGGCTGGGGTGGAGATACCCGATACCGTCGAAGGGCATAGCGTCCTCGCCCCACTATGCGGTGAGACGGAGTGGCGTGCATATCTGCATGGAGAACATGCCGAATGCTACTCCCCGGACAACGCGATGCACTACCTCACCGACGGGAAGGAGAAGTACGTCTGGTTCCCCCCGACCGGGCAGGAGCAACTATTCGACCTTCAGGCGGACCCTCAGGAACTTCATGATCTCGCCGCCGATCCGGCGAACGAGCCGCGCGTGAAGCCATGGCGAGAACGTCTCACGAAACAGCTCGCCGGGCGACCCGACGGGTTCTCTGATGGAGACAAGCTCATCGCGAAGCCGTTCGACCTTCAATTCTACATTGATCACGTGAACAGGAACGAGTGAGAGCCGATCCTCATGAGTTGCGTCTTCGTGTTTGTCCTGATTGCTCTCTTTGGCATACTTTGTGCAAGTGCATCCGCCGGCCACGGCGCTGCACAGGGATGAAATCGAACACGCGGACGTTTTCGCTCCAGTGCCCTTTCTGAGGACCGGCGGCGCTGCTCCACGTGCGCACATTTCCGCTTCTCGGAGTGCACCATACATTGTCACGGACCGCCGTGTATGAGGCCCCGTCGAGGAATCCAAGCGTCGGGGCCCAGTTCTACTCCGACGACATCGTCGATCCCCGCGAAGAAAGCCGCAACTTCCGGCTCATCGCCCTGAACGGCATCATGACCGGCGGGCCGAGCGCGCTGTTCGATCCGAACACGGTCATCGCTGCGTTCATCATCCACATGCACGGCTCGCAGGGTCTCGTGGGGCTGGTGAGTGGGCTGGTCATGCTCGGCTGGGTCTGGCCGCAGCTCTTTGTCGCCAACTGGATCGAGCCGAAGCCGAAGAAGCTCTTCGCCTATCATGTCTCCACGTTCATCCGCCTCGGCAGCCTGAGTGTCCTCGCCTTGCTCATGTGGCTGTATCGTGCCGAACTCCCCGCATGGTTCATATACGCCATGGTCGGTCTTCTGTTCATCTACTGGTCGGGCGGTGGTTTCAGCTCCGTGGCGTGGTACGACGTTCTGAGCAAGACGGTGTACAGCTACAAGCGGCCGCTTCTCTTCGCGTGGCGACAGACCGGCGCGGGGGTCGTGGCGCTGATCGCAGGCCTGATCATCACGTGGGCGCTCAGCTCACGTTCTGGCATGCTCTTCCCGGTCAACTACCTGTTCCTGTTGGTACTGATGACCGTGCTGATGGCCATCGGGATTCTCTCGTTCAACCTCGTGCGCGAACCGTACGACCACCATACGGTCAAGAACCGTCGCCCGTGGGGAGAGTATTTCCGCCTAGGACCGCAGATCATGCGGCACGATCACAACTATCGAAATCTATTCCTGGGACAAGTCACGTTTGCGCTCGCGATGATGATGGCCCCGTTTCTCGTGCCGTTCCTCATCAAGGAAGTTCGAGTTGATGACAGCATCATCGGAGTGCTGCTTGTGCTGGCCGCTGGAACCGACCTCCTCGTGAACATCTACTGGGGTCACCTCGGCTCTCGCCAGGGCAACCGCGCCGTGCTGACCGTCGCGAGCAGGATTGCCGCGTTCGCCCCGATCGCGTCGCTCGCTGTACTGTTCGTGCCGGGGGCCGTCGTCCTGGGCGTTGACGTGCGGATTGCGGTCGTCGCCCTTGCGCTCGTGACGTGCCGCGTCGCGGGAAGCGGAATTGGTGTGGGTCGGATGAACTACCTGCTCGACATTGCGCCGCAGGGCATGCGAACGTCGTACATCGGGTTCATGAATACGTTTTCCGTCTTCTCTATGCTCGTGCCGCTGATCGCCGGTAACGTCATCGATGCCGTGGGTTACCTGCCGGTGTTTGTTCCGGCGGCTGCCTTCGGTATCGTCTCCATAGCGATCATCGTGCGGCTCGACGACGTACCGAAGGGGTTGCCGTTCTCGAACGAACTCACGCAGGTCACGACGACCCACGACCAAGTATGATCCCGATGGTCACCTGACCGCCGGTGCACGTCTTCTTCATCGGGGGAGCCGTTCCACAGAAAGGGGTAGGCCATGGCAAAGATCAACGTACTCCAGTTCGCCGGAGGGCAAATTCACGACTGGAAGGCAGTGGGAGCCGAAGTCGGTGCCACCCTCAAGGCGGCGGGGAACTTCGCCGTGCATCGCGTGGATGAAGACCTCGACGTGTTCACGAAGGACCTCAGCAAGTACGACGTGGTCGTCTTCCACTACACCGTCGGCGAGATCAGCGACGCGCAGAAGGACGGGCTTCTCAACTTCATCAAGGGAGGCAAGGGGTTTGTCGGGATACACTCCGCCGCCGACTCATTCCGCACCTCGCCCGACTTCCGCGCCTTCATCGGCGGATACTTCATCACGCACCCGCGCTACCGGGAATACCAGGTGAGCGTCCTCGACGAGAAGCACCCGATCACCGAGGGTCTCGACGAGTTCGTGGTTACCGACGAGCAGTACATCACCGACTACGACCCGCGCAACCATGTGCTGGCAACAGCACTCTATAAGGGAATTGCGTATCCCGTCGCCTGGACGAAAAAGTGGGGGAAGGGCAAGGTCTTCTATCTGGCAACTGGCCACGACGGCCCTTCCGCCAAGCACGAGATGTTCCGCCTCATGCTCCAGCGCGGGACCGTCTGGGCAGCCACCCCGGACGAGAAGTGACGACAGGATCGCCGCGTCGAGCGCATCGACTGCGTAGGGAATGAGGAGTGGGGGCGCCTTTCAATGGTCGCCCTTTCCGGGGGCAGGCTCACGTGCCTGCCCCCGGTTTTTTCTACGTTCATCATTGAAATGGTAGCCCTTCACGGGCTGATGAGGGGCGTTCGGCTCGTGGTCTGCCATCCATCGTCTGGGAGAGCTGCGGAGAATGCCGTATGCCTCGGACGCGCCGGAGGCGACGCGTCTGCGTCATTCTCCGTAGGAAACGCCGAGCCGCATTTGGACGCGCCAGGAGTTCCGATGGTCACCGATATCATCGTAGATGGCACGCAGATCGGTGTGGAGCCAAGTTGGTTCCCAATCGTGCAAGCGGAGACTCAAGCCGAGCGCGCACTCGACGCCCGGATGGAAGCCGCCGGGCGCCTCCCGTTCGACCCAGTAAGGTCCCTGCACAGGGGGATTCACCTGCGCGGACCCCTGCGCCCAATAGCGCCGTGCAATCCGTTCGGTGCGCTTGCTGAAACGCGCGCCAGTTTCCCCGTAGAAGCTCAGCCCGCTCCGAAGCTCGTAGGGGATCCGAAGCGACGCCGACAGCGTGCTCGTCGATGCGGCGAGATCCTCCGCTGTGCGCAGGCGCCGCTGTATCGGGCCGTAACTCCAACTGCCGGATACCCCGGTCCATAGCCGAGAGATGACGCGCAGCCGCACCGATAGCCCCATATCGACGCGGCGTGCGCAGTCGGATGGAAGAGAGAGTACCCCACAGGTATCGCAGCGGACTGGGTCAGCGGAACGGTCTCCTTCGGAAGGTGGGAGAACGTCGTATCCGAACCATGCTTCGAAGCCGAATCGTTCGTCCGCGCGCGGGACAGTGTGGTGCGATAGACGTTCGTAATCCCGCTCCGCCTGCGCCCGCCTCAGGATGTTCACTGCCTGTTGCCGTCGGTCCGGCGCGTCGAACGGTGTCATCAGCATACCGTACCACTCGACATCCTCTTCGGTGAGCGCGGCGAACGTCCGCGCTTCCTGAATGGCCTCATCGTAGTTCTTTTCCTCGTCGAGTTCGGCACGTGCATTCTCAAGAAGTGCTATGGCGCGGTCCACCTCGCGCTGGGGATACTGCTGATCGAAGAGCGCACCGGCACACCAGGCCGAGTCGACGACGAACCACACGTCACCAGCCGCGCGCCGCGACCGTGATGCGTCATAGCGCACGCGAGCGGTCCCGCGCTCGTCGGTCATCACCGCTTCCGTCACCTCCGGTACGGCGTTGACCTGCCAGTGTCCCCACACTCGCGCATGGGCGCCTGGCTCATGGCTGCTCGTGCGCACGCGTAGCTCCGTCACTGCCTCAAGAACCCCCGATGTGCTCACGTCGCGCTGGACACCCTCGTCACTTTGCTGCACGTAGCACGATCGGCGGGCACGGGACGGGATCAACCGGTCGAGGAACAGGCGAATCCGACGGCGCATTGTAAGGGTGTCGTCCGGAGCCCACCACGCTTCGGTCACGAGCACGTACGCTCCGGAGTCGGGCGAAGCAACCCACGCAAATGCCTTGGCATATGGTATCCCGACGGACGGTTGCACCTTTGAGAGGCGGATGTATGCGGCGTACTGGCTTTGCCGTTGACGGCTTCGGAGGACAAGTTCGCGTCGGCTCTCAGTCTTCTCGGTGAGATGCGCCGTGAGCGGCTCCTCGTCGAGCACGGGGACGAAATCGCTTCGATGAGCCAGATGCTCGCGGAACATGCTGTCGATGGTCAGGACCGACTGGTGGGGAATGCTCAAGTCGTAAGTGAGTGCCAGCGAGACACGAGGCTGCCTCGGCGCGGGCTGTCCGAACGTCCCCTGGGCGAACAGGACAAGGGCGATCAGAGTGCCATGAGGGATATGAAGGTGTCGGTTCATGACCAGCACCCAGCCTCCGGGGTGGTGATGCGGCACAACCGTAAGATACGGCGTGAGATTGTCTAATTCAAGGGAAAGGCTATGGTTATCGGACGTGAATCGTCGCAGCACGTTTTCCACCGGCGTGATGTGTTCACACCCGATTCCGTGCTATGTTTTGGTTCGTCGTCTTGAGATGGCTGCGCTCACCACGAGGCGCGGCTTGGACCGATACACCGACTCGGAGCAGGGAGGACACGCCATGGCGTCGTTGTGGGGACGAACGTGGACACGGCCAGGACTGCTTGAGCACGTGGGCGACATCAGCCAGATCGCCGATGTGCGCAAGAGCGTGCTCGCCGACGGTAACAATGCGGGTGTGGAAGTATTCGATTTTACCACCGGCACGGGGTTTCAGTTCACCGTCGCTGCTGGCAGGACGATGGATGTGGCCGCCGCGAGCTATCAGGGCAAACCGCTTGCGTGGCGTTCCTCCGTCGGCGATCAACACGGGGCGTTCTACGACCCGGAGGGGCTGGAGTGGCTTCGCACGTTCTTCGGCGGTCTCGTGGCGACGTGCGGCATCACGTACGCAGGCGCTGCGTGCCTGGACGAGGGGAAGAAGCTCGGCATCCACGGGCGCATCGGCAATGTCCCGGCCAAGCGCGTCAGCTTCGGTGGCTACTGGGAGGGAGACGAGTACATCCTGTGGTGCTCCGGCGTCATGCGGGAAGGCGGTCTGTTCAACGACGAACTGGAGCTCCAGCGCGTCGTCACGACGAAGCTCGGCTCCAACTCGTTCACGATCCGCGACAAGGTGATCAACATCGGCTGGAAAGTATCGCCGCTCATGATCCTCTACCACTGCAACTACGGCTTCCCGGTCGTTGCCGACGGCTCGGAAGTCGTCACCCCGGCGAAGAAGGTGACGCCCCGCGACGCCGAAGCGCGCGACGGAGCGGAGGACTACTTCAAGCTCCACAAGCCGACGAAGGATTACAAAGAGAAGGTCTATTACCACGACGTGAAGGCGGGCAACGACGGTCGGACGGCCATCGGCATTGTCAACCGGCAGATGGGAATCGGCGGGGTGATCCGTTACAGGCCGGAGCAGCTTCCCTTCCTCATCCAGTGGAAGCAGATGGGGCAGGGATGGTATACGTGTGGCCTCGAACCGGCGAACTGCCTCGTCGAAGGACGCGACAAGGACCGTGCGGCTGGGAGGCTTCAGTTCATCCAACCGCAGGAAGAGCGCAACTTCGAGCTTGAACTCGGCGTGCTCACGAGCGCAGAGGAGGTCGCGGCGTTCGGGGACGAGGTGAAGAGGATCAAGGGCTAGCTCCCAGCGTATGAGGTGTCGTGCTGGTCGGACATCCTTGTCCGTCCGTGAGGTAGTTTGCTTTGGCGGGTACGGTTTCCAATCTCCTGAGGAAGCCGTACCTTTCTCTGTTCGCGCCGGCATCACTGCAACCGAGAGAGATACCATGTCTGCACGTTCCGATGGCCGCCAGCCCGATGAACTCCGCCCCGTCAAGATCACGCGCAAGGTGTGTCCGTACGCCGAAGGTTCCGCCCTCATCGAGATCGGACGCACGCACGTCATCTGCACGGCGAGCGTTGAAGGGTCCGTGCCGCCGTTCCTGAGGGGCCAGGGAACGGGCTGGCTCACGGCGGAATACGGGATGCTGCCCCGCTCAAGCACCATCCGGATACCCCGCGAGAGCGCGACGGGACGCCAGAAGGGGCGGACGCAGGAAATCCAACGCCTCATCGGGAGAGCGCTCCGGGCGATCCTGGATGTTTCCTGCCTCGGTGAGCGGCAGATCATTCTCGACTGCGACGTCCTTCAGGCTGACGGTGGCACGCGCACCGCGTCCGTCACCGGTGCGTGGGTCGCCCTCGCCGATGCGGTCCGATGGATGCACGAGAAAGGGCTGACGACGAAGGACCCGCTGCTTGATCAGGTGGCGGCGGTGTCGGTCGGGATCGTCGGAGGCAGGCCGGTGCTCGACCTGTGCTATGAAGAGGACTCAACGGCGGAGGTAGACATGAACCTCGCCATGACGCGCACGGGGCGCTTCGTAGAGGTTCAGGGAACCGCGGAGTCCAATCCGTTCACGGAAGAGCAGCTTACGGAGATGATGAATCTCGGCAAGCGGGGGATTGACTTGCTGCTCGAGATCCAGCGAAAGGCGCTCAACGAACGCACGTGAAGCGGTTGCGTTCGGGTGGATGCGTGGGCCCCTCTCGGAGCATCGTCTTTGCTCGTGCGCGAAGGATGGGCCATGAAGCGAAGTATTCGACGATGCGCGTTGTGGATGCTGTGCTTCGGAGCGATCTCGGCTGTCGCTTGCCCTTACCGAATTCCCTTCCTGAAGAGCACCCCGAAGCCGACGATCACCACCGCGCCCGGCGATTTCGTGGTCCAGTCGGGCGTCATGCAGGCCGCTACGCGCCGCGACGGGCAGTACATCCGGGGCACAGTGAGCTTTCCTCGCGCCTTCCACGACGACAACGCGCTCGTGACGGTCTATCCTATCGACGGGCCCGGCAAGGTCGCCGTCATGGACGTGGACGCGCAAGGCTTCACCTACTACATCCTCGCTACCATCGTCAACGTGCCGCAGCCCGACGGGACGTTCAAGTCCCACGCCGAGTTCTACGACGGCCGGATCAAGTGGGTTGCGGTAGGACAGTGACGGGTCACATCCCTCCTTCGTCCACCAGTTTACCCGTCGCGGCGGACCACGCCCCGTACCGAATCTCGAAGACCCGGTCAACGGGTGTCTGGAGCGTCACGAGCACGCGGAAGCTGTCCGGCTCCGGCTCGCTGTTGCGCATCGCGTAGACGCGGTGGGCAATGCTTCCCGGTCCGATCCTGATCCCGTGCCGCCCCCGTCGGAACGTGCCGTATCCTTTCTTGAGAATCACCGTCTGACCATTCTCGACCTGTGTAACCTGCGTATCGGTCTCCCATTCTCCCGGCCCGTCGAAGCAGCACTCGATCTGGAAGAGGATGCGGTCCATCCCGCCGGTCGTTTGCACGTGAAGGTCGAAACCGCTTGGCGCTTCCCGAATCTCCAGGATGATGTCCATGGGCGGCTGCGTCCAGCGCTGGCGCTCTGCGTCCATGTCGCCGAACTTTCCAAAGGGCACCGGGCGCCCAAGCGGAAGGTCGTATCCCGGCACCTTCCGCGTCTCTCCGCGATGGATCAAACGTACTCCGCCGTCAGTCGGTTCGAACTGGTCCGCCTCGAAGCGCGCGGCGAGGATGTAGCTTCCGAAGAGCTTCACCGCCTTGAGGTCCACCTCTCCATACCGCACTGCGAACGGTATCCGGTGCCCGGCCACCGCCGTCGCCGAGAGGGCTCCACGCCGAATGCGCCACATCCGGGCCGCAGGATAGGTGATGCTGAAGCTGTCGGGAAGCGATCCGCGTGCGATCCTCTTCGACCGGTATTCCGGGTGCGAGACGAACGGTTCGAAGAGCCATGCGATGGGCGGGTCGAAACGCCATTCGGCGGTATTCCGCCACGCTTCGTCAGAGGTGAGCAGGTCCGCCGCCGTTGCCCAGACGCCGTTCCGGTCGCGCTGCGCCATGTCGAAGAACGAGTCGGCGATGGAATACGGGACGATCCGTCGCCCCCGGTCCTCCCGGACCGAGATGCTTGTCACCGCCGTCGCGTCGGGGTGGAGGAGATGCAGCATGAGGTCGAGGTTCTTCCGCACGTGGTCGAGCAGGTCGGGTCGCTTGAGGTGATCGGCCATGAACCGGAGCGACCGGTCACACACGGCGTTGTAGACGACCGCGCTCCGCTCGGTGAACTCTCCGTCCTCGTTGATGTCGATTCCTTCGGCGAGGATGCTCTCGACGTAGTCCGTCGCCTTCAGATCGGGATAGAGCATCATCGCCCATCCGAGCGCGCCGCAGATGACCCACCGATGGTTGGGCGTATGGAACCCTCGTCCGATGATCCCCTCCGCTCCGGTGCGTATGAACTCGCCGAGGGCATCGGCAATCTCCCTGGCATGGTCGTTCCCGGCATCTCCCACGCGACGGGCCAACGTCACGACCGGTGCGAGGAGTTGGACGGCGAAGGCGGTGTCGGGAGGTGACTCGTAGTTGGTCGAAGGCAGGTCGATGAGGCCGGTTGGCCGCTGCGAGCGACGCAGGAACCTGATCGCCCGGATGATGCGCTCGCCGAGTTCTCGGTCTCCCCGCAACGGGGAGCCGTCCGCCAGGTAGCTGTAGACGGTGCAGGCGATCGAATGGGAGTGATTCGACACGTCCGGCGCGGGATACCCCGCCACCTCCCAGAGGCAGCCGCCGCGAGCGATGAACGCCCCGTCTTCCCACCTGCTCTCATCGAGCACCTGCCGCGGAAGCGACCGGCGCGTCCATTCGACGATGGCCGTGAGGACCCGCTCATACGAATACATCTTCATGTCCTTTCTTCTCTGGCTATGTGGGGTGTCATGGAGAGTGGCAATGTGCGGAATCCCCTCGGGTGGGTCAATCGTGCTCTTCCGCAACGCGAGGTCGGATGCCACTCGCCGCGAGGGAAGACCATCCTCGAGTCCATCCCACTGACTTCTCAACGACGTTCGACCGACGCTGGAGGTCGGACGGTGGAGAGATCATCCGTGGCCTCTTGACGCGGCTTCGCGCCGGCGTATATTAACCAACCGGATGGTTCAACCAAATGGACGGTCACCATGCCCTCGCGAGGCGCGCCATGAACCACGAGAAGGAACTCACGGGAGACACGCGGGAGCGGATCCTCAAGGCGGCAACCGAGGTCTTCGTCGAAAAGGGGCTTGCCGGAGCGCGGATGCAGGAGATCGCCGACCACGCCGGGGTGAATAAGGCCATGCTCCATTACTACTTCAGGAGTAAGGAACACCTCTACGAGAGCGTCATCACCACGACCATCGCGAACGTAATGACGGAGGTGCGTGGCGTGCTGCAAGATGAAGGGCTGTCGTTCGAAGAACGGATCGCCCGGTTCATCGGGGCCTATTTCGATGCGCTCAAGGACCACACGTACATGCCGCGACTGGTGATGCAAGACCTCATGGTCGGCGGCCAGCGGGTGGTCCAGTATTTCCGAAAGGCGGCGGAGCAGGCGGGTTTCCTCGGAGGTGTTCCTGTGCTGGGTATCCTTGAAGAGGGAATCGAGTGCAAAGAGTTGCGGAAGATTGACCCGAAGCAGGCCATCGTGTCGCTTGTGAGCATGGTCGCCTTCTACTTCCTCGGTCGCCCAATCTTCAGCGGCGTCCTCGGACTGAGCGATGAGGATCAGAAGCGCTTTTTCGAGGAACGGAAGCGACACGTCACCGATCTGTTCCTTCACGGTGTCATGGCTTCGCCAGACGACGCGAACTCGGCTCAGGACATGGGTGCTCAGAGAGGACGCAAGGATGCGTAGGAGCATGGTTCTCCTCGCCGTTGCGGGGTACGTCGCCGGTCTTGCCCCCGTCGGATGCGGCAGAAGCAATGCCGACGGGCGGATCAGCGCGACCGGGACGATAGAGGCCACCGAGGTGAACGTCGCCACGAAATCGGCGGGGATCATCAGGTCGCTCATCCCGCAGGAGGGCGACCGGCTCGATAGCGGGCAGGTGGTGGCCGAGATTGATCACAGCGACCTCGACCGGCAACTGGAGCAGGTCCAAGCGGGGCTTGCGCTCGCACGGGCGAACCTCGAGCTGGCGATCAACGGTCCTCAGCGGGAGGACATCGAGCAGGCAGAGGCCCTGGTGCGCCAGGCCCAGGTGCAGCTCGATGCCGCGCGCACCGACCTCCAACGGATGGAGCAACTCGCGCGCGACGGCACGGCGACGCAGAAGCAGCTTGACGATGCCCGCACGCGTACGCGCACCGCCGAAGCCGCACTCGCCATGACCGAGGCGACGCTCGCCAAGCTCCGCTCCGGCACGCGCCACGAACAGATCGCCGGCGCACGGGCGCAGGTGGCACAGGCGGAGGCGACCGTCGGCCTGGTTCGCCAGCGCATCCAGGACACCGTCGTCCGGTCGCCCCT
>Ga0315282_10001761_pt1 | contig 40415 bp, 32 predicted proteins | sample YL17G07_20_MG_FD_203693 | JGI IMG/M metagenome (GOLD analysis project Ga0315282, IMG submission 203693) | Sediment microbial communities from Yellowstone Lake, YNP, Wyoming, USA - YL17G07_20 | ecosystem: Environmental > Aquatic > Freshwater > Lake > Sediment | place: USA: Wyoming | collected...
GGCCTGGGCGACAGCGACAAGGCCATTGCCACCATTGACGCCGACGGCGTGGCCCTGGCCGCTATTCAAGGGCTTTACGGGATTCTCCAGGGAAAAACCGCCGAGATCGCCGCTCTGAAAGCAGAGAAGGACGCCGAGATTGCCACGCTGCGCCGGCAAAACAGCGCCCTCGAAACCCGGCTGTCCGCGCTGGAACGACGGCTGCAGCCAAAGTAGCGGGGATAGGGTTTCGGGTATCCGGGTTGCAGGGCGACACAAGCCCGCCTTGCTCGTCTTTGGCTTCAATTCCTTCTGCTTTTCCCGATCCCTGACCCCCGACCCGTGATCCCGTTCTTCTTCTCGGCAGTTCTTATCGTAGTGTCGAGCGCAGCAGCGAAAATCCCTCCCGGAACAGCTCGGTGAGCTCATAGAGGCTGCGAACGCCGACGAGGCGCTTCACGATATACGACGGCCGCAGGTAGAAGCGGCGGATGGCGCGATTGCGAAGTTGCCACAATCGCTCGCGCGGCAGTCCCGGCAGGTCGTAGACCGGCATCGAGCGCGAATTGTCGAGTACCGTGGTTTCGTCCGAGATCAGTCCCTCCCGAATGGCTTCGGCGCGAAACGTCGTTCCCATCCGCGGCATCGCCACGTTGAACGAGGCAAACTCGGTGTCCAGCTCGAGCGCCAGAGCGATCGTCTTTTCGATTTTCTCCTCCGTGTCGCCGGGCAGGCCGAGCATATAGTGGGCGAGGACTCGGATGCCCGCCTGCTTGCAGAGCCTGACGGCCGCGCGAACCTTTCCGCTGCTCAACCCCTTGCTGTAGCGTTCGAGCAGAACGTCGTCGGCCGTCTCGACGCCGAGTTGGATGGTGTGGCAACCGGCGCGTTTCATCAGGGCCAGCAGCGACTCGTTGAGAATGTTGGCGCGGGAGAGGCACACCCAGGTGAAATCCAGCCGCTCGGCGATCATGCGCTCGAGAAGATTCACGTAGTGCTCGCGGGGCGCGCCGAAGGCCAGGTCTTTGAACCACAGTTCGCGAATCCCGATCCCCTTGAGATAGCCGAGCTCGGCCATCATGTTGTCGAGGTCGCGCAACTTGAAGCCCAGTTCGCCGCCGATGCAATAGTCGCAATGATAGGGGCAGCCATAGCTGGCCAGCACGCCGGCGTAAGGCATCCGGCGGCCGTGGGGGATGCGATATTTGCGGTAGGGAAAGAGGTCGTAGCGCGGGAGCGGCAGGGCGAACGTTTCGCGCCGGAATTGGCGGGTGGAGGGAACGATGGTGCCGTCTTCGGCCTTGTAGCTCAGCGCCGCGAGTGGGACAGGTTGGCAACCTGTCCTACCGGCAAGCCAGTCCACGAGGTCGCTTGAGGTGAAATCGAGAATGCAGGCTTGGAGGAAATCATACGTTTCGAGAAAGCGACGATCCTCGGCGAAAAGAATGTCGCCGCAGCCGATGCAATCATAGCGTCTGCCCGTTCTCTCGATGAGGTGTTGCAAAAAATCGAAATCCTGATCCCACGAAACGGCGCCGGTCAGGAACACGATCGTATCTATGTTCATTGGGGCGATGCGGGCGATCGCGCGTTCGGGCGAGAGGCGCTCGATCATGGCGTCGAGGACCGCGACCTGGTGATCGCTCGACAGCAATCCGCTCAGCACGATCAGATCGAACGGCCCCCAGTTGTAAGTCGCCTTGGAGGCATGGCTGCAATAGTAGTCGCGGATATAGGTTTCGCGGCCGGGCGGATTGAGCAGCAGGATTGTTCGAGACGTCTGTGGCATTGCTGTTTTAAGCTCTCGATCTCACAATCGTTTTCCCGAACTTGCTCCGGTGTCTCTCACTCTTCCAATCCGCAATCCGCAACCCGAAATCTGCAATGGGCACTGCGCAATCCAGAATCAAAAATCGTAAATTGAACATCGGAAATCCAAAATCCAAAATGGCTTCACTCCTGCTTCGCCAGCGCCAGGAGTTGCATCCAGCCATAGCGGAGATAGTTCCACAGCTCGCGCGGCGAACGGCAACGGGCCAGGGTGCGGGCGATATAGCGCGGCCGAAGCAGGAATTTCCTCATGGCGCGGTTTCGCCATTTCGCCAGTTCCTCTTTCGAAAGATGCAAAGTGCGCATGGCGGGCTCCCCGTAGGCTTCGCGTGGAATCTCGCCCGGGGCAAGCAAGCCCTCCTGAACGGCGGTTTCGTAAAGCGCGGTGCCGGGAAAGGGATAGACATAGAAGACTTCGAGGTAGTCGGCATCGAGGCTGCGGAAAAAGGCGATGTTCTCGCGGATGGTCTGCTCGTCTTCCCACGGCAGTCCCATCAGCATATAGACGCTCGAACGAATCCCGGCGCGGCGGGTCATCCTGATCGCCTCGCGCGCCTTGGCCGTGTCAGTCCGCTTGTTCATCAATTCGAGCATGCGGTCGTCGCCGCTTTCGACGCCGAAGGCGATCAGCCAGCACCCCGCGCGCTTCATCCAGTCGAGCATTTCGGGATCGAGCGTATCCACGCGGCTGTTGCAGACCCACTCGATGTGGAGGCGGCGCTCGATGATGGTGCGGGCGAGTTCCATGATCCACGTGCGGTTCTGCGTGAAGAGGTCCGACCGAAAGAGGAAATTGCGAATGTGGAACCGGCTCACGCACTCGGCCACTTCCGCGATCACGTTGCCCACGCTGCGGTAGCGGTTTTTGCGGCCGCCGACCTGGGGAGCGAGACAGAAAACACACTGAAACGGGCAGCCGCGATTGGTCACGAGCGTGGTCTGCGGCTCGCCGGTGTCGGGACGAATGTAGAGCTCGTTTCGCACGAGGTGGCGCGCGGGGAAGGGCAGACCGTCGAGGTTCTCGATGAAGCCGGCGTCAGCGGTGCGCTGGATTGCGTGCGAAGCATCGCGAAAGGTGATGCCGGCGATTTCTTCGAGCGGCCGGCCGCGCGCGATGGCTTCGCAGGCCGGCTCGTATTCGCCGCGCAGGACCGCGTCGAGGCTGGGGTGAGTTTCGAGCGTATCCACGTCGAGGGCGTTGAAGTGCGCGCCTTTGGCGATCACCGTCGTTTTCGGCGAGCCGCGCTTGGACATCACGGCGGCTTGCAGATCATCTTCCAGCGAGGGCGTGGTGATGCTCAGAACGAGAAGGTCCGGCTGCATTTCCCCGAGACGCTTTTCGAGATCATCCCAGCCCAGCCCTTCCGCGGGATAGTCGGTCAGGACGCATTCGGCGCCGCCGCGTTCGAACGCCGCCGCCGCGTACATCAGATCAATCGGCGGGCGCAGCGCCACCGTCTTGAGGTTTTTGATCGGCGTCTGGCAGCGGTCCTCGCGGATGTAGAGACCCGTCGGCGGGACAATCAGGTAGGCTTTCTTCTTTGACCCCATAAGAATTCGATAACACCCGGACGGCCTGTGAGCCTCCCTTTCCTAAGACAAGTTTCCCGTCTGCGAGGCCCGCCCGTCAAGGCGATTCCCCAGGTAGGACAGATTGGCAATCGGTCCCACTCAATCCAGAATCCGAAAGTCGGCGAACTGGTCAAGGGAATCATACCACGCGCGGGCGGGAGCGGGGCTGCTGAGAAGCTTTTCGGCGGCGCGGCGGCCCATCACCAGCGAATGGTCTATGTTGTTGTGATTGAAAAGTCCCTGGCGGCCGACGCTGAGCACGTTGGGGAAACCCGCCAGAAACGGCCAGAGGGTTTGCAGTCGCTTCTCGAAACCGAGCGCGTAAATCGGATAGGCCCAGTCTTTGCGGATCACGAAACGCGAGGCGATGTCGCGGCGCTCGAAAAGCCCCGTCGCGGCCAGCTCGCTCTCAACCTTCTCGGCGAGTTCCTCGTCGCGGGTCTGCCAGAGCGGCTCGCTGCGGCGCGCGGTGAGCTCGCAGCACAGACAGCTCTTGTCATCGGGGGCGAGCGAGGAATCGAAGTTCTTCGGTTCGCAGGCGCGCGTCGGCAGGGGAGGAGTCTGGGGGAAATAGAGCCAGTGGTCGGGACCGATTCGCTCCCTGGCGGCGACCAGAACCACCAGAACGATTGAGAGGTACTCGAGGCCGGCGAAGGCGGAGCGGACGGGCGCGTCGGCGCCCGGAAGCATCGCGCCGAGCAGGCGCAGGGGGATCGTTGAAATGACCGCGTCGGCGGGGAGCGAGAGGGTCTGGCCGGCCTGGCGGGCCATGACGCCGGAAACACGATTGGCGTTGAATTGCAGTTCGGCCGCGCGTGTTTGCAGAAGAATCTGTCCGCCGCGTTGTCGAATGCGACCGGCGAGACTTTCGCACAGCTGGCCGATCCCGCCGCGCACATAGATGAACTCGCGGACGGGTCCGGCGGACCGAAAACGTCCCAGCCGCAGTGCGCGACCGAAGACCGACGTCAACCCCTGCTCGGGCAGGCGAACGCGCGCGATTTCGGCCGAAAGCGCCGACGGCTCGGTTCGCCAGACTTTTCGCGCGTAAGGTTCGAACACTTTGCGATAGGCCGCGGCGCCAAACGCACGTTTCATCGCCTGTTCAAAAGTCGCGGCGGGTCTTCGCGAGAAAAGTCCGGCGAGTTGCGAGGTGACCCATCCCGCGCCGAATCGAAGGATCGTTCCCAGGCCCAGTGCTCGCAGCGCCTCGCTCGCCCGCAGCGGATAGGCAATCCAGTGGCCGTTGAGAAACATGCGGCTCGACCGGCGGACGCTGAGCATCTGGTTGCCGATCAGCTCGGGCAACAGCGCGCGGACTTCGGGCAACTCGGTGTGGATGCGGTGCGGGCCGAGGTCCGTGGCGATGCCGTCGCGAACAATCGTCGCGGCCAAACCGCCGACCAGAGGCTCGGATTCAATGACCGTGACTTCGCCGCCGCCGATCTCCAGCAACCGGTCCGCCGCCGCCAGTCCCGTAACCCCTGCTCCTATGACCACAATTCGTTTCATCGGCACACTGAGGTTTTGAAGAGATATGAAATCCGTGGTTCCGCGATTGCTTTCAAAAGCGGTTCTTCAGCAGAGTCCACACCGCCACCAAGAAATCGCGCCAGCCGATTTTCTTGCCCGCTTCAAAATCGCGCGCGTGATAGCTCACGGGCACCTCGATGATTTTCTCGCCCGCACGCAGTACCTTCGCCGTGACCTCGGGACAGAATTCGAATCGCTTGCACGTGAGATGGACGTTCCGGATCACCTCGCGGCGAAAAGCCTTGTAGGCCGTGGCCTCATCGGTGATCCGCCGGCCGTACAGGATCGTCACCATCCACGCGAGAACGTGGTTGGCGACGCGGTTGGGCAACCTCATGCCGACGATGGTGCCGCGAAACCGCGAGCCATAGGCCACGCGCGTGCGGCCCTCGATGATCGGCTGGACGACCGACACGATGTCCGACGGCGTGTATTCCATGTCGGCGTCTTGGACGATGACGATCTCGCCGGTGGCGTGCGTGAGGCCCGTGCGGATGGCCGCACCCTTGCCCTGGTTGTGATCGTGATAGAGGACGCGGGTGTCGGGCTTGAGGGCTTCGGCGCGGAGAATCTCGACCGTGCCGTCGGTGGAGCGGTCGTCCACGAGGACCAGTTCTTTGTCGAGCGGGATGGCGCGCACGTGTTCGAGAACCGTCGGCAGCAGTTCGACTTCGTTGTAAATCGGAATGATGATCGAGACCTTCATTCGAGATCTTTCGTTTCGGGCATTGCCAAAAGCGCAGCCACACCTTGTGGGCATGATTGGCCGCACGTATCTACTCAATCATACGGTACAGGGCGCTGCCAAGAAGGAAATCTGGGGGTGGTCTGTTTGGTGAGGGACTTGCGAAAAGGCGTGGCGTGGGCTGTCAGCCCGCGAAAGTCGGCGGACCAGGCAGTCCGCCCCACGCTTTCCACTCGCTTTCCGCGTTGAGATCGGGCATTTGACAACGCCTCCGCTTTTTCTGGGCGTCGGCACTCCGCTCTCGAAAGGCAAATGGCCGCATTGACCCGCATGGTCAAAAGGCCGATGCCTCGATTTTTGTCGTGGACGTTAATGCCGTCGGGGTCGTAGGCCTTGTTGCGCAGTGACGCCGGTTTCGCGCGCGCCAACGATCGCGCAGGTTGCTTGGGATAGGATGAAGAACGAACTCACGCGGCTGGAACGGTACCGCGGATGCCTGCTCGGCCTGGCGGCGGGCGATGCGTTGGGCGCGCCGTTGAGAGGAATGAAAGCGGGCCACGTTCGGCAGGTCTATGGCGAGATCGAGGACTACGTGGATGCCGCGAAAGCGTGGGAAGGCAGGCCGCACCGTTGGGTGTTGCCGGGACTTTACACCAGCAACACGCAGCGGGTCTTGGTGATCGCCGACATCCTGGCGCGCGACGGGCATTGTGAGCCGCGAGCACTGGCCGACGTTTTTGTCGAGATGGCCGACGCGCACGTCCCGGGGAGCGCGTGCGGTTGCCATCGGCGTGTGAGCCGCAACTTCCTCGGGGCGCTCGAACGGATGCGGTCCGCGACGACCGATCCGCGCGAGTGCGGCGGGCCGTCGGCCGGTTGCGGCGCGGCGGCGCGGGGGGCGCCGCTGGGCCTGTTTTACGCCGACAAGCCCGACCTGCTGGCTCGCGCCGTGATCGAGACCTCGATGGTCACCCATCGCGACCGGCGCGCGATCGAAGCGGCGCTGGCGGTTGCTTTAGCCGTCGCTCAGGCAGTCGCGGGCCAAAGTGGGCGGCGTCTTCGGCCTGCAGAAACGGCTCGCCTCCTCGCGGAACAAGTTCGTCAAGCAGACATGGCGCCCTCGCTCAATCGCGGGCAACAGGCCAACGTCACCGCCCCTTCCTTCCTGCCGTCGCTCGAACTCCTCCCTCGCCTGCTGGAGGAGGCCGACGACACGCTGGCCTTCGATAGCATCGTCCGCGAAGCCAACCGTTGCGCTCCCGATCGGCCGATCCACGATCCCAGCGAAGGGTTCGCACCGGCGGGCGTGATCGCGGCGCTTTACCTGGCCTTGGGCGGCCGGAGTCTCCCCGAAGCGGTTCCGACCGTCGTGGGGCTGGGACGCGAAGCGCACGACCTGGGCGCGATCGTGGGTGCGATCGTGGGAGCACGCGAGGGTCTTGAAGCAATCCCGGGCCAATGGCTCGTGGGGCTGCGCAACGCCGACCAGGTGCGACTGCGAGCCGACGGCCTTGCGAGCGGTGCGATTGATTATTCCACCTGGCGAGGCATTGTCGAACTGGAATCGGAAGTAACGGCGACCGAAGAACGTGAGCGTCGTCGGTTGGCCGAGCGGTGGGACAAGGAAGGCCTGCTGGTGAAAAAGAAACCGCGCATCCGGCCGCCGGCCCAGCCCGAGCTGGGTTTCGCCCCGCCTCCCGAACTGTGGCTCCGGCGCAAGCTCGAGCGCGAACAGCGAGTGCGAAAGCGTCGCCGGGAGGATCGGGGACGGAAAGATGGGTTTTAAGTTTTGAGCGTTGAGTTATGAGTTGAAGAGGAGAAGAGGAGTGCTGAGTGCTGAGTTCCGAGTTCCGAGTTCCGAGTTCTGGGTGGTGGCTGCTCAGCGGAGAAATCTGGGACCTGAAAATCGAGTGCGCGTATCAATCAGAAGAACCGCTCGCGCCCACGGAGGCGTCGGCGGTCTGTGGAACTTGAAACCTGAACCTTGAAACCCGAATGTCGAGCGGTGTAGCTCAGGACTCAGGACTATCGTTTGGAATGCGGTTTTATCCACAGCTCCGGACGGTTTCTTATTGACATCTACGGGGTCGGGATGATAGGAGATTGCACTGTAAGTGGAGCATTTGACGCGAGCTACAGGGTGAGCAAATCGCTCCGACGAGAAACCGAAGGGGATGTGCCGTGACGCCATCTCCTGTCGCTGAATCGTGGAAGTAGGGGTCCCTCGGGGCCGGAGTGTTGCCGACCGCAGCATAGAAGGAGGATTCCACACAATGAGGGTCCGAGATTTGGCACTCGTGTTCGGGATGGTTCTGGTGGCGCTGGGAGGGGTTCCAACGGCGCAGAGTGAAGGCACAGCAAATGGCAAGCAAAGCGTGATGGCTTATCCCGGCCTGGTGACGCACGTTCAGCCGGATGGCCAAGTCTTTGAGGCACGGCAATATGGCGACGAGGCCTATCATTGGCTGGAAACGGCCGAGGGCTATACGGTGGAGCGGAACCCCCAGACGGGCTTCTATGAATACCTGAGCGTGGACAGCACGGGTCGGTTCAAGAGCACGGGGCTGCGTGTCGGCCGCGACAATCCCGCCGCCGCCGGCCTCCAGAAATACACCCGTGAGAGCCCGGTGGTCATCGAGGGCAAACGGGAACGCCTGGACAATGCCATTCGTCAGGCGATCACGAAGCAGCCCGGGAAATTCCTTCTGCCCACGAATGGAGCTGTTCCGCTCCTCGTCATTCTCGTCAACTTCGAGGATACCAACCCGATTACCACCCCCCAACAATTCGATCGGCTCTTCAACGCCACGACGGGTTCTGCGGTAAGGGCCTACTATCGGGAAGTGTCCTATGGGGCCGTCACGATTCAGGCCACAATCGTGGGGTGGGTCAACATCAAGGGGACACACGATTCGTTCAATGACTCGGGTGCGGTCATGAACTCGCCGAATATGGTGCGGCTTGCCATTGATGAGGTGTACAAGACGGGCTTCGATTTCAGCCCCTTCGATACGAACAGGGACCGATTTCTCGAAGCGGTGATTTTCATCCACCAGGGGGAGGGACAAGAGTTCAGCGGCAACCCCATGGACATCTGGTCCTACTTCTGGTTTCTGACGCCGCCCTATCCCGTGGATGCGGCCTCGACCACTCCCGGCCAGCTGAGGCTTTACGTCCGAGACTACACCGTCCAACCGGAATTGCAGGGCGGGCGGATCACGACGATTGGCGTCATCTGTCACGAAATGGGTCATGCCTTCGGTCTGCCCGACCTGTATGATTACACCTATTTTTCGGAAGGCGTCGGGAACTGGGATCTGATGGCGGGCGGCTCCTGGAATTACGTCATTCGGAGCGGGGATTCGCCGGCCGGGATGGGTCCGTGGGATAAGCAGTTCCTGGGCTGGTTGACCCCGACCCTGGCCAACGGACAGGTGGTGACGACCCGGCGGATCAAAGCCCCGCTCCGGGCGGTGGAGAAGTTCAAGGACGTTCTCAAGATCAACATGGGTCCATCCGCGACGACCTCCCCGGAGTATCTCATGCTGGAGAACCGGCAGTGGATCGGTTTCGATAAAGGGCTCCCCAATTTCGGTCTGCTGGTTTGGCATGTGGATGATTGGGTTTTCGACAACAATAATTCACCGCACTATCATGTGGGCTTGATCCAAGCCGACGGCCAGTATGATCTGGAAAACGGCATGAACCGCGGGGACCCCAATGATCCGTTCCCCGGAATGATGGTGGTCCGTTCCCTGCTGCCCAATTCGCCCAAGGAAGGACTCATCTCCAACCCCAACACGAACAGCTGGTATTGGGCCGATACCAACATTTGGATTGAGAACATCAGCGACCCCTTGCCCACGATGAACGTGGATCTTCGATTTATCCCGAATCTGTCCTTCTCTTCCGGCACGATGATGCGGGTGGAGCCGGCCGACCCGTTGCGCCCCCCGATTACGTTCAGCAACGGCAGCCAGCGTACAAGGCTCTCGCCGGGCGACCCGGTTCAGTATGCCTTGAACATCCTGAATCGGGACATCAATTTCCCGGGCGCGTTCCTCTGCGAAGACGTCGCACCGGTAGCGGTCGAATTCTGGGCCTCACGGACGGGTGGGTTGACGCTCGACTTTTCGGCGGCGCCCTCCACGCGCACCACGACGGTTCGCGGCAACAGCCATCAGCTGATCGCCGGGGAAACGCCGCTGGGCAGTTTCCCCGACGGCTCCTTTACCTTTAGCGTGACCCTCGACCGCCCAAACATAATCCGAGAAGTCTTCAAGACCGACAACATGTGGACGGCCAAGAACCGAATGCTTCTGGTCCGACCGGCGGGCAGTGCCGATCTGACGGTGCGCAATTTCTCGTTTGGCCCCAACTGGCTCCGGAAGGGCGATTCCATCGTGTTGGGTGGGCAGGTCGTCAACCAAGGCACTCAGGCAACCGGGCCGTTCTGGATCGAGTTCTGGGGATCGGTGGATGCGCCCAACAAGGCTTACCCCACGTTGGATTTCATGATCTGCGATTCCATTCCGGTGAGCAACCTGGCGCCGGGGGGCAGTGTGAATCTGGCCGGCTACCAGCGGAAGCTCTATCAAGTCCCCTCCCATGCCGTAATGCAGAACTTCACGGTCGTCTGCTATGCCGACCGCAACGATCAGGTCAACGAGAGCAACGAGACGAACAACTATCAATCCGTCAGTCCGATCAAATTCTCCACGCTCTCCGGCATGGGACCGGCGGCCGTGGTGGAACCCGATCCGCCCGCCCCACCGGCTGCTCCCGTGGCCGTTCCGCGGTGGAGTCCCCCCAGCGCGAATTGGAGACCGGCGCAGGCGGATCTGCCGGAACTGACCGTGGATTTCTCCACCGTCTCGCTCTCCGGTCAGCAGCCCCCGCTCTATTTGCAGATCAATCTGACCGTGCACAACTGGGGGCTGAGCACGGCGACCCAGTCGGTGGCCAACGTGTATCTCTCGAAAGACTTGGCCCTGTCGCCGGACGACTACGTGTGGCTGATGGATGTGCCGGTCCCGCGGCTGCCCCCCGGACAGCAATACTCCACGGCCGTTCCCGTCGGATTGCCGCCTTTGGCGCGCGGGGAGTACTTCCTGTTTGCGGAATGCGACGCGCGGCATCAGGTGGCCGAGGCCATCGAAAGCAATAATGTCTTCTATGCCGGGCCGGTGTTTGTCGGCTCCGATCTGATGTTCGAGTTCTTCACCTTCAACGAGTTGCAGCCGATTCCGGTTCCCGGGTTGGGGATTAACTTCTCAGAGCCCGGCGCGCGCATCCAAATCGCCTTGCGTCTGTGGAACCGCGGCTTGGTGCCGGCCAACACCCCCTTCTGGCTGGAGCTGTGGGGCTCGCGGGCAGGGGGACTGGTCCTCAGTGAGTTCCTCGCCAACTCCCGAATCGTCAACGGCCTGAACGCCCTCACGGCCTACGACCTCCTGGACGTGATCACACTGAACAGCATGCCGGATGGGCCGTACACGGTGGTCGTGGTCGCGGACCGCACCAACAATGTCACGGAGGTAATGAAGAACAACAACCGCTCCGCCGTGGCCGGCAAACGGTTGCTGGAGTTGCGGCCCATTCGTCCGATCAACCTGCGCGTGGTGCAGTTCCGCTTTGCGCCGAATCCGGTCGGGCGCGGCGACTGGATCAAGTTCAGCGGCACGATCCTCAATGACGGCTCGGAGTACACCGGGCCGTTCTGGATCGAGTTCTGGGCCTCGAGGAGCAAGACGGTTCCGACGCTGGACTTCCCGATCTGCGATTCGATATTCGTCGAGACGTTGCGTCCGGGGCAGCAGGTTTTCCTGACTCCGTATCAGCGCACCCTCTATCGGAATGTGCCGCCGGGCGAATACTCGATCGTCTGCGTGGTGGATCGGCCGGACAATATCGCCGAAACGGATGAATCGGACAATTTCATGGTCACCAACAAGGTGGCCATCTACTAGCCCGTGGAACGACTGACCGGCTAGGTATGCCCGTCCGGCAGAAGACCTTGGGGTGGCTTCGAACCGTGGCCTGAGTCGAGAGTCGCGGGTTGGACGTTGGAGGCTTTTGCAAAAGCCACTTTGGTTCCGTGACTGTACTCCATACGGTAAAAGAATCTGCCGGTCATGAAAAACCCACACCAGGGGAGCGGTCGGTGCAATCCAAGCGAGTCCTGATCCTGGGTGTGGGCCCCATCCCGCTGGATCATCCGGAGTTTCTCCACGGCACCTGTCTGCGAACCTGGCAGCTGACCCAAACGCTTCAGAGTGACGGGCATGAGCTGTTTCTGATTTGTTTCCGGGTCAGTGGCAGTCCGGGAGCCAAAGATCTCTCGGCGCGAAAAGAAATCCGACTCGAGCGCCTGCGCTATCTCTCGCTGACCGAAGCGGAGTTTTTCTATCTGCCCTTGATCCGGCAGTACTACGATGAGTTCCGTCCGGACTGCGTGATCGGGGCCAACACCTATCCCTCCTCGATTCTGGCCCAAATCGGCCCCGATGCCCCCTTCTGGGCCGACATCAACGGCTATCACATGGGCGAAGCCCAAGCCAAGGCGGCCCGCTATTCCGACGACTACTACGTGAAGTATTATTGGGACGTGCTGCTGCCCGCCCTGCTGGCCGGCGATCGGTTCTCGGTCACCGCAACGCCGCAGAAAGGCGTCTTGATCGGGGAGCTCGATCAGGCCGGCCGTCTGAACAGCCGCACCTTTGGCTATGAATTCGTCGCTGTCATTCCCACGGGCCGCGTGCCCTGGCGGGAGGATTCGGCGCGCGACTCGTCCCCCCCGCGCCAGTGGCGGGGGAGCGTGGTGCCTCCCGATGCCTTCGTCGTGCTGTGGCTGGGAGGCTACAATCTCTGGTACGACATGGAGACGCTCTTTGCCGGACTCGAACAGGCCATGGAGCGAAATCCGCGCGTTCACTACGTTTCGACGGGCGGCGCCATCGAAGGACATGACGACTTTTCGTTCAACCGTCTCCGGGCGATGATCGAGCGCTCGCCTCATCGCGAACGCTATCATTTTCTGGGCTGGGTGCCGCTGGATCGTGTGGATGCCTTGTGCCGTGAGTGTGATTTGGGATTGAATGTGGACATGGCCTGTTATGAGGCGATGTTCGGCGCGCGCAATCGGATCACCGATATGATGAGAGTCGGGCTGCCGGTCCTGACCACCGAGGCCACGGAGGTCAGCCAGGTCGTGGTGGGCGAACAAGGCGGATGGGGCTTTGCCATCGGCGATGCCGCGGCCATGGCGCAGGCGCTTTTGTACGCCGCCGATCATCCCGCGGAGCTGGCCCGGCGCGGCGGGAACGGACGTCGCTGTTTCGAGCGGCTCTACACGCTTGGCGAATCGGGCCGCCCGCTCCGCGAGTGGGTCGGCGGCTCGCCCCAAAAAGCTCCCGACTGGCGGCAATCCAACGCGGTCGGCTGGCCGATGCCGCTGCGCGAGGCCGAGCGCCGGCGGATGTCCTGGCTGCGTCGCCTGGCCTACGACTATGCCCGGTTCGGGGCCAAAGGGCTTTGGTCGCAAACCCTGAAGTCGCTCAAGCACTCGGACAGGAAAAAACGATCAGAATGAATTCTGGAGGACAGGTTGCCAACCTGTCCTACGACGCGGGAGAAGCATGAGCCGAATCTTTCTAGTGGGCGCCGGACCGATGATGGATGGCCGGGCACGCCGCGTCACCGCCCATGCCACGCGGACGTGGCACTTCACCAGCGCGTTGCGTCGGGCAGGCCATGAAGTCGTCCTTTACACCGTCTCGCAGAGCCTTTCGTCGGCCGATCCCCGCGAGCACTTTGCCGAGCGCCGCGTGAAGTCCGACTTCGCTTATGAGAACCTCGACATGCGCATGGGCAACATGCTCGCCTACCTGGCGGAGCGGTGCGAGGCCTTTCGCCCCGATTGTGTCGTGGGCGCCGGCACCGAACCCTCGTCCTGGGCTTGCCGCATGAGGCCGACCGTGCCGGTGTGGGCGGATCTTCATGGCTGGGTGATGGCCGAAGCCCAACTGAAGGCGGCGCGTGACGGCGACGATGCGATTCTGGCTCATTTCTGGCGGCAGGAGCGGCCGGTTCTGCGGCGCGCCGACAAGATTTCGGTGGTTTCGGAGGCCCAGCGGATGGCGGTGTGGGGTGAGCTGACCACGGTGGGTCGTCTCAATCGCCACAACGTCGAATATGAGATGGTCGTGAAGATTCCCGGCTCCGTTGATCCGAGCCGGGTCGGCGAGCCGCCCCGCGACCGACACAGTTTGACGCGTTTGATCGGACAGGACGATGCGTTCGTGGTGCTGTGGAGCGGCGCCTTCAACACCTGGACCGATCCCGTGACGCTGTTTGAGGGACTGGAACGGGCGATCGCCGCCGATCCCACGATCCATTTTGTGGCGACCGGCGGGGCGATTCCCGGTCATGCCGATGCCGTGTTCGAGACTTTTCAGGCGCGCGTAGAGCATTCGCCTCACCGCTCGCGCTATCATCTGTTGGGTTGGGTTCCCGCCGAACAATTCGCGGTTCATCTGGCCGGCGGCCATTTGGCGATCTGTGCGGATTTCCCGTGTGTGGAGACCCTGATCGGAGTGCGCACGCGCCTGCTCGAAGCCATGATGCACGGCCTGCCGGTACTGATGACGCGCGGAACCGAATTGAGCCTCGAGCTCGAACGGGGCGGCGCGGCCTGGGTGGTGGCGCCCCGCGATCCGCAAGCGCTCGCCGACGGAATGCTCGCAGCGGCGCGCGACCGGAACGGGACCGCCGCGATGGGCCAACAGGCTCGCCGCTTTGTCGAAGCGCACTATTCCGTCGAACGAACCCTCGCGTCGCTGGTCCAATGGGCCGAGGGGCCCTGCTTCGCTCCCGACAACGCCATCAAGCGAAACCAGTCGCCAACCCTTTTCGAAGCGGCTCTCAACCCCCTGGAATCGGACGCCGCCGCGCTCGACGAGATTGACGATGTTCGGGCGCTGGTCCGATCGCGTCAGGAACTCGAACGATTGCGCGCGCGCTGGCCCTTGCGAGTGTGGCGGTGGTTGCGTGGCTGCTGATTGGCCGTCCCCGGAGATGTCTCCTTCGCAGCGCTCCCCGCTTTTATTCATCCTTCATCCTCCATCCCTCCTCCTTCCAAAGAAAAACCCCCGTCGTGGGGACGGGGGTTAAACTACGAAGAGGTACACCCGAAAAGACTTACTGCTTGACGCGCCAAACGTCGCCACCCGACACGGTTCCGTTGGTCGGATCATACGTGAAGGCATGGCCGCTCGTGGTGCACGTGCCGGCCAGCAAGCCGCCGATGATGCCCAGGTACGGGTCATTGCTCGAAGGTTGAGCAACGGCCGGATTGTACGCACCGTAAGGCGTGTCGCTGCCCGGATTGGTCTTGAACTCGTCCACGTCCGGACCGTAGCTCCAGAGGATCCAGCCGACGCCACCGCGCGGACTGTTGCGCGTATCACCCGGCCAAACGGCGTAGTAGCTGAAGGTTTCCCCCCTGACGCTGGCAAAGGGGTCCGTCGGGTACGTGGTAATGTAAGCCAGCGGTGTAGTCAACGTCATGATACTGGAGGCCGAAGTGTAACCTCTCAGGACGAAGTTTGGCAGATTGGCTCCGCCGCCGGTCTTGCCCTGGCTGGTGACGACCCAGTTGTTGTAGGTCTGGCACCCGCCGATCGGGTTGCCCACGCCCACGCCCCATGTCGGATACACGTTGTTGTCCACGAAGTAGGCTTCGACCGCCATGGCCAACGAGCGCATGTCGGTCCTTGCCCGGGACACCTTGCTCCTGACTTGAGCTTCCAGAAAGTTTGGCACCGCGATAGCGGCGAGGATGGCAATAATAGCAACCACGATCAGAAGCTCAATTAGGGTAAAGCCCCGCGTCTTCTTCATAACTTTTTCCCTCCTTTCTGTAATGGAATGAGAAGCGCAAAAGGCTCATTTGTGCTTCTTCCTGCTTGGCGCCTCAAATGACTGCCATAAAACTCCGGCGCTTGTCCGAGGGCGTAACTCTACCCCGCCCTCCCGTCAAGGGTTTTTTTGTGCGGGAAACGGTTTTTTTTCAGCCCCTCGGCCCAACTGTTTCACCACAAACTGAGCAGCTCAACGGCGATCCCGATCAGTACCAGCGCACCGATCAGTTTGAGCCAGCGCCGTAAGGTGGAAAACCAGATGGGTTTCCACTGGTCAAACTCCAGGATGCCCAGGAGGAAGGTCACCACGAATCCCAGGTAGAGACTGGATCCGATATGCAGCCAGCCGTTGGTCGTCATGCGCTCTCCTTTGCGCCCTTTTCGCCCGGTTCCTGTCGGCCCAGATAGCGGTCATAGTAGTTGCACACACAGAAGTAGTTCATACACCCCGAAACCAGCAAGTAGAGCGAGGCCAGGTCAAACCACGGGTCGCTCTCCACGGGCCGGATGATCCTCCAATTCCAATGATCATTGGCCAGGCACAAGAGGCTGGCTCCGCTGTTGCCCATCTGCCCGATGAAAGTCAGGACGCTGACGATATTGAAGGACGGTGAAGAGTAGGCAAACTCGGGCACCAGGACCGTTCCGTGCAGAAGCAATCCCAGGAAGAATGTGCCATTGAGAAGCAGGAAGATTGCCACCCCGCGCCAGTAGTTCCGTTTAACCAGGAAACCCAGGCCCGGCACCAGCCAGCTTCCGACGACCAGGGCGACTTCGCTTCCGACCGACAGCCTTCGTTCCAACCGTGCATTGCCTTTCGTCGAAGAACCACACGGGTTTCGCGAGGCGAGACTCAAGGCTCCGCCTCGTCATACGACAGCGCACTCTCTATCGGGAGCTTCACCGGACTTGTCAACGGAAACTTCTGGAGGAAAAGTAGTGCAGGCCGTGAGTGGCGCAGGCTGTCAGCCTGCGCCACTCATTCGGCCTGACTTTTGGACCCCGCTTCGAGCCAGTCGCTGATCCCGGCGGTGACAGCCTCCATGTCGCGTTCGACAAAAGACTTGTCCAGCAGGAGCATTTCATCTTCGGGGTGGGAAAGAAAGAGGCATTCGAGAAGGACCGAGGGCATGGCGGTGATCTCGCGCACGACGTAAAGGTCGGCCGTGACGAGACCGTCGGCTTTGGGCGGCGGGTCAACGCGCTGCAGCCGACGATAGATGGCCTGGGCCACCTCGCGCGAGTGGGGATGATAGTAGTACACGCCCATGCCGCGCGCGGCCAGCGGATCGTCGGTCAGGCCGATGGAGTTGTTGTGAACGCTGACGAAGAGATCGGCGTCCTGTTCGGCCTGGCGCGCGCGGTCGGCCAGCGAAACATCCACGTCGTCGGCGCGTGTCAGGCGCACGCGCGCGCCCCGCTCTTCGAGCAATCGGCAAAGGACGCGAGCCATGTTCAGATCAATCGTCTTTTCCGCCACGCCGGTCGAACCCAGCGTTCCCAGACTGGCTCCGCCATGACCGGGATCGAGCAGAATCGTCCGCCCGGTCAGAGGCCGCTCTTTCTGGCCGGACGCGGTCAGTGGATGGCGCAGCGAGACACAGAGGACGGTCCCGTCGTAGTAGGCCCGATAGCCGAGGAGGCCGCGGCCCTGCAAGGCAATGTCGAACCGGCAGGAGCCATCGCTCGCGGGGACGGCGGCGATGGTCTCGACCAGCCCGTGGGGCGTATGATCAATGACCCAATTGAGATAATTCTCGATGCCGAACAGGGTCAGTTCGATCGAAGCACGATGAGGGCTTTCTCGGATCAGGAACGGGACGCGAAGTCCCAGCGGAATCCGTACCACGGAGGCGGTTTCCGATTCCTCGACCGTCAAATCCGTGATCACGCCTCGGCGAAAGGGCGGTTCATTCTCGGCCATCACGACCGATTCGCGGGCCACCCAGGCGTGCAGAGTGGGCGTCAGCGCCACACGCAGGGCGTTGCCGACCCGCCCATCAATGCAGAAGTAGGTTCCTTCGCGAGCCGCCAGCAGTGGTCCGCCGTGGTGCGGCTCGGCGCGCAACCGCACATAGTCCTCTTTGGCGCGGGCCGCGTCGGGAAAAGGGTTGCTGTTGACGGTCACCGTGCCGGGCGTTCGCATCTGGGCCACGGCTTCGCGTTTTCCCCTGGCCGCGCCGAGATAGCAAGTCACGCTCGCTTCGACAAACGCATCGGTCGGTTTGACCCGATAGGCGCCTTCGTAAAAGCCCTCACAGCCGTAGCGAGAGGTGGGAAACAGCGGGTAGCGGGTCTCGCTGCTGCCGATCCGGAACGTGGCTTTTTGATCGCGACTCCCTTTGACCCGGACGTGGATCGTGTCGCCCGGGCGAACGACCAGGTCCTCGGACGGCTGGCCGTCATAGTTGGGATCGAATCGAATCGGTGTGGGCGGAAGAGACTCCAGTGGCGTGGGCCGCGTGAGGGTGCGCGAGGCGGTCTTGGCCCTGCCGTCCTTTGTCGCGCGGAAGAGAAGCTCGTTGACGCCGACTTTCAACGGACAGGTTCCGGCGAACGCTCCCGACGGGAAAACCCGAAGGCGCTTGCCGTTGACCGTCAGCTCGGCGTCGGGGTCGGTTCGCCCGCCCACGCGCACTCGCTCGCCGTCCACCTTCTCATGATCGGGGGGCCATACGACAAGGAGTGAAGGAGCGGAGGACTCTGCCGCTGGGGCGTTGCGAAGCGCAAAGGCCAAGGCAACGCCGCCGAGAAGAACCAGGAATCGTTTCGCGCTCGGGACACGGCTGCGGCAGAGTCGAAGCATGACTCACGTCAACAGTTCTTTGGGCCTTTCCAGAGGAACGTCTCGCGATGGCCGCTTGGGTCGGGCCGCTTCTTTGGGTTGCGCTTCCCCTTCCTCCGTGGGTGGCGCCGCTCCCTTCTTTTCGAACACGTCCGGGAGCGGTTTGCCCTGGAGGATGAGGTCGAGTTCCGAGCTGTCGAGCGTCTCCCGTTCGACCAGCGCATTGGCGATGGCTTCGAGCTGGTTGCGATGGGCGGTGAGAATCGCCATGGCGCGCTCGTAGGCTTCGTCAATCAGCCCTTTGACCTCTCCGTCAATCGTGGTGGCGGTGGCGTCGCTGTAGTCGCGTTCGTGTCCGAGTTCGCGGCCCAGGAAGACCTGGCCCGAGATCTCGCCGAAGACGCGGGGGCCGAGTCTCTCGCTCATGCCGAATTCGCACACCATCATGTGGGCGATCCGGGTGGCTTTCCGAATGTCGTCGCTGGCCCCGTCGGTGATGTCGTGGAAGACGATCTCCTCGGCGGCGCGTCCGCCCATGGCCCAGGCCAAAAGGTCTTTGAGATAGAAGCGCGAGCGAGTCCGCCGATCCTTTTCGGGCAGCGAGAACGTCACGCCCAGCGACCGCCCGCGCGGAATGACCGAAACCTTGTGGACCGGGTCGGCATGCTCGAGGTGTTTCGCGCAGAGGCTGTGTCCCGCCTCGTGATAGGCGGTCATGCGCTTCTCGTCTTCGGTCAAGACCATGCTGCGGCGCTCGGGACCCATCATCACGCGGTCCTTGGCTTCTTCGAGGTCCGACACGGAGACGGAGTCTTTGTTGCGGCGAGCGGCCAGCAGCGCCGCTTCGTTGACCAGGTTGGCCAGGTCGGCGCCCGAAAAGCCGGGCGTGCCGCGCGCCAGGACTTTGAGTTCCACGTTCTTTTCCACGCGGACCTTGCGGATGTAGATCTGAAGAATTTTCTCGCGGCCGACCACGTCGGGATAATCCACGGTGATCTCGCGGTCGAACCGGCCGGGCCGCCGCAACGCCGGGTCCAGAACGTCGGGCCGGTTGGTCGCGGCGATCAGGATGACGCCCTCGTTGGCGTTGAAGCCGTCCATCTCGACGAGCAGCTGGTTGAGCGTCTGCTCGCGCTCGTCGTGGCCGCCGCCGATGCCGGCAAACCGCTGGCGCCCGACGGCGTCAATTTCGTCAATGAAGATCAGGCAGGGTTTGTGTTTCTTGCCCTGCTCGAACAGGTCGCGGACGCGCGAGGCGCCCACTCCCACGAACATTTCAACAAAATCCGAGCCGCTGATGCTGAAGAAGGGGACATTGGCCTCGCCCGCGATGGCCTTGGCCAGAAGGGTTTTGCCCGTTCCGGGCGGACCGACGAGCAGGACTCCCTTGGGGATCTTCCCGCCCAGTCGTGAGAATTTCTGCGGGTCCTTGAGGAAATCAACGATTTCGTGCAGTTCCTCCTTGGCTTCATCAATGCCCGCCACGTCGTCGAACGTCACGCGCGGCTGCGAACCGTCAATCAGCCGCGCCCGCGATTTGCCGAACGACATGGCCTTATTGCCCCCGCTTTGAATCTGGCGCCAGATGACGATCCACAGACCGATGAACAAAACCACCGGGAGCAGGAACGAAAAAATCAGGTTTTGGAAGATGATCGAAGGCGGGTCGTTCTCGTACTCTACCTTCTTCTCCTCGAGGACTTTGGTGTAGTATTCGAGCTGACCCTCCTGGAACGGCACATAGACGTGGGTTTCGTGCCCCTTCAGCTCTCCCGTCAAGATCGCATCAATCTTCTGGTCCTTGACATGGATGTCATGCACCTTGTTTTGATCAATCAACTCGATCAGGTGCTTAAAGGACACCTCTTCGCTGCGGCCGGTGTCCCGACCGAAATGGTAAAAGAGCATGATGAACAACAGGAAGATGAATATCCAAACAGTGGCTGATTTTAGTCCGCCCATTACTTGTTCCTTGCCTCCGCGGGCCGACCTCACGCGCGTTGGCCCCGGAAAACCGGCTACTTTTTTCCGACGGGATTTCTCTTTCGCGCCTGCCCATCGGTCTTCCTATGATGAGCTAACACAAATCGTGCCAGCAGTGTCAAGGTTTTTGGTCACTGCGCAGAGAAACAATCTGAAGTGGAGAAGCCAGAGCAAAAGAGATCAACGACTGCGAACCTCCGACTTGACGTTTAGAACGGGGGAATTATTCCCCCTTCTCACGCTCCACGTTCACCGCTTCACGCCCCACGGGCTTTCGAAGCAGCGCCACAAGGCTGACGCCAAACGGCAGATTGAAGTGTCGCAACCATCGCGCCTCCAGCTTCAGCATTTCGATCAGAAAGCGGTTCACGAGACGGGGGAGAGGAATCAGGTGCGTTTTGGGCGCCCCACGCGGTTTGAAGAGCTTTTGAGTCAAGCGAAACGCCGCAATCGGCGGAAACATCATGGTAATGGCTGAAGAGAAACGGACGATTTCGAAATCGGTGGCTCGGATCAGCCGCAGCAGCGAATCGCGGGTATAGCGCCGCCGGTGGTGGAGCGCCTCATCGTGGTCGCTCCAAAGAAACCGATAGGCCGGGACGGTGATCATCAGGTTGCCGCCCGGCCGGCACACCCGCCATAGCTCGCGCAGCAGTCCGGCGTCGTCATCAATGTGTTCGAACAGGTCAAGAGCCAAAATGAGATCGAATCGTTCGTGGGCGAACGGGAGCGCTTCGACCCGAGCGCAAACGAGCCGTTGGAGGCCGCGCTGCCGGCAATAGTTCGTCGCGAGGGGAGAGAAGTCCACTCCGACCGGTTGCGCGAACGGGCGGAGCGCTTCCAGCAACAACCCGGTGCCGCATCCGACATCGAGAACCGACAGCCGCTCGCTGGACAGGGGCGTATGATGGCCCAGCAGCTCCAGGACGATCTCTTTGCGGCCCTGGAACCACCAGTAGGTGTTTTCCTGGTGATACATCCGTTCGTATTCTTCGGCTCTCATGCCCTTGCTCGCCGTTGTTTTTGACTGCGCGCGCGATTCAATGCGACCGACGCGCCGCTGTCAAGAAGAGGAAGAGGGAAAGGCGAAAGTAAAAAGTAAAAAGGCAAAAGGGAAAAGTGCGGAGTGGCGGGGGCTGTTAGCCTGCGAGAGAGTCACCGCCCACAGACCAGTAAACGCTGATGGCTGACCGCCTGCGCCACTCTTGCACTTTTTACTTTTGACTTTTTACCTTTTCCTTCATCAATCGAGATCGCGCACGAGAGGCAAGCCCACAACGCCGGCCAGGTCGGACACTATGGAACGCGCGGGAACGCTACAGCGGTCGTCGAGGGAGTTGGGGCGGCTGGTTCCGCTGATGGGCGTGCTGGTGGCCACCTATCTGGTCATGGTCCTCCTTTCGGCGTTGGACTGGAGCGGCGATTTTTGGCACCTCTCGAAATGGGAATTGCGGCGGCCCATCTTTCTTCTCGGCACCGGCTCCGAAGGCGGTCTGACGGTCAATTGGAACAATCAACGGCTGATTCTCGAGCAGGGGGCGACCAACCTGATTCTCGGCGTGGGGATGACGTTCGTCATTCTCACCGCCGGCATTGACCTGTCGGTCGGTGCGATGCTGGCGCTGTGCAACGTCTTGTTTGTGGTGACCGCCCAGGCGTTGCTGAGTCGGGAAGTCCCCACCGCAGGAGTTTATGCCGCGGCGACGCTGGCGTGCGTGCTGGGCGGGCTGGCGTGCGGTTGGATCAATGGCGTCGTCACGGTGTGGGGCCGGATCCAGTCGTTCATCGTGACGCTGGGCATGTTCATGGCCGCGCGCGGAGTGGCCTACGTCGCCAGCGGAAAAGTGCCCCAACGCCTGGCGTGTTCGGGCGCGATCCGCTCGCTGCTGCCGATCGGACTCTCGATCGCCTCGGTCACGGTCGCCTATTTTGTCCTGACCTACACGCGCCTCGGGCGATACACCTATGCGGTGGGCGGCAACCTCGAGGCCAGCCGTCTGTCGGGCGTGCCGGTCAATCGGGTGCGGGTGGCGGCCTTTGCCATTTCGGGCCTGTGCTCGGCGCTGGCGGGGATCGTCTACTGGGCGCGGCTTTCGGTGGGCGACTATCTGGCGGGCGAGGCCTACGAACTGTACGCCATCGCCGCGGTGGTCATCGGCGGGACGAGCCTGATGGGCGGCGAGGGATCGGTTCTCGGCACTCTGATCGGCGCGCTGATCATGGCGATTCTCAACAACGGCCTGAACGTGGTCGGCGTGGATGCGATGACACAGAAGATCATCATTGGTGGAGCGATTGTGGCCGCGGCGCTCTATGACAGCATGCGCCACCGCCGCAAAGTAGGGTAGGCTGTCAGCCTGCGAGATAGAAGTGAGAGGCGAGAGGTCAGAGGCGGGAGAAAATCGAAAGGCAGCGGCAAGCGACAGGGCCGAGCTGGGTAAAACTGAAAAGCGCCGGCGAGGCCGCCGGCGTTCCATCTCTGCCCGCCGGCGTTCCAGTTTCGGCTTGACACTTTCGCCCCAGCGCCAGACTTGATCGCCTTACGAAACCGCACCGCTACTCAACAGGAGGTGACGGTATCCGATTCCGAAAGAACCCCTCATCGGCACTTCAACATCATCGCAAACCGTTAACGTGTACCAGCCAAATTCACAAATAGGAAAGATGCTATGTCAGGCCAACAGCAAATGACGACCGCAACGCGCACCATCAGCTTTCTATGTTTTTTGCTCGTTCTGGCGGCTCCCGGTTTTGGCGACAAGAAGCAGCCGGAAATTGAGGTCCCTTACGAGCCCACGCCCCCGCAGGTGGTGGAACAGATGCTGAAACTGGCGAAGGTCACCGAGGCGGATATGGTGTACGACCTCGGATGCGGCGACGGCAGGATCGTGATCGCGGCGGCGCAGAAGTACAAGGCACATGGCTTCGGCGTGGACCTCGATCCGCAGCGCATCGAGGAATGCCGGATGAACGCCGAGAACGCCGCGGTGGCCGATCGCCTGCAATTCAAAGTGGGCGACATCATGCAGACCGACATCAGCAAGGCCACCGTGGTCACGCTCTATCTGCTCGACGAAGTGAACCTGATGCTCAGGCCGAAGCTGCTTCGCGAGCTCCCGCCCGGCACCCGCATTGTGTCCCACGCGTTTTACATGGCCGACTGGAAGGCCGACAAGAGCGAGAGCCCGGCCAAAGCGCGCAACAAGGTGATCTACCTCTGGATCATTCCCGCGCCGGTCGGCGGCGTCTGGCAGTGGACCGCGAAAACGCCGGCGGGCGAGGCGCCGTTCAGCCTCGATCTGACTCAGGAATTCCAGGTGGTCCGGGGAAACCTCTTCTCGGCTTCGACCAAGAAAGCGCCGATTCGTGAGGCTACCCTCAATGGGCGAGAGCTGGCATTCACCAGCACGGTCTTCGACGGGCCGCGACAGGTCAAAGTCTCTTTCAAGGGAACGGTTGACGGCGATACGATCAAGGGCACGCAGCAATGGCAGGGCGGGTCGCAGGCGGGCGCTCGCGAGTGGGTGGCGAAACGCACCCCCGTGGAGATCGCCGGTTCGTGGCGCCTCAAAGTCCAGGGCAGCCCCGAGCCACTGGATGGCGTCCTGCGCCTCGCACGCGAAAACGGCCAACTCAAGGCGACCTATATCGCGGACAAAGACAAGAAAGAGATCGCATTGCCGGGATTCTCTTCGTGGGGGACGAGCATTTACTTCGAGATCCCCAGCGGCAACGAGGAAGAGAGAGGACCGATCTTTTCCGGGTCTTTGGAGGGTGGCAGCGGAACGGGCAAGGTGTCAAAGACGGGCTGGGGAAAAGGACCGACCTGGGCCGCCCAGCGGGAAAACTGAGTAGGACAGGTTGTCAACCTGTCTGATTCGATCTTTGTCTGAAATGCGGTGGCCCTCAGCCTGCCGCGAGGGTCTTTCCGTTCATGGAAATTCTGACAGGTTGCCAACCTGTCCTACTTGAGTCGGTTCGTGGAAGTTTTGGCAGATGGCCAAGCTGTCCCATCTTGAGGAGGTTTTCATCAATGAAGGTCAAGCGCGTGGCTTGGGTCTCGGCACTTGTGTTTGGATTATGCTCGATCAGCGACATGGCATGTTCTGCTCCCGGCAGCAGCGGCTCGGGCCAGGCGCCCAAGCCGTCGCCGGCCGGCGTCAAGGCTCCTCAGCCCGGAGAGAAATGGACCAATCCCAAAGACGGGTCGTTCCTGGTCTGGATCCCCGGCGGCGAATTCATGATGGGCAGCGACAAGGGCGACGATGACGAGAAGCCCGTGCACAAGGTCAAGATCAAAGGCTTCTGGCTCGGGATTTATGAGGTGTCGAACAAGCAGTACGGGGCTTTCTTGAATTCCGGCGACGAGTCCGAACCGCTGTTTTGGGACGAGAAGGGCTATAACGCCCCCGATCAGCCGGTTGTGGGCTTGATCTGGGAATCGGCGGCGGCCTATTGCCAGTGGGCGGCCCTCCGGCTGCCGACCGAGGCCGAGTGGGAATATGCCGCCGCGGCCGGAGCGAAACAGTTGGAGTACGGAACCGCGACCGGCGCGATCAGCCACGACCTGGCCAACTATCTGGGCGTGGAAGGCAAAGACCGCTGGGACGGTCCCGCACCGGTCGGCAGCTTCCCGCCCAATCCTTTCGGCCTTCACGACATGGCGGGCAATGCCTGGGAGTTCACCAGCAGCATCTACAAGTCCTATCCCTACGTTCCCGACGGCAGCCGCGAGAACGTGAGCAAAGAGCGCGAAATGATGGTGATGCGCGGCGGGTCGTGGCAGTTCACGGCGCCGTATTGCCGCGTCGCGCGTCGCCGGCGCTTCGCCAGCCACCTGACGTTCGACTCCGTCGCCTTCCGCGTCGCCAAAGACGGCGACACATCCAAGACCGCCGCTGCTCCAGCATCTTCGCCGGGCAACTAAATGTCGAAGAAACGGGGCAAATGAATAGCCCACACCCGCGCTTGCCACATTTCCAACGGGGCCGAAAACTGCGCTTGACGGTTGTTCGCAAAATTGCGAACATATCTGACGACAGGCCGGGAACGGGATGCCACCGACAAACCTTGTGATCTTCCGGGAGGCGAACGGCTCGATTCCGTTACTGGAATGGCTCGACAAGAATCCCGACCTCCACACCTACCGCGGAGGCAGATGATGTCCAGGGCAAAAACCACAACGAACGCGCTCGAGATACTCCATCGCCGCTACATCGAGGGAAAGCCCCAAATGGAGGCGATGGTGGAGGAGGAGGAGCGGGTCAACGCCGACGTCGCTCGGAAGATTTACGAGTTGCGGATGAAGGCCGGACTAAGCCAGAGGCAACTGGCCGAACGGGTGGGGACCACGGCATCCGTAATCTGCCGCTTGGAGGATGCGGATTATGACGGTCATTCGCTGACCATGCTGCGGCGAATTGCAGAGGCCCTCGACCACCGGGTTCAGATTAACATAGTCAAGATGTACCCTCAACGCCGGGAAAACGCGGTACATTCGGCTTTGGTTGGCGCGGAGAGGCCTGCGGTCCATGTCGCAAAGGCCGCAAAGAAGAGTTCTCCAGCGAAAGCACGAAGATGTTGTTTGGCGTCTTCACGGGTGGGCACCACGACGAAGGTCGCCAAGCGGTGACCTCCCTGTTCAGAGGACGGTTGAATTCGGTGGGATGTGCGGAAAGAAGCGGGCTTTGATCGTGCGACCGGCCGGGAGCGAGCATGATGGAAATTCTGGTCCGCATAAAGAGACTTGTCATCGCTCGGCGAGTGATCTTTACAGAAAAGGCCGAGGCTGAGATGGCGGCGGAGTTCCTCACGCCGGAACTCATCTATGAGGCGATTCTCAATGCACCGACGATTTTCAAAACACTGCGCTCTCGCAATCCGCGAACCGGGGAAACCGTGCGGCTTTACGTGATCAAGGGATTGACATTCGACGGTCTGGCCATCTATACGAAGGGAAGAATACTGACGAAGCAGGGGGTCGACATTTTCTATGTTCTCATTTCCTCGAAAAGAAGCACCGATATCTGAGCCGTATCCGTGTCCAGAATGCGGACTGCTCCAGTTGAAAGACATCGTGGAAGCGTGTCGCCTCGCCGATGGACTCGAGGTCAGGAAACTGCGGCATCTGAAGTGCAGCTCTTGTGGTGCCCGTTTCTTCGACGATGAGGCAATGCACGCGATCCAGTCGGCGCGCGCGGCCCGCGCTCCCGCAGCCTTGAGCAAACAATCCACCGTTGGCCGAAAGCCGCCGCGCTATTCGAACAAGACGCTTCAGCGGACGCTATCGCGCCGCTGAGCCGCAGCGTTAGGCCGAGGCCAATGCTATCTCGATCTGGCCCGGTAGTGTCGCGCCATCATCCAAGTCTTCCCTGAGTTCCTCCGCTTCTTCAGACTCGGCCAAGCAATCGTCGCAAAGCAAAGCCGCACCGGGCTGGTCAAACCACGGGACTTCGATGTTTTTGAGATCGTCTTCCCAGGATTTCTCGCCGCAGGCGGCGCATTCGAGCATGTAGTCTTCGACGCAGTATTCGCCGGCCTCGCGCTCGGCGTCATAGTGGCGGTAGACGACGTAGCGCTCGCACCGCTGGCAGAAGGAGCGGCAGCTTTCGCAAAGCGACCCTTCCACGTCCTCGGCCCAGACCAGGTCTTCGTCCGAATAGTGCTCGCCGCACTCATGGCAAGCCGTTCCCACGCCGTTCACCCATTCGTCGAGATTGATGTAGGGGCTTCGCGAGTTGTAGGTACGAAGCAGGTTTTCGATCAGGTCTTTCAGGGCGAGGAAGCCGCCCGCGCGATGATAGGTTCGCGCTTCGGTCTCGTAGTCCGCCCCAGCAGATCGCACCTTCGCTGCTGACGTGGGGGTGCTGGTAGCCGCCCTTGTCGTCGGTGTCCACGCTGAGGTTCCAGACGTGGACGCGGAACTCGTCGAGCGCGAGATTGACTTCGAGGTCGCCGATCCAGAATGCGTAAGTTGTCCGTGGTTTGTGCCTATCCCATCCCTCGTCGCGCTCCGTTCGGGAATTCCCTTGACTTTTCGGCTCAACGGCTTTGACCGTAAGCGCGAGTTTCTTCCACTTCCCTCGCGGAGCAAGTCCTTGAAACTCAAAGGTTGATGGGCATGGGCAAGACGCCGAGCGAGACCTTTTATCCGCACAATCGAGATCGAGCGCACGGGTTTTTTCGGCACAATCGTTCTTGACACCATACGCCAGTGGCGGACATCATACGCATGATTTTGGTCGAGACGCGAGTATTCACGCGGGAGATTGCACGGCTGCTGACGGACGACGAGTATCGAGAATTGCAGTATAAGCTGATTGCGCATCCGAATGCCGGCTCCGTCATCCGGGGAAGCAGAGGTTTGCGCAAACTGCGCTGGGGAACAAAGCGGCGGGGCAAACGCGGCGGCCTGCGAGTCATTTACTTCTGGGATGTGCCCGATCAGATATTCCTGCTGCTTCCGTATGACAAACGCGAGACGGAGGATTTGACCAAAGCGCAAATCCTGAAACTCAGAAGAGTGGTTGAGGATGGGTTGAAATGAACAAGAAGAACTTCAACGACCTGGTGGAGAGCATCAGGCAGGCGGGGAGAATCAAGCGAGGTCTGACGGCGCCCAGCCGCGTGTTTCGTTTTGAGGCGACAGATGTCAAATCCATCCGGCGCAAACTGCGCGTTTCGCAAGCGCAGTTTGCGAATCTGATCGGCGTTACTGTCAACACATTGCAGAACTGGGAGCAAGGCCGCCGCCGGCCCACGGGGCCCGCGCGGGCGCTCCTGAGAATCGCAGATAGAAACCCTCGGCTCGTGCTCGAGACCCTTCATAAGACCGCTTAAAATGGATTCGCGGATTCAGGCCCTTCAAACCCGCCCAATCCGCATCGGATTTTGTTTGCGTGATTGAACGAAATCCCAGCCAACCGGGCGCGAATTCGCTTGACTTTTGGGCGGGCCGATTTTGAGCGTAAGGCGTCATTTCATTCAGCTTCAGCAAGGTCAGGTTTGGAGTATGGGCAAGACGCCGAGCGAGACGTTTTATCCGCACAACGAGATCGAGCTGCACTGGCAGCAGGTCTGGCAGGAATCGGGCATGTTCAAGGCGCCGAAACATCCGCGCCGTCCGAAATACTATGCCCTCGAAATGCTCCCTTACACCAGCGGCAAAATCCACATGGGCCACGTGCGCAACTACTCGATCGGTGATGCGATCGCGCGCTTCCAGCGCATGCGCGGCCACGACGTGCTCTATCCCATCGGCTTCGATGCCTTCGGGTTGCCCGCCGAAAATGCCGCGATCAAGGCCGCGCGCGAGGAGGATCGTTCGCTCGATCCCGCGCGGTTCACCCGCGACTGCATGGTCGAAATGACGCGCGGCCTCAAGCGCCTCGGCTTCAGCTACGACTGGGGGCGTTGCCTCGCCACCTGCGAGCCGGAATACTATCGCTGGAATCAGTGGGTCTTTCTCAAGATGTTCGAGCGCGGGCTGGCCTATCGCAGCAAGGCCGCGGTCAACTGGTGTACGGAATGCAACACCGTTCTGGCCAACGAGCAGGTGGTCGGCGGTTGCTGCTGGCGCCACGAAACGCTGCCCGTCGAGTTGCGCCAGCTCGAGCAATGGTTCCTTCGCATCACCGCCTACGCCGAAGAGTTGCTCGAAGGGTTGGACCGCCTGAGCGGCTGGCCCGAATATGTCTGCACGATGCAGCGCAACTGGATCGGCAAGAGCTTCGGCTGCATGGTGGATTTTGGAATCGAAGGCGAAAGCGAGCCGCTGACGATCTTCACGACGCGGCAGGACACGCTCTATGGCGTGACGTACATGGTGTTCGCGCCCGAGCATCCGCGCGTGCTCGATCTGGTGCGCGGAACCGGCCAGGAAAAAGCGGTGCACGACTACATCAACCGCGTGGCGACCGAGAACCGGTTCATGCGCACGGCCGAGGAGCGCGAAAAAGAGGGCGTGTTCATCGGGCGACACGCCCTCCACCCGCTCAACGGCGAGCGCGTGCCGATCTATGTGGCGAATTTCGTGCTGATGGAATACGGCACGGGCGCGATCATGTCGGTGCCGGCCCACGACCAGCGCGATTTCGAGTTTGCGCACAAATACGGGTTGCCGATCCGTGTCGTGATTCAGCCGCCGGGCGAACAGCTCGACGGCGCGACGATGGACAAGGCCTATATTGAGCCCGGGATCATGTTTGATTCCGGATCGTTTACGGGCCGCGAATCCGAACCCGCCAAAGACGACATCGCCCGCTATCTCGAAAAGAAAAAGATCGGCAGGCGGGTGGTGCAGTACAAGCTACGCGACTGGCTGATCTCGCGCCAGCGCTACTGGGGCACGCCGATCCCGATCATTTATTGCGACCGTTGCGGAACGGTGGGCGTGCCGGAGAAGGAACTGCCGGTGGTGTTGCCGACCGACGTGAACTTTTCGGTGGCCGACAATCCCATAAAGTCTTCGCCCACCTTCCGGAAGGTCAAATGTCCCCAGTGCGGCGAGTCGGCGCGGCGCGAGACCGACACGATGGACACCTTCGTGGATTCATCGTGGTACTTCCAGCGCTACGTGGACCCGCACAACCGCGAGCGGCCGTTCAATCCCGACACCGACCGCGAATGGATGCCGGTGGATCAATACATCGGCGGCGTCGAGCACGCCATTCTCCATCTGCTGTACGCGCGGTTCTTCACCAAGGTGCTGCGCGATTTGGGCCTCACCCGCCACGACGAGCCATTCCTCAACCTCTTCACGCAGGGGATGGTCTGCAAGGAACACGAGTTTCCCGACGGCACGGTGCGCTCGGTCAAAATGAGCAAGAGCCTGGGCAACATCGTGGACCCCGACCAGACGGTCGCCGACTACGGGGCCGACGCGCTGCGGCTGTTCATCCTGTTTGCCTCGCCGCCCGACCGCCAGCTCGACTGGAGCGATCACGGGTTGGAGGGGTGCTCGCGGTTCCTCAACCGCATCTGGCGCGCATTTCAGGCGAGGCGAGAGTGGCTGGTTTCGATGGATCGCTCGGCCGCGCTCGCCGATCCCACACCGGCCGAACGGCAATTCCTGTTCGCGCTCAACGATGCGACGCGTCGCGTGACCAATGACATAGACGGTCGGCTCCAATTCAACACCGCGATCTCGTCATTGATGGAGTTCTTCAACACCATGCAGGACTTCGCCGGCGCGCAACGTCTGGACGAGGCCGAGCCGGCCAACGCGCGCGGGCGCGCGCTCTACGGCCAGGGCTTCGAGCGCCTGCTGACCTTGCTTTCGATCATGGCGCCTCACCTGTGCGAGCACCTCTGGCACGAGCTCGGCCACACCGAGTCCATCTTTTTGCAGTCGTGGCCCAAGTGGGAGGAGCGCTGGTTGCAGCGCGAAACGGTCGAGCTGGCTGTCCAGATCAACGGGAAGGTGCGGTCGCACATCACGGTTCCCGCCGACCTCGAGGCCGCCGAAGTCGAGCAGGTGGCGCTGGCCGACGAAAAGACGCGTCACTCCATCGGCGAGGCCACGGTGCGCAAAGTGATCTACGTGCCGAAGCGGCTGGTGAATATTGTCGTGCAGAAGTAGTCTTTATTAACGCTGAACTCTGAACGCTGAACGCTGAACGGAAAGACGGGCGAGGTCCGCGGCTCTGCTTTCAGGAAAAGCTTGAAATCCGGGGCTTGCGGCGATAGACGAACCGCATCGCTGTTGGAAATACAAGAAACTCCCAGCCTCACGTACGGGTGCTCATGGGCGATGAACCACGCCGGAAATGGGCGGTTTTCTCGGGGCTAACGCGCCGCGAGCAGCACGTTCTGGTGTTTCTGATCGCGGTGATTGCCGCAGGCATTGCCTATAACGAATACAAGAATTCCTGGCAGCGCCAACCTCTGACGCTCCATCGGGCCGACCCAGGCCAGAGCAATGCTGTTCAGTCCCGGCCGATGGTGGCCGCCCCCGACATCTCGCCTCGAACCACGCGGGCGGATCGCGCCACCAGCCCCATCATCGGAAAGGCCCCCACGCAGAGTGTCGGCAACCCAGGCCTCCCCGACATCAATCGGGCAACCGCGGACCAACTGGATACGCTGCCCGGGGTGGGGCCGGTTCGCGCGGCGGCAATCATTCAGTATCGCAATACCCACGGACCGTTTGTGCGACTCGAGGACTTGAGGCAGGTTTCGGGTATTGGCCCCAAGACTTTCGAGAGAATACGGCCCTATTTGAAGCCACTGGAAGGACCGACCAGTGCGCCGCTTGCCAAGCCTCCGGCGATCGGGCCGCCGCCCAAAGCAGCCGGTACATCATTCGCTCCGCCGGCACCCGGCCCTCCAGGGATGGTGAACCTGAACACGGCGACCATCGAGGAACTCTGCACGCTCAGCGGGATTGAGTCGGTTCTGGCTCAACGGATCGTGGCGTATCGCCGGATGAACGGTCCATTTCAGAGGGCTTCGGACATCCAGAAGGTCAAGGGAATCGGGCGGGTCACGTTCGAGAAAAATCGCGACCGGTTGACTGTGGGCCCGCCCGGTCGTTGACCGGCGGAAGACATGGCGGAATGCCGGGGGTTCAAAAGTGGCGCGGCAGAAGTAGCGTGGCCTGATAGGCTAAACTTCGCAGGCTGACAGCGTGCGCCACTTCAGGGCCGAATTTCGCATAGGTTTTTCATTGACAGCCTCGAAGTCTTGAAGAGAGAATTCACTGTGATAAGTAGCCTTGGGGCGCATTTTGGACCGTCCGTCCCGCAGAAGGAGCGTATCATCATGGGCAAGCTTACACGCGGTCGCTGTCAGGCAGGATTGGTTGTTGGAATCGCTGGGGCGTTTGTGGTCGGCGTCGTGACGTCGGTGCCGGCACAGTTTCTGGCGGAACAAAATGCCGCCATGAGTGTCAACGACACGCTTAACGGAGCGTCCGTTGGACCGTCACAGTACATGAATACGCCGGGCACCATGCTTCCGGGGGCTGGGGGAGCGCCGCCCGGCGGGGCTTTCACGATGGGCGTGTTTGGGGCGCCCATTCCCGGTCAGGGCGCGCCGCTTGCCGCGCCTGCGGCTCCGCCCGTCAAGCAGATTCTGGTGTTGACCGGCGTGAAAGTGACCTGCCACGTGACGAATCAGCTGCTCGAAGACATTCATTACGAGTATCGGCCGGAATCGGAAAAGGGACAGTTCTATGACGATGGGACCCACGGCGACCTCGTGCCCAACGACAACATTTACACGAACTACACCGAGAACAACCTCGTTCTCAGCCCCGAAGCGAATCGGCTGAAACTGATCTATATGCGGATGTTGCAGATTTGCGAGGAGACCAACCCGCTGGACTTCTTCCGCATTCCGGTGGCCACCGAGGAGCCGCTGACTCCTTTGCCTCGGATGAGCGACCAGGAGAACGACCGCGACAAAACGTTTTTGGAGGAATGGCACAAGCGGTTCCTGGAACTCTACCGAATAGATTCCGAGAATCCCAAGAGCGATTTCTTTCCGATCTTTGTTCCCAATCCGCCGCGCCGGTCCGAAACCCCGGCGCCCCCGGACGATCAGTTCAACGCCAACGCGTTTGTGCTCGACAACTTCATTCAGCAAATGATTGACCAGGCCACGGGTGTGACCGCGGGCCCCAATCAGGGCGGGTATCAGGACAACTATAACCCGCGTCGAGCTCCCGCGCGCGGGGGGGCGCGGGGCAGTTCGGCCGCCGACTACACGGACCGCTGGGGACAGTTGCGCCGGGACGCGTCCAACTTGAGCGCCACGTACGGCACGTATCAGGGGAGCAGCTACTTCCGCCGCTAGGCACGGCAGATCCTGCCACGAGAAGGCGTAATGGCCACAGCACCGACGACTCTGAAGGAGAAGAAAAAGGAAACGCCCGAAGACCGCGAGCTTCTGCTCCAAGAAGCGCGGGCGTTATTGAACCACTGGCAACAGATTCGCGAGTATCTTCTCCTGGCGTTTCAGAACGACCCGATCACGCGGGAACAGGAACAGAAGTTTCTCGAACTGAAAAGCGAAACGGCGCGGTGTCAGCGAGTGGTGTCCGGCAAAATCCAGGAAGACCTTAAGTTCGGGTCGGACAAGATCGCGGACTTCCTGCGTCAGGCGATTTCCATTGCCCACCTACGCAGTTTGCCCATGGCCGACAAGCGCGGGCTCGTGTCGGTGTGGCACGTCGGTTCGGTCATGTTGCACCGAGCGGCTGGGGCGCTCGAGTTCATCAACGAAACCCACATGGTCGTGAAACACGAGAAACACAGTGCGCGCGGGATCAAAGCCATCAAATCGGAGGCGGCGGGGTATACCGAGAAAAGCAAGCTGCCCATCGTCCTCGGTGTGGTGGCGGTGATTGCCGTGGTGGCGATTGTAATTTTCATCATCACCAACTTTTTCATGTAGAACGCGGAAAGGCGCAACCGAGCAAAGCGGAGGCTCCGGGTAGACAACTCCCGGTCGGTTGATGGATTTGCGAAGCCGAGTTGATGCACAGGAGGGTGGCGCCATGATGGGGACGAAGCGGTGGCTGAAGCGCGCAGGGATGCTGTCCCTGCTCGCGGTGATGGTGGTTGCGACGGGCTGCAACAAGCAGCTGGCCAAGCTGAAAGTGAACAAGGCCCGGGCGCTTCTGGCCGAAGCGCAGAAGTTCAACGTCGAGAAGTACGATAAAGCCGGATTCGACAGCGGAAGTACGCAAGCCAATCAGACCGATCAGTTGATGGCACAGCAGAACTACAAGGAGGCCAGGAACATCGCCAGCCAGGCGGTTCTGACGGCCAAGAGCGCCCTGGCCACGGCCAAGCGCATGGAGGCCCAGGCCCGGGGGGGCGTGGCCGACCACGAAGTCGAGATCATGAACTACAACAACGGAGCGCGGGAGGGGGCGGAACTCTACCAGCAGATCCTGGGGCTTCAGCAAAAGATGCATCAGCGGCTGGACAAGGAGAAATGGGTGGCCGCCATCGAACTGTCCAACCAGATCAAGCAGAAAGTCGAACAGCTGCTCCTGCGCTTGCGCACCCAGGCCGGTTCCGATCTGGTCGAAGTCCAAGCCGAGTACAAGCGTTTGACGGACCCGCCCATTAGCGGCAGGGACTACGCCCTGACCAACGTTGAGCGCGTGGAAGGCCTGATCAAGCAGATCGAGGATAACATAGACCCTAACAAAGTCCCTCCGATCAAAAACTACGTGAAGGCGATGGCCCTGGCCAAGGAAGCAATGAGGGACGCGGCCGACGGGATCACCGAGAGCAAGAAAAAGCAGTGCGAAAAGGAGATCGAGGAGATCTACGGCAAGTTGGTCCAGGCCAAGGAACGGCGGGCGGAGTATTTTGTCCCCGACCTCTGGAACGCCTGCAGCGACGACTTCAGCAAGCTGATAGATAACTTCTGGAAAAAGGAATACGACTTTGTACTGGGCGCCTCCGCGCGACTCAAAGAGCAGGTCAACACGTTGATTTTTCAGACCCGCAAGAACTCGGCCTCTTATCAACGCGACCGCTTGAGCCAGCGACTGGAGGAACTGAGGAGCAAAGGGGTGGAGCAATACCTGCTCGGCAAGCTGCCCCCTCTGGAAAAAATGCTGGAGGAGGCGCAGGGCCAGTTCAAACAGGATAATGAAACAGGCTTTGACCGGGTGGAGGACATCTGCAAACAGGCGCAGATCAAGGCCGACGAGATCATGAAGGAATTCCGCGGCCTGGCCGACGTGAAAATCCGGGAAGCGCGCAACATCGCCAGTCGCGCGACCGCGCTCTTCAAAGATATGGACCGCATCTTCGCGGAGATGACGCTGAAGTACGCCAAGCCGATGGATCAGAAGTTTGAAGAAAACCGGCAGGCGCTCAAGACCGATCTGGAACGCCGCCTCGCCAACGCCCAGTCCAACGTGGCCCTGGCCGAGGTCAAGCAGACGGCCGAGGACTATCGCGACGCCATCGAGTTGTCGAAGGCGGTTCAGGACGAAGGGACCAGCATCATCTCCACCATTTACAATGTCGTGGCCTACAACGTCATCGGCGTCATCGAAGACCAGGTGACCCGCTACGATGCCGAAGAGGCGTCGGTCTATGCCCCGACGGAGATGGCCCTGACCAAAAAGCTGCTCGAAGAGGCCAAGCAACTGCGCGACAAGGGAGACCCCCAGGGGTCGGCGGCCAAGGCCGCGCAAGCCCAGGCGGAACTGGAACGAACGGTCCAGGCCATCGAAGTCACGGCCACGCAGGCCATCGAGAAAGCCCAGGCGGAACTGAAACGATCGGATGAGGCCAAGACGGCCGAGTTACAACCCGACGAGTACCAGCGTTCGCAGCAGTACATCAATGAGGCGCGCCTGCAGCTGCAAACCACGCGTCTCAGCGATGCGATTCATACGGCGCAGCGGGCCGAGGCCCTGGTTCGCCAGGCGGCGCAGGATGCCGCGCGCCTCTGGGCCATTCAGACGCTCAAACAGGCCGAGACCGCGATCGCCGATGGCAAACAGTCGGGCGCGGACATCAATGCCGCCGACTTGTTGCGCGAAGCCGGCGAGGACAACGTCCAAGCCGGCCGCTTCTTCTCTTCGGCCGAGGATCTGCTGGGGCAGAAGAAATTCGAGGACGCCCGAAACAAGTATCTCGAGGCCAAGAACCTGGCCGTCCAGTCCGGCGAGGAGGCCACCCGCGCCAAGTTCCACCTGATTGACGAAGCCGAAGCCGCCGTGGTCGAGGCGCGGTTCTATGGCGCCTGGCGAAACGAATTGCAGCAGATGACCGAAGCGATCGTGATTCTGAACCAATCGAAAGAGGCGATGGCGGCGGGCAAGTTCGACGAATCGGATCGGCTGGTCCGCAAAGCGCGGGAGGTGGCCGAGAAGCTGACGGCCTCGTCCAAGGGCCAGACGTTCCAGAAGCGCCTGGACGTGGTGCAGGACCTCGTGGGGGAAGCAACCAAGGCGGGCGGGCAGTATTTTCAGGCGAAGGCGCTGGGCGAGATGGCCCGCGACATGGACAAGCTGCGCGAGCAATACAATCCGCAGCGGTTCGACAGCGACGACAAGCGCCTGGCGGAGATTGAGGTGCGGCTGCAGGAAAGCCTGAAGCTGATGCCCAACGTGGTCTCCGAGTGGATTCGTTTCCAGAATGAACGGGTCGCCGCGATCGAGAAAGCGGAGGTTCCGCCGACGTTCGCCCCGCGCCTTGCGGAGGCCAAGAAGTACTTCCGCTTTGCGGAGATGGACTTCAAGCGCGGCAAGTATCGCACCTCCTACCAGGACATGCTCACCGGGCGGCGGATCATAGACGAACTGACCGGCGACCAGGCCGAGGCGGAGTATCGCCAGTCCATCCGGAGCGTGTTTGACGATCTCAACGCGGCCATGAAGGAATTCAGCAGTTTCCTTTCGCTCGATGCGAAAACGCTGATGGGCATGACCCGGATGGCCGGGGGAGAAAACCAATTCATCGCGATCGCGGGCAAGGCCAAGCCGGCCGACTTCCGCCGGCGCATCGAATCGCTCCTGGTGAAGCTTCAGGCGGTCAAGCCGCCGGAGTCCATGAAGCAGGTTCACGCGCAGGTGCTCGAGGTGATCCAGACGGCGCGGACTGCGGCGATCTACTATGAGCGGATGACCGCCATCGGCGAATTCGATGAGCTGACCAAGCGCGAGATCATCAATAAAGCGTGCGACTTGATGCGAACGGTTCAAGACCGCAGGGCCGAGCTGGAGAAGTCGCTGCTGCCGCGTACGGGGCAGCAAAAAATCTAAACCAGGCCGGCGGGAGTAAGTCCAATGGACGCAGTTTTTTCGGCCGTGGAAGGTTACTTCATTTACGTGATCGAAGTGCCGATCGTGTTGGCGATCGTGCTGATCTTCGTGTACATGATGTACTCGTTGAACCTGTTCCGAAAGGAGTAGTGGCTCCGGCGCGCCGAAGGAGGGCCGGCTCGGCGTGGAGCAGGGCGTGCGATTATGGGTAAGGAAGTATCGCGAGTAAAGGCGGGCAGTTCCGCCTCCCGGCAACTGGAGGAACGCATCGCGTTCATCCAGGAATACATCAAGCTGTGGCGTCAGTTTTTCGAGGCGTTCGCCGATGGTTTTGAAGGCCGCAAGATTTTCAAGCGCGACGAAGAGGAATTCGCCCGCGTCCTCAACAGCCTGGCCCACCATCACTATCGTTTCAGTTTTACGGCGGGCAAGGAGATGAGCGGGGTGGACGGGATTCTGAAGATCCTCTGCGAGGTCTCCAGCTTGTCGCACCTGAAAGGGCTGTCCGAGGCACAGCTGGGGAAGATCCAGGTGGAGTGGCATGAGATTTTCATCAATATGAACAAAGCATTGGGTCGCTGGATCTCACGCCGTCCGCTGACCCCTGAAGAACAGGCCCTGGCCAAGAAGGGCGGCGCGCCGCCGCAGGGGCAAGCCGCCGCGCCGTCGGAGCCGCCTGCGGCACCCGATGAATCGCCCTGAGATCGGCGGACCTTCGGCCGTCTTGGTTCTCGCTCGTGGCAACCCTCATCGAATTGTGCTTTTCGCTGGCCGTCGTCCTCGTCCTGTACGCCATTGCCTTGGGCTCCCAATTCGAGATCAATGTATTGGAATTGGTCCTGTGGGGAGTGGCGATCTTCTCGTTCACTTTCATGGCGGCGCGCTGGTTGACCGAAGCGGTCGTCTCCAGTTGGATGGGCGGCGGAGGGCGCGAGCGCGGGCCGGCCGCCGAAGGGCTGGCGCAACTGCGCCGGGGCCGGCTGGACGAGGCCGAGCAGCTGCTTCGCCAGTGTCTGCAAGACGATCCTTCGGTGCTGGAGGCCGCGCGCGGTCTGGCGGAGATCGCCTTTCGCCGGGAACAGTGGGAGCACTACGTGACGCAGGTCTCCCAACTGCTGGCGCGGTCCGAAGCGTTGAGTCGCAGTGACCGGGTGGCGCTTTGTCACCGCCAGGCCGATGTGTGTGTGGACCAGCTGAAGGATTCGATGCGAGCCATCGAGGCGCTGGCCCGGATCGAGTTGGACTATCCGGGAACGGCCGATGCGGCGAGGGCTCGACAGCGCGTCGAGCGGATCCTGTCGAAGCCGCTCGCCGAAGACACGGAAAACTAATTGACTTTCTCGCGAGCCTGCTTCTAGGGAGACGTATCGTTTTGGCATGGAAACCCACCGAAGTCCCTGGGGCCGACATCGAGAGCAGGAAGTTATGGAGCGCGATTACTACCAGATTCTGGAAGTGACACGCGAGGCGTCGGAAAAAGACATCAAGCGCGCGTACCACCGGCTGGCGCGCGAACGTCATCCCGACAAGGGAACGACGCCCGAACAGATCCAGCAGCTTCAAGAAGAGTTTTCTCTCATCTCGACGGCCTACAATACCCTGAAAGACACGGAAAAGCGAGCGGAATACGACGTCCGACTGGGCAAGGAAGATGCCCGGCGCTCCGAGGGAGAGTCCGAGCCGTCGGGTGGGAAAGCCACGACCGCGGCCGGCGGCGCCCCCGCGGCCGGGACGGGTGCACGAACCGTGGGGCCGCGCGAGCGGGCCTCCATCGCCCAGCGCGCCTATTCCAAAGGGATGCAGCTGTTCAACGTCGGCGACTTCCCGCGGGCCAGCGAGTTCCTCGAGGCGGCCATCAAGAACGACGATTCCCAGGCCCTCTATCACGCCAAGCTGGCGGCGGCACTGATGCGGGCGCACAAAGGATTTAATCGCGCCGTCAGCGCCGTTCAGCGCGCCATCGAACTCGACCCCTACAACGTCGAACATCGGCTGGTCCAGGGTGAAATCTATGAAACGGTCGGGAGCAAGACCAAGGCGATTGCCACCTATCGCGAGATCCTGAAATGGGATGCCTCGAATGTGCAGGCGCAAGAACGGCTCTCGGCCCTGGGCGGCTCCGGGGTGTCCTTGCTCGACAAAGTCCGTCGCTATTTCAAGAGGCACTAGCGGATGTCTGGTTCGATTATCGGCATTGACCTGGGAACGACCAACTCGGTGGTGGCGACCCTGAGGGGCGGGAAACCCGAAGTGATCCCCAACGCCGAAGGCAACAAGACGACTCCCTCGGTCGTGCTCTTCGAACAGAACATCCAGGTTGTGGTGGGGGAGCTGGCCAAACGCCAGATGGTGGCGCGGCCCGGCGAAACGGTCCGTTCGATCAAGCGGCTCATGGGGCGACGCTTTACCGAAGTGCGCGACCAGATGTCCCGATTCTCCTTCAATCTCGTCAGCAACGAACAAGACCAGATTCGTGTCCGCATCCACGAGGTGGACCACTCGCCCGAGGAAGTGTCGGCCGAGATTCTCAAGAAAATGCGCGACAGCGCCGAGGTGTTTCTCGACGAGGAAGTCACCCAGGCGGTGGTCACGGTTCCCGCCTACTTCAACGACAGCCAGCGACAGGCGACCAAGAAGGCCGGCGAGATGGCCGGCCTGGAGGTCTTGCGGATCATCAACGAGCCCACCGCGGCGGCGCTGGCCTATGGCCTGGGCAAAAACGCCACCGAGCACGTGGCGGTCTTCGACTTCGGCGGCGGGACGTTCGACATTTCCATCCTCGACCTCGATCAGGACGTCTTCGAAGTCCGCTCGACCTGCGGCGACACGGCCCTGGGCGGGGACGACATTGACCGGACTCTCTACGAGTTCGTCCGCAATGAGATCGGCGAGCAGACCGGACTGGATGTCAGCAACGATTTGACCGCGGTCCAGCGGGTCATGGAGATGGCCGAAAAGGTCAAGTGCGAGTTGTCCACGCTGGAAACGACCACGATCAACCTGCCGTTTATCGTCGCCGACGCGACGGGGCCCAAACACTATTCGCGGACCCTGACGCGCGAGGAGTTCAACGTCCTCATTGCGCCTTTTCTGGACCGGCTGCTGATCCCGTGCCGCCAGGCGCTCAGCGATGCGAAGCTGAAAGCCGAGGAGATTTCCACCATCCTGCTGGTCGGAGGGTCCACGCGCATTCCAGCGGTGCGAAAACTGGCCCACGACTTTTTTGGCCGCGAACCTTCAACCAGCGTCAACCCCGACGAAGCGGTGGCACTGGGTGCGGCGATCCAGGCCGGGGTCATGACGGGCAGCCTGCAGGAGGTGTTGTTGCTCGATGTCACCCCGCTTTCGCTGGGCATCGAGCTCGAAGGCGAGGTGTTCGCGTCGCTGATT
>Ga0315282_10001762_pt1 | contig 40404 bp, 32 predicted proteins | sample YL17G07_20_MG_FD_203693 | JGI IMG/M metagenome (GOLD analysis project Ga0315282, IMG submission 203693) | Sediment microbial communities from Yellowstone Lake, YNP, Wyoming, USA - YL17G07_20 | ecosystem: Environmental > Aquatic > Freshwater > Lake > Sediment | place: USA: Wyoming | collected...
TTCTTTCTCATGAATCTACAATTCTTTTGTTTTAATGAAGTCGATTAACCGTTGAGGCCTGATTAGCCCGATTGATGTTTTATCTTCTTCATATGCTTCCATTAATGCTTCTATGGACTTTACTTTGAGAGGCAAGATTGTTCGATTCCGCGCGTCCCAGTCTTTATTTGGTACATTAAGACTTTTATCGACAATGGAAATGGTGTCTTGTCTAATTTTATGGCTTTCTTTCCGAGATAATTTATCTCTATCCGGCTTACATTCAACTTCGATTATATCATATTTCGAGATTTTTTTCTTTCCGCTGAAATAACGCACATCGATGGGATATAAACGAATCCATTCCCCATCCTTAGTTATTCCGGCAGTGCAGGCGACGGAGCCGTGCTTGGAGCTTGGCTCTGGATACGCCTTAGCAACAATGGTAATTCTCTTCTTCATCCAGGTCATCTAATAGTAACCTCCGCCCCTCTGCGAATTAGTTCCGTGCCGAGGGCCGACCTGTGACATCGGTTCGGTTCATGCTCGAAGCACATGAGGGCGATTCGTTTCTTTTTCGATAGTCCCTTCAGATAGTCGAGATTATCTATTTGACCTTGAATGAGCTTGCGATATGTCCTAAAAAAGAAAGGATAATCCCCTGTAGCCTTCAGGTTGTTTCGGATATCCTCCGGAACACCAAGGGATGGCATGCTGATATAATCGATGGACAATTTCTCACAATAAGAATCAAGTTGATGTTGTCTGAAACCAAATTTCATGCTCCAGGGATTGTTCCTCACATCGACAAGTGCGTGTATTTTCTCATTAACCAATCGCATAAAGAATTCGTCAATCGAGTAGCCCTCATAACCTATGGTAATTATTCCAACCGTATCACGATTGTAGGCCATTTTTCTTTTGTATCTACTAAAAATCGAATATTCAGGATATCTATCATAAATCAAGTCTACGAGGGCCCGGTCTGACAAAGATTCCGTCCTGGAAATAATATTATCCACGGCTCGTTTTAATTCCTTAGAAAGGTTTTCTTCCCCACGATTAGATATAATTTCGTTCCCTTTAATTTGGATAAAACCATCATTATCAAAAGTTTGCAGATCATGAAACAATTCAAAGGAATATGGGCCATAGTGATATGGCACGAAGCCATAGAATTTGACAGTTTGTGTTATTTCATTATCTCGGCTCATCAGGAAAAGAACTTTAGTAAGCCGAATCTTAGAACACTGTTTCGACTTCTCAAGTATATACAAAAGGCATTTCATCCGGCCGTTCATCATTATCCATATTGTCGATATGATATACATCATTCTTTCGGGGGGGCTAGTGAATAGTTAAACTAAAAGTGCGAATTCCCGAATTGGAAAATCAATACAAAAATACCCGGTCCCTGAAATGGCAATCTTAATTATCGGGAATCCTTTGTTGTTATACTTGAGAGAAGCATGACCGATGAAATGGCGCGCGAGAAAGTCTACTGGAACAAGATGTCCTCCCAGTACGACCAGTTCGTCGAGACGGAGTACCAAGGCCTTTACAAGAGGGCCAGAAAATTGTTCTCACAATACGTAAAGCGAAATCACAAGGTCCTTGATGTCGCGACCGGGACCGGCAAGATCGCCCTGACCCTATCCAAGAAATCGAAGGACATCACGGGCCTCGATATCTCAAGCAAGATGATCCGCATCGCGAGCTCGAGGAGCAAGGGCAATCCCCGGTTCGTCGTAGGGGACGCCCACGAGCTGGACTTCAAGCGAGGTGCGTTCGACCTCGTGACCTGCTGCAATGGACTTCACGTCTTCCGGGACCCGGCCCAAGCCATGGCCGAGATGAGGCGCGTCCTGACGGCCGGCGGAAAGCTTGTCACGGTGACCTTCGCATTCGGCGATGCGGTACTAGGCCAGAAGATGCACAACTGGGGCCTGTTCATGAAGTACGGCATGCCCCCGAACTGGGAATCCTACACAGGCCCCGAGATCAGGAGCATGCACTACAAGGCCGGCCTGAAGATACTAAAGGCCATCTATTGCTGGAACGATCCGCCGACGGTGCTGATCGTGGCCAGGAAATAGCATCAACGGGACCAGGACCATTTGGATTTCCTGATCTCTTGTGAGCGTTGGGCCAATTTCGCAAACTGGCCAAGGGGCGTACCGTCCAATTTATCAGGTCCATTGGCGGCGACATATCGCCACAATCCCTCGATCGGTGATATCGGTCCCCGGTAACCACATCTAGGACAGAGAATGTACTTAGGCATCGAGCTTGTGTCCCCATTGAAAAAATTATCAATATGTTCTCTATCGTTCATTTCCTGAAGAAAGGTCTCTTCCATGTTCATTCCGCAAATAGGACAAGTGGGCCTATAATAAACATCGTCGGTATGGCTAATATAATAAACCACCACAGAAATCAAAGCTATGAAGAAAATCAAGGCCAATGGGCAGAACAATAAGGCCAAGGGTTGATTGTTATATATTAATGCCAGAAATGTAAAAACCACAAAAGGAATGGAACCAAGCCCAGCATATGTATTGATCTTGGGTTTACTTTTCCAATCGAAACATTTCTTGCATATTGTAAGATTGCAGACAATGAGCAATGGCATAGTTTGTTCGAATGAATGACGGTCATGCTTCCATGCATATCCCCGCTGGGGGATGACCACACCGCGACGGAGGATTATCCTGAGCTTATGTGATGCGCAATCCGGGCACAGAGGGGCGCCGCACTTCAAACAGAAACCCATTGGGCTGAATCCGCTAGTTATCGAATTGCAATTCTGACAATGTATTTCCTGCTCTGGCGCGCATTGCTGAACGGGTTCTGTCGTATCTGTATCTGATGGAGGGGCCATTTCGGAACTTCATCAGATCATCTCGAAATAAAACTTACGATGATCGGCTGTAAATGAGCCTAGCAGCCGCGGCACCTGCGCTTGCTGAGATATCGGACGTTCTCGTGTACGTAATAACCAGCTTTCTTGAAAAGCCCGATGGAGCCCGGGTTCGGTATCTCGATCAGCGTTGTGAGGACCACCGCGCCCTTGGCCCTGAGGGCCTTCTCGCACTTTGCCACGAGCTTTGCCGCGATGCCTTTATGCTGGTATTCAGGCACGACCGCGAGCCTGTTGATGGTGCCGCGCCGTCCGTCATAGGAACCGAAGGCCACGCCGACGAGCTCCTTGCCAACGAAGGCCCCGAAGAACAGGTCCGGGTCCTTTCGCATCTGCCCGGTCAGCTTCCTTCGGCTGTCGCGCCCCCTCGGCATGAAGGGCAACTCGGCCTTCTTCCAGACGCGAATGATGTCGTCGTAGTGCCCGGGCGTGAGCTTCCTGATAGCGAACTTCATGGCATCCCGGGATGTACACGGCCCGTTTTAAATTTGTCGAGAAATATCAATCCATCTTGTCCGCGAAACGCTTGACCTCGGCCTCGAACCACTTGATGTAGTTCTTGCGTCCTCGCTCCCGCTCGGCCACGGCCTCCTTGGCGAGATGGTGCACCATGTACCGTCGGCCTATGCGGACCCAGCCGGTGTGCGTGACGACCGATGCCGGGAACTTCAGGTAGGATGGCGCCTGGTCGCAGAATAAATCGCTCCTCGCGAGCGTGTAGACATCGCAGCTCCTCTCGCCCTCGGGGACGCCCCTCCCGCCCTGGAGAAGATGCGTCAGTTCATGGCCGATCACATAGTATGAGACGTTCCGGTTCCTGAACCATATGGACCATCGCTCGGTGCAGGCCAGGCCCGCGGCCCGGTCCGATACCCCGACGATGATGGTCCGGCCCTGCAATTCCGGAAATAGCTCCCTGGCGGCATCGAGCTTCTCGAAAAGGCGCCGCTGACCCTTCTTGTCGGCTAGCCGGCTTGTCAAGCGCCACCGCGGCCCTTCCCGTTCATCGATGGACATAATCGTTCAAGCATGCGGAAGAACGTAATCGAAGAACGCCTTTAGGTTCGGCCGCTCCTCCTTGGGCAGCTTGTTCCACTGCTGGACGAGGAGCGTGTACTCCTGGTACTCCCTTTTCAGTTGTCTGACCTCGCTAACCGACTTGTCGACCCCGGCCTGGTCCGGCGGCCAGATCGGCCCTGCGCACTTGTATGGCTCGACATGGATCAGTTTCCCCTCGCCGTCGATGGTGAACGGATATGTCCTGCACACCATGGGTTTGACTGGCTGTACCGTGCACCGGCGCCGGTCGCCCACGACGTTGAGCAGACAGCACTTCTTCTCGGCATAGGTGAGCCCGATGCGCACATCGTAGGCTGCGAGCTTGATGAGCGGGTGCGTGCACCTCTCGTCGTCGGCGTAACCGGTGATGAACGCCTCGTACGGCTTCTTGAGGTGGCCCATGAGCCGCTTGACGTCCGCGTGGGTCACGTAGACCGTGAACTCGGTGCAGCACTTGCCGTTGCACTGCTCGCAGAACCCCTCGGGCATCCGGTCTCACCACCACGCCCGGACCGTCTTGTCCATCGGGCCGGGCCTTCCATTATCGGAAGGCCCAGTAAAAAGGTTTGGCCCCGTTCTCAGCGCCTCTTCTTCCGAGGCCTGAGCTTCCTGACCAGCTTCTTTCCCGGTCTCTTTATCTTGTGCCTCTTGAGGAGCCTCTTCCTCAGCGGTCTGAGCTTCTTCGCACGCCTCACGATCTTCTTCAGCGGCCTTCTCAGTGCCATGATGTTCTTCCTCCTCTGGACCCTTCTCTTCCGACGTGATTTTGATCCTCGGCTCGCGGCGGCCTCGGGCATGACGCCCGGCCCCGATGTCGTGACGATGGGCAGGCTCATCTCCTTGCCGCCCTCGATCGTTGCGAGGGATGACCTCAATGGGACGGGCAGCGACTTCTCCTTGATGGGCTCCATCTTGTAATGGCACTTTACGCCCGTGTCATCGAAGCACTTGTTGCATGAGATGCACTCGGCCCTGTCGGATTTCCCGGTGCGGAACTTCTCGACGAGGTCCGGCTCCCGGATGAGGGGCCTGCTAAGGGAGATCATGTCGCACTTGCCGTCCCTGAGCGCGGTCTCCATGACGTCCTTCGAGCGGAAGCCCCCGACGCACATGACCGGTATGTCGACCTCGGCCTTGAAGCGGACCGCGTAATCCAAGAAGTAGGCCTCGGAGGCCTCGTCCACGATGCCCGTCTTGGACGACTTGATCTCGGACTCCCATATGCCCGCGCTGACCTCGACGGCCTTCAGCCCCTCGGCCGCAAGGAGCTTGGCGATGTCCGCCGCCTCCCCGACATGCAGGCCCCTGCCCTCCTCGGCGAAGCCGTCGGTGGCGTTCATCTTGGCCGTGACCGGGAAGTCCTCGCCGACCTTCTCGCGTATGCCCCTCAGTATCTCGACGATTATCCTTGCTCTGTTGTCTATGCTGCCGCCCCACTCGTCGGTACGGCGGTTCGTGTGCGGTGAGATGAAGCTGCTGAGCAGGAAGCCGTGAGCAACATGGAGCTGGACGCCGTCGAAGCCCGCGGCCTTGGCCCTGCGGGCCGCGGAGACAAAGTCCCCGATGGTATCCTGGATCTCCTCGACCGTCATCTCGCGGGGCCTCATGTCATTGATCAGGTCCGGGACCGCGGACGGGCCTATGCACTCCCCGAACTTGGCCAGACCCTCCTCGGCCTGCCGGCCGCCATGGACGAGCTGCATGAATATCTTCGCGCCGTGGCGGTGCACGCGGTCCACGATTGGCTTGTAGTGCTCGATGAGGTCGTCCTTGTACATCGCGTTCTGGGACTTGGACGCCTTGCCCTTGGGGTTCACGTAGGCGTAGCCCGTGACGATGAGCCCAACGCCGCCCTTCGACAACGTCTCGAGGAGGCCGCCGAGCTGCGGCTTCGGGGTGCCGTCATCCTCGCTCATCCACTCGTGGGTGGCGCTGCGCATGAAGCGGTTCCTGATGGTGACGTTCCCTATCTTTATCTGCTTGAAAAGCAGGTCCTTCTTAGCTCCCTTCCTTGAAGGCATGGTCGCTCCATCCTGTCCTGATGGCGGGATATCATATTATAAGAATAAATAGATTGTATCGCCGCGGGGACCGCTTGCCACCGTCACCTCTCCGACGGTGAGCAACCAAAAACCTTAATATATGATTACAGGTATAGGGGAACCCCCATTATACCAATACGTAGGGTGAAACGATGACTACCCCGTACGACGTCCCCGCGGACATGCTGATAAAGAAGGCGGCCGAGAAGCTCAAGGAGCTCAAGGAGATCCAGCCACCGGCCTGGGCAAAATTCGTGAAGACCGGCAGGCACACAGAGAGGCCGCCAATCCAGAAGGACTGGTGGCACGTCCGTGTGGCAGCGGTGCTCAGGAAGGTCTACATCAACGGGCCGATCGGTACCGAGAGGCTGGCCCAGGCCTTCGGCGGGGCCGCCGACAGGGGCTCCAAGCCCGACCGGGCCGTCCAGGGCTCCGGCTCCATAATCCGGAATTCCCTGAAGCAGCTCGAGAGCGCCAAGCTCGTCCACACGGTCGAGAAGAAGGGCCGCGTGGTCACGCCCGAGGGCAGGAAGTTCATGGACAAGATCGCCCATGAGGTCAAGATGGAGATCGGGAAGACCAACCCCGAGATAATGAAGTACTGAGCGACTCACGATCACAGGTTCGACGAGAGGATCCAGAGATGGCCAACGAGGACGATGACGAGCTCGCAAACCTCCGCAAGAGGAAACTGATGGCGCTCCAGAGCCAGCAGCAGCAGATGGCCGCTGTCCAGGAGGAGCAGCAGGCCCTCGAGGGACAGAAGCAGGCCATCCTGAGGGGCATCATGACCCCCGACGCCCGGGAACGGCTCGGCCGGGTCAAGACGGCCTATCCCGAGGTCGTCGCGGAGATCGAGAGGGAGCTGGTCATGCTGGCCACGTCGGGCCGCCTGGGACAGAAGATAGACGACGAGACCATGAAGAACCTGCTGTCGAAGATGATGCCCAAGAAGAGGGACATCAAGATCGTCCGACGCGGCAGGGACTCGCACTGACGATAACAACGCAAAGGAGTTGGACAAGATGGCAAGGGTGAAGCCGCACGCGAAGAAACTGAGGCTGATGAGGGTCACGAAGACGAACCGCAGGGTACCAGCCTGGGTCATGATGAAGACGAACCGGAAGTTCACTCAGCACCCGCAGAGGCACCACTGGAGGAAGGGCCGGCTGAAGAAGTGAGCCTATCAAAAAGGAGCTGATTACACATGGCAGAAGAGAAGAAGGAAGTCCTGTTCGAAAGGGTCATGACCGTCCCAATGAGGTCCATCTTCAGCAAGCCGACGTGCCAGAGGACCCCGGCGGCTGTCAAGCACATCAAGAACTTCGTCGCCCGGCACACCCACACAACGGTGAAGGACATCTGGATCGACCGGGAGCTCAACATGGCCGTATGGCACAGGAGCCTCCGGAAGCCCCCGAAGTCCATCAAGGTCCGCGTCATAAAGTGGGACGACCAGACGGTCGAAGTGGACCTTCCGGAAGAATAGGACATCGACCAGAACTTTTTATTACTCATGTCCCATCTAGTGAACGCAAGACACAACACCAACACACCGAGGGCATTTATTGCATGGCTGTAGCACGATAGGTTCGAAAGGGGCCGGGACCCGGGCCACGAGGCATGGCCCGGGGAAGCGTACAGCACATCTTGCCCCTCCGACGGACCTCGGGAGGTGTTCCCACAATGACCGTTGAGCAGTTCAACATCGGAGGCAGCCCGTTCGTGGGCATCTACTGCGCTGCCAACGAGGACATCGTCCTGGTGCCCTGGGCCCTTGACAAGGATACCGTGTCCCGGATCGAGGAAGCCCTGAAGGCCAGGGCCATCAGGCTCGCGCTCGGGGGCTCCACGCTTCTCGGGGCCTACGTGTCCATGAACTCCAAGGGCATGGTAATGACGAACCTCGCCGACAGGGACGATTACAGGGCCCTGAAGAAGGACTTCAACATCGTCATGACGCCCGACGGGCTCAATGCCGCCGGCAACAATGTGCTGTGCAGCGACAAGGCAGCCCTCGTGCACCCGGGCTTCTCGACGAAGATGGTGGCGAAGATCTCGGACGCTCTGGGCGTCGAGGTCCAGAAGGGGACCCTGGGGAATGTGAGGACCGTCGGTTCCGCGGGCATAGCCGTCAACACGGGGGTCATGGTCCATCCCAAGGCCACGGAGGAGGAGCTGGCCCAGCTCAGGGACCTTTTCAAGGTAAACGTGCAGATCGGCACGGCCAACTACGGCAACGCCATGGTGGGGGCCGCCGTGGTCGCGAACACCAAAGGGGCCATCGCCGGCAGCCTGTCGACGGGCATAGAGCTAGGCAGGATCGAGGACGCGCTCGGTTTTCTGGATTGAGGCCTCGAATTTTCTTTCAGAAAAGGACGTTCACCATCTTCGACATCTCGTGCTGCATGAGATACCTCTCGAAGCCCAGGCCTTCGAAGGCATTGACCGCGGGCTCGTCGAAGACATGGTGAGCGTAGACCGGCTTCCCGCCGGTCATCATTATCAGTTGTGAGACCAGCGCGCCGGGGTTCCTGGCCGAGTAAAGGTCCACGATCATGACCCCTTTCTCGAAGAACCGGTAGATGCAGTATCCCTCGAGCTCGGCGCCCTGGGGCTTCAACCCCTCGTCCGGGAGGCTTGGCAGGTCCACGCCGATGTCCTCGGTATAGTTCCCTTCCTCGGCCCCGAAGCTCATGAACGCCTTCAGGCCGGGAAGCTTGAAGACGCTCTCCTTCATCGTCTGCCAAGGGTGGTTCGGGGTGTAGAGGTCGAGCACCTGCCCGATCGGGGCCTCCTCGAACCTCAGCTCCTCAAGGCCAGAGGGCTCTTCGATCGGCGGGCTCAGGTTCCTGAAATAGTACAGGTCCCGGACATCCTGGAAGCCGAGCCCGTCGTAGAGCCGCTTGGCCCGCTCGTTCTGGGACAGGACCTCGAGCGTCACCTCCTGCACGCCGGCGTCGTGGAATGCCCTGAGCTGCCGTCTCATCATCTCGAGGGCGATGCCCTTCCGGCGGAGATCGGGACGGAGGCCGATGCCGCCGATCCAGCCGAGCTCCCCGCGGTGCCCTGACATGGCCTGCCCGACGGGCTCCCCCGACGGCGTCTCGACCAGGACGCTGAGGCCGAAGTCGATGTCGTTGACGTGGAAGAACTCCCGCTGGTGGGCCTCGTCCACGTTCTGGGGGATGAAATAATCGGAGAAGGCGACCGTGAATGCCTTGACAAGGGCCGGGACGTCGTCCTTTGTCGGGGTGCGGTACTTGACCTCGGGAGGCATGCGACTTGAAAATGCTGTGATTGGTATTTGTCTGTTTCGAGGACAATCTTAGAAATAAATATTATAAGTACAAGTCTATTCATAGAATGTCAATGGTACTCCTGTAAACGGAGCGGGTGGGCTTGTCTATCGAACGGGCGGCAAGGACGGCTATCGCATCCCTTGTATGCACGATGTTCTTGCTTACGGCATTGATGCCGGTCATTGCGGACGCCGATGCCGGTCCGACCCATTCGACAATCAGCAGCGCCGACTCCAGGGCCAGCGGCCCCGTGGTCTTCGTGAACGTGACCAACAGCTCCGGCCTAGGCTGGGGCTCCCGGTCCCGTGTCGCCTGGGGCGATTACAACAACGACGGCTTCGACGACCTGCTGTTCGACGGCTGGTCCCTGTGGCGGAACAACGGCAACGGGACCTTCACATCAATGGATGCCATCGTCGCCCTCTACCGCGCCGGCTCCCGTGGCGGCGTCTGGGGGGACTACGACAACGACGGATACCTTGACATATACCAGATGCACGGCCACGAGGGGGACGACCGGCTGTTCCACAACGAGAGGGACGGGACCTTCAAGGACGTCACCTCCAAGGCCGGGCAGATCTCTGACAAGAACCTCCCGTCGGAAGGGGCCGCCTGGGGCGATTACGACAGGGACGGCTACCTGGACCTCTACGTCGCCAACTACGAGTGGCCCGTGGACAGCGCCAACGGGACCCAGGACATACTTTACCACAACAATCGCGACGGGACCTTCACCAACATAACGGCCGCGGCCGGCATAGGCACCGAGGCCATGTGCGGCCGGGGCGTCGTCTGGGGCGATTACGACAACGATGGCTGGCCCGACATATACGTCTCCAACTACCGGCTGAACCCGAACTTCCTCTGGCACAACAACGGCAACGGGACCTTCACCGACGTGGCGCCGACACTGAACCTTGCGGGAGACGGGGGCCTCGGCTACTATGGTCATTCTATAGGTTCCGACTGGGGCGACATCGAGAACGACGGCGACCTCGACCTGTTCGTGGCGAACCTGGCCCACCCGAGATACATAGCCTTCTCGGACATCAGCAAGCTCTACGTCAACAGCGGCGCGCCGGGCTACACCTTCCAGGACATCCCGATCCAGGCCCGGGGAATCGCCTACGAGGAGACGCACTCGAACCCGGTCTTCGGGGACTACGACAACGACGGGTTCCTGGACCTCTACATCACATCGGTCTACGACGGCCGATACTCGTTCCTTTACAAGAACGATGGCAACGGCCGGTTCACGGACGTCACCACCCAGAGCAAGTCCGTTGTGGACAACGGCTGGGGGGCGGCGTGGTCCGACTTCAACAACGACGGCTTCCTGGACATCGTCGTCGGCAGCGGCAACGCCACGAAGTTCCGGCTTTACCAGAGCGGCGGCGGGAACGGGAACCACTGGTTCAAGGCCGAGCTGCGGGGGACCTCGAGCAATAGCTTCGGGGTCGGCGCCCGGGTCGAGCTCGAGTTCAACGGGACCAAGATGATACGCGAGGTGGAGGCCGGGACGGGGACCACCTCCGAGGACCACATAGGGGCCCACTTCGGGCTTGGCGACTGGACCGGGGAGGTCAACGTCACGATCAAGTGGCCCAGCGGCGTGCTGCAGAACGTCACGGGGCTGTCCGTCGACCAGGACCGGACCTTCATCGAGCCCCCGGCCAGGACCGATTTCAGGTTCGTCTCCGTGACCTATACCGGCCCCGACGCGAGCGGGAACATCGTGGAGGGCAGTCCGGTCAATTTTACGGCGACCATCGAGAACCTCGGGACCGTCAAGGGCGACGGGGACCTGCAGCTCTCGGTCTCCGGCTCCGGCATCGTTGGGACATTTCCGGCCATGCGCGGCCTCGGGGTCTACCAGGCCGAACGGTACTTCGTCAACTGGAGCACCTCCGGCATGAAGGGCCCGAGGACGGTCACGCTGGCAATCGTGGACGCCGACCCCGAGGACAGCCATCCGAGCGACAACGAATGGTCGCACGACTTCTATGTGAACCAGAGGCCCGTGGCCAACATAGTCTCCATAGATCCGCCGGTGGCCTACCAGAAGAGGGACACGGTGGAGTTCACGGGCTCGGCCAGGGACGACGGGAAGATAATCGATGCCCTCTGGACCTCTGACCTGGCCGGGGACCTGTCCCATGCCATGAACTTCTCCATGGATGCCTCGGCGCTGAGCGCCGGGGTGCACAACATAGCCTTCCGCGTCAAGGACGACCGCGGGGCATGGTCCGCCAACGCGACCAAGACGCTGATGATCGAGCCGCCCATCGAGAACAAGCTGCCAGTCGCCACCATAACCAGCATCGACCCGAACCCCGCCAAGCCCGACGAGCCCGTGACATTCGAGGGCTCGGGGTCGGACCCGGACGGCAAGGTGACGTCCTACCGCTGGACCTCGTCGATAGACGGCTTCCTGTCCAGCAGCCGGAGGTTCAGCACGAACGCGCTCTCCGTCGGGAACCACACCATCACGCTCGTCGCGATCGACGACAAGGGGGGCCAGTCCGAGCCCGCCACGGCGATGCTCACCGTCAAGCCGGCCAACCTGAGGCCAACGGCGGACATCGAGCTCATCCAGCCCAACCCGGCCACGGAGGGCGACAAGGTCCGGTTCCAGGGACGCGGCACGGACCCGGACGGCACCGTCGAGGGCTTCGTGTGGACCTCGAGCATGGACGGTGTCATCTCGAACGACTACGACTTCTCCACCACGGACCTCTCCGTGGGCCAGCACACCATCGGCTTCAAGGTCAAGGACGATGCCGGGGCCTGGTCCCCGGAGGTCTTCGCGACCCTCGACATCCTTCCCCTGAACGTGAAGCCCACTGTCACGATAACGGTCATCGAGAAAAGGGGCGACGGCAGTTACCGCGTCAAGGGCACCGCCGAGGACACGGACGGTAAGGTCGTGCTGGTCCAGGTCAAGGTCGGCCAGGGGAGCTATGTGAACGCGCTGCCCCAGGCCGATGACTGGTCGATCTGGTACTATGACATCGTCCCCAAGGACCTCTCCCTGTCTGCAGGTAAGTACACCGTCCTTGCCCAGTCCTTCGATGGCAAGGACCGCTCGGACGAGGCCCAGGACACGGTGACCATCACCACCTCTTGTTCGCTTGGTGTCGGGTCCTCATGCTCGCCGGGCGACCAGCTCGTCAGAACCTTCAATGACGCCCTGGCGGGCAACAACATGCCGTGCCTCCTTGGGGCCATCGTTATTATAATCATACTGGTCACTGTCATATGGAACGCATTCAGGTCTCCGCCGGCCCCGCCGCCGGCCAAGAGGAAGGCGAAGACGACAAGACCGAGGAGCCGTTGAGATGGACGAGGAGGAGCTCATCAAGACCATTCGCGCCATGGACCCCGGCTACTTCGGGAGGTTCGTCAAGGAGCTCCTCGCCGCCATAGGCCTCACAATAGCGGAGATCCAGCCCGAGGGCCAGGTCATCATCATCACCGGCACCATGGACAAAGAGGACTACATAATGTGCGTGGACCGGGCGCCCCTCGACGAGAAGCGCGTGGTCCAGGACATAGACATCGTCCGGGGCAGGGGCAAGCCGGTCATCATAACGCTGTCCGACGTCCCACAGGACTGGAGGGGCGGGGAGCTGGACTTCATAGACGCCAAGGACATGGCAAAGCTCGCCGAGGCCTACGGGCTGGTCCCGGGCGGCGAAGGGACCGTGCCGACCGACGAGCGGCTGGTCACGGCCGTCGAGGGCGAGCTGGAAACGCCTGAGGAGGTCCCGTCCGAGGCCGAGCCCGAGGCCAGCGTGGAGCACGGGGAGTTCGCCAGGGGCGCCAAGCCGCCGCCAGAGGTCGAGGCCGCGGAGGTGCCCCTCCAGGAGCCCGCCAAGGAGGAGCCGAGAAGGCCGCCAAAGGCGCCAGTCCCGGCGCCGCCGCCCGACGAGGAGGCGGTCATACGCGGGCCCGAGGACGTTAAGAGGCTCCTGGTCAAGGCCAAGCAGCTGCAGGAGCTCGGGGACCATGGTCGGGCCCTGGCCCTGCTCGAGGGGATCACGACCCATGACCCGACGAACCCCAGGGCCTGGTCCATGAAGGCCGGGTCCCTGCTCGCCACAGAGCGATGGGGAGAGGCCATCGAGGCCTACGACCGTTTCCTGTTCTCGGAGCCGAGCGCCGCGGACGGTGCCGAGGCCTGGTTCAACAAGGGCCTGGCCTATGGAGGGCTGGGCGACTACACCGAGGAGCTGGACTGCTACCAGGAGGCCGTGACCCTGGTGCCGGAGCACGCGCGCGCATGGAACAACCTCGGTGTCACGTTGCAGGTCCTGGGCCGCAACGACGAGGCGCTGGAGGTATACGACCACTTGCTCTCCTTCGCACCCGAGGACGGGCCCGCATGGAACAACTTCGGCATGGTGCTCCACGAGCTGGACCGCTTCGACGAGGCCGTGGAGGCCTTCGAAAAGGCGCTGGAGCTCGGGCCGAACCGGCGCGAGGCCCTGGGCAACATGGCCAGGACATTGCACGAGGCCGGGCGGCTGTCCGACGCCATCCAGTGCTACGACGAGCTCCTCAGGCTGGACGCCAACGACGAGCGCGTCTGGTTCGAGCGCGGCCAGGCCATGAAGGCCGCGGGCAGGTTCTCCGAGGCCGCCGACTGCTTCGAGCGGGCCCTAGGCCTGGACCCGAACCTGAAGGACGCATGGGAGGCCAAGGAATCGCTCATCGACCCGTCGCGGATGAAGGAGCTCGTCGAGGACCTGCAGCTCGAGGTCCAGACCCATCCGGACGACTTCCAGTCACACTACGCCCTTGGCCGGACCTTCAGGCTGCTGGGCCGGAAGCGCGAGGCCATGGAGTCCCTGGACACGGCCCTCAAGATCAACCCGTACCTGGCCCTGGCCTGGCACGACAAGGGTGTACTGTACTACGTCGAGGGGAAGCTGGACGACGCGCTCAAGGCCTTCGACGAGGCCCTGAAGCTGATGCCTCTGCCGGACACCTACAACATGAAGGGCCATGCCATGTTCATCCTCGGCCATTTCGACGAGGCCGCGAAATGCTACAGCGAGGTCCTGAAGAGCCCGAAGGGCTGGGAGGAGACCTTCCTGCACAGAGGCAAGGCCAACATGAGGCTGGGGCGCATCGACCAGGCCATGAAGGACCTGGACGCGGCATTCCCGTTCCAGAAGAATGACGCCGAGCTGGCCTACATGCGCGGCGTCGTGCTGCTGAAGCTCGAGCGCTACAGCGACGCGCTCTACGAGCTGGACCGGGCCATACAGCTCAGGGCCGACTACGACGACGCGTGGTTCGAGAAGGGCGACCTGCTGTACGAGCTCGAGAGGTACGACGAGGCCGCCCCGTGCTACCAGCGGGTCCGCGACATAGCCCCGGACACCGAGAAGGCCGCCTGCGCCGAGGGGAACGCCCACGCCGCCGTCGGGGACTGGGAGGCCGCCCTGGCGTCCTACGAGGCGGCCATCAAGATCCGCAAGGACTACGACGAGGCCTGGCTGCGCAAGGGCGACGTGCTGACCCAGATCGAGCAGTACGACGAGGCCGTGAAGTGCTATGACCGGCTGCTGAGGTACAACACCTACAACTACGAGGCCTGGGACCGGAAGGCCCTCATCTACTACAACCAGGGCGACATGCCGCGGGCCCTCAAGGCCCTGAACAAGGCCCTCGAGATAAACGAGAGCGACGTCCGCGCGTGGATCAGCCACGGGAACCTGCTCATCGAGATGGGCCGGCTCGACGAGGCCGAGGGGAGCTTCAAGCGGGCCATGGACATCGAGCCCGAGGCGGTCCGCGCCTGGGTCGGCATGGGCGTTGTGAGATACAAGAAAGGCGAGGTCGACGATGCCCTTTACCATTTCAACAGGGCCATCGTGCTGGACCCGAACAGCTACCTGTCATGGAGGAACAAGGAGGTCATCCTTTACGAGAAGGGCGAGCTGCATGGGCTGCTCGAGGTCGCGGACCGGCTGCTGGGCATCAATTCCAGGGACGGGCTGGCCTGGTACTACAAGGGCGTGGCCCTGGAGTCCGAGGGCAAGCTCGAGGAGGCCCTGGGCTGCTTCGACAAGGCCCTCGAGATCGAGCCCATGGACGGCATCTGGACCAGGAAGGGCGACCTGCTCATGAAGCTCGGCAAGCACGGCGACGCCGCCGAGGCCTACTCGAAGGAGAAGGACGTCAACGGGACCCTTCACAACAACCGCGGCGTGGCCGAGTACATGAGCGGGGACCACAAGTCGGCGCTCGACAGCTTCCGGAAGGCCCTGAAGGAGCGCAAGGACGACGCGCAGATCTGGTGCAACATCGGCGCCGGCTACTACCGGCTGGGCCGCTTCGACAAGGCCCACGGGGCCTACCACAGGGCCACGGAGCTGGACCCCAAGAAGGCGTCCGCATGGAACGGCCTCGGGTGCGCGTTCATAGCGCTCGGAAAACAGGAGGAGGCCGTCAAGGCCTTCCTCAAGGCCATCGAGCTCGACGACGGGCCGCTCTACTGGTACAACCTCGGCAACGCGCGCAAGGCCGCTGGGCTGCCCGACGAGGCCGAGCAGGCCTACATGGAGGCGCTGAAGAAGGACCCGGACTTCGCGAAGCCGTGGGCCTCCTGGGGCGACCTGCTGGCCGGCCTCGAGAACTACCGCGAGGCCATCCTGGCCTACAACCAGGCCCTGAAGAACGACGACACGCTGTGGCATACGTGGAACAACAAGGGCGTGGCCCTTGAGAGCATAGGCCAGGTCGAGGAATCCGTCCGCTGCTACCAGCGGGCCGTGGAGCTCAGGTCCGGCGACAAGGTGCTGTGGTACAACCTGGGCAACGCCTGCCTGGCCCAGGACCGCTACGTCGAGGCCAAGGGCGCGTTGGAAAAGGCGCTGGAGCTCGACAAGGACTTCGCCGAGGCCTGGAACGGGCTCGGGGTCGCCCTCAGGGAGATGGGGAAGTTCGACGAGGCCCTGGAGGCGCTGGACAAGGTCATCGAGCTGAACCCCAAGAGCGACAAGGTCTGGATGGACAAGGCCAAGGTGCTCGCGGCCATGAAGGGCAGGAAGAAGGACGCCGTGGATGCCTACGAGCAGGCCCTGGAGATCAAGCCCGACAACGCCGTGGCCTGGTTCGAGAAGGGGTCCCTGCTCGAATCCATGCGCATGACGAAGAAGGCCGAGGAGTGCTACGCCAGGGCAGCGGAGCTCAGCCCGGCGTACAAGGAGATGCTCGGGCTCATGAAGGTCGAGGGCGCGGAGAGGAAGGGCATCTGGACCCAGTCCTTCGCGGCCGAGGCCCCGACCAAGGAGCTTGACGAGGTCGCGATCAAGGGCCCGGTGCTGGGCGGTCCCGAGAAGCCCAAGGACAGGCCCGTGCCCGAGGACCAATCGGCGGAGACGACCGAGAAGGAGCTGCGCGAGGGCCCGGAAGGGAAGGAACGCGACGTCCTGGACAAGATAAAGAAGATGATGGGCTGACGTTCTCCCATCCTTTTTAACAATATTCGAAGCGGAGGACCGATTTTTCGCCATCTTTAAATATACACATGAGAGTATCTCGTTCGGGTGGTAACAAAATGACAGCGCAGCCGTTAGCAGCACAGCCAGTCGAAGTGATTCAGCAGGCCCAGCCGGCTCCGGTGGTGCATCAGCCGGTTCACACGCAGACCCAGATGGTCTACATCCACAAGCCGTGGAACGAGAGCATGTTCAACCAGAAGACCGTCGCCGTGATGGTCATAATCGGCGTCATCCTGACCTTCCTGGGGGCCATATTGGCGACCATGGCAGCCGTGACAGAGAAGGTAAGCATAGACAACAAGCAGGACAAGCAGGTGTCTGCCTTCACGCAATACAAGATTGGCGTGACAGTAATGGTCGTAGGCATGATGCTCATGTCGCTGTTCATGCTCGGAGCAGCGGTGGCGGGACCAGATTTCACACCGAACGTCAAGGTCGGGCTGCTGGTCTTCAGCGCCGTGATGCTGATCGTTACAATGATGCTCGTGCTCGGCTACGTGACGCCGATGCTCGAGACCGGACCGACCATAATAGACTGAGACGGGACAGGGCCCCATGGCCCTTCCCTGTTCCTTTTTCTTATTTTGATCCGAGCAGCGCGAGCTACCTCTTCTTCATGAAATGCTCGGCCAGGGCACCGGCCGCCGAGACATGGCTGGTCGGGTTCTCGAGAGTGTCCGCCGAATAGACGGCGTCGCAGACCGGGGTCAGCCGGTCCAGGGCGTTGCTCGTGTATAGCCCGTGGGCGCAGGCCGCGAAGACCTTGAGGGCCCCCTGGGCCTTGAGGGCCTCGGTGGCCTTGATTATGGTCCCGCCGGTGGCTATGATGTCGTCCACGATGGCAACGACCTTTCCTTTGGCGTCGATGGCCTTGGGCGCCATCTTGACCGTGGAGCCGTCTATGCGCGTCTTCTCGAGGTGGTCCCAGGGGCAGCCAAGGACCTTGGCAACGGTGTTGGCCCTGTCCAGGGCCCCCTTGTCCGGGGCCAGGACCAGGTTGACGCCCTTGTCCTTGAAGAACTCCCCGAAGGCCCTCATGACCGAGACGTTGGTGTGCGGGATGGTAAGCTCTTCCAGGACCTTGGGCGCGTGCAGGTCCACCGAGACGAACTCGTCCGTGCATGTGCCGACGAGCTTCACGAAGGCCCGGGCGCTTATGGCCTCGCCGGGCTTGAACAGCTTGTCCTGCCGGGCGTAGCCGAAGTACGGGACCACGGTAGTTATTTTGGAAGGGCCCATGCGCCGGGCCGCATCCAGGAGAATGAAGAGCTCCACCAGGTTCGGGTCCGGGTAGGTGGTCTGGACCACAACGACCTCCTGTCCCTTGAGGTCCTCGTCTATCCTGACATAGCATTCCCCGTCAGGGAAGCGCTTGATCTCGACCTTGGCCTGCCTGGCCCCTGTGACCTTGGAAAGGGCCGCGCTGAGCTTCTGCGATGCGGAGCCTCCAACGACTATCATCCGGTCTCCCCCGGGGTGGGAATGACATAGCTCAAAAAGAAGGTTTGCCTACAATATATCAATAAAACAATCCGACAATAAGTTATATAAGCAAGTATTTAATAAATGAAGACCCCACAGTAGTAGGGAAGAAACGGGAACCTTGGAGTTGTGACGATTGAAGGAAGGCAAGGGACCGGTCAAGGCCGAGGCGGGCGAGCGCATCGAGCCCAGCAAGACCGAGCTCGACCACGTTGACGAGTGGATCAAGCAGTATCCCTTCCTGACGACCGAGGAGATCGAGATCCCCTCCAAGCTTGTCGACCAGGTCATAGGCCAGGACGAGGCCGTCGAGGTCATACGCAAGGCCGCGGAGCAGAAGCGGCACGTGATGCTCATAGGCGACCCGGGCACCGGCAAGTCCATGCTGGCCAGGGCCATGTCCGAGCTCCTTCCCCAGGAGGAGCTCCAGGACGTCATCATATACCACAACCCGGACGACTCCAACCAGCCCAAGGTACGAGTGGTCCCCGCCGGCAAGGGCAAGGACATCGTGTCACACCAGAAGCGGGAGGCCACGGAGCGCAAGAACGCCAAGAACAACACGGTGGCGGCCTTCGCCCTCATGATAGTCGGCCTGGCCTTCGCCTACTACATCATAAGCCCCGACAAGAACCCCATGATAATCCTGCTGGGCCTCATCGCGGGCCTGATGATATTCATGTTCTTCCGGTACTCCATCAAGTCCACGGACACGATATACATACCTAAATTATTGATGTCCCATACGACCGACGACAAGCCGCCGTTCATTGACGCCACCGGGGCCCACGCCGGTGCCCTGCTGGGGGACGTCAAGCACGACCCGTTCCAGTCCGGGGGCCTGGAGACACCGGCACACGAGCGGGTCGAGGCCGGCGCCATACACAGGGCCCACCGGGGCGTCCTGTTCTGCGACGAGATAAACATACTCAAGATGGAGTCCCAGCAGAGCCTGCTCACGGCCATGCAGGAGAAGGAGTTCAGCATCGTGGGCCAGTCCGAGCGGTCCTCGGGCGCCATGGTCAAGACCGAGCCAGTGCCCTGCGACTTCGTGCTCGTGGCCGCCGGGAACCTGGACGCGGTCCAGGGCATGCACCCGGCCCTGAGGTCCAGGATACGCGGCTACGGCTACGAGATATTCATGAAGTCCACCATGCCTGACTCCCACGACAACCGCGAGAAGCTCATCAGGTTCATAGCGCAGGAGGTCCACAAGGACAAGAAGATCCCCAACTTCGACCGGAGCGCCGTGGCCCTGATAATCAGGGAGGCCCAGCGCAGGTCCGGGACCCGGGGCCACCTGACGCTCCGTCTAAGGGAGCTCGGCGGCCTGGTGCGCGTCGCCGGGGACATCGCCCACGAGGACAAGGCACCCATAGTGACCATGGACCATGTCATCCGTGCCAAGAAGATCGCCAGGAGCCTCGAGCAGCAGATCGCCGACGTGGAGATCGAGAAGAGGAAGGCCTACAAGTCCTACCTAAGCTCGGGCGCCGAGGTCGGCCGCGTGAACGGTCTCGCGGTCATAGGGGCCGAGAGCGGCATATCCGAGTTCAGCGGCGTCATACTTCCCATAGTGGCTGCCGTCACGCAGTCCACGAGCTCGTCCGAGGGGCACATAATAGCTACAGGCAAGCTCGGCGAGATCGCGAAGGAGGCCGTCCAGAACGTCAGCGCCCTGATCAAGAACTACACCGGCGACGACATCTCAAAGTTCGACTATCACATCCAGTTCATAGGGACCTACGAGGGCGTCGAGGGGGACAGCGCGTCCATCTCGGTGGCCACGGCGGCCATAAGCGCGCTCGAGAACGTGGCAGTGGACCAGTCCGTGGCCATGACCGGGTCCCTTTCCGTCCGCGGCCAGGTGCTGCCCGTCGGCGGGGTCACCGCCAAGATCGAGGCCGCGGCCGAATCCGGCATGAAGAAGATACTCATCCCGGCCCTCAACCTCAGGGACGTCCTCATCGAGGAGAAGTACAAGAACAAGATCGAGATCATCCCTGTGCTCACGCTCACGGACGTCCTGCGGCACGCCCTGGTCGGGCCCGGCCTCGAGGAGCTCCTGAGGAAGTTCAGCTTCCTGGCGGATACCGGGCCGAAGGACGCCAAGGCGGCCGGGGAAGTCAAGGGGAAGGCCACGCCCCACGTTTAGTGTATAGCCCCGATGGTTGGTGGAAGACTGGCGAAGAAGAAGGGACTTGCCGAGAAGATGGACCAGGACGACGAGGATCTCCTGGAGAACACGGAGATGTTCATGTCCGTGAAGGACTTCCAGGACCGGATGGTCGTCCTGCCGGAGCTCGGCAGGAAGAAGGGCGCCGGAGAGACCGAACCAGAGGACAATGAAGCGGATGAGGAGGAGGGCGAGGCGGAAGGTGAGGGAGCGGAAGGCGAGGTGGAGGACGAGGAGGAAGGCGAGGAGGAGGGCGGCGATGAAGAGGAGGGGGATGAGGAAATGGACGCGAAGTTCTGCAACAGGGAGTGCTACCAGTTCAATACCAAGATGGCGGTCGAGCTCGACGACAAGTGCTGCAAGCACTGCCGGCTCTACCTGACCCTCCAGTGCGTGCACATCAAGGACTTCATGGACGAGGTCGACGAGGCGGACGTCGACTGAGGCCCCAGACAGGCATGAGCCAGGGCCTATTTTTATCGTCCCCTCCCGATATTATCGTTCGACTTTCCAAAACCTTTAATCCAGAGAGAAATATGTAGAGGACGGCCATAGAGGGTGTGGCCGGAGGACACCGAATGCGCATCCTTTTTATCGGGCGGTTCCAGCCCTTCCACAACGGCCACCTCGAGGCGGTCAGGTACCTCGCCAGGATGGGCGAGATCATAGTCGCCGTCGGGAGCGCGCAGTGCTCCGGGACCTTCAGGAACCCGTTCGCCTTCAAGGAGCGGGAGATGATGATAAGGGCCGCCCTCGAGGAGGCCCAGCTCGAGGTCCTGGACGTCGTCCCGGTCAAGGACATCTACAACCACCAGCGCTGGGCCGAGCACGTGCAGGCCTCGGTCCCGGCCTACGATAGCATATTCACGAACTCCGAGGTGGACCGGAGGATCTTCGAGTTCGCCGGCGAGCGCGTCATGAAGGAATGGTTCTTCGAGAGGGACAAGTACGAGGGCAAGAAGGTCCGCGAGGCCCTCGCTGCGGGCAAGGGCTGGAAGGAGCTCGTGCCGCCGGCGGTCGCCGGGTTCCTCGAGGGCATCAACGCCGTGGAGCGGCTCAGGATACTGAAGGAGAAGGGGCCGTCCGGAGAGGAGCAGTGAGGCCATGCGGGCGCGGGTCGCAAGGCTCAAGGACCGGCTGACCAAGAGGGGGCTGCGTCTCGCCGTCGCCGAGAGCATGACCGGCGGGGCGCTCTCGGACCTGATAACATCGGTCCCGGGGGCCTCGAGGTATTATCTGGGAGGGCTCGTCGCCTACTCGCCCGAGCTGAAGGCCCAGCTGAACGTCTCGAGTGCGGCGATCAAGAAGCACGGTTTGTACAGCAGGCAGGTCGCCGAGGCCCTCGCGCGGGGTGCCCTGAAGAAGTTCGGGCCCGACGTGGCCGTCGGGATCACGGGCATCGCCCACCCGGACAAGACCCACCGGGCGCCGGGCGCATGGGTCGCCGTGGCCTCGGGCCGGAAGGTCGTGTCAAAGCACATCACATGCAAGGCCGGGGCCCGCAGGAACGAGGCCAGGAAGAAGGTGGCCCGCGGGGCCCTGGAGCTCCTGCTCGAGTTCCTCAGGACCTGGGACTGACCGCCGTTCTATCAGATGGCCAGCTCCGAGATGTGGTCGTTGAAATAGACGTTCATGTACGGCCCGTCGATGTGATGGGTGTAGGACCGGGAGACATGCTGGCTGCCGGCATCGAACGTGATCTTGATCTGGAGGACGTACTTGTCGTTCTGGTCGTCGTGGAGGCTGATGCCCTCGAAGTTCTTCTCGGACATTATGCCTATGCTCGGCGTCTGGCCGGTGAACTGCGTGATGTACACGTCGTAGGTCCCGACCTCCTTCATCACCGAGACGTTGATGTCCAGGTTGGTGACCTCGACCGAGCCGTCGTTGATGACCTTGGCGTCCACGTTGATGGAGCTCAGGAAGCCTTCATAGTACCAGGTCCTCACGGTGACGTCCGCGCGCGGGATGACGAAGCCGTACACAACGGCGGGCAACAGCAGGCACAGGACGAACCCGACCGCGATGGCCTTCTTCGGGGTCCATTTGAACTTCTTCTTGGGCTTGGGCATGGGGCCGAGGTCGCTTTCTTCCAGGGCCTCGACCTGGACGCACTCCTCTTCGGCCGCCCCCTTCGAGGGGCGTTCCAATTTGAGCTCGTCGGGCAGGGGGGCGCTCTCCGGGGTCTCCGTTTCGATGGTCCTCGCCTTCTCCTTGGCCCTCTTGATGGCCTCGTCCCGCTTTGCTTTGTCCTCGGCCTCGGACGCCACCTTCATATCGGCCTCGACCCTGGCCTCCTCCTCCTTCCGGGCCGTGGCTTCGTCGAGCTCGCCCTTGGCCTTGTCGTACTCCGCCTTGGCTTTGTCCAGACGGGTCTGGGCGTCCTTCTGCTCCGCGCGGAGGTCCTCGGCCTCGTCCTCCTCCTCGGTAAGCAGCAGGTCGCCCTCGATCTGGTCCAGCCGGGACCTGGCCCGGTTGAGGCGCTTCTCGGCCTTCGCGACCTTCTCCTCCAGGGCCTTCATGTCCACAGGGCCCGCCGGGCCGGCGGGCTCTATGGCGTCGCACTCGGCCTTCTCGACGTGCTCCACGGACCTACCCTTCTTATCCTTCGGGGGCTTGCCCTTGTCGATGTCCAACCTGGGCCGGAACAACTCATCCACCCCCGAGGAGGGTCGCGAGCATGGTCGCGATGGGCGCCGGCACTATGACGTGGTGGTCGCCGCCCGTGATCGCTATACCGTTCTTGGTCATCTCCGCGGACCGCGGCAGGGGCCCGTCGAGCGAGATGTCGGCGAAGATTATGTTGGCATTCCTGGTCTGGCCGAGGATGTTCATCTTCGCGTGGGCCCTGAACTGGAATGTGTCCACATCGAGGTTCGAGACATCGATGACCGGTAGGGTGCCGAAGGCCTGGTCCACGTGGATGTCGACCGAATATACCTCGTCGGCGTAGATCTCGGCCTCGGTCACCTGGAACTTCTCCGAGAACGGCATGTCGATGACGCGTATGTAGACGTAGCCCAGGCCCTGGGCGCGTATCTTGAACGTCTGGTCGGCCTCGTCGTAGATGGTCGTGGTCTCGTCCGTGATGCCGCCCATGCGGACCTCGTAGGTCTCGGGCTGGCCCATGGCCGGCCCCTCGGCGTAGAGGTACAGGGACATCGACGATGTGGTCCCGCTGACCGTGACCTCGGGCAGGCCCTGCAGCAGCGAGCCGTCCATGTCCAGTGGATGGTCCCCGGCGGGCCCGGCCCTGAGGTAGAGCTTCGTGGGCACCTTGTTCAGGGTCAAGGTGACGTCGTACCACTTGTCCCGGACCTCCTTCTGCATCAGGACGTAGATGTTCTTGGTGGTCCCGCTGGCCACCCAGTCCACGGATATGCGCTTGGAAACGTTGACGTTCATGTCGAGGTCCTTCGGGACCGTTGTCGAGTAGATGGTCATGAGGCTCTTGTAGTCCCCGAGCTTCCTCATGGTCAGGAAGAAGGGGCCCAGGTCGTTGGTGGCCTTCATGAAGACGTCGGCGGACACGGTGCCCCGCCCCGGCGTCATGTTCGCGTTCACCGTGGCCTCGACATGCAGGTCCGTGGGCGTCTTCGCGAAGCCGTCGAGGAACAGGGCCACGTCCCTGTCCGCCATGCCGGTGACGCGCACGTCGAGGAACTCGTGGAGGGGCTCGTAGTGCTTGAAGTCTATCGCCATGCTCATGAGGTCGCCGTTGGTCCGCATGTCGATGGTGGCCTCCAGGGGCAGCTGCAGGTAGATCCTGCCGCGCACGGCGTTCTTCTTCTTGTCGATGGCGATGTTCAGACCGTGGACCCAGCGGATGTCGTCTGCCGGGCCCTTCCTGAGGTCACCTATGAGCGTCGTGGGGACCTTGGACCTCATCTTGATCGTGGTGTTGGAGCCGGCGCTCCCCAGCTGGGCCGCTATGTTGTCCGTGAGCTCGGTGGTCATCTTCAGGACGTCGCCGGCGAGCCTGTCCATCTCGAGGATTATCGGGCTGAAGGCGAAGAGGCTGGAGACGTTCAGCACGTTGGGCAGCCGTATGCCGCTCGTGGTGAATCCGCGGGGCAGCTCTATCGTGAAGTTCGACGGGAACGGAGAGAAGAGCAGGCGGCTCTGGACATCGAGGATGGTGTCCGTGAGGTCGATGTAGAGGTCCCGCTCCTTAGAGAAGTCGACAGCCACCAGGCCCCCGGCCGAGCTCTTCATGTCCAGGGACCGGATGTCCCTGAGCATGATGCTCGTGAAATAGGATGTCTGGCTCCGGTCGAGGAATATGTGGTTGTACTCCATGTTGGGGACCGTTAGCCGCTCGCGGTCGGTGACGACCATGGAGAACTTACCTAGGGAGGAGCCCTCGGCGCAGCGCAGGACCATGTGGCCGCCCCGCTGGTCTATGGACATGTCCGTGGGCAGGTCCTGGAGCATGAGCCTGAAATAGCGCGAGCCGACGAGGCTCGTGTAGGACAGCACGTCGATGGGCTCGTCCGACTGGATGTGGATGGTGGCCGTGCTGAACCTCAGGTAGAAGTGCCTCGGGACCTGGTCGATGTTCAGCACGGCCCTGGCGCTGTTGCCGCCGTCTATGAACAGGATCTTCAAGGGCCTGGGCTCCTTGAGGTCCATGTCCAGGACGGTCCCGTTCTTGAAGTCCAGGTAGAGGTGGAAGATGTCCGAGAACCGCCCGCTGAGCGAGCTGCCGATGAGGGCCGGGTCGGGGCCTCCCAGCTCCACCGAGTCGTTCCTGAATGCTATGTAGTCGCCGTTGGCCTCGACGCGGGACTTGCTGGAAACGTAGAACTCGATGGCCCCGAGGGTCTCGCCGCCCGAGACGGTCATCTCGGTGAAGCCCTTGCGCTCGGGCATGTGGATGATGTTGTCCGGGATGGTCCTCAGGGTCTTCGCCACGCGGTAGAACTTGCCCGTGATCTTGCGCATCATGTTGTCCATGAACTTGGCCGGCAACCCTATGGCCGTGTTGTCCGGCGGCGGGACGTCGGGCCCGCCGATCTCGAAGGTGCCGTTCAGGTCCAGGACCTTCGGGACATCGTTGAGGACGAGATGGGAATGTGTGAACTTGTCGTTGGTATCGCTCAGGAACTCGTACTCTATGTAGTCCAATTTCTTTATGTCCGCGCTGGCCCTGTAGGCGACGTTCGTGGCCGGCTCGCCGTGCGGCCCAGTCATGTCGTTAAGCTCTATGGACAGGCTCGTCGGGATGTCGGCGACGTGGAGCTCCACGTAGGTCGTGGTATCCGAGACCTGCTTGAAGACTGACGCGAGGTTCACGGGCGCACTGGAGGTCCATCTGACCTTGTCGAAGGACTTGTTGAAGGACGGCGCTTCCAGGTTCAGGTGGAATTTCTCTGGGATGCGGTCCAGCCCTGAAGCGGGCCTGAGGTTCGAGACGGCCCAGGTCCTCTCGGTCAGGTTCATGAACGCGACCTTGCCATAGCCCACCGTGACGTCCATGTCCGAGGGTCTCGTGTCCATGGAGACGTCTATGTCGTACGGGCTCGAGATGTTGACCACGTTCGAGGTGTCGAAGAGGTGGGAGTTGAGCGGGTTCGTCCAATTGATGACCGGGTTGAGGTCCGGCCTCTGCAAAATGAACTCGTTGGCCGTCAGGTAAATCTTGCAGCTGTTGGGCATCTCCTTCCATTGCTCGCCGATCATCCAGAGGAAGTTGGTGCCCTGGTAAGAATAGGATTTGACTATGAAGAGCTCGACCGGCAGCTGGACCGTGGCATTGGGCCCCGAGAGCTTCTCGACCTCGAGCTTGATGCCCCCCTTGATGATGAATTTGGCGGGGGTCGGGGGCAGGGGAAGGAGCCGTGGCGGAACTACCGAGATGGAATCCAGCTGTATGTCGATCCTGACGCGGACGTCGTTGCCGTACTGGTCCCCGGTGTCGTTGTTCTGGTCGACGTTCACATAAGTCCACTTATCCCAGTTGATCAGGGTCCCGTTGGGGTTGAATGTCAGCGATGGCCTCAGGAACCCCTCGGACCACACGTCGTGGCCATTGCTCCTCGTGAACACATAGAAGCTCGTGGGCCGGTTCAGCAGGAACTCTATCAATGTCGTGCGGTTCGGGAGCGTCGTGCGCTCGACGATACTGAAGATCTCCGGGTCCACCGGAGGCGCCGGCGACATGATGACGACCTGCTCCTCGATGGAAACGGGCGGCCGGTCCATGTGCGTGATGTCGATGGCGTTGAGCTTTCCCTCGGCCTCGGATGTGATGATGTTCTCCCACTTCTCGGAGTTCCGCGTGTCCTGGACGGCCTGGAGCTCCTTGGCGATCCCGAAGTCGCCGGTGGGCCGCTCGGGGGAGACGTCGGCCATGCCCAGCGGAAGGAGGTCCCCGATGATGAAAAGGGCCAGCACCGCCAGGGCGACGTTCCTCATGCGCCGGTTCCTGCGGGCCTTGAGGCGGGCTAGGCGGGCCTTGTGTGCCTTGGCGCCCCTGTGCAGCCTTTTGCCGGCCATTCCCTTATAAACCCCCTCTGACGGGGCCGAGAATGAGATGGCCCCATCTTAGGTATCGGGTGGTTCTTATATAAATTCATAACTGTAGTCTTATTACATACATGTATCAAAGGGATAAAAAATGCTCGACGGGCTCAGGGCACGGATGTTCAACTGGTCGGCCTCCCGGAAGGGAAGCCAGCCCGACCGGATCCTGTCAACGCTGGCCCTGAAGAAGGGCGACCGGGTCGCAGAGATAGGCTCCGGCGGTGGCTATTTCGCCCTGCGGTTCGCCGCCGCGGTCGGCCCCGAGGGGTATGTCTACTGCATCGACGTCAACCGGACGTTCCTTGACCTCGTGGCCAGAAATGCAAAGAAGGCCGGGTTGTCCAACGTCGTCACCGTCGATGCCTCCGAGATGTACTCCAAACTACCGAAGGCCAGAATGGACCTGATCTTCCTCCGAAGCGTCTACCATCATCTCGAGGACAGGGCCGAATATTTCCGGAAGGTCGCCGGGCTGCTGAGGCCTGAAGGCCGGGTCGCGATCATCGATTACCTACCCGAGGCAAGCCTGATGATGGGCCCGCCACCGGGCCACAGGACCGCCCCCGAGACCATCATTGCGGAGATGCGGTCGGCAGGGTACGATGTGCTTGGAAAATACGACTTTCTCACAACACAGGCCTTCGTCATTTTCAAGGTCCGGGAGGGCCTGTGACCATTCAGCCCGCCCACGTTAAAAATCCCTCTGGGTTCTGGCTATATTGTTAAATATAGCGTCTGTATTATCCGGATTGCCCGTCAGCGCGACACTGTCGGGCGTTGAGGATTAATTGCGCATATTATAGACCAAAGAAGGGATCTGTATGGTACAGTTGCACGATCAAAGCTTCCGTGACGCCCACCAGTCGATTCTTGCGACCAGGATGAGGACCGAGGACATGCTCCCCATTGCCGAGAAGATGGACCAGGTTGGCTGGTTCTCCATGGAGGTATGGGGTGGCGCGACCTTCGACGTGCCCATTAGGTACCTGAACGAGGACCCGTGGGACCGGCTGAAGGCCCTGAAGAAGGCCATGCCCAACACGCCCATGCAGATGCTGGAGAGGGCCATGAACATCGTGGCCTACCACAACTTCCCTGACGACATCGTCATCAAGTTCATCCAGCTCGCCAAGAAGAACGGCTGCGACAACTTCAGGATTTTCGACGCGGTCAACGACCTCAGGAACATGGAGGTCCCGATGAAGGCCGCCAAGGACGCCGGCGGCCACGTCCAGGCCTGCCTGTGCTACACGATATCCCCCGTACACACGGTGGAGAAGTTCGTGAACGACTTCATGAAGCTCGAGAAGATGGGCGCGGACAGCGTGTGCATCAAGGACATGGCAGGGATGATATTCCCCGAGGACGCATACAACATCATCAAGGGCTACAAGGATGCGGGCGGGAAGCTGCCCTTCGACCTTCACACCCACATGAGCTCCGGCATGGGCATGATGGCGGCCATGAGGGCCTGCCAGGCCGGCGTGGACATCATCGATGTCGGCATGTCGCCAGTGAGCGGCGGCACGGGCCAGATGCCCGCCGAGTCCATTGTCGCTGCGCTCAAGGGGACGCAGTACGACACGGGCTACGACCTCAAGCTACTCATGCATATACGGGATTACTTCAGGGAGATCTGGAGGAAGTACAGGCACCTGCAGAGGCTCGAGGCCATAAGGACCGACCCGTCGGTCACGGTCCACCAGATACCCGGCGGCATGCTGTCCAACCTGGTCTCGCAGCTGGAGCAGCAGCAGGCCATGGACAAGTATGACGCGGTGCTCGCAGAGGTCCCGAGGGTCAAGGAGGAGCTCGGTCACCCGCCCCTGGTCACGCCAACGAGCCAGATCGTCGGCGTCCAGGCGGTGTTCAACGTCCTGTTCGGTCGATACAAGAACATCCCGAAGGAGACGGTCGAGTACGTCAAGGGGATGTACGGCAAGCCCCCGGCACCCATCAAGAAGGAGGTCTACGAGATGGTGCTCGGCAAGGACTGGAAGGACAAGGTCATCGAGTGCAGGCCCGCGGACATACTGAAGCCCGAGTTCGAGAAGTACAAGAGCGAGCTCAAGGGCATGGGCCTCTACAAGCGCGACGAGGACGTGCTGACCTACGCCATCTACCCGGCGGTAGGCCTGAAGTTCTTGAAGGGCGAGGCCACGGCGGAGTTCCACTCCAAGGACCTGCCGCTGCCATGGAACCACCCCTCGACCAGGGCCTTCGTCAAATCCTTCTTCCCCGAGATAAAGGAGCCCAACAAGCTCTGGCTCGAGCTGGAGCCGCCGGAGGCCAGGAAGGTCGGCGGCCCGGCGCCCATCCCGACGGAGTTCGATGTCGAGGTCGACGGGGAGCCCTTCCAGGTGAAGGTCACACCCACGGGCGGTTTCGTCACCGCCGGGGCCGGCGCGGTCGGCGCAGGGCCCGCGTCGGGCGGCAAGAAAACAAAGGAGAATACGCCCGGAGCGGTATGCACGGGACTCCAGGGGACCATCATCAAGGTGAAGGTCAAGGAGGGCGACACCGTCAAGGTCGGCGATGTGGTGTGCGTCATCGAGGCCATGAAGATGGAGCAGGAGCTCAAGGCCCCCCACGCCGGCACCGTTAAGGAAATCTACGTCAAGGCCGGCGTTCCCGTCCAGGTGAACGACGTCATAATGAAGGTCGAGTAGGCGGAGGGCCGAGGGACCGGAGGTGATGTCGATGGCCAAGGAAGAGGGACTAATCAACAAGGTCCTGGTGGCGAACCGGGGCGAGATCGCCATAAGGATAATGAGGGCATGCAAGGAGATGGGCATAGCCACGGCAGCGGTCTATTCCGAGGCCGACAAGCCTGCCCTGTTCGTGAGGTACGCCGACGAGGCGCATCTGCTGGGCCCGCCCCCGGCGCGCGAGAGCTACCTGTGCATGGACAAGATCGTGGACATAGCGCTGAAGATACATGCCGACGGCGTCCACCCGGGCTACGGTTTCCTCGCGGAGAACGAGAAGTTCTCGGGGCTGTGCCACAAGAACGGCATCGAGTTCATAGGGCCGACGGAACAGGCCATCCATGACCTGGGCGACAAGGTCGAGTCCAAGAAGACCATGAAGGCAAGGAACGTGCCGGTGGTCCCCGGGACCCCCGAGGGCATCTCGGACGTCAAGGAGGCCAGCGACATAGCCGAGCAGATCGGTTTCCCTGTCATACTGAAGGCCTCGGCGGGCGGCGGCGGCATAGGCATGAAGGTCGTCTGGAACAAGGAGGACCTGCCCGCCGCCATCGAGACCACGCAGCGAGTCGCTCTTTCCACATTCGGCAACCCGAAGGTCCTGCTAGAGAAGTACCTCGTGGAGCCCAAGCACATCGAGATCCAGGTCATTGCCGACAAGAAGGGCCATACCGTCTACGTGAACGAGAGGGAGTGCTCTGTCCAGCGGCGCCACCAGAAGTGCATAGAAGAGACGCCGTCCTGCGTCATGACCGAGGAGCTGCGCCAGAGGATGGGGAACGCCGCGGTCACGGCCGCCAAGGCCGTCAAGTACACGAACGCGGGCACTTGCGAGTTCATGTACTCCAAGGGCGACTTCTACTTCCTCGAGGTCAATACAAGGCTGCAGGTCGAGCACCCGATAACCGAGATGATAACGGGCATAGACCTTGCCAGGGAGCAGCTGAGGATCGCCTCGGGCAAGGACCTGCAGTTCGGCCAGGAGGACGTCAAGGGACGCGGCTGGGCCATGGAGTGCAGGATCAACGCCGAGGACGCCCTGAACAACTTCATGCCGGCCCCCGGGAAGATCGTGAAGTACGCGGAGCCCGGCGGCCCCGGCATCAGGGTCGACAGCGGCGTGTACCAGGGGTTCACCATACCGCCCTACTACGACAGCCTCATAGCCAAGCTCATCGCCTGGGGCAGGGACCGCACCGAATGCATGCAGAGGATGGAGCGGGCCCTGTGGGAGTTCCAGATATCCGGCGTCAAGACGAACATACCGTTCCACGAGGTCGTCCTGAACAACCCGAACTTCATCAAGGGCGACTACACCACGGCCTTCATCGAGAAGGAGAAGATCGGGCCGCAGGTGCAGGAGTACGTGAAGAACCGGAAGGGGCCCTCGCAAGCGGCGAAGATGGCAGCCATATCGGCGGCCATGGAGGTCGTCATTGCGGCGGCCTCGCAGCAGCAGAAGTAGTGCGCAACTACCTCTTCTTCTTGTGCCGTCCAGGCTCGGGAGGCTGCGCCTCTGTCAAGCTGAGCGTCTTTGCCTCGGGCAGCAGGTACTCGAGCACCGGGTGGAAGACGTTCAGCGTGATGACGGTCTCGGTGCCCTTGTTCTGGCCCCCATGGCGGGCGTTGCTGGGAACGGAGATGACGTCCCCCGGTTCGAGCTCGTAGCCTTCGCCGTCGACCTCGTAGTAGAGGCTGCCTTCTTCTACGACGGTGATCTGCTCCTGCGGGTGGGTGTGGCTCGGTATGGCGCACCCGGCTGGGTAGATGTGCCTCACGAGCATGAGGTTCCTCGTTGTGAGGACCTGTCGCTGGATGCCTCCGGCAAGCTCGGTGGTCTTTACATCGTCCCATTTGAGCATGAGTGGTGCGTGCGTCATGGATATCAAGGCCCTTGAACCACCTCAGGGAGATTTAACCCTTGCGCGAATATTAGTTATGTTTATTATGCCCTAGGCCGATTTGAAACCAAGGGCTCTCGGGGCCAAGGTCGGTAAGGTGTTGTCCATGTCACAAGGTCTCTCGTCCGTCCTCTGCGTCGTTCTGATGGTCGCAACCTGTTTCTCCGGCCTGTGCCCCATGGCCGGCGCAGGGGGTATGAGGTTCGCCCCGACAACGTACTATGTGGACCCCGGGGGCCTCGACACGAACGACGGCAGCCTGGCCCATCCGTTCCGCGAGATCCGGCAGGCCCTCACGAAGGTCATTGCAGGGGATACGGTCCTCGTCTCTAACGGCAGCTACCTGGGGTTTGACGTCAACAACATCCATGGCAATGTGAACAATTGGATAACAATAAAGGCCCCAATGCACAACGCAACGATAACCGTCACGACCGACAGGGGCGACAACCGTGACACCATCTTCATCACGGGCTCATCGTTCATCATTGTCGATGGGCTGAAGTCGTTCAACGCCAACCGGGCGGCCATGAGGATAGACTCGTCCGACAACATCACGGTCCGCAACGTCACCTTCGGCAACAACGCTGTGTGGGGCATGTTCACGGACTTCTCGGACGACACCATCGTGGAGGACAGCGAGCTCTACGGCAGCGGTTCACAACACGGGATCTACTTCTCGAACAGCCCGGACCACCCGATTGCGCGAAACAACACCATCCACGATAACGCCGGCTGCGGCATCCACATGAACGGGGACATCAGCATGGGTGGCGACGGGCTCGTGCAGAGCGCCCTGATAGAAGGGAACACGATATTCAACAACGGCGCTCTAGGCGGGTCCGGGATAAACATGGACGGCGTCCAGAACTCTACTATCCGCAACAATGTACTCTATAACAACCACGCGTCCGGTATCGCGAACTATCACGGTGACGGGATATCGGGCCCCTGGAACAACGAGTTCTACCACAACACGATCGACATGCCGGCCGACGGGCGTTATGCGCTCCAGATCACCGGCTCCGTCGGGCCCGTGAAGGTCAGGAACAACATCCTCTACAACCGCAACCTGAACCATGGTGGCCTGGCCTACGGGGACGCGAACGACATCGCGAACACGGATAGCGACTACAACATCATGGACCGCATGACCCCCGATGACTGGAACACGCTGCTGACCCTGGCCCAGTGGCAGGCCCAGGGCCACGAGAAGCACTCCTTCTCTTCGTTGCCGTCGCAGATGTTCGTGGACGTCAACAACAGGGACTACCATCTATCGTCCAACTCCACGGCCATAGACAAGGGTGAGACCCTTGCCACGGTCACCATGGACAGGGACCGCAACCCGAGGCCGAGCAATGTCACCTCGGACATCGGGGCCTACGAGTACCAGTATCCCCTCGTCCCCGACACCACGCCGCCGGACATGATCATCGACCTGGCCGCATCGAACGTGACGCACACGACCGTAGACCTGTCCTGGACCGCCACCGGCGACGACGGCAAGGTCGGGACGGCCTCGGCCTACGACCTCAGGTATTCCAAGGCGGCGTTGTCCGAAGGCACCTGGGCCGCAGCCACCAAGGTCACGGGCCTTCCGAAGCCGGCGCTTTCCGGTACAAAGGAGAAATTCAAGGTGACTGGCCTGACGCCGAACACGAAGTACTATTTCGCCATCAAGATCATGGACGAGAAGAATAATACGGCGGCCATTTCCAATATCGTCTCTGTGACGACGCTGAAGATAATACCGGACCTATTTATCATATCCAATGACATCGACTTCTCGAACAACACGCCCATGGAGGGTTTTAACCTCAGCATCCGTGCCTGGGTACAAGGGACCAACGTAACCGAGAAGCTCAACTTCTCCGTCGAGATGCGCGTAGACGATTTGACCATTGAGAACAAGTCTGTTTCACTGAGCGGGAAATCCGTTTTTGTGGATTTTTACTGGATCACCACCAAGGGAACGCATAATGTCTCCATTTTAGTGGACACGACCAAGGCCATCACGGAGACCAATGAGACGAACAACAAGGCCGCCAAGGCCATCACGGTCTCCGCTAAGCCCCCGCCGCCGCTCCCGGACCTCTATATCAGGACGGAGGACATCAATCGACCAAATTGGACACTTTGTGCCGGGGATCTGGTGCAGTTATCCCTTTATATCCACGCCAAAAATCTGACGGATTACGTCAACTTCACCGTGGAGGTGCGGGTCGACGACATCGTGATCCATAATATCTCCGTAAGGACAAGGACCACAAATGTTGAGTTTGTGCGTTTCAACTGGACCGCTGTCCGCGGCGCGCATCAGATCAAGATAATATTGGATCCGGCCAACACCGTGGCCGAGGCGAACGAGAATAACAACACCGCGACCAAGCTCATCGAGGTGGCCTCCCCAGATGTCTCGATCTCCATATCGGACATACAGTTCCCGAGCAAGAAACCGTGGACCGAGGGGGAAAATGTTTACATTTACGCCACATTCAAAACGGATTACATTTTAAAGGACCTTAAGGTCAATGTCCATTTGGAACTGTTAATAGATAATATCTCGAAGGTCAATGAAACGATGCAGGCCTATGTTGCAAATGAGAGCCAATACACAATAAATTGTGATTGGCCAGCACTGGGAGGGAGGCATTATATCTCGGCCAGGGGCGATACCACCAATGCCCTCGATGAGGCCAACGAGACCAACAACGATGCCACAAGGGAGATCGTCGTCCTGAAGAAACCCGTCCTGCCAAAACCTGACCTCAGCATCTCTGCGTCCGATATTTCCTTGCCATCGGGAGCGATCACCGAGTGGGTCAAATTCAACACAAGCGTGATGGTGCATGCGGTAAATCTCACTGGCAAGATCAACATCACGGTCGAGATGCTCCTGGACTCCATGTTGAGCGAAAAGAAGTCTGCCTCGATAGAAAATGGCCAGATGTCCTTCCAATTCAATATTTCCGTTGTGAGGGGCCAGCACAACGTCACCTTCAGGGTGACGCCCGAGGCGGGCATCACCGAAGCATCGACAACGAACAACATGGCGACCAAGGCCTTCTCGGTCCAGGCCCCCCCGAAAAAGCCGCACCACCAGGACATGACCGCGACCTACACCATCATCGGCGTCGTGATCGCAGCGGTCATTGCCTGCATCGTTGGATGGTTCCTGCTTTCGAAGAGGAAGAGGAAGGAAAAGGACCCGCAGTAAGCCAATCCTTTTAACCCGGTCCGAGGATTCCTCGCACGAGGTAAAGTCCACCCAGGGAGGTCGTTCCATGGAGTGCAAGATCGAAAAGAACAAGTCCAGTTGCCCGTGCACCTACGAAGGCTGCAGCCGGACCGGAAAATGTTGTGAGTGCCTGAAATTCCACTGGGCCAACAAGGAGCTGCCCGGGTGCCTCTTCCCGCCCGAGCTCGAGAAGACCTATGACCGATCATTGGCCACCTTCATCGAATACTGGAAGGACAAGGTCTAGGGCATCGTCCATCGGAGGTCCATTGGTCCTCCCGCCATGGGCATTTATATTATATGCTTAGTTAGGCAATTAACCAATCATTCGATAACACATATATAGACGTAATAGACTAGAAGAAGTTGCATCTCATAGGAAAAGATATCAAGATAATGATACAAGAGGCACCCTTGATGAAGATGGCAAAGGTCGTCGCACTGGTCCTGGTGGCCCTCATGGCCCTGCCAGCCTTCATGTCACCCCATGCATCGGCCGGGATGTACCCGACCCTCCGCATGAGGAACTTCGGCGGCGGGGACACCCAGTCGGTCCTGAGCTTCGCCCAGGGCGGCAAGCAGCAGACCGGCATCCAGATGGACATCAACTCCTACGTCTTCAACGCGTCCGTGGACGTCATGCCGGGGCCGTACACGACCGGCGGGCTGGACTACCCGCTCTCGCCGACCCTGGACATAGGCGCCGACGGGACCACGGAATGGGGATACTCGGGCCTCGGCTACGGCCGCTGGGGGCTGCAGGACGTCTTCAACGACAACTCCTCCTCCATCAAGCTCCAGTTCGACAACCCGAACGACACCTACGACATCAGGTTCAAGATGCCCAAGGACGCGACGATCCTGGGCGGGTCGTTCACAACGGGCGGCTGGCCGGTCCCTTACTGGGGCCCCGAGTACGTGGTCTCGAACCCCAAGACCAAGTCCCCGGTCGAGAACAACCCCGTGCTCCTGCCGTTCAACGGACTGCTGTTCGAGGCCTGGGTCTCCGCGGACCCGACGCTCAAGTCCGGCGACGACCAGGACATAGTCTACAAGTTCTACGACGGCACGAACTGGACCAAGACCATGGAGATAACCCTGGCGGGCGATTTCATGGAGGACGACAGCCCCCAGCTGGTCATCTTCCAGGACCGGCTCTACTGCGTCTGGTCCGCAGCCGAGTCCACGGACTTCTTCGCTAACGACGACGTACTGCTGCGGTCCACCGCCGACGGGTACAACTGGTCGGCCATCACCAAGATCTCCCCGCCGGTCAGGAACGGCATGAACGACTGGCCCCTGCCAATCGTGTTCCAGGACAAGCTCTACATCATATGGAAGACAACGGACCCGAACATCTCGGACCACACATCGGACAACGACATGGACCTCGTGCTCCGCTGGTATGACGGCGTGAGCCTCGGGCCCATCGAGGAGATCACGAAGAACGACGACGGCGCCATGGACTGGTCCTTCAGCTCCGCGGTCTACAACAACCGGCTCTACATCGTTTGGGAGACGGACATCAGCGGCTTCATGGGCGACCAGGTGGACATCGTTGTCAAGTCCTTCGACGGGGTCTCGTGGTCGAACCGCAAGACCCTGAGCCCTGACGGCGACAGCGTCAAGGACGAGATCCCCGGGGCCTATGTGTGGTTCAACCCGGTCAAGAAACAGGACGAGCTCTGGGTCATATGGGGCCGGGGGGACGGCAACCAGTTCGGCACCGGCGACATCAACATCGTTGTCAGGTCGTTCGACGGGACGACCTGGACCCCCATGGAGGAGATCTCCCAGCCCGGCGTGGTCGTCCAGAACATGGGCCAGGTCCTGATAGGTTACGAGGGCCGGTTGTACGCCATCTGGATAGACGGCACGGAATCGATAATCATCGACCAGACGAACACCCTGGTCGTCTTTAAGATCTACGGCAACATAGACATCAGGTCATACGACGGCTACGAGTGGGGCAACATCAAGGAGCTCACGCCAGAGGGCACGACCAACAAGGCCACGGACCCGTACCTGGCGGTCTACAACGGCAAGCTCTACGCCACCTGGTCCTTCCCCAACGACGCGACGGCATCCTCCAAGGACTGGGACATCATCCTCAGGAACATCGACCTGAAGGACGTCACGCTCGACATCGATGTCGGGAACAAGGGCCAGTCCGACTGGTCCGGGGAGCTGACATCCTCGCAGATGGTCATACCGCTGAACGCCTCGGCGATAAGGGCCGGCATGACCGGCGGCACCATCACGGACCAGTACGGCAACAGGATCACCGAGGTCTCGATGAGGATCAAGTCCCACTACCCGGCCAAGATCGAGGCCCACGACCTGATGATAGAGTACGAGTACCCGCAGCACTTCGACTTCAAGGACCGGCTCAACGCCCTGCTGGCGTCCAAGCGGCCCCCGGTCAACGATTCGAGGCAGGCCCCTGACCAGACCGCGGAGTACAAGTTCGAGGCCGGGACATCCTCGTCGGGCGACATCATCTTCTACAACCTGACCATCGACTACCTCATCAACCACGAGCCCTTCCTCGTCAAGGACATCCCTACAATATACATGAACGAGGACACCGACAAGTACGGCGCGCTGGACCTCGAGGAGTATTTCAGCGACGACTGGGACGACGGCCGCCTGACATTCAAGGTCCTCACCAACGAGGACCCGACCGGCGTGGGCGTGCAGCTGAACGGCACCGTGCTGGACCTCACGACGCCGACCGAGAACTGGAACGGTGAGACCAACGTCAGCGTGGCGGCCTACGACCTCCTGGGCCTCCGGAGCCCGAGGGCCAAGATACACATAGTCGTCCTGCCGGTCAACGACCCGCCGATCCTGGACTTCATACCCGACGCCACGGTCAAGGTCGCGGAGAAGTACAGCCACAAGTGCACGGCCCACGACGTGGACGTCGGCGAGAAGCTCACCTTCCATTCGAACATATCCATCGTCCGCATCGACCCGGCCACAGGCGAGCTGCATTTCACGCCGATCAAGCGCGGCGTCTACCATTTCAACGTCAGCGTGGACGACGGCTACGGGCTCTGGGCCTCGCAGAACGTTACCTACACGGTAATCGGCGAGACCACCACGGCGGGGACGAGCACCTGCTTCTCCATGATCGCCATCGTGATACTGGCCATCTGTATCTTCCTGGTGGCCTGGAAGTTCAAGTCCGAGATCGCCTGGCACCCGGTCGGGCCCGAGAGGCTCAAGGTCGGCGCGGGCGGCAAGGGCAAGAAGGGCCCCGCCAAGCAAGAGGTCGTGCCAGGGACGGAGCAGGGCCCCGCCATGCCGGACGACAGCGTCGTTGACGTGCCCGTGATCGACATGGAGGACGTTCCCGAGGACGCCGCCAAGACAAAGGCCGCCCCCGCGAAGGCCCTTCCGCAGCGCAACCTCGAGAGGTACGACGCCAACAAGGACGGGTTCCTAGACGACAGGGAGTGGTCGAAGGCCGTGGAGGAGATCCAGAAGCGCAAGGCCGAGCGGCTGGGCGATCTCAAGGCCAAGGCCAGGGGCCTTGCCAAGAAGGAGGTCACCCCCGGGGCCCAGGAAGGGCCCGAGGGCGACGATGAGTCCCCTCCCTTAGCATAAGTTTATTGTGAGGATACACATTTTGGGACCCTCGGGTGCTGGGCATTGGCCAGGGCCTTGAGTTATCAGGAAGCGGTCCGATGGATCTACGACCTCGCCAGGGGCGAGCGCTCGAACATGCGCCTCGGCCTCCAGAGCATCACCGAGCTCTGCAAGAGGGTCGGTGACCCGCAGGACACCTTTACAAGCGTCCACATCACGGGCACCAACGGCAAGGGCTCGGTGGCCCACATGATCGAGTCCGTCCTCGAGGCCAAGGGCCACACGACGGGCCTTTACACATCGCCCCACCTGCAGTCCTTCTGCGAGCGCATCCAGGTGAACGGCAGGATGATCGGCGAGGACCGCATCGCGGCGCTGGCCCAGGAACTCTTCCCGCACGTGAAGGACATGGGCGGGGCCCCGAGCTTCTTCGACGTCACCACAGCGCTCGCTTTCATGCACTTCAGGGATTCCAAGGTTGACAAGGCCGTGGTCGAGGTGGGCCTCGGGGGGCGCCTCGACTCGACGAATGTCCTCCGGCGGGTGGAGGTCTGCGTCATGACCAGCGTGGGCCTGGACCACACGGACGTGCTGGGCAAGGACGTCCTGTCCATAGTCCGCGAGAAGGCCGCCATCGCCAAGAAGTTCGCCGTCATGATAGTCGGCGAGGTCCCTTCGGAGACCTTCCCGATAATAGTGGAGATCGCGCACGAGAAGGGCATCGAGGCCATCCGCAAGGCCGCCACCGTGGAGGTCCTGGAGGCCGGCATCGATTCCACGAGGGTGACCATCAAGGGCGACCTGGCCGAGTACAACATCGATCTCCCGCTCATCGGAAGGCACCAGGCCCAGAACGCCGCCGTGGCCGTGGCGGCCCTGGAGAGCATGGCCGAGCCCCCGTCCAAGGCGCAGATTGAGGCGGGCCTGTCAACGGTCAAGATACCAGGACGGCTCGAGGTCGTGTCGAGAGAACCGCTGGTCCTTCTCGACGGCGCACACAACCCGCCAGCGGGCAAGGTCCTGGCAAGCGCGCTCCAGGAGCTCTTCAAGGAAAGGCGCGTGGTCGTGGTCCTCGGCATGATGAAGGACAAGGACCTGGCCGGCTTCGTCGAGGCGCTGGCGCCGGCATCGAGCGCCATCATAGCCACCAGGGCCGACAGCCCGAGGGCGCTGTTGCCCGAGGAGGTGCTCAAGGCGGCCCAGGGCCGGTGCGGCTGGCTCTACAGCGCCCCGACCGTCAAGGAGGCCATGGCCATGGCCGTGGAGAAGGCGGGCACGGACGGCGTCGTTGTGGCCACCGGGTCCTTCTACGTCGTCGGGGAGGCCCGGCAGATGTTCCGACCGGTCGGCGAACAATTTAAATAATCCATTGTGCGATTGGATTCCGGGGGAAAGCAATGATAATCTGTCCGAAGTGCAGGGCCAAGCTCGGCGATGGTTCGACCGTTTGCGTTGTTTGCGGCACCTCGTTGACCGGCGGCGCGCCGGAGCCAGCCAAGGCTCCCGAGCCCGCCCAGCAAGCGGTGACGCCCGCCGTGGCGGCCGTGGCACCGGCGACCGCGCCGCCCCCGGCGACGGCACCGATCCAGCAGGTCCCCATAAACATCGAGGCCAAGCCGCTGGAGGACAGGCCCCTGCCGAGGACCGAGCTCATAGACGAGAAGCCGGCCGAGGCGCCCCCGGCGCAGCAGCCCCCACCGATGCAGCCACCGGCCCAGGCCCCGCCAACAAATCCAGCGGCCCCGGCCCAGCCCCAGGGCCAGCAGGCCCTGCCACCGCAGCAGCCCCCGCCGCCGGACCACCCGATCTACCAGCAGCAGCAACAGCAGTCCTACCAGCAGGGCCAGGGCAACTGGATGACGCACCCGTACGTGCAGGGCCAGCCGAACCAGTGCCCCCGCTGCCAGCACCCGAACGTGGTCTACTACTACAACGACGGGACGGCCTACTGCGGCAGTTGC
>Ga0315282_10001763_pt1 | contig 40375 bp, 29 predicted proteins | sample YL17G07_20_MG_FD_203693 | JGI IMG/M metagenome (GOLD analysis project Ga0315282, IMG submission 203693) | Sediment microbial communities from Yellowstone Lake, YNP, Wyoming, USA - YL17G07_20 | ecosystem: Environmental > Aquatic > Freshwater > Lake > Sediment | place: USA: Wyoming | collected...
TCGCCGGTGACGCCCATGATCGGCAGCTTCTCGCGGTCGATCAGCCTCGTCAGGTCGCCGCTGATTGCCGTCCAGCGTTCGCCGCCGTCGAGCGACCGCCAGATCCGGTTGCCGGCCAGGTAGACGATGCGCGGGTCGTGTGGCGACAGCACGACGGGCGCCGTCCAGTTGAAGCGCACCGGCGAAAGCCCGCCGCGCGCGGACTGACCGCCGCCCGCGCCTGCCGCCTGCGCGCCACCCGCCTGCGCACCTGCCGCGGCGCCCGCCTGCGCGCCGCCCGCGCCGCCACGGCCGCCGCTTCCGCGCCCGCCACCAGCGGCGCCCGCCGCGCCGCCAGGTCCACCGCCCCGCTCGGGCTCCACCGGCCGAATCGCCTTCGTTTCGCCGGTCACGTAATCGAAGCGCAGCAACCGGCCGTCCTGCATCGCCACGTAGGCCGCGCGCGCGTCGTTCGGATCGGCCGTCACGAACTGGCCGTCGCCGCCGACGATCTGGATCCAGTCGTCGTTCAGCGGCCCGACGCGGTACCTCGTGGCGTTCGGCCCGCTCCACACGCCGTTGTCCTGAAGCCCCGCGTACAGGTAGAAGGGATCCCGTGTGTCGTAGCCGACAACGTAGGTCTGTCCGAGCGGAATGTTGTTCACGCGCAGCCAGGTGCGGGCGCGGTCGTACGAGATGCCGACGCCGCCGTCATTGCCGACGATCAGGTGATTGGGATTGCGCGGATCGATCCACATCGCGTGGTGGTCGACGTGCAGGTTGCGCGCGCCGTCGCTCCTGAACGTCTTGCCGCCGTTGTCGGAGACATAGAGCGAGACGCCGAGCACGTAGATGCGCGAGTCGTCCTGCGGATCGATGCGGATCTGGCTGAAATAGAGCGGCCGCGGGTTCAGGCCATTCACCTTCTTCCACGTCTTGCCGCGATCGTCGGACCTGAAGATCCCGCCTTCCTTGTGCTCGACGGTGGCGTAGATCACTGCCGGATTCTTGCGATAGATGTCGAGGCCGATGCGACCCGTGATGCCGGAAGGCAGGCCGCCGGCGAGCTTCGTCCATGTCTTGCCGGCATCCGTCGTCTTCCACAGCGCGCTGCCCGGACCGCCGCCGTTGAAGCCGAACGGCGTGCGGCGGCGCTGGTAGGACGCCGCGTAGAGCACCTTGCTGTCGGACGGATCCATGATCACGTCGGCGAACCCGGTGTTCTCGTCAACGAATTTCGTGTTCACCCACGTCTTACCGCCATCGGTGGTCTTGAACAGACCGCGCTCCTTGTTCGGTCCCCACAGGTGGCCGAGCGCGGCCACGTAGACGACGTCGGGATTCTTCGGGTCGATGACGATGCGGCCGACGTGGCGCGAGTCTTCGAGGCCCATCCGCTGCCACGTCGCGCCGCCATCGACGGACTTGTAGACGCCGTTGCCCCAGGAGACGCTCTGCCGCGCGTTCGCCTCGCCGGTTCCCACCCAGACGATGTTCGGGTTCGACGGCGCGACGGCGACGTCGCCGATCGAGGTGGTGCCGAAGTCGTCGAAGACGGGCATCCACGTCGTGCCGCCATTCATGGACTTCCAGAGTCCGCCGCTCGCGGCCGCCATGTAGATGATGTCGGGGTTGCTCTCGACGACCGCGAAGTCGTCGACGCGTCCGCCCATGATCGACGGCCCCACGCTGCGCCATTGCAGGTCCTTCGTCAGGTCCTGGGCGTTGGCGGCGGGCCAGGCGGAGAGCGACAGCGCGAGAACGAGGCCGAGGCAGGTTTTGCGCATGGTTACACCTGAAGATGGCCTTGGGCCTTGGACCTTGGGCCTTAGCCGGCTCTAGGCCCAGACAAGCCCCAAGGCCCAAGGTCTAAGGCCAAAGGCCGTTCGGTTTACGGCATCGTCGTCGGCCGCGTGGGTTTCGCGTCGTCCTTCCGCACGGGCGCCTTCCAGTCGATCCCGCGGGCGTATTTCATCAGCCACGAGATCTCTTCGGCATCGCGGATCCGCTGGTGGTGCGGCTGGCGGAAGCCGTGCGGCTCTCTCGGGAACCGGATGAAGCGCACGGGGACTGCGCGGTCCTTCAGCCCCTGGTAGAACATCATGCTCTGGCCGATCGTGTCGGTGGTGTCTTCCTCACCGTGCAACACGATCGTCGGCGTCGCCACCTTCGCGATGTACGAGTAGGACGATTGGCGCTTGTACCCGTCTGGGTTCTCCCAGGGCGTTCCGCCGATGTACCACCGGCGCACGTCGTGATTGAATCCCATCGCGTATTCCGAGGCCCAGTCGGTCACCATCGCGCCCACCGACGCCGCCTTGAAGCGCGATGTCTGCGAGACGATCCAGCCCGTCAGGATGCCGCCGTAGCTCCAGCCGCGCACGGCCATCTGGTTCGGATCGACGATACCCTGCGCCACCAGCGCGTCGACGCCCGTCATGGCGTCCTGGTAGTCGCCGCCGCCGATGTCCTTCATGTTGCCGCGAAGCAGCGCGTCGCCGTACGACGTGGAGCCGCGCACGTTCGGTTCGAGGATGGCCCAGCCAAGGCTGCAGTAGACGTGGTTGATGGCGCGGAACGACGTGGCGAAGGCGCCGGCCGGTCCCCCGTGGACGCTGAGCAGCAGCGGCAGTTTCGTGCCCGGCTTGTAGTCGGCTGGCAGCCACAGCATCCCTTCGATCTCCAGGCCATCCTTGCTCTTCCACTTCAGCGTCCTGAACTGCGCGAGCTGCAACCCGGAGACCTGCGGATTGGCGTTGGTGATCTTCGTCGTCTGCCCCGTCGTGAGATCGACAAGGTGCACGTCGCCCGGCGACGTCGGGGTGCTGATCACCGCGGCGCCGTGCGTCATGTCCGTGGTGATCGAGTCGAGCCCGCCGGCCCATTCGCCGCCGGCGATCACCTTCTCGCTGCCGGTCGCCAGATCCAGCCGGCAGATGGCGCCGCGCGCGTTGCGTTCGGCGCCGTAGACGAGCGACTTGCCGTCCCTGGTCCAGAAATAGCGCCGGATCGATCGGGCCGGTCCCGGCACTTTCCTGGCCGGACCGCCGTCGGGCGAGATGAGGAACAGGAAGCCTTCGCTCAACTCCCACGTCTTGTCGCTCGGTGCCGTGAAGGAAATCGTCCCGCCGTCGGGCGACCAGCGGACGCCGCTCTCGGGGGCTTCGTTCCTGGTCAGATCCTTCATCTGGCCCGTCGCCACGTCGACCACCGCAAGCTCCGAGCCCCACTGCCCGTTGCGCGAGTTCTCCCGCCGGCAGGTGAACGCCACCTTGCCCGCGTCGGGCGAGACGTCGAAGTCGCCAACGAGCATCTTCTCCCTGGTGACCTGGGTCTCCTTCTTGTCGGCGACGTTGATGACCCAGATGTTCGACCAGTTGCCACGACTCTGACCGTTCGGTCCCTCGTCGACGAAGATCGCGTCGTCTCCCTGGCGTTCGGCGGTCCGTTGCTCCTCCGTCTGCACGTCGTCGGCTGTAAAGAAGATCTTCTTGCCGTCTTCCGACCACTCGAAGCGGCGGATGCCGCTCTTGTGGTCCGACAGCTTCGACGCTTCGCCGCCGTCCACGGGGATCAGCCAGATCTGCGAACCCGCTTCCGCAGCGCCGCCGCGGCCGCCGCCAGGCGCCGCTGGGGCCGCCCCGCCAGCGGCGCCGCCAGCCGCCTGATCCCGGGTCGACAGAAACGCGACCAGCCTGCCGTCAGGCGACCATTGCGGGCTGGTGTCGCGCTCGTTGCCGAGGAACTGGAACTGGCGCGAGCCATCGGTCATCGCCATCCAGATGGAGGAGACGCGCCGGTTGTCCTTCCACGCTTTCAGTTCGGATTTCGAGAACAGCACGCGCGTGCCGTCCGGCGAGATTTGCGGGCCGGACACCTGCACGAGATCGAGCATGTCGTCGAGCGTCGGGGCACGCCTGGCCTGCGCCGCTGCAGCGGCGACGAAGGCGACGATGGCGGCCAGCGCCACGAGGCAAGTTGTTCGCAGCTTCACGGCCATCCTCCTGTTGGAGACTGGGTCGAGCTGACGGGGGCTGGGAGCTGGCGGAACCGGAACGCTCACTGACGTTCGCGTAGGGATCGGGGATCAGGGATCAGGGGGAGACGACCCCCGATCCCCGATCCCAGATCCCTGCACGGCGCACCTCGAGTGAACGCGCCCGATCAGAAGTCGAAGCGGAAGCCGAACTCCACCTGCCGCGGGTCGCCGGAAAGGCTCGTCGACCTGCCGAAGGTTGCCGATCGCAGGTTGCCGTTCTGGTTTCCGTTGTTGCGGATGTTGGTCAGGTTGAACGCCTCGCAGAACGCCTCGAACCGCCTGTTGCCGAACCGGATGAACTTCGACGCCCGCAGGTCGAACTGCAGGAAGCCCGGCCCGGTCGCGTAGTTGCGCGGCAGGTTACCCACGCGCCCGGTCTGTCCGTACGGCACGCCGAAAGCCGTGTAGTAGATGACCTTGTCGAAGGGGCTGCCGTAGAACAGTATCCGGTCCGGCCGGTCGTTGGTGCGCGAATCGCCGTTGTTGTCCTGGCCGGTGGTGATGTTGACGGGCCGGCCGGTACGACCCTGCATCAGGGCACCGATCTGGAAATCGCCCGGGAGCATCCAGGTGATGTTCGCGACCAGCTGATGCCGGCGGTCGTTGCTCGCCCGTGACTTCTCGGCCATCAGGTTGTTCATGTCCTGCGGCTGCGAGCCGAAGTCCTCGACGTCACGCTCGGCCTTCGACAGCGTGTAGGAGATGCCGAAACCCGGCGTGTGACCGCTCGCGCGCCGGTCGAGGCTGACGAGGAGCGCGTTCGACCAGGAGTCGCCGCTCGTCGTGTACGCGTTCACGGTCTGCCAGTTCGGGTTGATACGCGAAGCCGTTGCCGAGTTCCAGTTGACGTCATGGCCCCAGAACAGGTGCATGCCCCGCGTGTTCACGTAGTCGGCTGATACCGCGACGCCGGGGAGCAGCTCGCGTTTCATCCCGATGCTGAGCGTCCGCGTGCTCGGCACCTGGATATCGGGCGCCGCGACGGTCGCGGTCGGCGCAGGCGCCGACTGCGTGCCGGCCTGGAACGGATCCGGGTAGCTGGGGTTCTTGATGATGATGCCCCGCGCCTTGGTGGAGATCGAGACGTTGCCCGTGATGTTCAGGAACGTCTGGTCGTAGTACATCCCGTAGCCGCCGCGGATGGCCGTCTTGCCGTCGTTCCACGGGTCCCAGGCAAAACCGACGCGCGGCTGGATGTTGTTGTAGTCGTTCTTCACCTTCTGCGACACCGGCGCATAGTTGGTGCTCGCGTCCGCGACGCGCATCACGTTGGCGTGCGACCAGGCGGTTTCCACGTCGTAGCGCAACCCGATGTTCAACGTGAAGTTGGTCTTGAGCCGCCAGGCGTCCTGGATGAAGCCTCCGTAGATCTGGTCGATCTCGTGATCCAGCCAGTCGCCGATGTTCTGCGTGTACTGCGTCGGCCAGGTCGCCTTGTTGTTGGGGTCGTAGGGCAGGTCCGTCGTGAAGGTGAACGTGCCGTCCTTGTTCCCCAGGAAGTAGGCATCGTCAACCAGCCGGATCATGCTGACGCCGGCCTTCAGGTTGTGCGAGCCGAAGGTGAAGGTGAAGTTGTCGATGAACGAGAAGTACCTCGCCTTGTCGCCCTGCGGCTGGTTGCTGGACTTGCCGAGGCTGATGCTGGGCCGGTTGATGCTGACGGCGTTCGCGCTGCTCGCGTATCCGTCGACGCTGGTCCATCGCAGCTCGGTCGAATACACGAAGCGCGCTTCGTTCAATGCCCGGCCGGAAATGATCCACGTGTGGCCGCCGCCGAAGTCCTGGTTGCGGTACGTGGAGTCAGTCCCCATCTCCCTCGGCGAAGAACCACCAATCCCTCCGCCGATCGTCTTCGTCTGGTCGAACCGGTAGCGCACCGACAGGGTCTGCTGCTGGTTGATCTGCGTGTCGATCTTGAAGAACGGCTGCTGCCCGTCGCCCTTCCGCGGATAGGTGGTCTGGGTCGGGTCGTACCCGAAGGCCTGGAGGATGTTGCCGGGCACGGTGACGACCGAGGTCTCGCGCTGCCGCAGCCCCTCGTAGGCACCGAAGTAATGCACCTTGTCGAGGATGATCGGGCCGCCCAGCGAGCCGCCGTAGCGTTGCTGGCTGAAGGGCGCCTTCGTCAGCTTGCCCTGGTCGCGGAGCAGGAAGCTCTGCGCGTTGAGCGACTTGTCGCGTTCGAACACGAACGCCCGCCCCTCGGTCCTGTTGGTGCCAGAGCGGGTGACGACGCTGACGATCGCGCCCGAGGCCTGGCCGTACTCGGCTGCAAACTGGCTCGCCATCACGACGTACTCGCGGACCGTTTCCAGCGACATGCTGCCCCGCGTCGTGTTCAGGGCCACCTCGTCGTTGCTGACGCCGTCGATCAGGAACGTGTTGTTCCGGCTCAGTTGTCCGCCGGTGTTGAGGCCGCCCCCGCCGACGCCGGTGACGCCCGGCGTCAACTGCGCAAGCTGCGTGAAGTCGCGCCCCGGGATCGGCAGGTTGTCGAGCTGCGCCCGGTTGATGGTGGTTCCCATCGTGCTCTTGGTCGTCTCGACGACCGGCGTTTCGCCGGTCACGGTGACCGTCTCCTGGACACTGGACACCTTGAGCGTCAGGTTGATCGTCGCCTCCTGCCCGACCGTGACCGTCATGCCGGAGCGGATCTCCGTGTTGAAACCGCTCATCTCGACCTTCATCTGGTACTTGCCCGGCGGCAGCGCCGCAGCGCGGTAGTAGCCGCGCTCGTTGGTCACGATCGTGCGGGTCCACCCCGTCTCGGTGTTCGTGACGGTGATCGTGACGCCGGGCAGCACGCCGCCCTGTTCGTCGAGGATGGTCCCCAATAGCGTGGCCCCGGTGGTTTGCGCGCGCGCACCTGCCGCGAAGAGCATCAGCAGGAAGACGGCAAGCACGACCCAGCGAGGTTTTGGATCTTCGCCGAACATGGCGGCCTCCTTGAGCGTGTTTGGGATTTCGAGACCCGGTTTGCGGTGGCCGCACAGTAGCACTGGACAGTCTGGCGCGCAATACCCAAATCAGGCGTTCTGACGGCGACCATCGGGAATGAGCGGGGAGGCGCAACGCCAACGGCTGCAATCCCGTCAAACGCGGCGAGGGGCTCACATGAAGAGAAGGGTTGTTTCAACGCTCGTCCTCGCCGCCTGCCTGGCATGGTCGCCCGCGAAGCTGGCGGGGTGCGGGGAAACCGAGACGATCGAGGCGCTTGCCGCGCGCATCGCGGGGCCCAAGATGGCATCGGGCGGCAACCGCTTTTCGGTGTTCGGCCGCCGCCACAACGACCACACGTGGCTGGAGGTCTTCGATGCGACATCGGCCACGTGGATCCCCGCGGATCCCGCGGTCGGCGTCGTCGGGATCGACCAGTGGGTTGCCGCGCGCCTGGCGTTCGAGGGGCGGCGGGAACCGGTGGTTGCGGCAGCGGTGCCGATCGTGAAGACGATGCTCGTGCCGATTGCGATCGTCGTGATGGGCGAGGCGCGCGAGGAGCGCTCGTCGTACTACCTGGTCGAAGCGTTCGATCGCGCGTACGGTGGCCGCCTCCGGGCGCTCCCGTCGTGGTCGCGCTGGGTGGAAGCGGTGCGGCAACTGGCGCCGCTCTCGTCAGGCGCGTTTGCCGGCGAGGTGAACCTGCACGAGCACGCAGCAACCATCGCGCAAGCCGCCGACGCCTACGACCGTCTGCGCCACGAATCCGTGGGGTCAAATCCGTGGGGTCAGGTCTAAAACCCGCGGTTTTTTCACGTCCCCGGGGTCAGGTCTGAAACCACTGCTTTTTTCACGTCTGACCCTGGCGCCAAGCGTGAGAAAAACGACGGCTTCAGACCTGACCCCGCCAGACGTGAAAAACTCGCGGGTTTCAGACCTGACCCCGCCAGGCGTGAAAAAACCGCGGGTTTTAGACCTGACCCCGGAAGGGTGAATTTCAGGCGGTGGCGGGCGTCAATGGACGAGCTGGCTCGGCCAGCTGAGTCTGGGAGGTCGAGGCTGCCCGGGCCGCCTGCGCCAGCTCGCGCACGCGCACGATGTCCTCGTCGGTGAAGACGCCGTTCACGCCCGAGATCGCGGCCAGCCGCATCCCGTGCTTCAGCTCCAGCTTGTAGATCTCTTTCACTTTCTGCCACTCGATGTTGCGCCCGATCGTGTAGTTCTCGAAGCGGCCCTCGAGCGCAAGCACGATCGTCTCGGCCAGGCAGGCGTACACGACGTTCTTCGGCAGGCCGATGTCGCGGAGGCGCACGTCGCCGGGCAGGCAGATTTCGCCCGACTCGATCACCAGCACGTCGGGGCGCTTCGCCACTTCCTCGGGCGGCAGATCGAACGGGCGCGCGACGTCGGTGATCACGCAGCCCGGCTTGACGCGCGTGATGTCGAGGATCTTCTTGCCCGCCGCCGCCGTCGCCGTCACGATCATGTCCATTTCGGCCAGCGACTCACGCGCGGATCGCGCGATGCGCAGCTTCGCGTCGGGCGTGTCCTTCAGGATGCTGTCGCGCAGCGTGAACAGCTTGACCGCCTCGATCGACACCAGCACCACTTCCTCGGCCACCTGCGCGAGCAACCGCGCGCATGCGGATCCAATCGCGCCGGTCGCGCCGATCACCATCGCCTTCGCCTTGACCTTCCCGCTCTTCGTCAGCGGCACCAGCCCCATGCGTCGCACCGCGTCGGCGGCCGCCCACAGCGCGCCGGACGCGCTGTAGCTGTTGCCCGTCGTGATCGGAATGCTGGCCCGCCTCGCGACCGTGATGCCCGCGTCGCCGACGACCTTCGTGAACGCGCCGAGCCCCATGATCTGCGCGCCCAGCCGCTCGGCGATCCGCGCCGCCGCCAGCAGCCGCCGGTACGTGAACTCGGGACTGTGCGACAGCATCTGTCTGGGCGTGCCGCCCACGCCAATCAGCCAGCCCTCGGCGGAGACGCCGCCGGGCGACTCGATCCCGGTCACGTGCGAGTAGACGAACGGCGGCGTGCGCGCCATCACCCGTTCGACCAGATTCATCGCCCGCCGCCCCGCGGAGCGGGAGATGATCTCGAAAGCCTTGACCTCCTTGAAGTGCTCCTGCGACAGCGGGTGGATGACGAACGCCCACCGGTTGACACGGCGGTAGCGCCCGGTCGGGTAGAGCATGCGCGGCGCGACATCGAGCCCCGCGAACACGTCCAGGTAGTCATCGTCCGAGATCTCACCGGACCGCTTCTCGAGCGCCGCCAGGATCATGGCGTCGATGATGTTCAATCCGGCGACGCGATCGAGCAGCTGAGGCGTGTGGTCGATGACGACGTAGACGCCCTTCTCGCCAAGCCGCTTCAACGATTCGTCGGGGATTGACGACGTCACCAGCACCTTGCGCTGCAGTTCCTCTGCGCTGTACTCCTCGACTTCGTAGTACGGGGCGGCGAGGAAATGCGCCCACTTCATCGCTTTCCGCATCGCCCGCCGGTTCCACGCCAGCCGCGGCGGGCCGTCGGACGGCAGCCCGTCCGTTCTCCTGCGCTGTCCCAGCTGCGCGGACAGGTCGGCGTAGCGTTCGAGGGCGCGCAGCGAACGCAGCACCATCGGCAGGCCGTCGCGCGTGATCGGATCGGCGAAGCGAAGGTTCCTCGTGTACTCGGCAAGCGTCGCGGCCGCGCGGTAGTTGCCGAAGCCGGAAAGGAACGGCACGCGGGCGTTGGTGAAGTAGTCGCCTTCCTCGTTCCTACACCCTATAATCGGTCTTCCGCATGACAGGAGACGAGGATGATGAGTGCGCTCGTCCGCAGGCCTGGTTTGCTCGCCGCGATCGTCGTCGGTCCACTACTCGTCGGGTCGTTGTCCGCGCAGGGGGTCCCGCAGAAGCCCCCGACCTATCCGGCGTTGCCGAGCGAAATACCTGACAAGCTCCAGCCGGTGACCGCGAGCTTCGACTACGTCAGGCGCGACGTGATGATCCCGATGCGCGACGGCGTAAAGCTGCACACCGTGATACTGGTTCCCAAAGGCGCGAAAAGCGCGCCGATCCTTCTCACGCGTACGCCCTACGACGCGACCGCGCTCACCAGTCACACTTCGAGCGCGCACCTGGCCTCGGTTCTCCAGGGGTACGACAACGCGACCGACGTCATCGTCGCGGGCGGCTACATCCGCGTGGTGCAGGACATCCGCGGCAAGCACGGATCCGAAGGCGATTACGTGATGAACCGGCCGCTCCGTGGTCCGCTGAATCCGACGCCGGTAGACCACGCGACCGACACCTACGACACGATCGACTGGCTGTTGAAGGACATCCCCGAGACAAACGGGAAGGTCGGGATCCTCGGGATTTCCTACGACGGGTTTCTGCCGCTGATGGCGCTCGTGAATCCGCATCCCGCGCTGAAGGTGGCCGTCCCGATGAACCCGATGGTGGATGGCTGGATGGGCGACGACTGGTTTCACAACGGCGCGTTTCGCGAGCAGATGATGCCCTACATCTACGAGCAGGAGGGGACGCGCACATCTGACGAAAAGTGGTGGACCAGCCACTTCGACGATTACGACACCTACATGCAGGCGGGATCGGCGGGCGAGCTCGGGCGCGAGCACGGCCTCGAGCAGACGGGGTTCTGGCGGAAGATCCTCGAACATCCGGCCTACGACGCCTTCTGGCGCGACCAGGCGGTCGACAAGGTGCTGGCCGCGCAGCCGCTCGTCGTGCCGACGATGCTGGTGCACAGCCTGTGGGACCAGGAGGACATCTACGGCGCGATCGCGGTTTACAAGGCGATCGAGCCGAAGGATACCGGCAACGACAAGGTGTTCCTCGTGATGGGACCGTGGCATCACGGACAGGAAATCGCAGACGGCAGCGCGCTTGGCCCGATCCGGTTCGACAGCGACACGGCGCTGTCGTTTCGTCGCGACATCCTCGCCCCGTTCCTGGCGCAGTACCTGAAGGATGGGGCGCCGACGGCGGATGTGGCGCCGGTCTCAGCGTTCGAGACAGGAACCAACGCGTGGCGGCGCCTGACTGCGTGGCCCGCCGGCTGCGCGAGCGGGTGCACGATCCGGTCGACGCCTCTCCATCTACGCGCCGGGCTGAAGGCCGGCTTCGACGCGCCGAAGGCGGGCGAGTCGGGGTTCGACGAGTACGTTTCCGATCCGTCGAAGCCCGTGCCGTATCGGCCGCGGCCACACCAGCCGGCCGGCGGTCCGGGGTGGCCGCAATGGCTCGTGGACGACCAGCGCGAGGCATCCGGCCGTCCCGACGTGTTGGCGTTTGTTTCCGATGTATTGACGGCGCCGGTGAAGATCAGCGGGCAGCCAATCGCCAACCTGGTTGCGTCGACCAGCGGGACCGACTCGGATTGGGTGGTGAAGGTGATCGACCTGTATCCCGACGAAGTGGCCGATCAGCCGTCAATGGGTGGGTATCAGCTGATGGTGTCCGCGGACATCTTCCGGGGACGGTACCGGGAGAGCTTCGAAACTGCGAAGCCGATTACGCCGGATACGGCGCTGGTGTATCGGTTCAACCTGCCGACGGCGAACCACGTCTTCCTGCGGGGGCACCGGATCATGGTGCAGGTGCAATCCAGCTGGTTTCCGCTGTACGACCGCAATCCGCAGACGTTCGTCCCGAGCATCTTCTGGGCGAAGCCGGCGGACTATCGCAAGGCGGTCCAGCGCATCTACCACGCTCCCGGCCAGGCCAGCTTCATCGCCCTGCCCCTGGTCTCGGGGTCCTAGCCGTCTTTCACTCCTGTGGGGTCAGGTCTAGAACCGTCGGTTTTTTCACGCCTGACCCCGGCTGGTGAGGCTGGTCACGGCGCGTTGAAGGTGAGTGCGCCCGCTGTGCCCGCCCCTCGCCTGGCGACAGCAATTGCCGCGACGAACAGGCCGCCGATGACGGCGAAGGCGACAATCCCGACCAGTTGTACCCAATCGGGAATGGCCGCGGGATGCGCCACCTGCCACATGGCGGTCTGCAGGTCGAAGCCCGCAGCCGGCGTTCCCGGCGTGCCCCGCATCGCCTTGACGGCGCCGAGCAACGCGACGAAGGCGAAAGCGAGCACTCCGATTGCGACGGCGCCGATGAGAGCGCGTGTGGCAATAGCCACCGCGCCGAGGGGGGGCCTCGACTCGACTTCGGCCACCACGAACTCGGGTTCGCGCACACCGATCGGCACAAAACGGGCGAGCATTACCAGGCCGGGAATGCCGAGCGCGAGTGTCGACAGGAAGAACGGTCCCCAGCCCACGGCATCTACTGCGAAGCCCGCAATCGGACCGGCGAGCAGCCGCGGCAGCGCGAAAAGGCTCGAGAACAATGCGTACTGCGTCGCGGAGAAGCGCTTCTGCGTCATGCGCAGCAGCAGCACCGAGAACGCTCCGGTAGCGAGGCCAGACGCGAAGAGCTCGAAGCCGATGGCGCTGACCATCAGCGTGACGTTCGGTCCTCCGGCGCGGGCAATCAGGTAGTAGCCGAGGTTCGAGAAGATCTGCAGGACGCCGAAGGCCCACAGCGAGTGTCCGAGCCCCGCCAGCGTCGTCACCCACCCGCCGACGAAGGCGCCAACGATGGTTGCCGCCATTCCCACCGTCGCCAGCGCGATACCCCGCTCGTCCGCGTTGTACCCCATGTCGATGAGGAACGGCCGCGTCAGAGCCTGCGTGAGCTGTTCGGCGAGCTTGTAGAGCAGCACGAAAGCCAGCATCTCGAGCGCGCGATGGCGGGCGAGGAAGCCGAGGAACGGATGCCAGACCGCTTCGCGCAGCGTCTTCGGGGGCACCGTCTTCTCTTCGGGCTCGGGCGCCTTCCAGGTGAGGACGAGAATCGGCAGGTAGATGACCGCCAGCAGGACGTTTACGACCGGCCAGCCCAGTCGGCTGGCCAGGCTGATAGCGCCGCCGCCAGCCACGAGCATCGCGGCACGATAGAGCGCGATGCGCGCGCCAACCGCGGCTCCCTGCTCCTCCTTGCGAAGCACCTCGACTGTGTAGGCGTCGATCGCGATGTCCTGCGAGGCGGAGGCGAGGGCGATGCCGAGGGCGATGGCGCCGACCACCCAGATTGCCTCCGGATGTCGGCCGACGCCGGCAAGCAGCAGGCCAAGGACCGCCAGCAGGAACTGAGTGATCGCCATCCATCCGCGGCGGCGTCCCCAGAAGGGTGGGACGTAGCGGTCCATCAACGGCGACCAGAGGACCTTGAACGCCCAGGGCGCCTGCGCGAGCGTGAACAGGCCGACGACGCGGATGTCGACGCCGATGGAGCGCATCCAGTCGGGAATCGAGTACCAGACGAGCCCGAGTGGCAGCCCCGAGGAGAAGGACAGCAGCACCACGGAGGCCGTGCGCCAGGAGCGCATCGCGCGCGCGAGTGAGACAAATGCACCAGGTCTGTCGGTCGTCTGAACCGTCACGTCATCTCCTCGCGCAAGTATACGGGGTCACCGTCCCGCTTTCACGCCTTCGGGGTCAGGTCTGAAACAGTTGCTTTTTTCACGCTGTGTGGGGTCAGGTCTAGAAACGTCGGTCATTTTACGGTTCCGGGGTCAGGTCTGAAGCGGTCGTTTCTCTGACACGGCGGATCGAGCGGGAAGCGATTCTTGCCGCCAGAACATCGCTCGCCCGTCGCAGTTACCGCCAGCCGCGCCGCACTTTCTGTCCGACCACGGAGGCGAATGACAGGAAATGCGCCAGAAATGTGCAAACGCGCGCATGGATCAGGTTGTGAATGAGTACGGGGCATGGCCAGACCTCTCAGAATTCAGCTGCCGGGACTGACTTACCATATCCACTCGCGCGGCAACGGCCGGATGATCATCTACCTCGACGACTGCGATCGCGAGAAGTTCCTCGAATTGCTCGCCGAGGTGGTCGAGTTGTTTCGGCTCGCCTGCCCCGCCTTCTGCATGATGGGGAATCATTACCATCTGGTCATCACCACCACCGACGCCAACCTATCCAAGGCGATTCACGCTCTCAACGGGCGGTACGGTCAGTGGTGGAACCGCCGGCACGACCGCGTCGGCCACGTGTTCCAGGGTCGTTTTGGCGCGAAAGTGGTCCAGCAGGACCCCTATCTGCTGACCGTCTGCAAGTACGTCGTCGAGAATCCGGTGCGCAGAAACCTGGTGGAATCGCCAGACCAATGGCGATGGAGCAGTTATCGCGCGACCGCAGGCCTCGAGCCGGTGCCATCGTTCCTGCGGCCGGAGATTCTCTGGGAGGTCCTTGGCGACGGCGACTTGCAGGCGAGAACGGCCCGATACCGCGACTTCATTCGGAAGCCGAGTGACGATGCCGGGAAGTTGCTGCGCCTTCCGGTGATCGGCGACCCGGCGTTCGTGGAGCGTTTCGAAGAGTTCCGCCAGCGGGCCAGTCGCGAGGTGCCACGCCGGGAACGGCAGGTGCGGCCGGCGCTCGACACCATGTTTGCGGGCGCCCTGACGCGGGCCGAGAGAAATGCGAGCGCTGAGCGCGCGCACACGGTTGGATACCCGATCGCGACCATCGCTCGGTACCTGGGTTTGCACCCCAGTACGGTCAGCAAGATGATCGCGCCCGTCAGCCAGGGTCAGGCGTGAAAAAAGCGAGGGTTTGAGACCTGACCCCAAGGCCGTGAAAAAACCGATGGTTTGAGACCTGACCCCGAAAGCGTGAATTTACACGGCGACGGGGAACTTCAGGGGCGCCGTGTGCTTCACAACCGGCATCTCGACGCGACCGGTCACGGTTGCCCCATCGGCGAGCACCAGCGCAGGCGAGTTCAAGTTGCCGCGGATGACTGCCGTCGCGCGCACCTCCAACCGCTCAGTGACCACGACGTTTCCCTGGATCTCGCCGTTCACCACCGCCGCCGGCGCAGCGATCTCTCCGACAACCTGCGAGCCCTGCGAAAGCGTCAGGACACCGGCATCCAGGCGGATGCTTCCTTCGACGCGGCCCGTGACCACGAAGTCTTCGGACGCCGCGATCTGCCCTTTGACGACGATCGATGCCCCGTTGCCCATACCACCCCCTGAAGTAGGGAGGGCAAAGGCCATACCGGCCCGCCCCTCCACGCCTCGCTCGAGGTTCCGGCCCAAATGCGGCATCCCGGACGGCCGCCAGTCTAAAAACGGTACGCGTCGTTACAGGTTTCGCTCACCTGATGGTTACCTGCGGACGCGCATGCCAGCCGCAGCGTCCCACTGCAGGATCTTATCGCTCTTGGGCAGCGGCGCGTCCGGAACCTGGCCGACCGACACACCGTACTTCCACCCGGCCGGGCAGATGGCAATGTAGCGCGCATAGCCGCCGGTGCCGCCGCCGAATTTCGGGTAGCCGATCGCAATCAGGCAACCGGTCTCCGCAACCTGGTCGAGGTTGGCCACGCCCTCGGCCTGCGTGTACCCGTTGTGCATCAACCAGTGCTCGCCCTCTAGCGTCGGCGTAGTGTCAGTGTCGAGCGGTTCGTGGCCGTGGAAGAGGATGTGGCGCTGCTCGTGAAGGAACTTGAGCGCGGCCAGCGAGACGCCGGGAAAGATCGTCCGGGTCGCGAGCGCGGGATTCGGCCACTCCCTGGACCAGTCGCAACGAACCATCACGACCGAGCCTTCGGGAATCCTGCCGTGGCTCGCCTCCCATCGCTCGATGTCGGCAACCCGCAGGTGATATCCGGGGTTGCCTGCGACCTGGTCCACGATAGAGACGACCACCAGCGGACGCAAGGTGTAGGTTGCGGGCAACTCGTCGATGGCCGGGTACTCCGGCGCCCAATGTGCTGGCGGATCGAGCTGCGTACCGAGTTGGTCGGTGGCGAGATTGTACGCGGTCGCTTCGAAGCCGTCCTTGGCGTACGTGTAGGGCTTCCGGGTTGCCGGATCGACGGTCGGCCCGAACTTCGACGGCCCGAATCCCTTCCAGACCGGGATAACCGGCGTGATGGTGTGCGTGAGGTCGATGTATTTCGCGCCCTTCAACGACTGGTAGTAGACCTGCCAGAGGCCGGGTGCCGCAGCGGGCGTCGGGCCGGGCGCGTACGCGGGCCCGCAGGCGGCGCCGGAAAGCGCGAGCACGCCGATGAGCGCGAGGGCATGCGAAGGTGCTGATGCCACGAGTTGCCTCCTGCGCAGCGGTATCGCGTGGCCACCTTACCACGGGGTCAGGTCTGGAGCGGTCGCTCTTTTCACGCTCCGTGGGGTCAGGTCTGAAAGCGTTGCTTTTTTCACGGCTGCCCCCCCGCGGTGCCATGACCTCGGTGCCAGGCGTGAAAAAGCCGACGGTTTTGGACCTGACCCCAAAATCGTGAAAAAACCGACGGTTTCAGACCTGACCCCGAAAGTTGACCCCGAAAGTGTGAAATGATACGCGGACCAGACGGATTGGAGGAAGGGACATGAGGGCTGTTGCATGCTGTGCGGCGGCGACGCTGACGCTGCTCTGCGCCGCGCAGGCGCAGGCGCAGACCGCCGACGAAATCGTCGAGAAGCACCTCGCGGCAATCGGCGGCCGTGCGGCGCTGGCCAGGCTGGAAAGCAGGATCGCGCGCGGAACCATCAGTGTCTCGGTGCAGGGCGTCGACCTCGCGGGGCCGGTCGAGATCTACAGCAAGGCGCCGAACCAGCTGCGAAGTTACGCGAAGCTCGACCTCAGTCAGGTGAGCGGCGGCACAGTGGGCGAAGTTGTCGTGGATCAACGCTGCGACGGCAAGAGCGGCTTCCTCCGCAACACCTTGCAGGGCGACCGAGACCTCACGGGCAACCCGCTGCAAAGCATGCTGAACACCGCGGTCTTCCCGACGCCGCTTCTCAACTACAAGGAGGCGGGCGGGAAAGTCGAACTCGCGGGGAAGGACACGGTCGGCGATCGCCCCGTCCTCGTGGTGCTGTATTCGCCCAAAGCCGGATTCCCCTTCAAGGAGTTCTTCGACGCCGAGAACTACCAGCTCCTGCGAGTCGTCTCGAAGACCGACATCCCCGAGTTGGGCGGCGAAACGGAACAGACCGTTGACTACCGCGACTACCGCGAAGTGGACGGCGTCAAGATTGCCTTCACACAGAGCATCGTCAACGCGGCGCAGAGCATATCGATCACCCTGCAGACCGTCGAGCACAACAAGCCGATAGACGAATCGATGTTCTCGAAACCCGTTGCGAAGTAGCCGACGGATCGCGTCCATCGGCGGGCCGGGCACTCGACGAACAGGGAATGCGGCGCTTGGAGGGCGGCGGCGTCGCGGCGGGTGGACAGTTGGCGCCAGGGAACCCGCAGGAACGCCCCGCATCGCGACGCGTTGGCGGGGGAACGCTTATTGCTGAGGCGGCGCGTCGTTCGTTGACTCGATTCAACGGAGGTGCTGATGCTCCGCCGTCGCCCGTCCTGGTCGACGCTGGCAGTCGTCTCAATCGCGGTCATCGCAGTCTTCCCGCGCGCACCTTTCGCCCAGCAGCCCACGCTGGCCGATGTCCTGTCAAAGGCGGCCGCCTCGATGGCCGCCTTCACCGACACCACTCGAATCATCGCGTGCGAGGAGCGCTACAAGCAGAACCTCCTGCGACGCCGTAGCGTGCTCGCAGAGGCCGAGCTCCATCCGCTGCGTTCGAGTCAGCACGAGATGGTCGGCGTGGACAACCGCGAGTGGATCGCCGAGCTGGTGCTCGCGGCCACGCCCGCCAACGCGCCCCTCGGCTTCCCCTGGATGGAGTTCCGCGACATCGTCTCGGTTCGCGGCAAGCCGCTGCGAGACGGGACGTCGCGGCTCGGCATGCTGGTCACCCGACCGCTGGAAGCCGCCGGCCCCGAAGCCCTCGCCATCACGCGTGATGCGGCCGGCTTCATCCTCGGGCGCTTCGTCCGCGCCATCGACCTGCCTCGCCTCGCGCTCGTGTTCCTCCACGCCGCCAACCAGCCGCGGTTCGAGTTCAGCAAGGGCGGCAACCGCGCCATCGAGGGCGTGAAGACCTGGGAGGTGAAGTACCGAGAGAAGGTCACGCCCAGCATCATCCGCGGCGGCGGTGGCACGGAGGCGCCGAGCAGCGGGTCGTTCTGGATCGATCCCGCAACGGGCCGCGTGCTGATGAGCGTCCTGAAGAGCGCGGATTCGTCGACAATCTACGACGAGCTGACGGTAACCTACCACGACGATTCCGCAACGGGCCTCTGCCTGCCCGCCGAACTGAAAGAAAGCATCGTCGACGACGATGCCGGCCAGCGGGTGGATGCGACGGCGACGTTCACGGGGTGGCGCATCGTGTCGCGAACGGCGGGCGTGCGGGCCCCGGAAGACTGATACGGACTACCGTCGCGCCGGCACCTTGCCTTGAGCTCGTCGAGCCAGCTGAAGAGCACGTTCATCCCATCAGCGCCAGCCCGAACCGACGAGCTGTCCAGTCGAGGCATGGCATGGACGCTTCCATGCCAGAAGCTTCAGCTGACGGAAACCGGCTGCGATCATGGGGGATTCGATCGACCGTCGCTGGTAAGAGGATTGCAGCCATCGTGACGTGGAGCTTCGGGCTGCGAGTCGACGTCCGAGCTTATCGCGATAGCCCGCCCGGTATCCCCTCGCAACGCGCTCCGAATGGAGATCGTCGTATGAAACGCGTGTCGTCTGTCCTGTCCGGAGCCTGCTTCGTGTGGGCTCTGGTTCTTGCCGCCCCGGCCATGGCGGCGCAAAGTGAACCGGTCCATTCTCCGGCGCACGTCCAGCAAGCGGTGCTGTACTCGACGTCGAGCCGTGCCACGGTGACCCAAGTCGCAGAGCGCGCGGAACCGCGCGGCATGATGTCCGAGGGGCACGGCGATCGCGATTTCGATCGCGGCCGTGGCTTCGAGGGCGGATTCGGCTTTGGTGGCTTCTACAACCCGTTCTGGTCGGGCTTAGGCTGGGCCCCATACGGGTACTGGAATTACTGGGCGCCGTTCTACGGCTACCCGTACGGGCCCGGTTACTACGCCCGCCACTTTGACGGCGGCCTCAAGCTGAAGATCAAGGGGCCGGACCCCAACGACGCGGAGGTCTTCGCCAACGGGGCCTACGTCGGAACGGTGAACGACTTCAACGGCATCTTTCAGCAGCTGAACCTGAGGCCGGGGCCGTACACCATCCAGGTGCGCGCGAAGGGCTACAGGCCGCTGAGCTTGAAGGTGCGCATCCAGCCTGATAAGACCATCACCTACCACGGACAAATGCAGAAAGTCGCCTGAGCGCAACGATGCTCCCGTCCAATCGAGGGCGGCCGCCCGGCCGGGCGGCGCCCCCGATGATCGCGGGCAGATCGACGCGGAGACTGCAGCCGTCCGGACTGACGGCTCAGCCTACAGCCGGGCATCTTGTGTCGCGTCTGGCGACGCCGATGGGCCACCTCAGCAATGGAGATTGCTGCAGAAACGCCTGTGTTAGGCGCGGCAATCGCTCGCCGCCTGATCGGTTCGCCAATTGCACAGGGTTTGACGGGGGCAACCGAACGGGGGAGGCGAGCGCGAGGAAAGTCGAAGTGATGAACCAGTCTGTCGAGGAAGTCCCGCCGGCAAGTCACACCCTTCCGCCGGAACATCGAACGTTCTTTCGACGCAGGCGCCGAGCGCTCGTTGCAGTCGCCCTGTCGGTCGTCGTGATCGCGTCGGTTGCGACCATCATCTTCCTTCGTGGCAGGCAAGGCGGTGTCGAGTACTTCACCCAGCCGGTCACGCGTGGCGACATCCGCAACGTGGTCACGGCCACCGGCACCGTGCAGGCCGTCGTGACCGTCGATGTCGGCACGCAGGTGTCCGGCAAGATCCAAAGCCTCTACGCGGACTACAACTCGAAGGTGAAGCAGGGCCAGGTGCTGGCCAGGATTGACCCGCGCCCGTTCGAGGCGCAGCTGGCCAACGCGACGGGCGACCTCGCCGCGGCGCAGGCGCACGTGCGGACGATGCAGGCCGCGGTGGTCAACCAGCAGGCCAACCTGAAGGCGGCGCAGGCCAGCGTGGACGACGCGCGTGCCGGGCGGGATGTCGCCAACGTCACCTTGCAGCGCGATACCACGCTGATGCAGCGAGGCCTGCTGGATCGCGCCGACTACGACACCGCCAAGGCACAGGCCGAGCAGTCGGTCGCCAAGTACAACGAGGCGACGGCTGCGCTCGAGCAGGCGCAGGCGCAAACCACCTCGTCACGGGCCGACGTCGCGCAGGCGCAGGCACAGGTGGAGCAGGCGAAGGCGGCAGTCGAAACGGCCCGGCTGAACCTCTCCTACGCCACGATCTCCTCGCCGGTCGACGGCGTGGTCGTCTCGCGGAGCGTGGACGTCGGCCAGACGGTGGCGGCCAGCCTGCAGACGCCGACGCTGTTCGTCATCGCCAACGACCTGACGAAGATGCAGGTCAACGCCAGCGTGGACGAAGCCGACGTCGGACACCTCGCGGAGAACGCGCCGGTCAGCTTCTTTGTCGACGCCTATCCCCACGAGACGTTCAACGGCCGCATTTCCGAGATCCGCCTGAATCCGCAGACGGTGCAGAACGTCGTCACCTACAGCGTGATCGTCGACGTCAACAACCCCGATCTGAAGCTGCGCCCTGGAATGACGGCCAACGTCACGATGACGATCGCACAGCGCAACAATGTGTTGAAGGTTGCCAACGCCGCATTGAGGTACGAACCGGCGGGCACCGCGCGGCAACGCGGTGCGATGCCAGGTGACCAACGCAGGAATGCAACGCCAGGTGACCAGCCTGCGAACGCGATGCCTGGCGGTCAACGCATGGAAGCGACGCCGGGTGAACGCGACGGCGCGCCTCGCACCGCCGATCGTCCTGCCGGTACGATGGGAACCGCGGGCACGACGACATCGCAGTCTCGCGGCGGCCGAGGCACGCGTGCAACGAGCGCAGCGCCCGCACCGCAGCCGGCGCTCGCGCCCGGACAGTACTGGAACCCGGCCGACAAGATCCGCTTCCCCGCGCAAAAGTCTTTCGGCGTGCGTCCGGCGATGGTCTGGGTGCTGGATGCCAGCGGCAAGCCGGCGATGCGGAAAGTGATGATCGGCGTGACGGATGGCACCTCGACCGAAGTAGTGTCGGGCGATCTGCGCGCCGGCGATCGCGCCGTCATCGCCGACACCTCGGAGGGCCCGGCGCCCGGCGGGCAGCCCGGCGGTCGCCGCGGCGGCCCCGGCATGTTCCGGTTCTAGGAGGCCGTCCGAGTAATGCCCGACGGCCTCCTGGCACGCGCGCCTCGCGCGGGATTTCCTGACGTTTCCTACGATGAGCACCGACGAGATCATTCGCCTCGAGAACGTTCACAAGACCTACCACATGGGCGACGTGGTCGTGCACGCGCTGCGCGGCGTTTCGCTGGTCGTGACGCGCGGCGAGCTGGTCGCCATCACGGGTCCCTCGGGGTCGGGCAAGTCGACCATGATGAACATCGTCGGCTGTCTCGATCATCCGAGCGCCGGCCGGTATCTGCTGGATGGGATCGACGTGTCCACGAGATCGAGAATCGAACTGGCGGACATCCGGAACCGGCGCATCGGGTTCGTCTTCCAGGGGTTCAACCTGCTGGCCCGCATGTCGGCGCGCGAGAACGTCGAGCTGCCGATGGTGTTTGCCGGCGTGGCGCCCGCCGAGCAGGCGCGACGCGCCAGGGAAGCGCTGGCCGCGGTCGGCCTGGCCGACAAGGAGCACAGCCAGCCGCACCAGCTCTCGGGCGGGCAACAGCAACGCGTCGCCATTGCCCGGGCCCTGGTGAACGACCCCGCGCTCATTCTGGCGGACGAGCCGACCGGGAACCTCGACACGCGGACGTCGCTGGAGGTGATGGAGATCTTCCAGCGGCTGAACCGCGAACGGGGCATCACGATCGTCATCGTGACGCACGAGGCGGACATTGCGCGGCACACGCGGCGGGTGATGACGTTTCGCGATGGCCGCCTGAGGCACGACGTGCCGGTCGGGCGGCCGCGCGATGCGCACGAGGAGCTGCTCCGCGCGCCGGCTGCCAGCGAGCAGCCCGAGTTCGAAGAGGATACCAGCCGGGCGTTCTGAGCGAGGGCAAGGGCTGCCGGCGCGAGGGAGCGGAGTGGGGAGATGGGGCCCCACGAGCGACCGAGCTTGGCGGGGTGCAGGGGGCCCCGCCATCCGATCCAAGGGAAGACGAGGACGTCCATGAAATGGCGGGCAATCCTTAGATCCGCGGTGCGCGCGCTCGGCCGCAACCGGCTACGCTCGGTGCTGACGATGCTGGGCATCATCATCGGCGTGGCGGCCGTCATCGCGATGGTGTCGGTGGGACAGGGCGCCGAGGTGATGGTGCAGGATCAGATTGCGAGCATCGGCACCAACATGCTGTTCGTCTGGCCCGGCAGCCTCACGAGCGGTGGCGTCCGGCTGGGTGCCGGCGCCGCCAGCACGCTGACCGCCGAGGACTCGGACGCGATCGGCCGCGAATGCCCCGCCGTGGCCGCGGCGTCGCCCGCCGTGCGTGCGTCCGAGCAGATGGTCTTCGGCGACCAGAACTGGTTCACCCAGATACAGGGCACCAACGAGATGTTCCCGTCGATCCGGGACTGGCCGATCCAGGAAGGCAGCTTCTTTACCGCGTCCGACGTCCGCAGCAGCGCGCGCGTCGTCGTGCTGGGCAAGACGGTCGTCGACAACCTGCTGCCGGGCGTCGATCCGGTCGGCCAGATGATTCGCGTCCGCAACCTGCCGTTCCGCGTCGTGGGCGTCCTCGTCTCGAAAGGGCAGTCGCTGATGGGCCAGGACCAGGACGACCTGGCGGTGATGCCGTACTCGACGGTGCAGAAAAAGCTGCTCGGGCAGAAGATCCTGTCGGTCAACCAGATCATGGTGTCGAGCATCAGCCCCAAGGCGAGCGACCTGGCGGTGCGGGAGATGACGTCGCTGCTGCGCCAGCGCCACAGGATTCCGGCCGGTCAACCGGACGATTTCATGATCCGCAACCTGACCGACATCGCCGACGCGGCCGAGCGCACCAACATGATCATGACGCTGCTGCTCGGCAGCATCGCCGCCGTGTCGCTGGTCGTCGGCGGCATCGGCATCATGAACATCATGCTGGTGTCGGTGACCGAGCGGACCAGGGAGATCGGCATCAGCATGGCGGTTGGCGCGCGACCCGGCTACGTGCGCGGCCAGTTCCTGACCGAGTCGGTAGTGCTGAGCCTGCTTGGGGGGCTGATTGGCGTGCTCACCGGCAGCATGCTGGCCGTGGCGATCGCGCGCGCTCTCGGGTGGCCGATCGGGGTGTCGATTCCCTCGGTGGTGCTGTCGTTCTGCTTCGCCGCGCTGGTGGGCATCTTCTTCGGCTACTACCCGGCACACAAGGCCGCGTCGATGGATCCGATCGACGCGTTGCGATACGAATGATGCTTGTCAGTAGTGAGTAGCGAGTAGAGTACCCAGTAGTCGCAGCAGCGAGTAGTTCGGTCGCGCGTACACGAGCGGGGCGGGCCCGATACCCGCCCCTGATCCTTGATCCCTGATCCGTCCCCGGCGTTCAATACGGTTGCATGTCGCCGCGGAACGGAATCACCTGGCCGGGCACGATATCCACGTCCCACGACATCGGCTGGTATCCGTCCGCCTGCACCTGGATGCTGTGCGGGCCCGGCGTCAGCGTGAGCGGCGCGGCGTTGGGTGCGAAGTCGCCCGCGTAGCCGATGAAGGTGCCATCGAGGAAGATCTGCGCATCGCGCGGCGCGATGTCGAAGCTGACGCCGCCGTAGGCCGTCGCGCCTGGAACCACGCGCACCGCGCCCTGGTAGTAACCGTAGACCGGCGGCGGGTAGGTGACATATGCGCGCGGATACGGGACGCCGAATCCGAGCCACAACCCGAAGCCGATGCTGACGCGAGGCCGGAACGCGTAGTACGGGCGCGGGAAGTAATGCGGCCGATACGGCGCGATGAACCGGTAGTCCGGCCTGTAGATGATGCGAGGCGCGATGTGCGCACGAGGCGCCACGTAGCCGCGCGGCGCGCCGTAGACGCCGCCCCCGTCGCGACGAGGCTCGTACCGGTAAGTCTGTTGCGGCGCGTTGTAACGCGGCATCGCCTGCGGCCTGCCGTAATCGCGCGGAGCGACCGAGCGGTTGTCCTGGCGCGGAGCAACCGAGCGCGCGTCCTGGCGCGGCATCGCCTGGCGCGATCCGTTCTGGCGCGAGCCCGCATCGCGCGACGCCGCGGGTCCAGCCTGTCGTGCCGCGCGGCCGCGGTCTTCGCGCGCGCGCCCCTGTGCCGCAGCGGGCATGGCGGTGAAGATGAGCGCGACGGCCAGCGTGGCCGGTGTGAGCGTCTTGATGATGTTCATAAAGGCCTCCGTGGGACACCGCGTGTCTGCGCATCCTCGCGACCTTCATCGGGGAGCGCCGGAGCAGGCGGACAGCGTGGCATACCGCAAGCGCCCTGCCAGCGCTGGTTGGCGCATTTTCCTGCGATTTCGAGATGTGTGGGGAATGGGGGCGGCAAGGGCTGTCCTCGCCAGGTGACATCGGGTTCTCGAACGGCTCGGCGTCATTCACGCTTTCGGGGTCAGGTCTGTAACCCTCGCTTTATTCACGGTCGCGGGGTCAGGTCTGGGACCACTTGGGGTCAGGCGTGAAAAAACCGACTGTTTCAGACCTGACCCCCAGGGCGTGAATTGGCGGTCAGGCGCCGCCGAAGGCGAGCGTTACCTGCACCGTGCGCGTCGCGGCATCCTGCTTCGCGCTCATTCGCATCGCCCCGAGCTCCGCCAGCAGCTGCGGATCGCTCTTGCGCAGCTCGGACATGAAGTCGGTCGCGTAGCCCGCGTCGTACACGTCGCCCGGCTTCAGCTTCCAGCGTTCCCTCAGGCGCGCCGCCGTTGATGATGGCAGACCGGTGATCGTCAGGCCGCCCATCCGGAACTGCGGCCCCTCCGTCAGATCGATCGCAAACACCACCGTGTGTCCAAGATCATCGAATTGCGGGATCGCCGCCGAGCGCGCCGCCAGGTATCCCTTTCGACCGTATGCCGAAATCACGGCCCGGATGCCGCGATCGATCTTCGTCCCGTCGGCGACCTCGCTGCTCCTCATGCCGAGCGCGCCATCCAGTTCTCGCGCGCTGAGTGCCCGGGCGCCGGCCCAGACCGCGCCCTTCCACCAGTAGACCGCTCCTTCGTCGACCGGGACCGAGACGACGGCGGCGCCGGCGCACGTCGACCCGGCTTGTCCGATCCGCGCCGTGATGCCGGGCAGCCGCACGCGCAGGTGGCCGAGCCGGCGATAGAACGGGACGAGCGTGCCCTGCAGGAAATCGGTGCTGCCGATGCGGGAATAGTCGCGGCGCAGAAGCGGCGCCACCGCGTCGCGCACCTGCGGGAGAAGCGCGGATTGCACGCCGGTGAAGGTGACGTCGCAGATTGGGACCGAGACGCCCGTCACCTTGAACAGGTGCGCGTGGGCGCCGTTGCGCGTGTCGAGGTACGGGATGTACTCCACTCTTCCCGGCAGCTTGCGCGCGCGAAGCAGCTGATCGAGCGCCGCGATGATGCGGTCGATCCCCTCGGCGTTGTTCGAGATGTGGCTCGTGAAACCGGGGACCGCCTTCGCGACGGCACTCGTGATTTCCTCGTCCGAGAACCACGGGAAGTTGTCGAACAGTACCGGCGTTTCGGCCCTGGCCTCCTGCACCTGGAACGTGACGAACAGGTCGGTGCCCTTGTAGCGGTACCGATAGGACACGTGCGTGAAGAGCCCGGTCTTGCCCAGGCGCTCGACGCTGGCGTCGATGTCGGCCAGGGTGACCGTCGATCCGATGCGCAGGCCGGAGCCGGAGATGACGTCGGCAAGCGCGAGGCGTTGCAGTCCCGTCGCGTCGATCGCCGCGAGGCGCATCGAGGCAGGCGGATTCTGCGGACGCGCGACGGCCGGCGCGGGAACGAGCAGCAGAGCGGCGAGAACGACGATCAAGCCTCGTTTCACCTTCCGGCCTCAGCTCGTCAACGCCTTTACGAGCCGGTACATGAACTCTACGCCATCGAAGAACGCCCACACCGCGATGCGCTCGTCCCTCCCGTGCGCGCGCGTGTCGTCGATGTCGTCGAAGAACCCCGACACGCCGTAAACCGGCATCCCGGCGCGGCGCAGCATCAACCCGTCGGTGGCGCCCGTGGACATGATCGGCACGACGGGCACGCCCCGCCACATGTCGCGGGTGACGCGCTCGGTCGCCTGCACGACGTCCGGCCGCAGCGGCGATGCCGGGCTTGGCCGCGGGGCGTTCATTGCGGTCACCGCGATCGCCGGATCCGCGACGACTCGCATCAGGGCATCCTGCACGTCCTTCGGCGACTCGTCGGGCAGCAGCCGGCAATTGACCGTCGCGCGCGCCAACTGCGGCAGCGCGTTGTCGGCGTGCCCGGCATCGAGGCGCGTCGCGACGCACGTCGTGCGCATCAGGGCGTTGTAGTACGGCGATGCCGCCGCCAGGCGCGCGATCGTGCCGGGATCAGGCGGCGTCGCGGCGACCGCTTTCATGTCCCGCGCCACCTCGCCGCTTGCCACGCCTCCCATCCGGTCGAAGAATGCGCGCGTCGTCTCGTTGAGGCGAACGGGAAAGTCGTAGTTCGCGAGGCGGGTCAGGCCGCCGGCCAGATGGTAGATTGCGTTGTCTCTGCCCGGCAGCGAACTGTGGCCGCCGGCGTTCGTCACGTCGAGCCGGAAGCTCAGGTACACCTTCTCGCTCGTCTGCAGCTCGTTGGCGATCTTCACGCCTTTCTGCATCTCGCCCCCGCCGCCATCGACGTTCAGGCAGTACTCGGCGTCAATCAGGTCGCGGCGATTCTGGAGCAGCCAGTCCACGCCGTTCGCGGTGCCGCCCTCCTCGTCTGCGGTGAGCGCGGCGATCAGGTCCCGATCGGGCCTGAAGTTCTCCTGTTTCAGGCGAATGAGCAACGCGACGAGCGCCGTCGCGCCGTCCTTGATGTCGATGGTGCCGCGCCCGTAGTAGTAGCCGTCGCGCTCGAGGAACACGAACGGGTCGAACGACCAGTCGCTGCGCCGGGCCTCGACGACGTCGAGGTGGGCGATGAGGAGGATCGGCTTCGCGCGCCCGGTGCCGCGCAGCCGCGCAACCAGGTTCTTCTTCTTCGCCGACGGTCCGAGCACCTGGACATCGTCGCCCGAGAAGCCGGCCGCGCGCAGGCGCGCCGCCATCGCCTCCGAGGCTTTCGTGACGTCGCCGCTCGAATCGGTGGTGTTGATCTCGATCAGCTCTTTGAAGATCGCGCGGGCGAGCTGCTGCTGCGGGGTGAGCGGTGTGTCCTGCGCGAGGACGCCGCCGCCGATGACGAGGCTGACCACGAGCGCCAGGAACGCATATCTCATAACCCCCGGATTCTACATTCCCCGGGGTCAGGTCTAAAACCCTCGCTTTTTTCACGGTCCCCGGGGTCAGGTCTGAAACCCTCACTTTTTTCACGCCTGACCCCGGGGCAGGCGCGAAAGAACCGTGCGTTCCGGACCTGACCCCACGTGATCGTGAAAAAAGTGGGGGTTTCAGACCTGACCCCGTTAGAGGTTGACCCCGTTAGAGGTGAATGCGGCGGAGGCGGAGCGCGTTGCTGATGACGGACACCGAGCTGAAACTCATCGCCGCCGCGGCGACGATCGGGCTGAGCAGGATGCCCAGGAACGGATACAAGATGCCGCCGGCCAGCGGCACGCCCAGCGCGTTGTAGACGAATGCGAAAAACAGGTTCTGCTTGATATTCGCCATCGTCGCGACGCTCAGCCGGCGCGCGCGCACGATGCCCATCAGGTCGCCTTTGACGAGCGTGACGTCCGCGCTTTCCATCGCCACGTCGGTGCCGGTGCCCATCGCGACGCCGATCTGCGCCTGCGCCAGCGCCGGCGCGTCGTTGATCCCGTCGCCAGCCATGGCCACGAAGCGGCCTGCTGCCTGCAGCCGCTTGATCGCGTCCGCTTTCTGATCGGGCAGCACATCGGCCATCACGTCGTCGATCCCCAGGCGGCGCGCGACGGCCAGGGCGGTCGTTGCGTTGTCGCCGGTCACCATCACGATCTTCAGCCCTTCGGCGTGCAGCTGCCGGATCGCCTCGGGCGTCGTGGCTTTGACCGGATCCGCCACGGCAAGGAGCCCCGCCGGCTGCCCGTCCACGGCAACGAACATCACGGTCTGTCCCTCGGCCCTGTGCTGCTCCGCGCTGGCGGCCAGCTGCCCGGGATCGACATCGAGCTGCCGAAGCAGGCCGACGTTGCCGAGCGCCACCTTGTGGCCTGCGACGATCCCGGTCACGCCCTTGCCCGCGACTGCCTGAAAGTCCGTCGGATTCTCCAGGCGCAACCCGCGCTCGGCTGCTCCCGCCACGATTGCGGCCGCAAGCGGATGCTCGCTGCCTTGCTCGATGCAGGCGGCCCATCGCAACAGCGTCCCTTCGTCGATCTTCGGACCTTCGGCTTGCCCGCCGAAGCCGCCTTGCGGCGAAGGCGGGACCTTCGCAATCTCCACCGCAACCAACCTCGGCCTCCCCTCCGTCAGCGTGCCGGTCTTGTCCACGACGAGCGTGTCCGCGCGACGTAGCGTTTCGATTGCCTCCGCGTTGCGGAACAGCACGCCAAGCGTCGCTCCCTTGCCCGTCGCCACCATGATCGACATCGGCGTCGCGAGGCCGAGCGCGCAGGGACACGCGATGATCAGCACCGACACGGCGGCAACCAGGGCGTAGGCGATCCTCGGCTGGGGACCGGCGAGCGCCCAGACGACGAACGCGAGAGTCGCGGCGGCGACAACGGCGGGAACGAAGTAGCCGGAGACGGTATCGGCGAGCCGCTGCACGGGCGCGCGGCTGCGCTGCGCCTCGCCGACCATCTGCACGATCCGTGCGAGCAGCGTTTCCGATCCGACCCGTTCCGCGCGCATCACCAGCGTGCCCGCCGTGTTGATGGTGGCGCCGATGACCCGATCGCCCGCGTGTTTTTCGACCGGCATCGGCTCGCCGGTCACCATCGATTCGTCCACCGCGCTCGTTCCATCGACCACGACGCCGTCCACCGGCACCTTCTCGCCCGGCCTGACGCGCACGCGATCGCCCACCTGCACCTGTTCCAGCGGCACATCCTCCTCGCGGCCGTCCGCGGTGACGAGGCGCGCCTGCTTCGGCGCGAGATCCAGCAGCGCGCGGATGGCGGAACCGGTTCGGCTCCGCGCCCGCAGTTCCAGCACCTGCCCGAGCAGCACGAGCGTGACGATGGCGGCGGCCGCCTCGAAGTAGACGCTGATGAGGCCTTCGGCGCCGCGGAACGAATCGGGGAAGAGACCGGGGAACAGGGTTGCGACGAGGCTGTAGAGGAAGGCGACCGACACGCCCAGGCCGATCAACGTGAACATGTTGAGGCTGCGGCGGACCAGCGAGTTCCACGCACGGACGAAGAACGGCCGGCCACCCCACAGGACCACCGGCACGGCGAGCACGACCTCGAGCCACCGCATCGCGATCGCCGGCGCGAGCCGGTGCAGCACGTGCGGGGAAAGATCGTGGACCATGCCGATGGCGACGAGCGGAACGGTCAGCACCGCACTGAGGGCGAACCGCCTCGTCATGTCGGCGAGCTCGGGGTTCTCCGCCTCCTCACCAGCGCGGGCGACGATCGTGCGCGGCTCGAGCGCCATGCCGCAGATCGGGCAGTCCCCCGGTCCCCGCTGGACGATTTCCGGGTGCATCGGGCAGGTGTAGTCGACCGGCCCCGCGCCGGGCCGTTCCGCGCGCGAGCTCGCCACTCGCCACTCGCCACTCGCCACTCGAGCCAGACCTTCGGCCTTGCCGCCCTCCGACGCGAACGCGCCGGGATCCGCCTGGAACCGTTCGAGGCAGCTCGGGTGGCAGAAGTAGTACGTCCGCCCGTTGTACTCGGCGGACCCGGCGGCGTCGTTCGGATCGATCGTCATCCCGCAGACCGGGTCCAGCACCTCTGTCATGTCGGCCATCTCACTTCACGAACTTCTGCGGCTCGCGATCGAACTTCTGCTTGCAGGAGATCGCGCAGAAGTAATAGGTCTTGCCGTTGTACACGCTCGAGCCGGCCGCCTTGGCCGGGTCCACCAGCATGCCGCACACGGGATCTCTTTCCATGTCGTTGCTCCTTGTCCGGCAAGGCTGAAGCCTCGCCCTACCGGTGCGCGCCCGGCAAGGCTGAAGCCTCGCCCTGCCGCCGTTCGAGTCTTGCAAGAGAAGCGTCACCTCTTCTTCGGTAGGGCAAGGCTTCACCCTTGCCCTTCACGCGTGCCGGTCGAACAGCTGCACCAGTTCCTCGTAGGCCTGCTCCGCCTGGTCCGGGCCCTTGCCGACGGCGTCGCGGACGCAGTGCCGCAGGTGATTGCGCAGCAGCTCGCGCGCCACCGCCCGCAGCGCTTCCTCGACCGACGAGATCTGGACGAGGATGTCCGCGCAGTAGCGGTCTTCCTCCACCATGCGCTGCAAGCCGCGCACCTGGCCCTCGATGCGCCGCAGTCGATTGCGGTTCCGCACCTTGATGTCGGGATCGACGGCGACCGCCTTGCGTTCGCCGCCGGTCGCGCAGCCGCAGCTGGCTGCAGCCGGTGCCGGGCTGCCCGCGCGGCGGGTGCGCGAGCCTGCGGGACGTCGTGGTGAACTCATATACCCCCTGCACCTATGATGCTATATACCTGGAGGGGGTATGTCAAGCGACGAACCCGGGGGTGGGGCAAGGCTGGAGCCGGTGGGGGCCCAACTCGCCCCCACCCGCCTGCCCTGAGCGAGCGCAGCGAGTCGAAGGTGCCCTGCCCTGAGCGAGCGCAGCGAGTCGAAGGGCCGCACCAGCCCCACCCGCCCCAACATGTCGAGCCCCGATCGGACGCCGCCAGCCACCGCCGCCGGCGCCGCCCTTGTGTCGCGTTCACAAGCCAGCGGACAATCTCGCCCGGCCGCGGGCCCCCCTGAAACTTTCCGTTCACATCGGGGTTAGTCAAACAGTGGCCGACGATCCGGCAACTACCGACGCCGACCGGTTCGAGGCGTTCGTGCGGGAATACCAGGACATGGTGTTTGCAACGGCAGTGCGCCTGCTGGGCAATGCGACCGAGGCGGAAGACGTGGCGCAGACCGTGTTCCTCCGGGCATTCGAGCGGTTTGCCGTCATTTCCACCAGCGACGCCGCGGCCGGGTGGCTGAAGACCGTCACGACGAACCTGTGCCTGAACCACCTGTCCCGGTACCGCGCCCGGTGGCAGTTCTTCAGCGAGATCGAGCGGCCCGGCGACACGCCCACCGGCGGCGACGGATCCACGGGCCGCGGCGCGCCCGCCTTGCCGTCGCCCGCCTCGCCGCTGGCGTTGCTGGAGGAGTCGGATCGAGCGGGCCGGCTGGAACGCGCGCTGCGCCAGCTGCCGGATCACCAGCGGGTGCCGCTGGTTCTCTTTCACTTCGACGACATGAGCTACCAGGCGATCGCATCGCTGCTCGGCGTCTCGCTGGCGAAGGTGAAGACCGACATTCACCGCGGCCGCGAGCGCCTGAAAAAGGAGTTGTGGGTCCTCGATGAACGCCGATGACCTGCGACAGCTGATCGACCGGGAACTGAAGCAGCTGCCGGCGCCGCGTGCGCCGGAAACGCTGTTGCCGCGGGTGTTGCGCGCCACGGTGGGCCGCAGGCCGGCACCGTGGTACGCGCGCCCGTGGCTGGCGTGGCCACGCGGCTGGCAGATCGCCTCGGCCGCCGCGCTGGTCGCGATCGGCGCCGGGCTGTCGACGTTCATTGCATTCGTGCTGCAGGCGCCTGCCGGCGCCGCGCCGGCAATGGCCGCGAACGCGCCGGGCCGCGTCCAGCAGATATTCGGTGCCATCGAGGAAGCGGCCACGCTGATGCGCGTCCTCTGGCAGGTGCTGCTCGAACCGGCTGCCTTCTGGCTCGTCGTCGTTGCCGTGTCGTTGTCGCTCGCCTGCGCCGCCATCTGGTCGGCGCTCGAACGGACCGCCGCGGGAGGAGCATCACAGCAATGAGAAGCATTCGACGCCTCGCCGCTCTGTTCGCGTGCGTGATGATGATGGGGCTCGCGGCCGCCGATCTCGGGGCCCAGCCGGCATCCAACGCGGTGCCTCGCCGTGCTGCGGCCCTTCGACTCCGCCCGGCAGAGGCCCTTCGACCCCCCTCAGGGCAGGTCCGGCCGGTCTCGATCGCGCTCGGCACTTCGACCGTCCAGGATCTGGACCCCGACAACTTCCACTTCTACCGGCCGATCCTCCGCGTGGGCCAGGACTACACGCTGCGCGCGGGCGAGACGGCGCGCGATGTGCGCGCCGTCTTCGGCGACGTCACCCTCGAGGGCCACGTCGAACGCGACATCGTCGTCGTCCTTGGCGGCGTGCACGCCGCGAGCACGGCGGTCGTGGACGGATCGCTCGTGGTGATTGGCGGCAGCGCGACGATCGACCGCGGCGCCAGCGTCGGCCACGACCTGGTCGTCATCGGAGGCGCGCTGACCGTCCCGCCCGACTTCTCGCCGGGCGGCCAGCACGTCGTGATTGGCAGCCCGGCGCTGGGCAACGCCCTGAACGCGGTGGTGCCGTGGATCACGCGCGGCCTGCTGTTGGGCAGGTTGATCGTGCCGGACCTCGGCTGGGTCTGGCTCCTCGCGGGCATCGTCTTTCTTGTCTACCTGGCCCTGAACACGCTGTTCGATCGGCCGGTGCGCACCTGTGCGGATGCGATCGTGGAGAAGCCGCTGAGCACCTTTCTCGTGGGTCTCCTCGTCCTGGTGCTGACCGTCCCGGCTCTTGCGGTTCTCGCAGCAACCGTGATCGGCCTCGCGGTCGTGCCGTTCGTGCTCTGCGCGATGCTCGCCGGCGCACTGATAGGCAAGGCAGGCGTGGCGCGCGCTGTGGGCCGGAAGATCGTGGAGCAGTCCTCGCCGGATTCGAAGCTTCAATCGCTGCGCTCGTTCCTGCTCGGGTTCGTCGTCATCACGCTCGCGTACATGATCCCGGTGCTCGGGGTGGTGACGTGGGCATTGACGAGCGTCGCGGCGGTGGGCGCCGCCGCCGCCATGCTTCGCGCGACGCTTCGGCGCGAGCATCCGCCGCGCGAGCGTGCCGTGGCCTGCACGCCAGCGGCGGCGCGGCCGGGCGACTGGGTTGCAAATGCACCGGCGCCTTCGCCGGAACCGCAGCCCGTCGAGAGCGCTCCCGCAGCGCCCGCGCCAGGGCCGGCAGCGGTGGCGGAAGACCTCTCACTGTTTCCGCGCGCGGCCTTTCTCGATCGCGTGGCAGCGTTCGCGCTCGACTGCCTGCTGGTCGGCATCGCCGTCCTGGTGTTCGATCTCGACCGGCACGGCATGTTCCCGCTGCTGCTGTTCGCCTATCACGTGGCGTTCTGGGCGTGGAAGGGAACGACGCTGGGCGGGATCGTCGTCGGCCTCCGGGTGATCCGCGTGCCGCGGACGGAAATGCGGTTCGCCGACGCGCTCGTGCGCGGCCTGGCGGGCATCATCTCGCTCGTCGCGCTCGGCATCGGTTGCTTCTGGATGCTGCAGGATCCGGAGCGCCAGATGTGGCACGACAAGATCGCCGGCACCGTCGTCGTCAAGGTGCCCAGGGCCCTGGTGATGGCTTAGCGGCCAGAACCCAGACGGTCCGAGAGTCCGATGGCCCGGGGGTCCGAAGGTCGGACTTTCGGACCTTCGGACTTCTAGCCTCCTAGCGCTGCGGCAGCGGTGTGCCGACTGCGGCCACCTGCTGCCAGCGCCCGTTGCGCTTTGCGAAGATCCGCGTCTGGCGCTCGGGCGATCCGAGCGTGCCGTCCGGGTTGAACGGCACGATCTGCATGGTCACCCGGGCCAGGTTGGTGTCGTTGTCGATTCGTATCTGGACGTCGCTGACCGCCCCGTCCTTGAGGGGCTGCTTCGCGTTCTTGCCGACGTAGTCGAGCCACTGACGCCTGTTGTAGACCTGTCCGTTCGTCTCGATCCTGGTGAACGGGTCGGCCGTCAGCCGGGCATACCTGCTCGTATCGCCCTTGCTGTATGCGTCCACGATTTGCGTCTGCGCTCGCCAGACGGCCCGCTCGTCGTCCGAGTTGAGCCTGGGCGCAACCGTGCGCGGCTCCAACGCCGGCCTCCCTCCCGACGTGCCGGTCGGCGACGCTCCCATCATTCCGGAGGCCGGCGTGGCCCCGGCGCGGATCGGGGCGCTCTCGTGGGCCAGCACCTTCCATTCGCCGTCGCGGTTGACCCATTCCTGCAGGGCGCGGCGTTCGGTTCCGTCCTTCATGTGGACGATCGCGACGACGGTCGCCGTCCTGCCCATTGGCACAACCTGCTGCACGTCAACGCTGCCAACCGGTGCCGGCAGCGCGGCCAGCATCTGATCTTTGCTCTGCACCTGGCCGTTTAGTGTCACCCACGTCAGATCGTCCGCAAGGAACTTGCCGACGCCGTCCTTGTCGCCCCGCACTGCGGCCTGCAGCATCTGCTCCTGCGCCGACCGCACCAGGCGATCGGTGCTGCCCGTATCAGCTTTCGGCTTCGTTGTCTGCGCGAGCGCGAGGGTCGCGACAAACGTCATGACGAGCGCGCCGGCGCACGAACGACGAGCAAGTGTCGAGCTCATGACTGTGTGCCTCCCGCTCAATGTCGAGTCGGCATGTCGGCGGGTCGCCCCGGTCGGAAGCACAGCCGGAGAGTGCCGATCGGGTGACGCCAGGCATGCGGTGAGCGCTCGGAGAGATGCAAGCGGCCGGCCGGCTCCCGGGCCCGGCCGGGATGAGGTCTCGGCGATCAAGTCCGCGGCAGGCGTGGCGAACGTCGCGGTGGGAAAGGACTTTCGACCTGTGCTCTATCGCCCGTCAATATACGAACGGGATCAATTTGCGCGCATCGCGCCACGTGACTGGCCCATGCCGAGCCGCGCAAGTGCACTCGTACTGCGCTGGACTCGCGGGCGGCCAACAACGCGCGGCCGGGTCCGTAGTCGGCCTGTCATACGAACAGGCCGGCTACGAACTGCTCACGCACAATGCGCCGACAACACCTCACGGCGCCGGCTTACTTCAACCCGATTTGCACGTTGTGCACCGTGGGATCCCCCCTGATGACGAAGCTCACCGCGTAGGTGCCGGACGTCAAGCCAGCGGTGCTCAGATTGAAGACGTATCCGCCACCCGCGCCGAGCGTCGGGTCGAAGCGGAAGTTTCCGTCCGGGTTCGCATTGCCCGGGCTGTCGAGGATCGCGGGAGTGGCGTCGGACACCTTCACGATGCCGACACCCGTCACGCCAAGCGCCGCATTCGACAGGTTCTGGCCGCCCGCGTCGCACACGGACACCTTGACGGGGAACACGCTGCCACTGTTCTTTGCCCGTGCGGGATCGTACAAGAGGCACACGCCGTAGGCGACCACGTAGCTGACTGTCTGCCCGGCCGCGTTGCCAACCTGATCCTGTGCCGTCACCGAGAAACTGTGGGTGCCGGCAACCGAGGTGCCGAACGCGTTGCCGCTTGCCACCGTGCCGGTGCATGTCGCGACCCCCGACCCGCCGTCGCTGCATGTGTAGCCGGCCGGCAGAACCTGGTTGATCGTGTAGGTCATGGCGAGTGGCGCCGCGATGAGGATCGCCGGCGCTTTCCTGTCCACTTTGTTCCCGGACATCGATCCCCCGGTTGCGACGTTCCCCGCGAGATCGGGAACCGCATGACTGCCGGTGGCGGCGTTCGCCGTCTCGGTGCCGGGCGGGACACTCGTGACCAGCGTGAAAGCGGCGTCCGCGGCAACGCGCAGTCCCGACAGCGCGTCGCCGGCAGTGCAGCCGACCGAGACGTCTTCCTTGTGCCAGACGCCGTCCGGCCCGGCGCAGTTCACCGCCGGCGGCGTCTTGTCGATGCGAATCGACGCGAGTGACGCGGACGCCTGGTTGCCCGCCTTGTCCGCCGCCGCCCCCGTCACCGACTGGTTGTCGCCCTCGCCCAGAACGTGGTTCGGCTCACAGCCGTCGATGCCGGACAGAGCGTCGGTGCAGCCGAAGCTTACCGTGACGTCGGCGTTGCTCCAGCCGAACGCGTTCGCCAACGGCAGCCGGGACGCCGTGATCGTCGGCGCGGTGCGGTCGATACTGACGCGTTCGGTTGCCGAGGCCTGGTTCCCCGCCTTGTCCACCGCCGTGCCGGTGACCGCCTGTCCCGCGCCCTCCGTGCTGACGACCTGAGAACCGGGAGCGCACGACTCGATGCCGGAGGTGATGTCCGAACAGGCAAAGCTCACGGTGACATCACCGTTGGTCCAGCCAAAGGCGTTCGCTGCCGGGGTGCGGGACGACGTGATGAAGGGCGGCGTGCCGTCGAAGGACAAGTGCTTGATCGCCGTCCCTTCGTTTCCCGCAAGATCCGCGCACAATCCCGTCACCGACACGTCCGCCCCATCCGGACCTCCGTAGGAAGGATCGGTGCACGGTGCCATCCCTGAAAGGGCGTCGGTGCCCGTGAAGTTGAAGATCACGCTGGAGCGATACCAGGGCCCCTGGTCGGGCGCTCGCGCCGCGACGCCGGCGATGCCGGTTGGCGCAGTCTTGTCCACGCTCACCACGATCGTCTTCGGTGCTTCGATGTTCCCGTCTTTGTCGGTCGCCTGGAAGGTCAATGTCGTGTTGCCTTCGCTGCTGATGACGACACTCCCCGCGGCCGTCTCAACCGACGTGGAGGCAATCGACTGCGCCCCCGCCGCGCTGTAGGTGATTCGCTGCACCCCGGATCCGCCCGTCTCGTCGACGGCGCTCAAACTGACCGTCGTGTCGATCTTGTTCCACATCGCCGCGTTTGGCGTCGGGCTCACTACTGCAGTCGTCGTCGGGGGGACGACGTCGCGGACCAAAGCGAGGCTCGTGCCCGCCCCAGCCGCGATCTGGAAGGCCCCGGAAATGCCAGGCACCTGGATTGGCGAGCGTGCGCAGGCCCAATAGGGACCGTTCCAGCCCTGCGAGCACGAGTCCCAGTCCGCGCCGCCGGCCTCGCCGAATATATTGCTGCCCCAGCCCCAGACAGTGCCGTCCCATTTGACGACGAGGCCGAACTTGTTCCCGGCTGCGATCTGTCGCACGCCAGAGAGACCGGGCAACGCGATAGGCGTTTCCGTGATCGGCGGGTACCCATCACCGCCAAAATGGTTGTAAAGGTTTCCCCAGCCCCACACCTGGTCGGTGCCTGCTTTCAGCACCAGGCTGAAGTCGCCCCCGGCGGCAATCTGGCGCACGTACGTGTTGGGCGGCTGCGTCACCCCGCTGATGACCCGCGTTTCGAGCAGCGACAGCACCTCCATCGGTTGCGTCCGGCATGGGAAATTGGCCGTCCCGTCGTAGCAGTAGGGCTTCAGGCCGGCGGAGTTTCCCAGTTGGAGCGAGCCGTTGCCCCCCACGCCCACACCGTGCCGTTCTGATCGAGCGCCAGGCTGTGAACGCTGCCCGCAGCGACGTTGGTGATCTGGGTGAGGAAATCGAGCGGAGGCGGAGGATCGGCCAACGGTCTCGGGGTCTTGTCGATCTGAACCGGCCAGAAGTTGCACGGAAGCAGCGCCCCGCCGCACTCCCATTCGGGTACCTTCCAGCCCGCCTGGCCCAACGCGCTGAATCCCGCCGCCCAGACGGTGCCGCTGGTCGCAACGGCCAGCGTGTGGTTTCCTCCCGCCGAGAGCTCGTAGACGGCGGACGGCCATTGGCCGCTTCCAATGCCGCGGCCGGCGCCATTGCCCAGCTGTCCGTAGTAGTTCGCGCCCCACGCGCGCACGCGGCCCCACGGCCGTGGCAGTCTGTAATCCGCGGTGAGGGAGTTGCCTGGCTCGCCGAAATCCTGCCGGCCGTCCCCGTCCGAATCCGCGTACGCGTCAATCGTGTCGAAGCCGCCTGCCGCCGGCGTATAGCAGAACCGGGCTTCGCCATTCGTATCGGTCACGAGGGTGCCGCCTGCGGTATTTGCGCCCGTGACCGTGAAGACCACGCTGGCGCCCGGCACCGGTACGGTGCCGGGGACGGGGAAGACGACATCGTCCCCGACAAGGGCGATGAGGCATTGCTCGACGCCAGGCGTGCGCGACGCAGACGACGCCGTCAGCGTGACGTGCCTGGGAATGGGCGGGGTGTCGGCGCGCAGCGAGACAGTACCGGCGGCCGCCAGGAGGGTGGCGCAAGCGAGGGCCGCGAGGAGCTTTCGAATCGACATTGTCACCTCTTGAAACGCCGGCACGAGACCGGAAGAGAGCGGACGGGGGCTCAGTCTCTAACGCGCAAAAGGTTCGCGGAAGGGGCCACGACTGCCCGCGGCGGCGTGCGCCGACTCCTTTTCGCACGACTTTGCGCGTTGCCAGGCAGACACGCGTGTGGTGTGCCAGATTCCTGCGGGGAAGGGATCAAGCAGTCAGGCCCGGCGCCCGCGCGGGAACGCCGTTCGTTACCTGCGCTCGTCGCGCAGCGCCTCGAGTTCGGCGACCGCCTCGAGATCGCGCAGGCGTCCCGCCGCGCGCTTCGTTTCGATCAGCGCATCGAGGTTCAGGCAGCGGCAGGTGAATCCGAACACGCGGATTTCGACGCTCTTCGCGTAGAGCGAGTCGTAGGTTCCTCCGCCCGCGATCTCCCCGAGCAGGTCGAGGTCGCCGAGTGTGGTCGACAACGTGAAGTTCAGACCGCGTTCGAGGGTCTCGACGTCGAAGCGGAAGGGGAGGCCCGGCGGAGCGCCGCGCAGGTATGGCGCGAGCGGTGAGAGGGCGGCAACAAGCCGCCCGAGGTTGAGCGGATCGCGCGCGTAGACGACATCCACATCGTAGGTCGCGCGCGCCGACCCATGGACGACCGCGGCAAGTCCGCCGACGATGATGAACCTCGCCTCGCCATCGTGCATCACGCGTAACAGGTGTTCGAAGTCGGTCGTCACCGCAGGTTCCTGCCGGCGCGTTTCAGCTCTTCCAGCCCGCGGACAACGGCGGCCAGCTTCCGGACGCGCTCCTCGGGCGAGAGCTTGAGGTTCTCACGAAGCAGCGACCGGTCGATGTCGCGCTTGTATGCCTCGATGACGTCGTCGATGCTCGATCCGCCGGCCTTTGGCGCCGTTGTCACACCCTTACTCTACATCCGCATGCGGCGCGAACATAATTCCCTCCGCCGAGCGGCGCCTGCCGGGAGCATCAGAACGTGCGCCGCGCGATCCACTCGCGCAGCAGCGAGTCCACGACCACGTAGCGGCGGCCCTCGCGGGCGAGGACATCTTCGCGCACCAGCGCGTCGAGCGAGGCCTGTACCGTCGAGGGCCCGCCCAATCGGTAGCGGGCACGCGTGTCGCCCGACAGCAGTTCACGTCCCTCCTCGACGACCGCCGCGCGCAACGCCGCGCGCTGGGCCAGCGTCAGGCGCTGCCAGGTCGCCTCGAACAGCGTCTCGTGCTCGCCGAGCAGCCGCTTCAGCGTCTCGTGCAGGTCTTCGAGCCCCGCCGCCTTCTTTCCACTCGCCCGGGCGTCGTCCCAGAGTTCGTGAGCGAGGCGCTGCACGTCGTAGGGCAGGTTGCCGGCCAGTTCGACGATGGCAGCGCCGAGGCCCGGCTCGGGGCGCAGCTTCGTGGCGGCGAACCGCGCCTCGAGGAACCCCGCGAACACGGAGGCGTCGATCTTCTCCAGGCGCATCACCGGCCCCGCCTTGTAGAACGGACGGCTCCTGCCGAGCATCCGCTCCATCAGCGTCGGCTCGGAGCCCGAGAAGACGTAGCCCGCCTGGCGCTGGTGCTGAACCGCCGCCCGCAGGGCGTGCTCCACCTGGTGCACGCGCGGCGCCTTGCCGTCGCCCTCGAACGATCCGATCGCCTGGAACTCGTCGAGCGCGATGGCCAGCCGGCAGCGGCGGGCGTCGGCCAGGCGGCCGGGCAGCGCGAACACCTCCTGCGCGAGCAGCGAGATGTCGCGCCCGGTGCGCGCCGAGGGAAACGAGATGGCGAGGGCGCCGCGGCCGGCCTTGCCCGCTTCGACCCGCACCTCGGGACGCACGCCGCCGAGCATGTCGCGCAGCCACGACCGCGCTCGATCGAGCCGCGTTTCGATCGCGAACAGCGCGCGGGCGTAGCCCTCGAGAAAGGCCACGTAGGAGCTGTAGCTGCTGACGGTGACCTCGACGGTGAGGACGCCGCCGCGCCGGGCGGCGTCGAGCGCCTGGCGGACCAGCGACGACTTGCCGTAGCGTCGCGGCGAGATCAGGAAGATCTTCTGACCCGCCAGCAGGTCGCGCGTGAGCCGGTCGATTTCCGCCTCGCGGTCGACGAACGCGGCGGTGGGCACGACTTCGCCGTAAACGAAGGGGTTGGTCACGGCTGACGCTCCTTGTCCGAGGTCCGAGATCCGAGATCCGGGGTCCGGGGTCCGAGGTCCGGGGTCCG
>Ga0315282_10001764_pt1 | contig 40367 bp, 42 predicted proteins | sample YL17G07_20_MG_FD_203693 | JGI IMG/M metagenome (GOLD analysis project Ga0315282, IMG submission 203693) | Sediment microbial communities from Yellowstone Lake, YNP, Wyoming, USA - YL17G07_20 | ecosystem: Environmental > Aquatic > Freshwater > Lake > Sediment | place: USA: Wyoming | collected...
TGATGTTGCCCAAGAAATTATTAAGTTCGCTGAGAAAGCGAATGCCAGTCTGATTGCTATATCAGCTCATGGGCGCTCAGGCATTGGGAAATGGGTTTTTGGCAGTATCACCCTTAAGGTTCTGCACGCCAGTAATACACCTATTCTGGTAGTGAGGGTGGCGAGGGGAAAGACATAGAGATTGTTTATTAACCTCACCCCCTTAATCCCCCTCTCCTTGAGAAGGAGAGGGGGAAGACACTTTAGAGAGGGGCGAAGCCCCTCTCTTACCTACACTCCCCCCTTCCCTTATTAAGGGAAGGGGGTCAGGGGGATAGGTTGCTAAACGACCTCGGGCATAGCTGTTTGCATCATCCCCCGCTATCGGTTATTATATTAAATTGTATTTGCCCCTGTAGCTCAGGTGGATAGAGCACCAGCCCCCGGAGCTGGGCGCGAGCGTTCGAGTCGCTCCAGGGGTACTTTTTGTATCAGCCAGGAGGCTAGGGTGATAGAAAAAAACCGGCTTATTGAAATTAGATGGCATGGTCGTGGTGGGCAGGGTGCGGTTACCTCTGCGGAACTGGTGGCGCAGGCGGCGATAAGCGAAGGTAAGTATGCTCACGCCTTCCCCAGCTTTGGACCGGAGAGGAGAGGGGCACCAGTATTGGCTTTTGTCAGAATAAGTAGCCGGGAACCGATAAGGATAAGGGCGGAGATAACCCAGCCTGATATAGTGGTGGTGCTTGACCCAGGGCTACTTGGCATTATCAATGTTACCTCAGGGCTTAAGGAAAACGGGGTGCTGGTGATTAATACCAGAAGGTCATTTGAGGATATTGAAGCTCGGTTTAAGACTAAATGTAAACTGGCTAAGGTTGATGCCACAAGTATCGCTAGGGAGATTTTGGGAATTCCGGTTACTAATACTACCATGGTTGGAGCCTTAGTTAGAGCTACTGGTGTGGTTAAACTTGAATCCCTAGTTGAACCACTGAGACAGCGTTTTGACCGTCTGGCAGAAAGAAATATTAAGGTGATGCAGAAAGCATATGAGGAGACCATGGTAAAGGAGTGAGACCAATGACCAAGCCGGAGGGTATGCTAACCTGGAAAGACTTAAACATTGGCTCAATAGTAGCTGAGCCGGGAAATGCTAGCCAGTACCAGACTGGCGATTGGAGGTCACAAAGGCCAATCTTTGATAGTAGAAAGTGTATAAAGTGTGGTATTTGCTATATTTTTTGCCCTGAGGGCTGTATTGAGCAAAATGCTGAGGGGTATTTTGAAGCCAATCTATTTTATTGCAAGGGGTGTGGCATCTGCGCCCGTGAGTGCTGGGCTAAGGCTATTACCATAGTGCCGGAGGAGGAGTGATGGCGAAAGGGGTAGGCATTGAGGTTTCGCTGGCAGTGGCTGAAGCCGCCAAACTAGCTAATGTTGATGCTGTGGCTGCTTATCCCATTACTCCACAGACTCATATTGTGGAGCATCTGGCTGAGCTAGTCGCCAATGGCGAGTTGGATGCCGCCTATATTCCAGTCGAATCTGAGCACTCAGCCATGAGCGCTTGTCTTGGCGCTTCAGCCGTTGGGGCTCGAACCTTTACCGCTACCGCCGGTCAGGGGCTGGAGTTGATGCATGAGGTTCTTTATGTTGCCTCATCTATGAGGCTACCGGTAGTTATGGCAGTGGCTAACCGAGCACTATCAGCACCACTGAGTGTCTGGGGTGACCATTCTGATGTCATGGCAGTGCGTGATACCGGATGGATTCAGATATTTGTGGAAAATGGGCAGGAGGCGGTGGATAATGTCCTGTGTGCCTTCCGCATTGGCGAAGACCCGAGGGTCTTGCTTCCAGTAATGATTCACCTAGATGGATTCCACCTCTCGCACATGATTGAACCGATAGTTTTTCCGGAGCAGAGCGAGGTTGATAAATTTATCCCTCCATTTCAGCACCCCCTGCCGCTTCACCCGGATAGGCCGGTAACTATGGGAGCCTTCGCTCCACCTATCATATATTCAGAGGCAAAGAAGGCGCAGGAGGTAAATCTAGAAGCATCCAGGGGGATAATCCTCCAGTGCTGGGATGAGTTTGGTAAAACCTTTAAGCGGTATTACTCCCCGGTAGAATGCTACCACAGTGATGATGCTAAGGTGCTGCTATTAACCTTGGGCAGCTTTAGTGAAACGGCAATGACGGCTATAGATAAGATGAGGGGAGAGGGCAAAAGTGTTGGGGTGATAAGGCTTCGTTTATGGCGTCCCTTCCCCTTTGCCGAGATTCGGCAGGCAGTTAGAAATACCGAGGTTCTTATCGTTCTGGATAGGGCAATCTCCTTTGGTGGACCTGGGGGACCGGTTTGCTCTGAGGTTAGGTCAGCCTTATATGGTGAGGACAAGAAGCCAAAGGTCATAGGCTTCGTCGGTGGGTTGGGGGGCAGGGATGTTACCCCGGCTGGATTTGAGGAGATAATTAATAAAGGCATAGAAATCTCAAAGCGGGGGAGCGACCGGGAATTTGAGATATTTGGGGTGAGGGAATAATGGAAAAGTATGCTGTTTTTGTTCCCAAATTAGTAACCAAAAGGGAAAACTTTGCCCCCGGTCATCGGGCTTGTATCGGCTGTGGTGAGGCTCTGGCGGTGAGGCTTGCCTGTAAGGCACTGGGGCAGAGGGTGATAATTGCTAATGCTACCGGTTGTATGGAGATTGTTTCGTCACAGCTGCCTTACACCTCTTGGCGCGTTCCCTGGATTCATACTCTGTTTGAGAATACCGCCGCCGTGGCTTCAGGCATAGGAGCCGGGCTGAAGATGATGATGAAGAAGGGCAGAATAGCTCAGCAGGAAATTAGGGTAGTAGCCATGGCTGGAGATGGTGGTACCAGTGATATTGGGCTCCAAGCACTGTCTGGAGCCTTGGAGCGGGGGGATGACTTCCTTTATATCTGCTTTGACAATGAAGCCTATATGAATACCGGGATTCAGCGCTCTTCGGCCACCCCCTATGGTGCTTCTACCACCACCTCCCCTGCCGGCAAGCTGAGCATTGGGCAGGTTACCTGGAAGAAGGATATGCCGGCTATTGCTGCTGCTCATGACATCCCCTATGTCGCTACTGCCTGCCCTAGCTATCCTTTTGACCTGATGGCTAAGGTGGCAAAGGGGGCAGCTACCCCAGGTCCAGCTTATGTCCACATCCTATCTCCTTGCCCTACTGGGTGGAGATGTGCCACTGATTTGACTGTCAGGATAGGTCGTTTGGCGGTAGAGACAGGAATATTTCCGCTGTATGAAGTGGAGAACGGCAAATATAGATTAAATTTTGATTTCCCCAAACTTAGACCGGTTACCGATTATATGAAGCTGCAAGGCAGGTTCAGGCACCTATCTGAGGATGTAATAAATAGGATTCAAGAGCGGGTGAATGCAGAATATACCAAGCTTAAGGAGAAGGCGCATGAAGGTCGGGGATAACCAGATACGGCGGAAGGTAGAACTGGTGCTGGACAGGTATCAGCGTGACCGAAGCTTACTAGTATCCATTTTGCAGGATATTCAGGCTGAACATAATTATCTACCCAGGGAAGCCCTAGAGCAGGTTAGCCAGAACATAGGTGTTCCTTTAAGCCAGGTCTATAGTGTAGCCACTTTCTTCAAGGCTTTCAGTTTGAAGCCAAGAGGGCGGCACCTAATTAATGTCTGCCTCGGCACTGCCTGCCATGTTAGGGGGGCGGTTAGAATCTTGGACGAGTTCGAACGGAAGTTAGGAATCAAACCTGGCGAAACAACGCGAGACCTTAAATACACCCTGGAGACAGTCAACTGCGTTGGGGCTTGCGCCCTTGGTCCGATGGTAATAATTGATGGAGAATATTCAGGGCAGATGAAGACTGATAAGGTCAAACCTTTACTGAAAAGGTATACCTAATTACAAGGAAGGAACAAACTTTGAACAGGCTGAACTCTCCTAAGGAACTGGAGGCACTGAGAAAACGGATTATTAAAAGCAGAGACCCTAAGAAACCGTGCCTAGCTATATGTGGTGGCACCGGTTGTCTAGCTTTGGGAGCTGCTGATGTTATCTCTGGTTTCCGTGGGGAAATAAAAGAACGAGGGCTAAACGTAGACCTCAGGATAACCGGCTGTCCCGGCTTCTGTGAGAGGGGTCCGCTGGTTGTCATTGAACCGGAAAACGTCCTTTATCAGCGGGTAAGGGCTGAGGATGTTGGTAAGATAGTTTCCCGAACTGTGGAAAAGGGCAAAATAGTTGATGAGTTGCTGTATTACGATGTGGCTGGGAGGAAGGTTGTTCAGGAGGGCGAGGTACCTTTCTACCTGAAACAGAAGCGCCTTTTGTTAGCTAATAACTCAAAGATTGACCCCAACAATATTGATGACTACCTGGCGGTTGGTGGTTACTCTGCCTTAAGTAAAGCCCTTTTTAAAATGTCTCCGGAAGAGATAATTGAAGAAATCAAAAAATCTGGGTTGCGGGGGCGGGGTGGGGGTGGGTTCCCCACCGGCATCAAGTGGGAATCCTGTCGCCGGGCACCGGGTGATACCAGGTATGTCATTTGTAATTGTGATGAGGGTGACCCTGGCGCCTTTATGGATAGAAGCCTGATGGAAGGAAACCCGCACAGTGTTCTTGAAGGAATGCTCATCGGCGCTTATGCTATAGGTTCGCATCAGGGATATATCTATGTTCGCAATGAGTATCCCTTAGCGGTTAAGAACGCCGAGATAGCAATGAAACAGGCTGCGGAATACGGGCTTCTGGGTGAAAATATCCTCGGCTCAGGTTTTGACTTTACTGTAAGGATAAACCGGGGGGGTGGCGCTTTTGTCTGTGGAGAATCAACAGCGCTAATGGCTTCGCTGGAAGGTAAAGTGGGGGAGCCCAGAGCCAAGTATGTTCATACTGTTGAGAAAGGCTTGTGGGAGCAGCCAACTAATCTGAATAATGTAGAGACTTGGGCAAATGTGCCACTAATAATCAACCGTGGTGCTGATTGGTATTCAGAAATAGGCACTGCTGGCAGCAAAGGAACCAAGATTTTCTCATTGGTGGGCAAGATTAATAACACCGGTCTAGTCGAAGTCCCCATGGGGATAACTTTGAGGGAGATTATCTATGACATCGGTGGCGGCATTCCCGCAGGTAGAAAATTTAAGGCGGTGCAGACTGGTGGTCCCTCAGGTGGTTGCATCCCGGAGAGTCTGCTTGACCTGCCGATAGATTTTGACCAGCTTAGCAAGGCTGGCTCGATGATGGGCTCAGGTGGAATGATTGTGATGGACGAGAGTACCTGCATGGTGGATGTTGCCCGCTACTTCATTAATTTCCTTGAGGGCGAGTCATGTGGCAAGTGTATTCCCTGCCGTGAGGGGCTGAAGAAGATGGGGCAGATACTGACTGGTATTACCGAGGGGGAGGGGAGGGAGGGTGATATTGAGTTACTTGAGCGTCTGTCAACGGCACTGATTGATGGCTCACTGTGCGCCCTGGGAAGCACTGCTCCTAACCCGGTGTTAACTACCATCCGTTATTTTCGGGATGAGTATGAGGCTCATATCAGGGATAGGAAATGCCCAGCTGGTGTCTGTAGGAAGCTAATTACCTATGTGATTGATGAAGAGAAGTGCCCGGGGTGTGGGCTCTGTGTCAAGGCTTGTCCCCAAGGGGCGATAACCTTTATGGGGAAGAAGAAGCCGGTTGTCCTAAACCAGGAGAAGTGTATCAAGTGCGGGGTTTGCTACGATGTGTGTAAGCTTGGTGCCATAAAAGTGGAGTAAAGGTGGAGAGCTATGGTGACATTAACTATTGACGGACGGGAAGTCCAGGCAGAGGAAGGGAAGGTAATACTTGAGGTGGCCAGGGAGAATAATATTTATATACCCACTCTCTGCTATCACCAGGAAGTGGCTTCCTATGGTGCCTGTCGGCTCTGTCTGGTTGGAGTTGTTAGCCGGCGACGGGAGAGGCTGGTAGCCTCTTGTCTCTATCCGGTGGAGGATGGACTTATTGTGAGGACTGACTCGCCAAGGGTTGTCCATGTTCGTCAGATGGTGATGGAGCTACTGCTGGCAAGGTGCCCTGACTCACAGGTTATTCAGGACTTAGCCCACAGACTAGGTGTTGATAAGACGAGCTTCAGATTGGAGGAGGGTAATCGGAAGTGCATTCTGTGTGCCCTGTGTACCAGGGTGTGCCAAGAGGTGGTCGGTGTTTCGGCAATTAGCTTGGTCAATCGGGGTATTGAGCGGCAGATGGCAACCCCCTTTTATTCCTTCTCTGAGGCTTGCATTGGTTGTGGCTCCTGTGCCTATGTTTGTCCGACCCAGGCAATCAGCGTAGAAGATGTTGGCGACAGCAGAATAATAACTATGCCTCATGTAACTATGGAGTTCAAGCTGAAGAAATGTAGCACCTGTGGTAACTACTGGGCTCCAGAAAAACAGCTAGACTACATAATCAAAAAGGCAGATTTAACCCCTGACGCATTTGATAACTGTCCCGACTGCAGAGACTAGCCTCTCGTTTGACCTAAGGTTGGTGCTTTGTTATACTTCTCGCTGCGGGGTGTAGCGCAGCGGGTAGCGCGCATGGTTTGGGACCATGAGGTCGGTGGTTCAAATCCACTCACCCCGACCATAGATAGGAAATTAAGAGATTAAACCTCATGGTTTAGCTGAACAGCCGGCATTATTCCAGTTTTAGTGTATCCCAAACTGAAAGAGGGTCGAGGACTTGACCTCGACCCTCTTTTTTGACCTCTCTGGCTGCACAATTTCAAAGGCCCCTTGCCATCAGGGTCAATACCCCATTTGAGTAGCGGATTGAATGCTATATCAAATTCCTCTATGGGGTCAAGAGTAGTCTGCTCGATCAGACATTTATCCCACAATTGCCAAAAGCTGAATAGCACCTTGAGCTCTGTTATCCGTTTCAATCAATTTGAGGTAAGGGTATTACCAACAATTATTGTGACACTAATTGGGGGATTGACAAGCCAGTTGAGAACTGATAGAATACGGCAAGCGGTTGCCGTTGACCGCCCGTGCTGGTCATGCTAAGGTGACATGATGGGCTTTGAAGTGCAGGATGTCGAGAGAAAGGTACTCACCATTTTGAAGGTTTTGAGCGATACCCGGGAGCCACTGGGAGCCAGAGTTATTGCTCGCCGCTTAAAAGAATACGGGATTGAACTAGGCGAAAGAGCTGTTCGCTACCACCTGAAGCTGATGGACGGACGAGGTCTGACTCACCTTGTCGGGAGAGATGGCAGGCTAGCCACAAAGTCGGGGATTGAGGAACTGAAAAGTGCGCTGGTCAGGGACAAGGTCGGTTTTGCTATCTCAAGGATTGAGTTGCTCGCCTTTCGCACTAACTTTGACCTACAGAATCGCACCGGTTCCGTTCCGGTCAACGTTTCCATCTTCCCGAAGGAAAAATTCAGCGAGGCGCTGCAAGCAATGAGGTCTGCTTTTGCCAATGAGCTTTGCGTTAGTCACTTGGTAGCGACAGCCCAAGAAGGTGAGAAGTTGGGTGAGTTGATTGTTCCCCAGGGGAAGGTAGGGCTGGCTATGGTTTCTAGCATTGTGGTCAACGGCACCTTGCTTAAGGCGGGAGTGCCAATTGACTCTAGGTTCGGCGGTATTCTTCAGATTCGTGGTCACCAGCCACTCCGCTTCGTAGAACTTATCCACTATGCTGGTTCCTCCCTCGACCCTTCAGAGGTATTCATTAGAGCCAAGATGACCTCTGTGGCACAGGTAGCCAGAAAAGGCGAGGGGAAAATACTGGCCAACTTTCGTGAGATACCAGCTCTGTGTCGCCCGGTAGCTGAGGAGGTGGTGACCAAGCTCAAAGAGGCTGGGCTGGGAGGTCCTTTGGTAATGGGAAACGCCAGCGAACCGGTATGTGAAATTTCGGTGCAGCTCAACCGAATCGGGATAGTTCTCATTGGTGGTTTGAATCCCGTAGCTGCCGCTGAGGAAGCAGGTATTGAAGCTGAGAATCATGCCATGACCACTGTTGTCGGATACCAAAATCTAATCAAATTTGAGGAACTGTGAGATGAAACAGGTAAAAGTTATACCTTTTTGGGGAAATATCTATCCTTGAAGCCAAAAGATACCTGAGGGAGGGGGGAATCCCGGTAAAAATGTAGAATATTTTAAGGAGGTAACTGATGTCTTTAAGCAAACCTAACTACAGCCCCGCCACCGCAACTACAACTAGGGTGGCACCGGCACCGATATCTGGACTATGTGTTACCTGTGTTGATGGCTGCCCCGGATACTGTGAAGTGGGGAGGTCAGCTATCAGAGGGAGGGAGATTATCTATCCGCAACCCTTTGGCAAGGTCATTGCCGGGTCGGAGAAGAACTATCCTGTCGATTTCTCTCATTTCAATATCCAGGGGAGCTGTGTTGGTGCCGTTGGCATTGAGGCGGACCCAGACAAGGCTATCTTCCCCGCCGTCGACTTTTCCACGGAGATTGGTGCCGGCGATAAAAAAATCAAGATGAAGGTCCCCTTCTTCACCGGTGCCTTAGGTTCAACGGAAATAGCTAGGGTAAATTGGGAAGGTACGGCCATTGCCATAGCTATTTGTGGGGCAGTTCTGGTGTGCGGCGAGAATGTTTGTGGGATGGACCCTGGTGCCGAGTTCAAGAACGGCAAAGTCAGAAGGTCGCCTGACTTAGAAAGAAGAGTGAAAGTATATCGGGACTGGTATGAAGGCTACGGGGCATTGCTGGTTCAGGCAAATGTCGAGGATACTCGCCTTGGTGTTCCCGAGTATGCCGTAGAAACGCTCGGCGTTGAAGGCATCGAGATAAAGTGGGGACAGGGAGCAAAAGATATCGGTGGCGAGGTCAAGCTGCCGACCCTGGAACGGGCATTTCAGCTCAAGCAACGGGGATACATTGTTATCCCTGACCCCGAAAATCCTTATGTCCAGGAAACATATAAATTAGGCGGGATAACCGAGTTTGAGAGGCACTCCCGCTTGGGCATGGTCGACGAGGAGTCCTTCCTCAAGGAGGTAGAGAGACTGAGGGGAATAGGGGCTAAGTATGTCACTCTTAAAACTGGTGCCTATAGACCGGCGGACTTAGCCCGAGCGGTGAAATACGCTTCGGAGGCGAGAATAGACCTGCTTACTGTAGATGGTGCCGGTGGTGGCACAGGAATGAGCCCGTGGCGGATGATGAATGAGTGGGGGATACCTACAGTTTATCTGGAAAGTCTTCTCTACAAATTCCTCAGGAGACTTGACGAAAAGGGAGAATTTATTCCTAGTTGCGCAATTGCCGGGGGTATTGCCCTTGAAGACCAGGTCTTCAAGGCGCTGGCGCTCGCTGCTCCCTATGTAAAATCAGTATGTATAGGACGAGCTACCCTTACCGCAGCCATGGTAGGCAAGACCCAGGGGCAGCTTATAGAAGAGACCTATGGCAAAAATAGTAAGGAATACCAGGAAGCCCTGCTTCGCACCTTTATTGGAGCAACTCAACTCAAAGAGAAGTATGGCGATGATTTCCAGAGGGTACCGCCGGCGGCAATAGGCGTCTATACCTATTATGACCGACTTGCCACCGGCCTGCGGCAACTCATGGCTGGCGAGCGAAAATTTGCCCTTAATTTCATAGACAGAAACGACCTAATGGCGCTAACACGGGAAGCGGCAGATGTCTCTGGTATTCCTTATGTAATGGAAGCGGATATGGAAGAGGCGGAGAAAATTCTAGACTAAAGGAGGAGAGATGCAGAATTTGATATGCCCGCAATATTGCCCGTCACCCTTCTGTGAGGTCGCTTGTCCTACAGGTGCGATTACCGTTGCTGTCAAGGAAAAGAATGTCTATTGTGACAGTGATAAGTGCAATCGGTGCGGAATTTGTCGGGTGATGTGCATGACCTTCGGCCGAGATGATGTCCTTGCCCGGAGAAGACCGTGGGTTTCCTCAGACTGGGTTAGAACCCGGGCAGGATGAGAAAGCATGGCTGTGGACGAAGAGCTAGAAGAGGGGCTCCTCAGGGAGATTTTATCCTTCTATAAAGGCGAGCGGGCTGAGCTCATTCCCATTTTGCTGGAGGTTCAGGCAAATTTTGGCTATCTCCCTGATTATGCACTCCAGTTTATCGCCAGTTTTATCGGCATACCTGAAGGGGAGGCCTATTCTGTAGCCTCGTTTTATGCCCTGTTTCGATTGGCACCACTGGGGAGACACCGGGTTACTGTTTGTCGAGGTACTGCCTGCCATATTCGGGGGGCATCCCAAATTGTCAGCGAGATAGAAGAGCTAATCAGCATTAAGGAAGGGGAAACAACACCCGATTTGGAGTATACCTTAGAAACCGTGGCTTGCATCGGCTGCTGTGCATTAGCCCCCTGCTTAAGGATAGACAGCCGTGTCCACGGTGAGATGACCCCGGAAAAAGTGAGAGAGCTCTTCCCTGCCTTGGGAGAAGAGAGGCAAAATGTTCGTTAAGCAACGCACTATTTCTGTGTGTCAGGGGACGGGCTGTATCTCAGGTGGTGCCGAGCAAGTTTATTCTTTTCTGGACGCTGGGATAGATAAGCTCCATCTAAGAGATAGCGTTTACCTCAAGCGTAGCGGCTGCCACGGCTTTTGCCAGAGAGGACCCTTGGTTACCGTCGAACCGGAGGGCATCTTCTACTCAAAGGTTACTCCCGAGGATGTACCTGCCATTTTTCAATCTCTTCTAGCGGAAGGAAAGCCGGTGGAGCGCCTCTTCTACCGTGACCCAGCTACCAGTAGGCCTATAGCCCACTATCGTGACATCCCCTTTTATAGTAAGCAGCAACGTACTGTACTCCGCAATTGTGGCAATATCGACCCTGAGAGGATAGACGATTATCTTGCTACTGGCGGCTATCAAGCGCTACACCGGGCCCTATTTGAAATGCCCTCAGAGCGGATTATTGATGAGGTAAAGCGTTCTGGACTCCGAGGACTGGGCGGTGCTGGCTTCCCTACCGGGCAAAAGTGGGAAGCTTGTCGGCAAGCAGCGGGCGCACCAAAGTATGTCATCTGTAATGGCGATGAAGGTGACCCCGGGGCATTTCAAGACCGCTCAGTGATGGAGGGGGACCCGCATTCAGTACTAGAAGGAATGATAATCGCCGCCTTTGCTATTGGGGCACAACGAGGCTTTGTTTACGTTCGTGCTGAGTACCCGCTGGCGGTGAAGCGGTTAAAGATTGCTATCGCCCAGGCTAAGGAAAGGGGATTCCTTGGTCAGGATATTCTGGGTAGTGGCTTCGGTTTTGATATTGAGGTTTTTCAGGGAGCTGGTGCCTTTGTCTGTGGGGAGTCCACGGCGCTAGTCCTCTCTATTGAGGGAAGGCGTGGGATGCCTAAACCCCTTCCTCGCCCCCGCACTACTGAGGTCGGGCTATGGGGCAAGCCAACCTTACTCAATAATGTAAAAACCTTTGCCAATATTCCCCTGGTCATTAGCCGCGGCTCGGCGTGGTTTGCCAGCCGAGGTACAGGGAAGAGCAAGGGAACCGCCATCTTTTCTCTGACGGGTAAGATAGCGAATAGCGGTCTCATTGAGGTGCCGATGGGGGTTAAACTTCGGGAGATTATCTTTGACATTGGTGGCGGGGTTCCCAACGGTAAAGCATTTAAGGCGGTCCAGACCGGCGGCCCCTCTGGTGGCTGCCTGCCGGCTACCTTGCTAGATATGCCGGTTGATTTCGACTCGCTTGTTGCTGCTGGCTCAATGATGGGGTCAGGGGGTATGGTGGTAATGGATGAGGATACATGTATGGTAGATGTCGCTCGCTATTTTCTTGATTTCACCTGCCGCGAGTCTTGTGGTCAGTGCATCCCGTGCCGGGTAGGGACAAAACAGATGTTTGATATCCTGGATGATATCACCCGAGGACAAGGCAGACCAGAGGATATTGACCTTCTTTTGGAGTTTGGTGAGGTGGTAGCCCGTACTTCCCTGTGTGGTCTGGGGCAGAGTGCTCCTAACCCGGTGCTTACCACTATCCGCTATTTCCGCGATGAATATGAAGCTCACATCTATAAAAAGCGATGCCCGGCTGGGGTATGCCCCGAGCTTATTGCCAAAGTAGGAGCTGACTGATGGAAGAGATTGGGCTTACCATTGATGGCTTAGACATCGTTGCCGAGAAAGGGAATAACATCCTCGAGGTAGCGCTGAAGAATAACATTTATATTCCTCATCTTTGTTATTACCCTGGGCTGAAACCCTCTGGGGCTTGCCGCCTGTGTGTTGTTGAGGTTGGTGGCGAGTTGATGCCCTCGTGCCTAGTGCCAGTGGTACCAAGAATGGTGGTTACAACAAATACTCCCCAGGTGGAACGTGCCCGTCGGGCAATTGTTGAACTACTTATTGCTGACCACCATTATGATTGCCGTCACTGTCAGGCAAGCGGACATTGCGAGCTGCAACGAATAATGGCTCGCCTTCATATCAGCGTCAAGCAGATGCGCCCGTTAAGATGGGCGAGAAAGGAAATACCTCAGGATACCTCTCATCCCCTTTTTGACTACGACCCGGGGAGATGCGTACTTTGCAGCATCTGTGTGAAAACCTGCGAGAGAGTAAGTTCCGGCACAATCAATTTTGTCGGTCGAGGTTATGGTACCAAGCTTGGCTTTTTCGGAGATAAGTCCCGATGTGAGTCATGTCGGGGGTGTGTGGAAAGTTGCCCGGTTGGCGCATTGGTGCCAAAAAGTACCCTTCCACCTAGCACTGAACCATCTGTCACAACAGGTCTTTAATCAAGCTTGCAACATACTCGGCTATAGCTGGAGAGGCGGTCAGACCAGGGGACTCAATCCCGATGAGATTGATAAATCCTGGTAAGCCTTTATCGCTTTCATCCCTAATCGCGAAGTCTTTGAAGTCTCCACCGGGCTCTTGGAGCTTTGGTCGGATACCGGCCATCTCGGGTTCCAAATCATCATACTCTATGAAGGATAAGAATCTTCTTACCGAATCGTAGAAGAGCTGCTTATGTTGATTGTCAACAGCGTAATCTATAGTATCTACATAGTGTATACTTGGGCCTAGGCGCATCCTTCCTTCTAGGTCAAGGGTAACATGAATCCCTACGCCAGTGAGTTTAGGCGGTGGCACCGGAAATATTAGCCTTTTGACTAATAGGTTCTTACCACTACCTACGCTGAAGTACTCCCCCTTGCAATAGTGTAACTTGTAGCCCGCTTTAACTATATCTATTCCAGCCAGCTCAGCCACTTTATCACAGTGGAGGCCAGCACAATTTATTACGATACTTGTTATAAAGGAAAATTTTCCTTGGCTGTCTTCTACAGTGACTTTGTACCCATCAGCTACTTTTTCTATTCCGACGACTTTGGTTTTATAGGCTATTTGGGCTCCCCCGTCCTTTGCTCTAGTAATGAAGTATTTCATCAGCCCGTGTGAGTCAATAATGCCAGTTGATGGGGATAGAATAGCAGCAACCCCTTCGACATTTGGCTCTAATTCCTTCATCTCCCGTTTTGATAATAGCTTTAAACTTTCTACGCCATTTCTCTGACCTCTGTCTAGCAATATTTGTAATTCCCCAGTTTCCTCATCGTTTGTTGCCACTATCAACTTCCCCAATCTTCTGTAACCTATGCCATACCTTTCGCCGAGTTCACAAAGGATAGGATTTCCGGCGACACACATTTTCGCCTTTAGGGAGCCGTGAGGATAGTATATGCCGCAGTGAATGACCCCACTGTGCCTACTGCTCGTTTCAAGGCCAAAACTTTCATTCTTTTCCAGCACATAGACCTGTCTGCTTTCTCTTGCTACGTGTGCTGCAATTGCTAAACCAATTACACCAGCCCCAATGATAGTAATATCAGCCCTATACGACATGTCGCAGTACCTTCCATTATTTTGTTTGATGGCAGCTATCTGCCGAAGTCGGCTAATGCCGAGGGCACCTCCTCTATCATGTTCCAAGCATGACTAATCTGGCTACCTGAAACACTAGGAAGGCCATTGAGAAAGAGAGTACCAGTTGAAAGCCTATTGAAAAAGCTGTCCAGCGCCAGCTCCCGGTTTCTTGGCGAATCACAGCAACTGTGGCGGCACAGGGAACAAAAAGAACCTGAACCACTAGAAAGGCTAATGCTGAAGCAGGCACCAACACTTCTTTCAATGCCTGAGTAAGCCCAGCTTTTTCCCCACCCAACAATACACCCAGAGTAGCTATAGTGTTTTCTTTGGCAATAAAACTGGACAACAGAGCCACCATTAGCTGCCAATTCAGCCCCATCAGCTTTCCCAGAGGCTCTAGCCATCTCCCAATCTGAGCCAGAAAGCTTTCTTCAATACTACCTCCCGGGAAACTAGACAATAGCCAGACGAAAATGGATACGATGAGTATGATTGTTCCGGCACGCTTAACAAATGCTACTATTCGTTGCCAGGAAATCAAGCCTATGATTCGTAGATTAGGCAAATGGTACAACGGCAGTTCCATCATCAAAGCTGTCCTCTCACCACCCAGAACAAATCGGTTCATAATTAAACCTGAGATTATTAACATGAGCAGGCTGAACAAGACAATGCCTATCGAAACCAATATGGCCTGACTTCCGAAGAAAGCTGCGGCTATTATGGCAATTACTGCCATCCTGCCGGTACAAGGAATCAAGGGGGTCAGTAGTACCGTCAAAAGGCGGGCTCGTTCTGATTCTATGATACGCGTTCCCATTACCGCGGGGACATTGCAGCCAAAACCTAGAACCAATGGCAAAACTGACTTACCATGCAATCCTAGAAGATGCATAAATCTGTCAGTAACGAATGCTACCCGTGCTGTGTAGCCAACGTCTTCCAGAAATGCCCACGCCATGAAGAAGAAGAACATTATTGGAATGAAGGTAAGAACCGTTCCAACACCACTCAGAACGCCGTTACCTAGAAAGCTCTGAAACCAGCCAGGCATGAAATAGAGCTTGACATATAATATCTCTCGCGTCCTCTCAATCAAACTGACCTCGAGAAAATGCTGTACTGGAACCCCCAGGCTATAGACCAGCCAGAAAATGAGACCCATAACCCCCAGCAGGATGCCCAGGCCCAGTATCGGATGAGTTGCGGCACGGTCAAGCCTTTCCGTCAAGGAGACCTGTCCTAATGGTGGTTTTTCTTGAGCTACCGCTACTACTTTCTCGACCCATTCGTACCGGAGGGTGGCTATAGTTACAGCAGCAAACTCTTTCTCCTTAAGGAAAGAATCGAGTACCGCCCACTGGTTTTGAGACAGGCGCTGCCGCACCAACTTGCTAATCTGGTTATCACCTTCAAGCAGCTTCGTTGCCGCCCAGTGCCTTGGGTAAGGAGCGGTGCTCTCATCAGTCAAAAGCCCTTCAACACGGTCTATGACACCCTTTATCTCGCTATCGGACTCAATATGTCTAACGTCCCGGGACTTTGTCAGCTGATTGGACTCGTACTCAATCATTCTTACCAGTTCTCTTATTCCCTGGTTCTTAGTTGCGACCATTGGGATGACTGGTATGCCTAACGCTGATTCCAGCGCTCTGGAATCAATCTTCATTCCCTGCTGCTGGGCAACATCCATCATGTTAAGAGCAATTATTAACCGTGGTGCTAGTTCAATGAGTTCAGCCACCAGATACAAATTGTGCTCCAGGCTGGCTGCATTGAGGACAGCCACTACCACATCCGGATTTTCCTTAACCAAATAGTCCCTGGCAATTTTTTCTTCGACGGAGTTAGCGGTAAGGCTGTATGTGCCTGGCAAGTCAACAAAGTTCATAGTCAAATTGTCATGGCGCAGTACACCGGTTTTCTGTTCCACGGTCTTTCCAGGCCAGTTGCCAACGTGTTGGGAGAGGCCAGTCAATAGATTGAAAACCGTGCTTTTGCCCACATTGGGAGGTCCGGCAAGCGCTATGACAATAGTCTTCTCCCCAGATTTCTCTAGCATACAACTTTATTTCTGGTAACGATTATTTTCTCAGCCATTCCCCGACCAAGAGCAACTTCTGTATCGTGAATCTTAACCAGGACCGGACCGCTCCCAAAATTCTCAACCATTTTCACCAGGCTACCTGGAGTGAAGCCCATAGAGAGACACCGCCCTAACATCCCTCGCCCACCCGCATATGACTTTACGATGCCTGATTCTCTGGTGACAAGCCTGCTGATGGGAATTTCCTCCGCCGTAGTAATTTCCTCTTCCCGGGAGACAGGTCTTGCCAGCAGATAAGCAGCGGTCTCCTTCTTTAGCCAAAGACTTTCTCCATCTAGTTTCAACTTAACTGAGCCATCACTATCTTTCCTTTCGACTAATACCACCGTCTTTGGCTTCAACCCACATTTTTCAATGTTTCTCAATAACTTAGCGTCCTCTTTGGCGACAGCTAAGATGCACACCTTCTGCGCTGGTTCAAATTCTGAAAGTGGCATAATTTCCTGGTCTTTTATATTTCCGTTCTTATCAGGAATAGGATGACCGTGAGGACAGGTATCGGTGTCACCTAAAAGCGAGGCTAGTCTCTTTTCTGTCTCAGGAGAAGTAACATGCTCTAAACGACAAGCTTCACCGTGTACCTTGTCCCATTTTAGGCCAAGGATGTCGGTCAGGAATCTCTCCCACAAGCGATGCCGCCTAATTGTCGAGACTGCTGCTTTGTTCCCTTGACTCGTAAGCGAAGCTCCCTTGTTAGCTTTATATTCTATCAGCCCTTTGTTCTCCAATTTTCGCAACATATCGGTAACCGCAGGTAAAGAAACCTTCAAATCCTTGGCTAAAGCTGAGGTGGAAACCGGCATTTCCGTCTTCTGTATTTTGTAGATCGCCTCCAGGTACTCTTGTACTCTTTCGCTTTCCATTTTTAACCTCCAATGACTGTTAAAACGTCTTAAATTAAGCCAGCTTAAATTAAGCCAGCTTAATTATAGCACTCTGAGTAAAATGAGGCAACCGCAACTTGTGACCCTTTACGTCTCGGTTTCGTTGACGGTGAGGTCAGATGAAGCGTAGTGCCGTTGGGCAAGAGTGGTATGAAGTGAATAAGCTCAAAAACTCTCTCTAAGAATCTTGTATAGGAAACCAGTAACTGCGGCAGAGACGGGAGCTGTCGCTGTTCGTCAGTCAACACAAGACTAATAGAGATATTCTATTGTCAAAGAAGAGATGGCTCGCTTCGGCTTATGTTCGTTCCTTTGGGAACGACGACTATGCCGTTATCTGATATTGTGCAACCTTTTCTCTTATCTGCCTCTCGGTCATAGCCAATTGAAGCACCAGCCTGGATTCTGCTTTCCTTATCAACTATAGCTCGCCTTATCCTAGCACCAGGCTCGATGACAACATCGTCAAATATGACCGATTGCTCCACAACAGCGTCTCTCTCCACAATCACGCCTGAGGAGAGTATGCAATTCCAGGCAGTTCCACCGCTAATAATACAGCCATCACACACGATAGACTCTGGCGTCTTCCCGCCAAGGACACACTTGCTTGGAGGCAGGGGCCGCTGATATGTTCTGAAGGGCCACCTCTCTCCGTAAAGATTAAAAATGGGGTCTACAGCCACCAGGTCCATGCTTGCTTCGTAGTACGAATCGATGTTACCGACATCCTTCCAGTAGGATGAATCGCGTGCCCTATCGACTAGTACCTTTTCTCTTACACCGTCTTTCACTTCGACCACGAAATCCTCTATTTTGTTCTCTTTCTCGTAGTCATATATGAAAATGTCGTGATGCTTGTCTATCATTCCCGGAATGATGTGCTTACCGAAGTCTTCTTCCTGCCCTTGCAAAGCCTGGAGCAGCGTACCCACCTTGAACACATAGATACCCATTGAAGCTAGAGCATAATCTGGAGCATCGGGCATTGTCTTTGGCTGCGCTGGCTTTTCTTCAAAGCCAACCAATCTGTGGTCTTGGTCTATTTCGAGCACACCAAGTCTTCCGACAGCCTCCTCTTTCCTTGCCCTAATAGCAGATACCGTCAGACCCGCCTTCTTCACCCTGTGATAAGCCACGAACTGAAGGTAGTTCATCTTGTAGACATGGTCACCGGAGAGAATTAGAACGTCCGCAACATCCCTTCTCCTGATTAGGTTCAGGTTCTGCCGTACTGCGTCAGCTGTGCCACGGTACCACTCTGCCCCCAGCTTCTGTTGAGCTGGAACGCAGTAGATGAAGTCTCCTAACCCAGAGCTTGAGATGCCCCAGCCCTCCTGGACGTGGCGATTTAAAGACTCTGAGCGGTATTGTGTCAGAACAAAAATCTGGCGGAGGCCTGAGTTGACGCAGTTACTTAGCGTAAAATCAATAAGCCGGAATTTACCTCCAAACGGGACGGCCGCCTTGGACCGTTCCCTGGTCAAGGGTTGCAGCCTCTCCCCGGCTCCTCCTGCCATTATTATCGCTAGGGCCTTGTCCATTGCTATCACCCCCGCACGCCTTCTCCTGTTACAGTCAACGCTGTTCCATTGTGGCCGAAAATCACAACTAAGTCAAACTCACATCATCGTTAAGCTTACACAGGACAACATAAACAACACGACAGCCTCTTGTTCAATGTTCAATGAAAATGGAGCCTTCGCTATCAAGTGAACTATGGCTCAACAAATGGAGTACGGTTCTTTTTGTCGGGATTTAGCTTGTCCGTGATACAATCGGCGAACTTGTCCACGAGCCACGAGTAGTATTCGGGTGGGAGAGCCTCCGGGATGACCTCGGGGACTTCATTGAAGGCGTCAATAACCCACCATTGCCCCTCCTCGTCTACACACCACTCCACAACATTGACATCTAAATCCAGCGCCCGGTTCAATTGGATGGTTAGAGCGGTCAACCTGTCCTTAGCGTCACCTATACTGCTGGGGTCGCAATAAAAGTATTGCCCCATAGCTAGAGGCTTGGGAACCCATCTTATGAAGAGCACTTCCCGTTGGTCAAAACAAAAGACGCGAAAGTAGCTCTTGAACCTGATTAGCTGCTGCGCCAGCAGTATGTGCCGCGAGGACAACGAAAGGTAGAGGTTTTGCAGTTCCTCGGCAGACCCAACTACATAGACATCCTCCCAAGCATATCCGTCAAACGGTTTGAGAATGCAAGGGAAACCCAGCTCCTCAGCCACGCGGTGGAGATTGGGCTGAGTAACTAAGCCATCTGTTTCCTCAGTAACTGCTCGGTCGGGCAAAACGATGGTTTTGGGGAAAGGCAACCCGAAACGGCTACCAAGCCTAATATCCAGTATCTTGTTAGTTGCCAAAGCGGCAAAGGGATTATTTATGACATATGTGCCGCTAAGCGCCAAGCTTTTCACTATCTCCCTCAGAAAGGGATAGCGAAAGCTTAGCCGGTCCACCACCACCCGGTACCTGCGCTCTATGGGAGCGCTTTCTATGCCTGACGACATAAACTCCACGTCAACACCACTTAGACGGGAAACGACGTCATTTATGAAACGGTCGTTTTTAGATTCCAGAATGCCCACGAGCATTGTTTCCATACTAGCTAGTATAGTTGCGAAATGTTCAATCGGTCAACTGATGCCAGAACTCGCATTGAACTCCCCTTTTTATCCCTGCATATTGACAATAGGCGTATAAATGGTATAATATTGGACTACTGGCATTCCCTATGCTGGAAAGAATTGAAGCACAGATAAGTTTAGCCTTATATGCTACTTCCGGCAGAGGGCACTTCTGCGCTCAGATTGGACAGCAGAAGAGCTTGAGTAATGAAAAGCAGGGCAAATGTTATGCCACATGTAGAAAGCCTACCTGTGCTTAGTGACACCTGTTATGAGTCGGTGGAAGAAATCCTCCGTTCAGCGCTAGAGGCAGTCCAGGCAAAATACGGAGCGGTCGGCTTAATAAGTGACGAAAATGATGGTTTACAAAACTATGTCTCTCATGGGTCTCCCCTTAGCCAGGGAGCTGGTATTTCCGTGGCTCATTGGGTTGCTAGCCATGGACAGCCCCTCGCACTTGAAACCCAAGAGGAGGCTGGATTGGTTGCTGACCTCACCATCAGCAAGGAAGAAGGATTACCCCTGGTTTGTGTCCCCATTCAGCTTCATGGCACAACCCTTGGTGCCCTTCAGTCAAATGTTCTGTCAGTTGCCGGGCACAAGGAATTACTGCAAAAGCAGCGTTTCCTCAAGCTAGCCGCTGAACTCATAGGCTATGTTATTGAGAATGCCACTCTGCGGCGTCAACTTCAGGAAGCGAAAGAGCTGGCACAAAGGATGCATGAGTTCAGCCTCGAAATTCAAGAGGCAGAGCGTGAGCGTATAATTTTAGAGGTACATGATGGGGTTGCTCAAACTTTGGCTTCAGCTTTCCAATATCTTCAAACCGTTGACAAAATTGCCTGCTCCCGCTTTGACCAGCACGAAGATCTAAATCAATTATTCACCAGAGCCGTGGGGCTAATAAGGCAAGCCATTCAGGAGGCAAGAGAGGTAATCAACAGCATTACCCCTGCCACGCTTGATGTTCTTGGTCTGGTGCCCACAGTGCAACAGGAGCTAAAGCAGTTGGAAAGGGAGACGGGGTGTCAGATTGACTTCCGCTTAAGCACCTGGCCCAATCTTCCCAGGCACATGGAGTTTGCTATTTACCGAATCATACGTGAAGCGGTTAACAATGTCAGGAAGCATGCCAAATCACCTCAGCTTAAGGTTGAAATGAGACAAAGGCAAAAGCATCTGGTGATAAGGGTGAAAGACTGGGGTATCGGTTTCACTCCTGATAAACTAGAGCTATCTTCTTCAAATCGTTCCATCGGGCTATTGAGCATGCGACGGCGTGCTGAGCTTCTAGGAGGCACCTTTAAGATAAACAGTTCCTTGGGCAAGGGCACGGAAATCCTGGTAAATATTCCCTGTATAACCGAGAGGGGGTGAATATGGGGAGAATAAGGGTACTAATTGTGGATGATCACCCGGTAGTTCGTGAAGGCCTTCGTACCATGCTGATGACTGACCAAACCATAGAGGTTGTGGGCGAATCATGCGATGGTGCTGAGGCGGTAACAATGGTAGCTGAAAAGGAGCCAAGTGTTGTTCTAATGGACATTCGTATGCCTAACATGGATGGCGTAGAAGCCATACGCCGGATCAAAGACAAGCGCCCTGCCACAGCGGTTATCGTGCTCACTATGTATGACAGCGACGCCTATGTCATTGATGCGGTGCGAGCCGGAGCCAGCGGCTACCTATTGAAGGATGCCTCTCGGGAGCTGTTACTTCATACTATACGGTCAGTGAGCAGCGGAGCAACGCTAATCAAGACCAACCTCTTGTCTGAGGCAATATCCTCTTTGGTCCAGTCTCAGAAGGTGCACAAGGAAACAGGGGTATGCTCTACTGAAGGGGTGGAGCAACTGACACCTCGCGAACGGGAGGTGATGAAACTGGTGGCAGTGGGGTACACCAACAAGGATATAGCCAAAGAACTTAGTGTTGCTGAGGATACAGTGAAGAAACATATGCAGAACATTCTGTCTAAGTTGCATGCGTCCAGCCGAATCCGTGCTGTTATAGAAGCAACACGTGCCGGTATTATCAAGTAGCTACTGATATTTGTTCAACTTCTCTGGAGTAAAGAGCGGGCTCCGTCCCGCTCTATTTGTTTTCATAACATAGCTGCACCCCTATCGGGTAATACCCCCCTGCAGGAGAAAATAAAGTTCACAGAGTTCTACTAACGGGGGTTGTCCTGCCAAAAGTCATATGATATGCTTAAAAATGCCCGTTGTCACTAAACAGCCAAAGAGCCAGCAGGAATAGTAGCGAGTACTTCTGGGCAAAAGGTCGTCGATGAAGACTTTTGACCTCGGGGTAGACGAAACTCTAGAGAAAAGAAACCTCACACCGGAAAAAGAGGACTGTCAACTATATATTGAGGACAAAGTTGAAGAACAAACCAAGGAGCCCCAAGGTACATTTCTTGATGCCATGGATTCCATAGCCTGTGGGGTAGAAGCTTGGTTTGAAGAGAACACCGATTATTCTAGAAGGGTGACTGAAACGACTGTAGACATTGCCCGAAAGTTAGGTATACCTGAGGGTGAAATTGAGAGATGGGCAGCTCGTCGATTAATCCGCTGTGCGGAGAAAGGCGGGGTAATCAAGTCCCTTCTTGAAAGACTGCAAGCAAGCTCTCTAGCCCACCGTGTTGAAGACAGGGAATAGTAAGAGAAGTAAACCTAAGTGAGACAAATTACGGAGTTTATCGGGGAGGCAGTTGTTTTGACAGCGTCCCGGGATATTGGAGACCTGCTCAAAAATAAAAAAAGTGTGTGGGGCACGGTTATCTTCATATCTCGGGGCGCTGACCCGGGTGTCAACAGGCAGTGTGGAGATAGAAAGGGAGCCCTCTCGCATTGCCTTTGATATAGGAAGGAGGTAACCTAAATGGCTGTCGAGAAGGCGATGGCATCGTCCAGTCTGGCTGAGGTAATTGACCGGATTCTGGACAAGGGCATCGTCATTGATGCCTGGGTGCGCGTTAGCCTAGTGGGAATCGAGATCCTGGCCATCGAGGCCAGAGTGACAGTGGCTAGCGTGGACACCTTCCTGAAGTATGCCGAGGCTGTGGGGCTGACAGCAGCCGCAGCTGCCTGAAGTATTGCTTAAAGCGCCTCGGGGTGACCATGCCCAAGCCTTACATGCGCAGCCCGGGCTCCCCATGTCGGGCGGATTAGAAGAGTCACCAATCTGGTGTGGTCACCCCAAGCGCAGAAAGGAGGAATAAGATGCCAACTAGAGAAGAAATGCGGGGTCTAGGTGAGGAGATTGTCCGCTCCTACGAAGACAGGGTTAGCGGGATAGCAGAGCTTCGAAACACAGTTGAATTGGAGTTAAAGGAATTCCAAAACTCCCGGATAGCTATGGGTAGAGAGTTGCGAGCTGACCTTGCCAGAAGCGTGGCTGACATAAAGACGGCTGTGGGTACCCAGCTAAAGGAGCTGGATGATGCCCATGCGACTATGAGCAAAGAGCTAAAGGCTGACCTAGCTAAAGTCCGTCCTGCTCTCATGGAAGAGGACAGGAAGCGGCAAAGTGAGGCTAGGGAGTTCATGGGTGAGCTAGGTAGGGTGGTGGCTCAAGGAAAGGCTGCGGTAAATGCTCAATTGAAAGAGTTTGCCGACATCCAGGCTGGCGCCCGGGATGAATGGCAGAAACTCACTGCCACCATGCAGGCGAAGAGAGCGGGGGCAGCGGTTGCAGTAGCTCCTTCCCCTTCGGTTGAAGGGGAGCTGCTCAATAGGGTCTTTGCCTATCTGGCAAATCATCCCGATGGCACCAGAATGACTGAGCTAGAGCAGGTATTCGGAGTACCACGCATCCAGATGGCAAGGGTGCTTAAAAGCCTCATGGACCAAAACAAGGTCCAAAAGCGGGGGCTTCTTTACTTCGCTATATAGTATATAGAAGAGAGGTGAATCACATGGTAATGGAGGGGGTGACTACCCTACTGGAGCCCCGCCCCTTAGCTAACTTTGTCGAGACACCATTTATCAGGGGGATTGTGGAGCGGGCACTGGCCTACATTGCTGCCGGCTTTCCTATCCACTTCAGGGGAGCTTCGGGCACAGGGAAGACGACCCTAGCCATGCACGTAGCCAGCAAACTTGGCCGTCCGCTGGTAATGGTCCACGGGGACGAGGAGTTCAGTACCTCTGACCTGGTGGGTGGTGAATGCGGCTACCGGATGAGGAAGGTGATAGACAACTTCATTCACTCGGTGCTCAAGACCGAAGAGGATATGAGTCGGAGATGGGTGGACAATCGCCTTACTGTGGCTTGCAAGTATGGATTTACCCTAATCTACGACGAATTCACCCGCTCCCGCCCTGAGGCTAATAATGCCCTCCTCTCGGTGCTCCAGGAGAAGATGCTTGACCTGCCGGCAGCCAGGGAGGGAGAAGGCTACCTCAGGGTCCACCCGGACTTCACCGCCATCTTCACCAGCAACCCCGAGGAGTACGCCGGAGTCTACCGCAGTCAGGATGCTCTTCGTGACCGAATGGCGACCCTTGACCTTGACCACTTTGATGAGGAAACAGAGGTGGCTATAACCGAGGCCAAATCCGGTATCGAGCGGAACTATGCTGAGAGGATAGTACGCATTGTCCGTGCCTTGAGGGAGTCTGGGGTGTGCGAGTTTGTCCCGACCATTCGCGGCTGCATAATGATAGCCAAGGTGTTGAAGATGCACAACGGTTCGGTTGATTCCAAAAATGCCCTGCTGCGGCAGTTGTGTCTTGACATACTGGCTTCTGAGTCTATGAGGGTGGGCGGCAAGGCTCAGACCTCCAGGGTGAAGGAAGTGGTGAGCCAGCTCGTTGACCAATACTGTTGAGGAGGAGTGGAAAATGCCACCAGGGATACAAACTAGGGAAGTACGCAGAGCCAAAGGCCTGACCGAGTTGAAAACAGTAATAACCCGTCACATCGCTGCCAAGCCGCCACGCAAGGGAACGACCTACCTTGACCTTTTTGCCCTAAGCATGGAGAAACAAAGGTTAGAACAGGAACTGGCTGGCATTGAGCGTCGGCGAAAACGTATCTTCGACCGTCTAGCCGAAGTCCAGACAGCTATGGAGAGGCTGGTAAATGCAGCCCAGCAGGAGAAGGCGGTTCGGAACAATAGTGCCGAGCTTGCCACAGGTCGGCAGTGGAAGAAGATGCCGGTTGAGTACTAGGTGATACTGCAAGAGCAAGGGGGTTCAGCGTGGAGTGGCAACCTCGTAGATGGGGAAGACGGGATTACCTCTGGCAGCCTCAGCCGAAGAGAGAAACCAGGGTGGCAAGCACAGGTGTTGTCAATAGCCTTGCCCGACGCCTGATGGCTACAGAGCGAGCTCGCATCCTAAGTAGGGAAGCAATTGACCTCGGCTGGTATAGTTTGGAAAAAAGAACCTGGCGCTGGAGGGAATTGAGGAGACGCCTCAATCATTAAGGGGTAGGTAATCTATCTGGGAGCAGTGACTGATGTACGGCAAGTATATCTATGGAATTATTATCACTGATGGTGAGGCTGTCTTGGACATCTCCGGGCTGGGTGGCCCCAGTCCGGTGTACACGATAGACCATCAAGACATTAGCTGCGTTGTGAGCAACTACTTTGGCAAGGAATTTAGCTCCATGTCAAAGGAGGAGCTAGTTCGGTGCCTGCTGGCGCATCAGCTAGTGGTGGAACAGGTTATGAAGGAGCACACAGTACTCCCGGTAAAGTTTGGGATGGTTCTCACTACCTCCGACGAGGTGCGCGACCTGCTTTCCCAGGGTCATTCCCAATTTCTCTCTGCCTTGGGCTGGATTCAGGATAAAGTGGAAGTAGAGGTGGCTTCTACCTGGGACAGAGGGCAGGTGCTACAGGAGATAAGCACCGAGCCAGAAATCATGTGCGCTAGGGAAGCCATAGCCAACAGGCTGGGACAGACCCTGGAAGAGCGTATCCAGCTGGGACAGATGGTCAAGGCATATATGGACCGGCGCAGGGACAGCTACCAGGAGCGGATGATAAGCTTCCTCAAGCCTATGGCTATTGACGTTCAGCCCAACGCCTTGGTCTCCGACGAGATGGTAATGAACGTGGCTTTCCTGGTGAAGAGAGCTAACCAGGCGGAGTTTGATAGTCGCGTGAGGCAGTTGAATGACCTTTTCCACAACCAGATTAACTTCCGCATCATCGGACCCCTGCCACCCTACAGCTTCGCCACTGTAGAGGTCACCAGGCCAAGCTTGGAGAAGATGGAGGAAGCTAGGCAACTCCTTGGCCTGGGCGAGGTCATTTCAGAGCTTGAGGTCAGGAAGGCATACCGCCGCCTGGCGGCTGAAACCCACCCTGACCGTAAGCCGGGGGGCGAGATAGCAAAGACATGGTTTGCCAAACTTCGCCAGGCGTCGGAGCTGCTTATTGCTTACTGCCGGGAACAGGCGGAATCAAGTGGTAACTTTTTGATTAACATAAGGCGCTTGAGAACCGATGAGGTTCAGTATCTTCGTTTCGCTGAAATCGGGGGTGTAGCTGGAGCCACACATGGCTGAACTGGGGAAATACCTTTATTGCGTCATCCAGTGCGTGGAAGACCGCACCTTTGACGTAGCTGCCATCGGCGGCGAAGACGGTGTGGTGCACACAGTGTGCCACAAGGGTCTTGCCGTTGTAGTCAGCGACTCACTGGTGAAGCAATATGAAAGCACCCGCCAGAATATGATGGCTCACGAGAAGGTTATTGAAACAGTAATGCGGGAGTTTACCCTCCTTCCGGTAAGATTCGGAACCATCACCGATTCCGCCTCTCCCTTACAGGATATCCAGAAGCTCCTGGGGAGCAGGTTTGAGGAGTTCAACCGGCTGCTGAGTGAAATGGAGGGAAAGGCAGAGCTGGGAATCAAGGCTTTCTGGCGCAATGACAAGGCTATCTTCGATGAGCTTGTCACTGAGAATGCGGACATAAGACGCCTTCGCTACTTCCTCTCAAGGAAACCCCATGAGGCCACCTATTTTGAGAGAATACGTCTTGGGGCTATAGTCAAAGAGGTACTGAACCGCAAGAAGGCTGGGGAGGCAGCTAAGATATTGCTACCACTTCGCCGGGTTGCCCACAGCGTCCGAGAGAACGAGGTGCTGGCAGATAGAATAGTAGTAAATGCCGCTTTCCTGGTCGACAGGGATAGAGAGCCAGAATTTGACCAGGCAGTGCGCGAACTGGATGAGCAGCTTGGCGAACGAGTAGCCCTCAAGTACGTGGGACCGGCGCCCCCTTATAACTTCGTAAACATCGTGGTGAACTGGAAAGAACTAGGGTGAAGGGGAAACATGGGCTTTGTCTTTAATCTGGTGACAGCACCAGTTTTAGGTCCGATAAGAGGTGTCCACTGGCTGGCGGAGAAGATTGTCGAGGCAGTTGAGAGCGAGCTGCTGGATGAAGAACGAGTTAGAGGTGAACTTCTGGAGCTCCAGATGCGTCTTGATATGGGTGAGCTTACTGAGGAGGAGTATGACAGGCAAGAAAAGGTGCTGGTGGAACGGCTAAATGCCATTAGAAAGGCAAAGGCTGAGCGAGGACGACAATGACAAAACCCACCCCAGCTCTTGATGCCTAAAAGGAGGACTCTCCATGGATATGAAAGAGTTAGCTGAACGAGCTAAGAGCCAGTTGGCAGAGGTTACCGGACTAAAGCCCATAACCATCACCGGTGCTTTCAAGGATGAGCAAGGGTGGCACGTCCTGTTGGACATGCTGGAGATGTCCAGGATTCCCACTGCTACCGACATCCTTGGCGATTACGAGGTATTACTGGATGGGAATGGCAACCTTTTGCGGTTTGAGCGGAGGAGGACTCGCCTCCGTGGTGAACCCATGGAAGAGAAGGAAAAAGCGTAGTGGCTAGGTATACCGTCCTATTCACCCTGAGAAAAGGAGGAGGCAATGGCAGTGCAAGCGGAGAGAGATACGCCAGCTACCCTGGTTGATGTCATCGATAGGATACTAGATAAGGGTCTAGTGATTAATGCCGATATTGCCGTTTCTGTAGCCGGTGTCGAGCTTCTCGGTATCAAAATAAGGGCAGCCTTGGCGTCCTTTGAGACAGCAGCCAAATACGGGCTGGAGTTTCCCTCGGGGACCAAAATGGAAACCCCAGCCTGGCAGGAAGCGATGGTTGGCAAGGAGACCTGCCTCCAGTGTGGCAAGCGGGTGTCTATAGAGGAGCTGATGAACGAAGGCTGCCCGTGGTGTGGCTGGATAAGCGCCAAGGCAAAGAGAGCAGGGGCTGTTCCATCAGGTAACGGACACCGCCAGGAAGAAATCCCTCAGTTGGAGGCTAGATAGGAGGTTGTATGAAGAAAGGTAATAAGGAGCCCAATCTATCTGATGTCATCGGCGGCACGCTTAACCTCTTTGGTCTTAAGATAGACCTGGCGAAACTCCTTTCTTCCCCGGAGGATGTAAAGGAACGACTCGAACAACTCAGGGAAAAACTTAAGAAGGCTGGTGGCAGGGAAGTGCTAAGCGATGAGGAGTGGGGAAAGGGGGAGGTAAGTATCAGTGGGCACTTCAGGACTAGTGGCATTCTCGGAGAAAGGGAATATCACATCGGAACCGCTGGGGCACCAGCCGGACGGAGAAGACGGGAAGAGGTATCAGAGCCGACTGAAGCTGTTGAGCCACCGGTAGACATTTTCCATGAGGCTGAAGAGACCATAATTGTAGCTGAAGTTCCCGGCGTGAACCTAGCCGACTTAGAGCTTAAAGTCAAAGACGAGGTTCTCTCCCTCTCCACCAAGCCAACAGCCCGCAGGAGCTACCACAAGGAGGTCAGGCTAGGTTCCCCGGTGGACGAACGCAGCTTGAAAGCAACCTGCCGAAACGGCATTCTAGAAGTTCATCTGCGGAAGAGAACACCTTAGAGAGGCGACCTAGTATGGCGCTTGATATTGATGAAAAGAGCCTGAAGCACGGCGTACTGGGGTTGGTAATCGCCCTTGTTGAGATAATAAGGGATGCTCTCAAGCTCCAGGCGATAAAGCGAATGGAAGGCGGAAGCCTGACCGAGGGGGAAATGGAAAGGCTGGGGGAGGCACTGATGGACCTTGACCTCGCTATCGAGGAGATAAAGGAGGAGCAAGGAATCGTCGAGTCCGTGAAATCGGTAAGGGATGGACTTGATGAAATCGTGGATGACGTCCTTGACAGGATGGTAAACCCTGAGAGATGGAGATAGGAGGCTGAGCTATGGGCTTAGAGACGCAGCATAGTGATGCGCCAGGGGTTAAAACCGTGGCAACAGAAGAAGGGAGATACCTTTATTGTATTGCCGACGCTGGGGAGAAGGTGAGCCTGGGGGAAATCGGCATAGAGGGAAACGAGGTCTATACCATTCCCTACAATGATATTTGTGCCGTGGTTCACCATTGCCCAGCGCAGCCGTACCACTCAGATGACCACGAGGTGGTGAAGGCATGGGTAGTGACGCATCAGGTGGTGGTTAATGCCGCCTGGGGAAAGTGGGGCACGGTTCTGCCCTTAACCTTCGACACCATAATTAAGGGAGAATCGGGGAGCACTGCTGAGCAGAATGTGCAGGACTGGCTTAAGCAGGAGTATGAGAGGCTCAAGGGGAAAATGGAAAAGGTAAGGGGCAAGGCAGAGTATGGGGTGCAGGTCTTTTGGAATCCTGAGGTCACTGCTCAACATCTGGTGGAGACAAGCACCGGAATCAGGGAGTTGGAGGAGGAAGTTGCGACCAAGCCAAGAGGTCTAGCCTATATGTACCGGCAGAAGCTGGAGAACCTCATAAAGCATAGGATGGAGACTAAGGCTGAGGAGTGCTTTGAGGATTTTTATCACCGCATTAGAAAGCATGTTGACGATATCCGAGTGGAAAAAACAAAGACAGCGGGGCAGGACCTACAGATGATTATGAATCTGTCCTGTCTGGTCTATAGAGATAGGTGTGCCGAACTTGGAGAGGAACTGGAAAAGATTAACCAGATGGAGGGCTTCTCAGTTCGCTTTACCGGACCCTGGCCTCCCTATAGCTTTGTCGAGAGTGCCTGATAGAGGTATCTATGGAACCAACGCGCAATTCACACGCTACCTTAGTTGACCTACTGGATAGGGTTCTGGATAAGGGACTTGTAATCTATGCCGACCTCATTATATCAGTTTCTGGTGTCCCCCTTATCGGGGTGAGCCTGAGAGCGACTCTGGCAGGGATGGAGACTATGCTTGAGTACGGCATGATGAAGGAGTGGGACGAACACACGCGTGCCTGGGAGAGCGAGCACAGGAAAAAGAAAGAAGCCTCAATAGCAAGCTGTGAGAGATGAGTAGAGCGGTCGGTATCGATCTAGGGACAACTTACACTGTAGTGGCTGTCATTGAAGGTGGGCAGCCAAAAATCATACCTAACGCCGAGGGTCAGCGGCTTACGCCCTCGGTTGTTGCCTTTACCAAGGGGGGGAGACCTCTAGTAGGGCAGCTAGCTAAGAGGCAGGCTGCAGCTAACCCGGAGGGGACGGTCTTCTCAATCAAAAGGCGCATGGGCTCCGATTACAGGGTGAGAATCGGTGGAAGGGAATATGCACCTCAGGAAATCTCCAGCCTAATCCTGCGGAAGGTCAAGGCGGATGCCGAGCACTATCTGGGCGATAGGATAGAGAAAGCGGTAATTACCGTGCCTGCTTACTTCAATGACCGGCAGCGCCAAGCGACTAGGGAGGCGGGCATCATGGCTGGTTTGGACGTGATTAGGATTATTAATGAGCCCACTGCTGCCGCCCTAGCTTACGGTCTTGACCAAGAAGATATCCATACAATCCTGATTTGGGACCTCGGCGGTGGCACCTTTGATGTCTCAATCTTGGAGCTAGAGAGGGATATCTTTCAGGTCAGAGCTGTCAGTGGCAATACCTGGCTTGGCGGAGATGACTTTGACCAGCAGGTAATGGACTACCTGGCAGAGCAATACCGAGAGAGCTACGGGTTTGGTTTTCCCAGAAATGGAATGGCTAAGCAAAGGCTAAGGGAAGCCGCGGAGAAAGCCAAGATAGACCTGTCCAGATGGCAAACGACTGCTATTTATGTGCCGTTTATTAGTGGTGACTCAGGTACACCCACACACCTGCAAGCGAACCTGACCAGGGAGAGGTTCCAGGAGCTTACTAGAGACCTGCTGGATAAAATGGTTCCCCCTACCCACCAAGCCCTAGCTGATGCTGGACTGGAGCCCCAGGATATTGGCCGGGTGATCTTAGTCGGAGGAGCCACCAGGATGTCTGCCGTCGGAGAACTTGCCCGACGACTCCTGGGAAAGGAGCCCTACCAGAGCATTAACCCTGATGAGGTGGTGGCTCTGGGAGCTGCCATCCAGGCAGGAATGCTGCTCGGCTCAGTTGATAAAGCGGTTCTTCTTGATGTACTCCCTCTCTCCGTGGGAATTGAAACTCAGGGGGGACTCTTCACCAGGATAATCCGTAGAAATACCCCATTACCAGCATCAGAGGCTCGCATCTTCACCACAGCAACTGATAATCAGACCTCGGTGGATATCCATGTGCTGCAGGGGGAGCGAGAGCTTGCCGTCGATAACATATCGCTGGGACAGTTTCAGCTACAGGGTATCCCTCCGCTGGTGCGGGGAGTGCCCAAGCTCGAGGTCACTTTTGATGTCGATGTTGATGGCATCATCCATGTGTCCGCCACCGACCTACTAACTGAAAACACCGAAAGTGTGAGGGTTGTCTCTCTAAAGGGGCTTCGCCCTGAAGACATAGAGCGCATGATAAGTGAGGCGGAAGCCTGCGCTGAGACAGACAGGGAAAGGCGAGAGAGGATAGAAGCAGGCATTCAAGCAGATAACGCCATCGCTGGTGCCGAGATGCTTATGGAAGAGACCTGCAGTTCCCATGCCGAGGCGCAAGCAGAGGAAATCTGGAAAGCTGTGCTCAAGGTTAAACAGGCTCTGGTCAGTGGGCAAGTTGAAGAGATAATACGCCAAACTAGAGAGTTGAGGGAGCTGCTGGGAGTAATTCACCAAGAAACCTCTAGGCTGGTTGAACAAAAATCTTAGCCGTTTCTTTAAACTGACCACTCACTTCTACCCATATAACCCCGCTTTTGCTTCTTCCCGCCCATTACAGAGTAAATAACCCTTTCTACGGGACTCCCGTTGTACTATTCACAGCTGGCTTGCGCATGGGTTGACATTTGCCAACTGGCAAATTAAAATATAAGTGAGCATTTGGGATTTGTAATGACCTGCGTGTCGGTTTTTTGTTGCCTACGAGAATTAAGAGCAGGAGGAAACTAATTGCCTTTAGGGAGTATCCCACCTGGGGTGAGAGGTCTAGCCAGAAGTGACAGAAGTTACCGGCGAGGAACCCCATTAAGGGCGAGAGCTGCCACTTCTGGGCCACAGCCCTTTCAGCCTAAAGCAGCCCTCCCCTCAATCCAAGATGTGAAAGTGATAAGGACGCCGGGCAGAGCTAGCTGGGAGTTCCCTAATGGTGAATTCCTGGTTATGGTGGGGAGGGGAGAAGTTCATGTTGAAGTTAGGCTCGGTCAATTCATCGACGCCCTGCTAATAAAAACAGACAAGGAATAATAACCCGGTTACCTTTTCACCGCCATTGCCAGCTCAAAATTTGACCCGTTAACGGTAGCAAGTCTTTACCTCTGTTATTAGAGCATTTTGCCTTTATGCTTTCTTCCCCAATTGAACATGAGTATTGACATATGTTTTAACATATGTTATAATACAGCCGAGGCATGGGATGGAAAATAGGCAAATCAAAGGATTGCGCATAGAGCTTGGCTTATCTCAGGAGAGGTTTGCCCGGCTCCTCAGCGTGTCGCTGCAGACGGTGAGGCGCTGGGAGAGCGGTCTCACTAAGCCGCTGCCCATTATTAGTCTCAGGTTGGAGGAACTGCAAAATCAACTAAGTAAGGAGCAAGGCAAAAGGGGAGGTGTTCCCATGAGCAAAAGAAGGAAGGAGCCTAGAGAGGGGGTTGAGTTCAGTCTTGGTGGTCTGTTTAAGGGTCTCGGTGGTCTTTTTGACCTGGTCTCTAGGATGGCTGAGGAGGGTAAAGAGGAATATAGCCGCAGTGGTGAAGTGGAAGCCTTAGGCGGGAAGATGAAGGGTGTTTACGGCTTCAGCATAAAGATGGGGCTGGAGGGAAAGCCGGTTATCGAGCAGTTCGGAAACATCAGAGCAACCGAGGAAGGCACGGTAGTGGCTGAGGTCCGCGAACCGCTGGTTGATGTTCTTGACGAAGGCGAGCGGGTGGTGGTCATCGCCGAGCTCCCTGGTGTGGAGGAAAAGGATATCCATCTGGAGGTGAAGGACGATATCCTGGAGCTAACGGCTGAGGCAAGGGACAGAAAATACAGCAAAGAGGTCTTGCTCCCTTCGCCGGTTGACGCCAATTCTATGGAATCCTCCTATAAGAACGGAATCCTTGAGATAAAGCTGAGGAAAAGGAAATAAATTCCAGTCTGGTTTAACGAGGAGAGAAGATGGCAGAGGTAGGAAGCAGGACATTAACCCTGAGAGTAGCCGAGGCTCTGGCCAAGGACGTAGGCAGGGCGATAGCGCGGCTTGACCCCCAGGATATGTCAAGGCTCGGAGCTGAGGTGGGAGACCTCGTCCAGATTGTTGGCAAGAGACCTACTGTAGCCAAGACCATGCCTGCCTACAGTCAGGACCGGGGCAAAGGCATTGTCCAGATAGATGGCATTACCCGGGAGAATGCGCAGGCTGGCTTGGGGGAAAAGGTAGAGGTTCACAGGATAGGCTATCAAAGTGCCAATACCGTAGTCCTCGCTCCGGTGACTGCCTCAAGCGCTTTTGTCAAAGAGAAGGATAGAAAATACCTGGGAAGGCTACTTGAAGGACTACCGGTGACAATAGGAGACAAAGTAAGGGTCACCCTTTTGGGCAGCCGTCACCAGGAGTTCTCAGTGGCAGATACCAGCCCAAAGGATGCTGTAGTAATTGGTCCCCTCACCACTATAAAAGTGAAAGGTGAGGTCATGGCGGGTAAGGAGAAAACCGGGATTACCTACGAGGACATCGGCGGGCTCCAGAGAGAGGTTCATAGGATAAGGGAGATGATTGAGCTCCCTCTAAAATATCCTGAGGTCTTTGAGAGACTGGGAATAGATGCTCCCAAAGGAGTACTCTTGCACGGTCCGCCGGGGTGCGGGAAAACCTTGATTGCCAGAGCGGTAGCCAATGAAACCGATGCCTATTTCCTTCATTTAAGTGGACCGGAAGTCATCCACAAGTTCTACGGGGAGAGTGAGGCGCATCTTCGGGCTATCTTCGAGAAGGCAGAGGAAAACGCCCCAGCCATAGTCTTTCTGGACGAGATTGACGCCATTGCTTCCAAAAGGGAGGAGGTCAGGGGTGACCAGCAGGTGGAGAGGAGGGTTGTTGCCCAACTTCTAGCCTTGATGGACGGTCTGAAATCAAGAGGACAGGTTATAGTTATTGGAGCCACCAATATACCTAACGTACTCGATCCAGCTCTCAGGAGGCCGGGGAGATTTGACCGGGAGATATCAATAAGTATCCCCGACAAGAAGGGAAGGCTGGAGATACTCCACATCCATAGCCGGGGAATGCCTCTGGCTTCCGACGTGAACTTGGAGAGACTGGCAGAAATCACTCACGGCTTTGTTGGGGCAGACCTGGAGGCGCTTTGCCGGGAGGCGGCAATGGTGACGCTGAGAAAGATCATGCCCAGGATAGAGTTTGAAGCCGACTATATCCCTTATGAGTTGCTTTTAGAATTGGAAGTCACCATGGACGATTTTCTGGAGGCGTTAAAGGAAGTGGAGCCTTCAGCCATAAGGGAGGTTTTTACTGAAATCCCTGATGTGAAGTGGAGCGATGTTGGTGGGCTGGAGGAGGCTAAAAGAGTGCTCAGGGAGGCTATCGAGTGGCCACTTATGTATCCAGAGCTATTTGAGCAGGCAAACACTAAGCCAGCCAAGGGCATTCTTCTCACCGGTCTCCCTGGCACAGGCAAGACATTGCTGGCAAAGGCGGTAGCCAGTGAGAGCGGGGTGAACTTTATCTCGGTCAAAGGTCCAGCCCTCCTCTCTAAATGGGTCGGTGAGTCTGAGAGAGGTATCCGGGAGGTCTTTAGAAAGGCAAAACAGGCAAGCCCCTGCATTATCTTTTTTGACGAGATAGACGCCATTGCCCCCGTCCGGGGAGCCAGTGCTGACTCTCACGTTACTGAGCGGGTGATAAGCCAGTTTCTGACCGAACTCGACGGGATAGAGGAGCTTAAGGGGGTAGTGGTTCTGGCTGCCACTAATAGACCTGATATTATTGACCCGGCTCTACTTAGAGCCGGCAGGTTCGACCTTCAGCTTGAACTGCCTATCCCTGATGAGGAAATGAGACTGGATATATTTAAGGTTCACACCAGAGGTAAGCCCCTGGCTGATGATGTTGACCTTGATTCTCTAGCCAAGGTAACCGAGGGCATGGTTGGCTCAGATATAGAAGCCATCTCAAGGAGGGCATCTATGGTGGCGATAAGGGAATTTATAAGTCAAGAGGAGAAGGACTTCACCAAGTTCAAGATTAGTGCCCGGCATTTTAGTGAGGCACTGAAAATAATGGGGAGAGCTAAAGACTAGCTATGAGGAGACTTCTTTATGTCCCCATTATCCATATGGAGCCTGATTTGGGGAGTGTGGCTTCTGCCATTGACAAAAAAAGCGCTTCTTTGTGTGGGGAGGAGAGGTGGGCTAGACACAAAGAGACGGTAGCTAAATTTTGGAGGAACATTGAAGATTATTTTACTAATATCGATACTTCCAACCTGAAAATATATCAGGATGGACTCCCGGCAGATGGTGAACCGGGCAGAAGAGTTATTGAAGAGGCAGCAAAGCGCGGGAGCAAAAACCATCAAATTATCCTCAATCTAGTGAGAAGGGGCGCTGAGATAAGAAAGACCGAGGCTTACTTCCTCCTCAAGGAGGAGTACAAATATATCACCGGCCTTACTCGCTCCAAATCAGCTGCGGAGAAAACCATCGCCTATGTCAACTATAATCTCCGCAAGAACCAGCTAACGAAGGAAAGGGATAGATTTGTAGCCAGGACGATAGATGAAACTCTAAAGGAAGGAGAAACCGGCGTCCTCTTTATGGGGAGCTATCATAACATATTCCCCTATCTTGCCAAAGACATAATAGTCAAACAGGTTAAGGACGGGGAAAAGATTAATGCTTACTTCAAAGAGCTTGTCTCGGGGGGAGAAGGGGAAAGATTCGAGCAATTGGCTGAATATCTTGCTTCACCATGCGTAGGCTGAAAATAGATAGTAGACATGATGGGAAAGGCTATATCTTTTTGGAAGCTGGCAGAAATTGGCTAATGGTATCCTTTAAGTCCTGGAAACTGAATGGCTTAGTTATATATCCGTCAGCATCCATTGCCTCACTGAGCTGCTTGTTAAGTTTATGGGCTACGGCAGTAAGCATGACCACGGGGATGCCCTTAGTTACCTCATCTGTTTTAATTGCGTAGCATGCGGTATAGCCATCCATCTTTGGCATCAAGATGTCCATCAGAATAAGGTCAGGCTTCTCGGTGCGGGTGACGCTTACTGCTTCCTCGCCGTTGCTTGCCTCCAAGACGATATAGTTATCGCTCAGGAGCTTTTTTACCAGCAATCTGACAGATGGTTCATCATCGGCGATAAGTATTTTATCGGCACAAAATTGGCTCACTTTTACCAACCTCCTGGAGGCAATCAGCAAATTTCACACTTCGCCTGCGCTATCTCAGCCACAGGTATTTTGGGGAATACAGCAGCGACAACGGGGTCAAACTGGGTGCCAGCGCACCGCCTGATTTCATCAAGGGCTTCCTCTATTGGCATCGCCGAGCGATAGGGACGGTCGGAGGTCATGGCATCAAAGGCATCAGCCACGGCTAGAACCCTAGCCCCTAGGGGTATGTCTTTACCGGCGACAACTTGATGCAGCCCACTGCCATCATAATGGTCATGATGATGCTCAATCATTTCGACTACCTTCTCATTAACCACCGGTTTTACAATACCAGCTCCGATATGGGCATGAATCATAATATGCTTATACTCCTCGGGAGTAAGTTTGCCCGGCTTGTTTTGAATAAGTTGGTCAACGGCAATCTTCCCAACATCGTGGAGTAAGCCTCCCCAGCGCAGGTCTTCTATGTCGTCTGAGGGTAGACCCAATTCCCTGCCTATAGCCACGGCAATATCAGTCACCCTCCGGGAATGCCCCGCAGTGTACTTGTCCTTGGCTTCAAGAGCAAACACCAGCGCCTCGATGGCAGCGAGAAAGACTCTTCGAATCTCCCGCGTTTGTACTTCAACCTTTTGCTCCAGATGCTGCTGGTACTCCCTAATCTCAAGCTCTAGTTTTCTTTTCTTCAGAGCCCTATCTACACTCAGCACAACCTCGTCTAGGTTAAAGGGCTTGGGTATATAGTCATATGCTCCCTGCTTCATGCACTGGGTGGCGATATCAATTTCGGCAACTGCGGTAGCCATAATCACCGCCGTATTAGGGTAGCCGGCTCTTATCTCCGACAGCAGCTCAATTCCCGATTTACCCGGCATCCTTATATCCAGGATTACCAGTTCGGTTAAGTCGCTGGTTAGCTTTTCCAGCACCTGTTCAGCACTACCAGCTTCGTTGCACTGATAGCCTTCTCTTGCCAATCTCTGATGAATAAGCCTTCTAATGGTTACTTCATCATCAACAATTAGTATTTTTTCCGCTTTGTTTGCCATCTCTCAATCCACTGTTGTCAACCTTAATTAGGCAGCCAGCGCCATCTACTTCAAAGCCTGTCTGACTATAGCTCTTAGCTCATCGGGAGTGAACGGCTTGGGCAGATATGGATTACCGGCTTCCTTGAGGAACAGCTCCAGTTTACTATTCATGGTATCTGCGGTGGTGAATATAACCTTGCTAGTGAACTCAGGGTGTTCTTCCTTTATATGTTGATAAAGCTCCTTCCCATTCATTATCGGCGTCCTGATATCAATAAGACAGAGGTCATACCCCTTCTGAGCCAGCATATTTTGGGCTACCACTCCGTTGGCAGCAATGTCCACGTCAAACCCTTCACCGCTGAGTGTTCTCAGGCATACCTGACAAATGGCTGGCTCATCTTCAACTATCAGGATTCTTTTTCTAGCTTTAGAACGACCCATTTAGCATCCTCCTATTGCTCAATGAGCGTTAATTGGTAATTCCACGACAAAGGTAGCCCCCTTACCCAACTTACTCCTGGCGTATATCCTACCACCGTGTTGAACTACTATCCCGTGACACAGGCTGAGTCCCAGACCAGTTCCCTTGCCCACTTCCTTGGTAGTGAAGAAAGGGTCAAACACACGTTCCAGGTTTTCTTTGGCAATTCCCGGTCCGTTATCGGTAAATGAGACCCTGCTAGTATCATTGACCTTTTGGGTGGTAACAGTCAGTGTACCCCCATTATGCGCCTCGAGCATGGCACTTTCAGCATTGATGATAATGTTGAGAAAGACCTGTTGCAGCTGAGAATAGTCAGCCATGACTTCAGGAAGTTCGTGGGCAAACCGGGTATTGACCTGGATATTATTTACCTTTTGCTCATAGGCACGCAACTTCAGCACTTCACGTATAGCGTTGTTTATGTCTGTTGGCTGCTTGGCTGGCTCACGTTTTCGGGCGAAGACAAGGAGATTCTTCGCCACTTCAGCCGCGCGTTGGGCTTCCTTGTATATAATAGCTATGTCTTTCTTGACGTCATCAGGGATGTTGGCATCCATCACTAACTGGGCAAAACCGATAACGGCGGTCAACGGGTTATTTATCTCATGGGCAATGCCGGCTGCCATTTCACCTATGGAAGCTAGGCGGCTGGTGAGATAAGCCCTGTGTTCCAGTTCCCTCCTCTCCTCCTCAGCCCGCTTGCGCTCGGTGATGTCGCTGTATATTACATATACTCCAACTACTTTGTTACCAAACCGAATAGGGTAGCCAACCGTGGAAACATCTACCAGGCTGCCATCCTTACGTTTTCTCACCGTCTCTTTCCGAACCACTTGATTATTGAGAGTAGCCCGAGACATGGCAGACGCTTCCTCAGTACGGTCTTCAGGGACAACAACGTCGTTAATGAACTGACCTTTGACTTCCTCAATTTGGTAGCCAAAAAGCGCCTCAAATCCCTTGTTGACTTGGACAATTCTATCAGTATCATCCAGCAAGACAATGGCATCAGGGGAGTTATCGAACAGCTGCTGGAAGTAAGCTGTCTGACGCTTAAGCGCCTCTTCAGCCCGCTTGCGCTCGATGGCGTTGCCAATAATCTCTGAAGACATGCGGAGAATTGTAGAAGCAGCATCACTCCACTTCCCGGTTGATACAACATTGTCAAAACCCGTAAAGCCAAAAATTTTCCCGCTAGAATCATACACGGGTGATAACAGCAGAGATTTGACTTCCTGACTTTCCAGCAGGGCCTTCTCAGCACTTGCCTCTAGTGCCATTTGGGAAACGTCTTCGATTTGAACCAGCTGCCCTTGACGAATGGATTTTATCCACCATAATGTCTCATTAGGAACGTTCTGGCTGTTATTTATTTGTCTGCTGACTCCCTCGGCACACCATTCATGGGTATTGTCCACAGTGGCTCCATCTTCACTGAAAAGAAAGAGGTAGGCACGGCTGGCACCGTTGAATCTGCCGATGTCAGCAAGTGACCTATTAATGGCAGCATCAATGTTAGCAGGGCTGACGAATCGGGATGATACGGCGGAGATGGTTCTTTCAAATTCCAATTTACTCCTAGTAACTTCCTCCATTCGTTTGCGCTCAGTAATGTCGTGGATAATGCCCTGATATCCCAGAATGCCTTCGTCTTTGGTCTTCCTCACCGTCGCAGTGAGCAGGCATTCTCTCTCTCCCCCATCCTTCTTACGTAACTTCAGCTCATAATCTCTAACCGCTCCCTCGTTCTCTATCTCCTGCTGATACCTGAGCCGGTCATCAGGATTAACATACATCCTCCGCACATCTAGTGCTATCGCCTCTTCTCTGGAATAGCCAAAGATATCCAAAAAGGATTGGTTGACGTCAACTAAGTTTCCGTCTCGGGTGGTAATAAAGAGAGCGTCTCTTGACTGCTCGAAAAGGGTGCGGTATTTCGCCTCGCTCTCCTCAAGCGCTTTCTCCGCCTGCTTGCGTTTGGTGATATCCAAAATCTGAGCCACTGTCTTTACTTTTCCCGCTGAATCCTTGATGACACTAGAGCTGATTTCCACACGCCTTTTCTGGCCGTCTTTGCGGACAATGTTGAACTCGTACCGGGGAGGAACTTCCTCTCCCCTCTGCCTTCGGATGTATCGATCGGCGACGAGTTGTTTGCTCTCCTCGTCGAGAAATTTGCGGAAATCCTGCCCGATGGTCTCCTCACGAGAATACCCTGAGATTCGGTACAGCTCGTCGTTCACGTAGGTTAAGCGATAGGCGTCATCTAGAATCATTATCCCGTCAAGAGAATTTTCCACGATAGAACGGAACCGCTCCTCAGACTCTAATAGCGCCTCTTCAGCCCGCTTGCGCTCGGCTTCTAGTTCTTTAACAGGATATTGTTTTGTTTTAATAGTGTTTCCCATTTCTCACTTTAAGAGAAGTGCCTACTCAGTTGTAACCCTCTCTTGGTTTTAAATTGGTCAGTTTTAGTTATATGGTTGGCCTCCGCCTTCAATATATCTATTTCATCTTCAGTAAACAGCCGCCATCCCCTCCTG
>Ga0315282_10001765_pt1 | contig 40355 bp, 35 predicted proteins | sample YL17G07_20_MG_FD_203693 | JGI IMG/M metagenome (GOLD analysis project Ga0315282, IMG submission 203693) | Sediment microbial communities from Yellowstone Lake, YNP, Wyoming, USA - YL17G07_20 | ecosystem: Environmental > Aquatic > Freshwater > Lake > Sediment | place: USA: Wyoming | collected...
TATTCATGATTGGCCAGTTTCAACCGTTAAAGGGCATAAAGGCCGGATTGTGGCAGGCGATTTAGCCTGCCAACCCGTTATTGTTTTACAAGGGCGCGTTCATTATTATGAGGGTTACAGCATGGCACAGGTCACACTGCCGGTGCGAATCTTGCAGCGGTTGGGGGTGGAAATCTTGATCGTCACCAATGCTGCCGGGGCGATCAATCCAGATTATGAGCCTGGGGATGTGATGATTATCAACGATCATATTTCGATGATAGGGATGGCAGGGCCGAACCCCTTACGAGGTCCTAACCTGAATGAATTCGGAGAACGTTTCCCGGATATGAGCCAGGCTTATGACCGTCAACTTATTAAACTGACCAGGGAAGTTGCACGCACGAATGGGCTCAACGTTCGTGAGGGTGTGTATATTGGGTTGGCAGGTCCTTCTTTTGAAACTCCAGCAGACTTGCGTTTCTTGCGTTCCATCGGGGCAGACTCGGTAGGAATGTCGACAGTTCCAGAAGTTATTGTGGCGCGGCATGGAAAAACACGTGTATTGGGACTTTCTAGCATCAGTAATAAGGCCAATCTGGATGGAAACACGCTTACAACCCACGAGGAAGTTTTAGAAGCAGGTAATATGCTTGTGCCAAAAATTAAAACCTTGATTCTGGGTGTGATCAAGAGCTTATAGCTTCATTTGTGCGAATGACTTCGGCAGGATTGATAAACAGGTTCATGCTTCAATATGCAAGAATTGCTCCGCTTTCTAAAAAATTATGAGGTATGGATTTACGTCGTTTTCGGCCTGATTGCTCTTTTATATCTCAGGAGGGTGGTCAAGGCCTGGCAAGAATGGCGCAATGCGCTTTTTGGGATAGAACGCGAGAATGCCCAACGTCGATTTTCGACTTATTTAACCCTGGTTATCCTCTTAACTTTATTGGTTTTATCTGAATTCACCATAGTTACATTTATTGTCCCGGTTTATCCACTTGATAAAAAAATATTGCCGACTCCAACGATCGATCTAAATATCACGCCTACGATATCCACAGAAACTGTGAACAACAACATCACTGCAACGCCAGACCTTACCAAAGCACCGACGCAGGTGACAAAATTGGCGGTGGGGTGCACACCCGGTCAGGTTGAGTGGACTTTTCCTAAGGCCGGAGATGAAATCAGTGGGAAAGTGGAACTCAAGGGGACAGTTAATGTGCCAAACCTGGGATTTTATAAATATGAATTTAGCCAGGCGGGTGTTGAGAATTGGATGACGATTGCTGCTGGTAACGAGAATAATAAAGTTGACGCAGTACTGGGGACATGGGATACAACGTTGTTAATACCAGGCGATTACCAGCTGCGCCTGGTGGTCGCTGACAACCAAAACCAATTGATGCCTGCCTGTGTAATTCCTATCCGAATCGTCGCGCCTAAATAGGAGAGATCTATGCCTGAAATTGAAATCCGTCCTGCAGATTTACAAGATTTTGGTCAATTATTAAACCTAGACCATTCTTACCAGACTTCGTATGTGTGGCAAATGGATCGTACCCTCGAAGAAGGGCAAATATCGCTATTTTTCCGAGAAATCCGGTTGCCAAGAAACGTGAAAGTTGAATACCCCCATTCACCCAAATTCTTAACACAGACTTTACCTCAAGCTACCTTGTTAGTAGCCACATTGGATAGCCTGCCTGTGGGATATGTGAGTGTGGTAGAACATCTTGCTCCCAATTCGAGCTGGGTAACGGACCTGGTCGTAGATGAAAAATCCCGTCGCAAGGGGATTGGGACGGCTTTATTAATTACCGCCCAGGAGTGGACGATCCAAAAAAATTTAAAACGGATCATCCTTGAAATGCAATCAAAAAATTACCCGGCGATCCGGTTTGCGTTAAAACTCGGTTACGAATTCTGTGGTTATAATGACCATTATTATTCGAACAGGGATATTGCCTTGTTCTTTGCTCGCCTGCTCCATTAGGCGTAGACGAATGGTTTGGGAGAAATTCTAAATGTGGGATGGATGGCTGGCTGGTTTGCTGGTATCGTTACGGACGATCAATCAGATCCTGGCCGCCGGGATATCTATCACTGCTTTTTCCCTTCTTTTATATGCGCTAACATTTAATTTACGGGACAGAGTTACCCGCTCTTTTGCACTGATATTAATCTGCGTTGTAATTGTGTTTACAGCAGAAGCGATCGGCAGCACATCAACTGGCGAGTTGGAGATCAATTTCTGGCTGCGCCTGCAGTGGATTGGTATTATTTTCTTACCGGCAACCTACATGCACTTTTCAGATGCACTATTGACAACCACTGGCAGACCAAGCCAGGGTAAAAGAAGGCTGGCGATCCGGCTGCTTTACCTGTTTTCGTTGGGCGTTTTAAGTCTTTTACCGAACAAGTTGTTTCTTGGACAGGTCGTAATAGGAGATCAACCAACCGCTCACCTGCAACCGACATCTTTAACAGATTTGTTTGTAATTTATTATTTGTTGATCATGATGCTTTCCTGGATTAACTTCACCAGAGCTTACCGCCGGACAACGACGGCAACCAGCCGGCGCAGGATGGGTTATTTAATCGTCAGTGCTTTAGCGCCTGCCTTGGGTTCTTTCCCGTTCTTACTTTTTGGCTCAACCCTTACGGCCAATCATCCTATCATTTTTTGGTGTGTGGCAGTTCTGGTGAATATTGGAGTGGGCAGCCTTGTCGTTCTAATGGCATATGCTGTAGCATTTTTTGGCGTGCCCTGGCCAGATCGCGTTGTTAAAAACCGGTTGTTTAAATGGCTGATGCGCGGACCCATCACGGCAAGTGTGACACTTGCGTTGACGACGATTGTTCGCCGTTCAGGGCTTTTCTATGGTGTAAGTTATTCAGCCCTGGTTCCAATTGTGATGGTCAGTACAATTTTATTATTAGAGTACTTGATCACCATTTTTGCACCATTAGGAGAACGTTTACTTTTTTATGGTAATGACCGTGAGGATCTGAGCGCCTTAAAGCGTTTGGAGGACCGCCTGCTTACGAATAATGACTTGAGCCAGTTTCTGGAAATGATCCTGGCAGCGGTCTGTGACCGGCTGCAGGCTCCAGGCGCTTACATCGTTGCATTGAATTCAGAGGGCCTGGAACTAGTGGTCGCTACCGGAAAAACACGTTTCGATAACCCCTCGGTTTCTAACGAATTGCTTGAGATGGTAACCACTGGTAAGGAATTGCCAGAAATTTTTAACTGGGGGAATGATTGCCTGGTGCCACTGTTGGAGCCTGATTCGGGCGAAAAAAACGAATTAGTAGGGTTATTGGGTATCACAGGAGTTGGTGGAGAAAAACCAGATAAAGAGCAGACTCAAGCGCTCCTCCTTTTGTCAAATCGGGCCGCATTAGCTTTGCGTGACCGCCAGACCCAACGCCAGATCTTTCAGTCCCTGGAAAATTTATCACCCCAGGTGGATCTAATTCAGAGAATGCGAGCGGCAGGACGTTACGATGAAAACTCTTTACTCAATGATGGTTTACCGCTGCCGCCACAAGATGTTATCCAATGGGTGAAAGAAGCACTGGCCCATTATTGGGGAGGACCAAAATTAACGGATAGCCCTCTGATGCAATTGCAAATTGTGCAAGACGCCTTGCGTTCACATGAAGGCAATTATGCCAATGCGCTCAGGTCAATCTTACGTGACGCTATCGAGCGAGTTCGCCCAGAGGGAGAAAGAAGATTTACTGCTGAATGGATTTTATATAACATCCTTGAAATGAAATTCCTTGAAGGGAGGAAAGTACGCGATATCGCCTCTCGCCTGGCGATGTCTGAAGCCGATTTGTATCGTAAACAGCGTATAGCCATAGAATCTGTGGCAAAAACAATCTATGAAATGGAAAACCAGGCGAGAAATCCCGGAAATCATTCGTGAAAAGGTTCACGAATAGTTACCTGTATAGTCAATATCGTAGTAGAATTTAATATTATTCGTATGTGGTTCCCCGTGGTTTCCCAGAGAAAGTTCTGGATTTGCGTGTATGAATGTGCGCGCATGTTCAAACGCCCAAATCTTGGAGTTCACCGTAGAAATCTAACGGAGCCAGTAAGGAACACCTGGGGAGGTGATTAAATGTTGTCACGGAACGATAGCATAAATTTAGGGGAAGAAAATGTACCGGAATTGGATGAGGGGTGGTGGTCAGCTGTGTTGGCCGATGAAATATCACAAAAAGAACATATCAATGAGGTAAATCCTCAAGATATTGCTGAACCAATCTCTCCATCGGTAGATTGGGAATTGGTTCAGGGAATTTTTAACCGAGATGAAGTGGTTATTTTGCAGGTGCAGGGCTTCAATCGGGGTGGGGCGCTTGTTCAGGGTACAGGAATTCAAGGTTTTGTGCCTGTTTCTCATCTGGTGGATATGTCTGGGAGTGTCAATGAAGATGAACGCCAGAAGAAACTGGCAAGCTATGTTGGCCGTTCACTTCATTTGAAAATTATCGAATGTGAGCCTTCTCAAGAACGGATTGTATTTTCAGAACGGGCAGCTCAGGCAGGAGAAGGACGCCGTAAACAATTATTCCAGTCCTTAAAACCAGGAACGGTTGTTCAGGGAATTGTAACCAACGTGACTGACTTTGGCGTTTTTGTTGATCTGGGCGGCGTAGAGGGACTGATTCATGTTTCCGAACTCTCATGGGGCAGAGTTCAACATCCGAAAGAGGTATTATTGGTTGGACAAAAAGTACAGGCTCTGGTATTGCAAGTTTGCGAAGAAAGTTCAAGAGTCGCCTTAAGTCTAAAACGCCTTTTCGCGAACCCGTGGGAAACACTGAATGACCGGTATAAACCAGGGGACGTTATCGCAGCCACTATTACAGATATTCTTCGCTTTGGTGCTTTTGCCCGGTTAGAGGAAGGCGTGGAAGGATTGATCCATATTTCTTCTATTAACCTGCCATCTGGGAAGAAAGACCTTGAGAGTATCCTCCATACAGGACAGAATGTACAGGTGAGAATCCTGCATATCGAGGTGGAGCGGCGCAGGCTTGGTTTAGGATTGGTTAATTTTGAATGAGCCGTAGGCCTGCTGCTTCCCGTAATCAAAAAAATCGGCCAACCCGGCCAGGTAATGAACCAGTAACTATCCCTGATGAGGGTGTATTTACTCGTCTCTCTGGCTGGTTGGTTCATTTTGATCGATTTGGCTGGGACATTTTGGGTATTGTCCTGCTGGCATTTGCTTTGCTCACCTTGCTTGGATTATTAGGGTGGACAAAGGGTGCCATCATCTCACCCTGGGTTTCTCTTATTTCCCGTTGGATGGGAAGAGGACGCTACCTGGTAGTTATCGGATTAGCCTTATTAGGTCTGTTGGCGGTACGTTGGCGAGCCGAACGAATTTTAAAATTTAACCTCGGAAAAACTTTAGCTCTAGAAGCTGGCGCTTTTACTCTGCTGGCTTTATTATCACTGTTTGGCGGGCAGTCCCTCTCCAGGGCTGAAGCCAGCCAGGATGGAGGATTAATCGGCTGGGGTTTATCTACATTGATCACTTCAGTCATCCCAGTCTCTGTTAGCACAGTTTTATTGGTTGTCCTCACCGCGACTTTTCTTCTATTGGGCCTGGGCATTGTTGGATTTGCCATTCGTGGATTTGAGCGTTGGCTATTAGCAGGAGGAGTGAGTCAAGAAACGCCTGACGCTGTTCCAGGTGTTAAAACTCCAGGTAAGAACCTGGCGATTAAACCAGGTGAGCAGACGGATGATGCCCGGCGAACGCCGGGTCGTAAGCAAGGTGAGAATAAATCCTCGCGTCTTCAGCCAAGGGATGATCGCCTTCCTCCTTTAAATCTCCTGACTCAGGAAGAAATCACCCATCCTGATGAAAGCCAAATTCACGATACGGCCCAACTGATAGAAAAGACCCTGGCTGAATTTGGGGTGCCTTCGCGAGTGGTAGGGTTCCGCACCGGGCCGACCGTCACTCAATTTGCTGTCGAACCTGGTTTTATAGAGAAAAATGGTTCAGATGGCTTACCCATGCAGCAAAAGGTCAGGGTATCTCAAATCTCAAACCTGGCGCGTGACCTGGCACTGGCCCTTTCGGCAGAACGTTTAAGAATCGAAGCGCCAGTTCCTGGGCAGTCGTTTGTCGGCATCGAGGTCCCCAATTCTCATAGCACACTGGTCAGGCTGCGATCCCTCCTGGAATCCGACCAGTTCCAGAAGTTGGCCTCTCCCTTATCGCTGGTATTAGGGAAAGATGTTTCAGGGCAGCCTGTGGTAGCCGACCTGGCACGAATGCCACATTTGCTGATTGCTGGCACCACTGGATCGGGGAAATCCGTCTGCATCACAGCTATAACCGTTTGTTTAATGATGAACAACACCCCTGAAGAACTGCGTCTGGTGATGCTCGATCCCAAGATGGTTGAACTGGTCAGATTTAATGGTCTCCCACACCTGCTTGGCAAAGTTGAGACTGAAATTGAAAGGATGCTGGGTGTCCTTCGCTGGGCGATGGTTGAAATGGATCATCGCTACCGATTGCTCGAATCGGTACGCGCCCGAGATTTAGATGCTTATAACCTAAAAATGGAGCGGCGAAACCAGCCAGGTCTACCCCGCATTGTTATCCTGGTAGATGAATTAGCAGACTTAATGATGACTGCTCCTGACCAAACAGAACATAGCCTGGTCCGTCTGGCGCAGATGGCACGCGCCACCGGCATCCATATGGTTGTGGCTACTCAACGACCAAGCGTCGACGTAGTAACCGGTTTGATTAAAGCGAATTTCTCGGCACGCATCTCCTTCAATGTAGCCAGTTCTGTTGATTCCAGGGTAATCCTCGATACGAATGGCGCCGAGGCATTATTAGGCCGGGGTGATATGTTATTCTTAAATCCGGAAAGCGGCATACCTTTACGCGCTCAGGGTGTTATCGTGACTGACCAGGAAATTGAAAGAACAGTGGAATTCTGGCAAAAAATGGTGCCAGCTGAAGCCATTGAAGCAGCTCCCTGGGAAGAGTTGGTAACTACCGAGAATGATTCAGACGATCTTGTTCAGCAGGCTGTAAAAATAGTGACCAGTTCACAAAGGGCGAGTGCTTCTCTCTTACAGCGTCGTTTAAGGATTGGCTATCCGCGTGCAGCACGCTTATTAGATGAGCTTGAGACTTTAGGCATCGTTGGCCCAGCTCAAGGTGGTGGACGTGAGCGTGAGGTGCTGGTTTCGTCTGAAGAAGGCGGCCAATCGGGGGATGATGATGGATCTTTGGAATAGTGGGATCATAACTTGACATTTAAGCTTTGGTAAGATAGCATAGACTGAAAATTACATTATTGATGGAGCGAGGTGTGGAAGAAACAGCAAATGATAAGAAACGAGTAACGGTTGAGACCTTTTTCAGGACTACTTTTAAAGGGTTTTTAGATCCTGCAGGGTCATATCTGAATAGATTAGGGATTAAACCAAATACTGTGACCATTTTTGGTCTCATGGGGAATTTTATTGGTGCATTTTTGTTGTCAATGGGACATATCACGGCTGGCGGTATTGTTGTTTGTGTGATGGGTCCAATTGATGCCCTGGATGGAACCATGGCGCGTTTGCGCGGGGAATCAACCAGTTTTGGCGGGTTTGTCGATTCAGTCACTGACCGTTATTCCGAGCTTGTGATTCTACTTGGTTTGTTAATTTATTATCTTCAACAAAATAACTGGCGGGCATGTTTGCTGATTTACCTGGCGGCTTCTGGTTCAGTTCTCGTATCTTATGTCAAAGCACGAGCAGAAGGGGTGGGTTATTCGGCTAAAGTAGGATTTTTGAGCCGGTTGGAGCGCTACCTTATCCTTTGTCCGGCTTTAATTATTGGTCACCCGGTAGTCGTGATGGTTGCTCTGGGGATCATTGCATTGTTTGCCAACCTTACGGCTTTGCAAAGGATCTTTTTTGTCCGCCGGCAGGCGTATGAGCAGTGGGCTAAAAATAAGGACAAATCGTCTTTACCTTAATGGCAGATTTGTAGCCGCGGTTCGAAGAAAGGAACTATTATGCGAGAAGGCTTTTATATTGGTCCATTCTTAATCCATTACTATGGCATTATCATCATGTTTGGGGCGTTAGTTGCTGCCTGGCTCGCAACCCTAGAAGCCAAAAGGCGTGGAATTGATCCCGACATGGTGTGGGATATGCTGCCCTGGTTATTAATTGGTGGAATTATCGGAGCCAGACTCTGGCATATTTTAACACCTCCTGCATCCATGGTCGCTCAGGGAATTACCACGATGTATTATCTTACCCATCCGTTAGATGCCCTGGCAATCTGGAATGGTGGGTTGGGCATCCCTGGGGCAGTTATGGGTGGAGTAATTGCATTGGCATTTTACACACGAGCTAAGAAAGCCAGTTTCCTGATGTGGGCTGATATTGCGGCGCCTGGATTAGCCCTGGCTCAGGCGATAGGGCGATGGGGAAATTTTGTTAACCAGGAATTATATGGCTCACCCAGCAATTTGCCATGGGCAATCTACATCGATCCAGCCCGGCGCTTGCCCGGGTTCGAAAGTCAGGCAACTTATCAGCCGCTGTTCGCATATGAGTGTATCTGGAACCTGTTAAATATGACCATTCTGTTGTGGTTCAGTCGCAAGTTTGCTGCCTGGTTTAAAATTGGCGATATTTTCTTGATGTACCTGATCATTTATTCAGTCGGGCGATTTTTCCTCGAATTTCTCCGTTTAGATGCTTCCCAAGTTGCTGGGTTAAACGCTAACCAGACTTTTATGGCAGTCATAGCACTGGCCTCAACCGCAACCCTGATCTGGCGCCATCTTTCTCGCCGCAAAACAGATAGAAACCAACCCGAACAGGTAACAAACGAATAATTTTGATGATTGTTAGGCGCTAAAACACCCGGCTAATTTATAGGGGTGCCAGATAAGGGAATTAATGATTTATACCGAGGATTTGACCAAGCATTTTGATGACTTCGTTGCGGTTGATGGGGTCAATTTAAATGTATCTGCTGGTGAAGTAATGGTTCTGCTTGGCCCTAATGGGTCAGGTAAAACGACTACCGTGCGCATGCTGACATCTATCTTGATACCCACACGTGGCAGGGCAGAGGTCGCCGGGTATGATGTAATAAAACATCCGGATAAGGTACGGGCTTCAGTTGGCGTATTAACTGAGCATCACGGTTTATATAACCGGATGAATGCCCAGGAATACTTGATGTTTTATGGCAGGCTGTATAATTTTGAACCAAAGGAAATGGTTTCGCGGATCGACCAGCTCCTGGAGCGGTTTGAACTGGCAGATGTGCGGTTTAAACGACTGGGTGAATACTCAAAAGGTATGCGGCAAAAACTTTCGCTAATCAGAGCATTGTTACATAACCCGCCGGTTCTGCTCCTTGATGAACCTACTTCGGCACTGGATCCGGAGAACGCCCGGTTGGTGCGAAATGCACTGCATACCTTGCGGGATGGCAATCGGGCGATTTTGTTATGTACCCACAACCTGGCTGAAGCTGAAGAACTGGCTGATAAAGTAGCCATTATCAGGCGAGGCCACATTATTTTTAATGATACACTGCCGAATTTAAAATTCCAATTATTGGGGCCAAAAGAGTACGAAGCCCGCCTGGCTAACAAGACAGATAGTAAGATGCCAGCACTTCCGGCAGGGGTAGTAATTACTTCTCGGGGGGAAAATTGGCTTCGTTTCAGGATTCAAGATGCTGAACATACCAATCCGCATTTAATCCAAACAATGTTAGATTGCCAGCTTGAGGTGGTTTCATTTAACGAAGTACCTCAGAGTCTTGAAGAAGCTTATCTGGCGGTAAATAACCGGGTTGCAGAACAGGAGAAAGCATCCCTTGCTTAATAAGCTCCAACCGGCTTTGCTAATAGCTCAGCGTGAAATCCGTGACCAGTTCCGGGATTGGCGAATTGTTTTTCCTATCTTAGGATTGACGGTATTCTTCCCGTTCCTGATGAATTTTACTGCAGGACAAATCCTTGGTTTTGTCCAGAAATATGGCGCCAATATTATTGGCGAAAGACTGGTGCCATTTTTACTCATGGTGGTTGGATTTTTCCCAATATCGGTATCCCTGGTCATCGCACTGGAGACGTTCGTCGGAGAAAAAGAGCGTGGAAGTATTGAACCGCTGCTAAATACACCTTTAAAAGACTGGCAGCTATACCTCGGTAAATTATTATCTGCCACTGTTTATCCTTTGCTTTCATCTTATCTTGGTATGGGGTTTTACCTGACCGGGCTGTATATAAATCATATTCCGTTACCTGAAGCAAGTGTTTTAATCCTGGTGGTGGTTTTAACCACAGTTCAAGCGCTGGTAATGGTTACTGGGGCGGTGGTGGTTTCATCCCAGGCGACTTCTGTGAGAGCAGCGAACCTTTTAGCCAGCTTCATCATTATTCCGATTGCTTTATTGATCCAGGCCGAGAGTGTGGTTATGTTTTGGGGAACTTATGAATCCCTCTGGTGGGCAGTCTTCGGTTTATCGGTACTAGGGATACTATTAGCCAGGGTGGGACTGGTCCACTTCCAGCGCGAGGAACTGCTTGGGCGTGAAATAGATGTATTGAATGTTCGCTGGATGTGGCGAGTATATCGGCGCGGATTTACCAGAGATGAAAAATCTTTTTGGACCTGGTGGCGCAATCTATTCCCCGACACCTTCCGTGAAATGAAACGTTCGATCCTGGTGGTCACAGCGATAATGGTTGTGGCAATTCTACTCGGAGTCTGGGAAACCCATAATTATTTTGTGGTTTTAGGGCAGAGCGGCCTTCAAGGTATGAATTCACAGTTAAATTCTCTGGTGAAAATTTGGCCAATTTTCAGTATTGTGCCTGTGATAGCGATTTGGTGGCAGAATATACGGGCGCTCCTGTTGGCTTTTATTCTAGGGACTTTTTCGTTTGGAGTATTGGGTGTTATGCCTGTGATGGCAACCATGTTTGCAGCCGGATATTTTTTTGGGCTTCTTACCGGTAATGGACTGCCTGTGTTAGGTTACCTGGCATTTATCTTGCCGCATGGTATCATAGAAATTCCAGCAGCTATTCTGGCCACTGCCGCAGTTGTTCAGGTTGGCGCGGTACTGGCGACGCCCATCCCAGGCAAGACATTCGGAGAAGTCTGGATAAATGCATTGGCAGGTTGGTCCAGGGTGATGCTCGGTATTGTAATTCCTATGTTGTTGATCGGCGCATGCATCGAAGCCTGGATTACTCCCCGGATTGCACTGCTTTTCTTCCGTTAAGTGTATTTTCAAAAGTCATGGAGATAGGATGGCACAGCTCATCATACTCGGCTCAGGTCATGCCGTTCCTGATTTGGACCACGAAAATACTCACCTTCTACTTCTATTGGAAGGGCAGGGTATTCTAATTGACTGTGCCAGCAATCCAATTCTCCAGTTAAGTCGCGCTGGGGTTGAGCTGGACCGGGTCACTGATTTGATCCTGACTCATTTTCACCCGGACCACGTTTCGGGTGTTCCACTCCTTTTCATGTCCATGTGGTTGTTGGGACGAAAAGAACCGCTAGATGTGTATGGGCTGAAGTACACTATCGACCGGGTTGAAGCGATGATGGATTTGTATGAATGGCAAAACTGGCCTGACTTTTTCCCGGTTGTTTTCCACCGGGTTGCAGACCTGGAATTAAGCCTCGTTCTTTCGAATGAAAATATCCGTATGCTGTCATCGCCGGTCTGTCACTTAATCCCAACTATTGGTCTACGAATGGAGTTCCCTGCCAAGGGAAAAGTGGTGGCTTATTCCTGTGATACTGAACCTTGCCAACCCGTAGTGCGGCTGGCAAAAGATGCAGATATCCTTTTCCATGAGGCTACGGCAGCATCGAAAGGTCATTCATCAGTTCTGCAAGCGGTTGATATCGCCCGCCAGGCTAACGCCGGGATTCTCTACCTGATCCATTACTCGGCACGCGGTAGGGATTTAACCGAGTTGCTTTTAAGAGCACAGCAGCACTTTTCTGGTCCAGTTCACCTGGCCCAAGATTATCTCTCAATTGAAATATAAGCGGACACCTTTACCAACCAATTAAGAAAGGTTCCCACTCAACAAATTCTTTAAGATGCCTGCTAAAAATATAGAAGGCTGAATTGGGAGGCTCAGCGGGAAAGTGGTGCAGCCGCATATTCGCATCGATCAGAGTTCTGCCACCTTTACGATGATTGCAGGTCGAGCAGGCAGCCACTACATTTGCCCAGGTATGCGGTCCTCCCGAGTGTCTCGGAATGACATGATCGATTGTCAATTCGACTGTATGTTTGCCACAATACTGGCAAGTATATCCATCACGGCGGAAAATTTCCCGTCTCGACAGTTTGACTGTAGGCCGGGGGCGATGAACCATCATGTTCAACCGGATGACGGATGGCTTGGGGAAAACTTGACTGATTGTGTGGATTTCCCCTCTGCCGTTCATAATCAGGGATGCACGATCTGCTATGATCAAGCCAATAGCCCGGCGCAAATCGCAAACATTAATTGGTTCAAAATTAGCATTTAACACCAAAACAGAGTTGTCCATACCGACACCATTCTAGCGATTATAGCACGAGTTTTAATAACTGTTGCCAGTCAAGCCTGAGAAAGTGTAGAATGATAGTGATGCATTTCGTATCTATCGAACTCCTCTGGCAAGAAAGAAGGGAAACGATATGCGAGTAATTATCGTGGGTGGAACCGGATTGATCGGGCAGGAATTCACAACCGCCTTGTTGAATGAAGGGCACCAGGTATGGGTGCTGAGTCGTAACCCCCAAACCAGGCAAGTTCCTACGGGAGCTGCAGTGGTAAGTTGGGATGGTCATACAGCGAGTGGATGGGAGGGGCTGGTTGAGCTATCAGATGCAGTAGTTAATCTGGCTGGTCAAAATATCGGTGCGGGGAGTTGGTCAAAAACCCGCAAAGAAAGTATCTGTAGTAGCCGGCAAAATTCCGGGCAGGCAGTAGTATCCGCTTTCCATCGCTCTTCACGGAAGCCGAAAGTACTGCTGCAAGCCTCGGCGATTGGTTTTTATGGTTCCAGCGATGACCGTGAGTTGAGTGAAGAATCGCCTGCCGGTAATGATTTTCAGTCCAGTATCTGTTTGGATTGGGAAGCATCCACCCAACCGGTAGAAAAAATGGGTGTCAGGCGGGTGGTAATTCGCACTGGCCTGGTAATGACTACCAAAGGAGGAATGCTTCCTCGTCTAATGCTGCCGTTCAACTTATTTTTGGGCGGACCTTTAGGAAGTGGAAAGCAGTGGTACTCCTGGATCGCCATGCAGGACGAAATCCGAGCCATGTTGTATTTATTGAAGAATGATCAGTCGGCAGGGGTTTATAATTTAACTTCCCCCGAGCCGCTTAGAATGTCCGAATTTGGTAAGGTTTTAGCGTCGGTTATCCACCGCCCTTACTGGCTGCCTGCACCGGCGTTTGCCCTGCGTGTCCTTTTAGGTGAAATGAGTATTCTGGTCCTGACCGGACAAAGGGTATCGCCACATAGATTGCTCACAGAAGGATTCCATTTTCAATTTCCAACATTGAAGTCAACCCTGGAGAATTTACTGCATTAAGGTTCTATAAAAAAAATTACTCTATTTTTCACGGTCAAAATCACATTGAAAGTGTGGGTTTATTTCTGAACGTTGTTCTTTACTGATCCTGACCTCACTCACTCTCCCGGAGCGGCGATAGGAATTGTTGTGTAGCAGGTGATACCTGTGGGGATCACTCAATCCTGGTATGTGTACCTATCCAAATAAAGCGTTACCGGGCTCACCTGTCCTGCATATTGGACCTGGTAACCATCCAGAATGACATCTGCAATCCCCCCGAAAGAACCCAGTCGTTTATAGGTTACCTCCTGTCCGGCAGGCCCTCGCAGATTTATCAGGTAGGCTTTTTCGTTTCTTGGACCTTGTAAGCCTGCCAGGCCTATCTGGTCCATTAAAGATAACCGTTCCAAATTTTCTTGCCTGGGTAGAAATCCCAGCCGGATGGGATTCTTTTCATTGTACCCATAGGTTGGGTCGGTGGAGACTTTGCACAGGTTGGCGCCTTTTGGGGGTTCTAAAAATTGTGCGGATTGAAGAAGTGCCGTGAACATCGTTTGCCCGTCTGTTTTCCAGGCATCCTTGCCGTTTGTGTTCAGTCCTAGAGCCACGGATACAAAAATACGATTGTTATCCAGCACAATCATCACAACCTGCCCAAGAAATAGCGTGCCGGCCAGATTGGTTTTCGTAACCTTACCTGAGATATTAGCTGCCAGCCCCTCTTTTCCATCGACACTGATCGGGGAGGCATCCTCCATGGTTAAATTTTAAAATTGGATTGCAGCCAGGTTTTACCATCCTGGAGAAGGACAACATTGTTTGCACCAGAAAACTTCTCGGTGGTGAACAGATAGGCTATGAAAGACTGGTCCATATCGTTGAAAAAGGCCAGATTGTGCAGAACGTCTACGTCAATAAACAGGTTTTTCAAATTTCGAGCTTTGAAACCTGCTCCACCGAGAACATATAGAGAATCCTTTACGGCATTTTCCGTCGGTTGAGATGTAATTGTCCAGGTGGCAGAGGGCTCCGGAGACGGGATAAGAGTCAACGTCGCGGTCAGGGCTGCAGTAGCCGTAAGCAGGGGGTTATTGCTTGGCAGCGGAGTGAGTGTCGGTTGAGAGGTCGGCGTGCTGGCAGCCAGCGAGAGACCGTTGCACCCGCTTACAGCAAAACAATCCAGCACTACTGAGGCATGGTGATACCCATGGTGAAGGATTTTCCTGCTCGTACCCCAGAGAATAAAATGGGGTTGAAAAAGAGTTGTGTTTCAGCTATTATAGCTTTTTCCCCTCAACACAGCAATTCCAGACATTACGGTGATTACCCATTTAGAAACCTGGATTGGAAGGTTTATGACTTATCCATTATAATTCCCGGATAATTTTTATTCCGGGTACCCATAAATTCCAAAGGGTTGTGCCCGAGGTCAAGGAGGTAATATGAACATCGAAGAACAGGTCGCATATTTGATGCAAGGAACTGAATATGGAGATGATGCTTTAACGCAAGCCATGGCAGATGAACTGCGCGAAAGGCTTTTATTGGCCCAGAAGGAAAATAGGCCGTTGCGGGTTTATTGCGGCTATGACCCACGTAAAGCAGATTTGCATCTCGGGCACACGGTCACCATGCGCAAATTACGCCAGTTCCAGGAGCTTGGGCATGAGGTTACTTTTCTAATCGGAACGTATACTTCGCTGATCGGTGACCCGTCTGATAAAGATATTCTTCGACCTCAGTTATCTACGGACGAAGTTGAAGCGAATGCGCGGACCTATGCTGAGCAAGCTTTTCGCATTCTTGATCCAGAAAAGACAATCATCAGGCGAAATGCTGAATGGCTTTCCTTACTTACCTTTGCACAATTAATCCACCTGGCATCTAATTTCACCATCCAGCAGTTCCTTACCCGGGAAAACTTTAAACTGCGATGGGAAAAGAATGATCCAATTTATTTACATGAAACTTTTTATGCTTTAATGCAGGGATATGATGCCTACAGCATGCACACTGATATCCAGGTAGGTGGGACCGACCAGCTTTTCAACATCGTGACAGCCGCCCGAAAGGTAATGAGCTACCTGGGTGAAAAACCAAACATCGGGATCATCACCGGGATATTACCCGGGACGGATGGCGTGGTAAAGATGAGCAAATCATTAGGCAACCATATCCCAATTAATACGACGGCAGAGGATATGTATGGTAAGGTGATGAGCATCCCTGATTTCGCCATGCCGAAGTTTTTCCGGCTGGTTACTCGCTGGACACCACCTATCATCGAAAAAATCGAGAATGACCTCAAGGCGGGTAGCTTGCATCCACGCGATGTAAAGATGATGCTGGCCAAAGAAATCGTCGGTACATTTTATGGCGACGAGGCTGCGGAGCAAGCCCAAGACGTGTTCATCCAGATGTTTCAGAAAAAAGATGTGCCCGATGAAATGCCCGAATATAGGCTCGAAGAGGGTCAAACTGTGCTGGATGTGCTGGTGGCATGCGGAATGGTTAAAGGGCGAGGTGAAGGCCGGCGGATGGTTGATCAAAAGGGAGTCAAGCTGGATGGCGAGGTGCTTTCTGAAGCCCTGGCAATTTTCCCTCACCCAGGAGTATTGCAGGTTGGCAAACGCCGCTTCTTTAAGGTGGTTCAAGGTTAAAAGCCTAACTGCCCTGGCTGAATCTCTCAATTATTTTCCGGTATAAGACCAGGGATTACTTTGGCTGGATAGTAGCCTGCAGCAGTTCTAGACCAATATTATTGGCTGCTGTGGGGTTATCTTCTTCTAAAACGAGCGCAAGTGCCAGGGGAATACCCTGCCAGTTCTGGCGGGTTCCACCCAGATACCAGGTGATGGGTCCATCCTTGGCCTGAGCCAAACCGGTAACCTGCCAGAAAGGCGATCCTGGCACTTGCAGCATTTCATCTGTTGCAGAAGTGCCAGATAGAGGCAGGTTTTCAACTGCAGAACCGGCTGCCATTACGATCCAACCTGCTTGTGGGATTTGAACAGCCAGAGCCAGGCGTGGGGCAGGGCGAACACCATCTTTGGAAAGTACAGCGGTCGCCAGAGCCATTTGCAGAGGTGAAACCAGGAAGTTGTTCATGTCAAATACAACTTGTTCCGGGTTCATATCCTGGTTAATTGAAGCCGGTTGGCTCACCGGGAGTGGAACGGTAGGAGCTATATCCAGCCCCAGCTGGTGGACTAATTGGGTTAACTGGGGTGAGTTCAGTTTTTTACTTAATGCCAATAATGCACCAGGGCATCCTGAAGATACGGCGCGCCCCCAATCATCCGGTGTTTGCGTGAATTGGGTGCAGTCCCAACGTTTGCCCTGCCATGTAAGAGACAAGTCGGTTGGTAATTGGGGCAGCGGGCCTTTGCTTTGTAAATAAGCCATTAGAAAGGGACTGAGGGCTGTACCAGGAGGATATTGGCCTTGCATGGCGCGGTTTACGAAGGGGGCTTTTGGGTCATTGATCCAATCGTTCCATTTCTTATCGAGCTGGTTGGGATCAAAATATGGATGTGAGGCCACAGCCAGGATTTCACCGGTCTGAGCATTCAACAGCACCAGTGCCCCGGTTTTTTCTGCGAGCAGTTGATCAGCCTGCTTTTGCAAGTTAAGATCAATGCTCAATCTCAGGTTCAAACCAGGTGGTGGCTGGCTGTAAATGAGGCGGTTAAACCATACCTCAGAAGATGAGGAGCCATCCAGCCCACGTAAATAACTATCCATAGATCCTTCTAATCCTGCAAAGCCGTAGCGTTGCTGCGCATAGCCAATGATAGGACCAAGCGACGGATACTCCACAACCCGAGTATAAGTCCCGGGTTCACCTGAAGTGGTTACCAGGACCTGGTTGCTGCGATCAACAATATTGCCACGCTCTACATAAAGATTGGCTATCGTCCGGCGTGGATTATCAGAGCGAGTGAGTAGGGCATCACGGCGGATAAAACCCCACCAGCCATCCATAAACGCTAATGCCGCCAGGCCGACCAGCAGAATACCGGCTGTTATCAGGTAAGGACGTGGTTGGGGTAAAACTTCTGGATCTCTTTCCGCCTGGCTGCTTATTAAACAAAGGAAAAGTAATGCGAGGAATGATGTTAACAAGGATGATCCACCATAGGAGACGAACGGCAAGCTTATACCCGTAAGGGGTAAGAGACGGATATTTCCCCCGATGATCAGGATACTCTGAGCTGAAAGATAAATAGTTAGCCCGGCAGCCAGATAACGTTGATAAATATTGCCAGCACGAATTGCGATCAAGATGCCACATCCCGTAAGCAGCCCGATCAGCAGAATCAGGCCTAAAGATCCCACCAGTCCAGTTTCTTCTGCTATGGCGGAAAAGATAAAATCTGAAGCTGCGACCGGGATTACTCCCGGGCTGCCAAGACCAGGACCAGTGCCCATGATTCCGCCTGAGGCGACTGTCAGAAAGGATTGTACAATCTGGTATGATCGACCGCTAGGATCCTGCCATGGATTTAACCAGGCATCTACTCGTAATCGGACGACATCAAAAAGGGAATAGGCTGCAATACCAGCGTATAATAGCAACAGGGCGCTGATCAATAAAACCCTACGCTTACCACTGGCCAGGTAGATGGTTATTGAGTAAATGAAAATAAAGAGAATGGCTGTGCCCAGGTCACGTTGAGCCATCAAGATCAGCAAGGTGACAGCCAGCAAGACGAACGTTGGCGCCAACAACTGCATCATATTGAAGCTGAGAGGCAATCGTTCGGCCATATAAGCAGCCAGGTAAATGACCAGCAACAATTTTAAGATCTCAGAAGGTTGAATGTATAAACCGCAACATCCCAGCCATAAATGGGGGCCTGACCCAGATGGATAGGTGCCGAAGAAAAAGGTCAATCCGGTAACTACCAAACCACTGACTAACCAGATGTATTTATAACGACTGAGTAAATTAAGCAGGTTGGGAATCTTGAGCCCAATCCAAAACACCAGCAGACTGAAGGCTAACCAGACTGTCTGCCGCAGGCCTAAATCAAGATTCAACCGCCAGATCGTTAGCAGCCCCCAACCGCTCAATAATGCAGCAATTGGTAATAAATATGGGTTGTGGTCAATCAGCAGTCGCTGTAATTGCCTTTTTATGATGTAAAAACCTGCCAACCAGGTCGCGAAACCGGTCCAATGCTGCCAAAGATACCCCACATTCCAGGAATGCAGCCTGACAGCCGGAGAAATTGTCAAAATAGCAGCGAACAAGAACAGGAAGACCGCCGCCAATAACATTAAGCGATTCTCAATCCGCTGTTTGGGGATAACCAGGGCCAGGCCAGAATGGTTCACGAAGGAAGGTATTTACCCACCAACAAGCTTAATTTCTTGCGGGTTTCGGAAGGTATCCAGTCTGGATTGGTGATTATTGCGTTTGCCAGGGCATGGGGGCAATCGCAGCTGGTTTCAGGCTGGAGCTGTTCAACCAGGTTTTGGATAGCTTGCTGGGCAATCGCAGTATTGTGCATCAGAGTTCGTACGACCATATCGACGGTTACCGGTTGTTCGCTGATATGCCAGACATCATAATCGGTGACATGTGCCATGCAGGTATAGCATAACTCAGCTTCGCGTGCCAGGAAAACCTCAGGACAGGTTGTCATGCCTATCAAGGCCATGCCCCAGGAGCGAAAGGTGTTTGATTCGGCTCTGGTTGAGAAACGCGGTCCTTCAATAGTTATGAACATGCCTCCCAGGTGAGCTGTAGCACCGGTACTCACCACCGCGTTATAAACCTGGGTAGAGAGGTCCAGGCAAAATGGGTCCGCTGACCCGATATGTGCCACCAATCCATCACCGAAGAATGTGCGCACTCGCCCGCGGGTAAAATCAAAAACCTGGTCGGGTATAACGATATCGCCCGGGGCATAATCATCTCGCAACGAGCCACAGGCGTTGATCCCTACCACATGTTGTACGCCCAGGGTTTTAAGGGCGTAGATATTGGCGCGGTAATTTACTTCACTGGGCGAAATAAAGTGTCCAATTCCATGCCGGGCCAGGAAAGCCACCCGCCGGCCCGAAAGCGTACCCACAGTGATTGGTGAACTTGGTTTTCCAAATGGAGTATTCACCTCAACGATGTCAACATCCGAGAGAGCTGGTATATTATATATACCAGACCCACCAATTACAGCCAAAATGGGAGTCTCTTTCAAGGTTCCCTCCAAATCGACGTAGATTTCAAGCCTTTAAGAGTTCAGTGGATGAAGTTCTTTTAATTTTGTTCCAACCTGACCTGACTGATCATAAATATAGCACAATTGAGAGATGGAGAGAAGAGGTTCTTTGGGATTTCTGTGGTGAACTCCCGGATTTGGGGTACGTGCATGCGTACGCACGCACATACCCCAATTCCGGGGCCTTCCACGGTAAATCCCGATGAACCAGTGAAGAGAACAACCAGGATTAGAATTATTAGGTTAAAATCAAGCCTGAAATGAGGATTTCGGAAACAAATATGCAGCCTTCCAATGAGCGAACCCAAAGTTATGACCCGGTTTATTTCTCACCATTATTTGAAATCGAAGAAAGGCATTTCTGGTTCCGCGCACGCAACCGGATGATTGGCAGCCTGGTTGAGGCAGAAACCAGCCAATTTCCCGAAGGCTACCGGGTATTAGAAATTGGCTGCGGTACTGGAAATGTGCTGCAGCTTTTGGAGAATGTATGCCGAAACGGACGTGTCATTGGAATGGACCTGTTTCATGAAGGCTTGGATTTTGCCCGCCGGCGAGTCTCATGCAGCCTGGTTCAGGGAGATTTACATACTTCGCCTTTCACGGCGCAGTTTCAGATAGTCGGTATGTTTGACGTCCTGGAGCATTTGTCCGATGATCGTGAAGTATTGCAGGATGTATATGAGATGTTAGCGCCGGGCGGATTATTGTTTCTAACGGTACCCGCTTATCCTTCTTTGTGGAGTTATTTTGACGAAGCCAGCCACCATGCTCGCCGTTATATGCTGGCTGATTTGAACCAGAAGTTGGTTGACACTGGTTTTCAAATAGCGCAAATCAGCTACTACATGCTCAGTATCCTGCCGCTGGTGTGGGCAGAAAGGAAACTACAAGGAAAGAATCCACCCAGAAATGGTGACCGCGATAAGGTTGCACATGACCTGGCGGTAAATGAGTTAAAAATTGTCCCAGTGATTAATGGGATATTGAGCTGGATTTTGGAACGAGAAACCTGGTGGCTCAAACACAAGATCCGCTTGCCCGCAGGCACTTCTTTACTGGCACTGGCACGTAAACCCGGAAAGATTATTCTTTAATAGTAATTGAGAAATCAATTTTTCCGCAGCGCAATTCATCGCCTGTGATGATTACGGTAGGAGTCTCTACTCGCTCTCCGTTTAAGAAGGTGCCATTCTTTGATCGAAGGTCTTCGACCCACCACTGGTTGTGATGGTAGATTAAATGAGCATGGTGAGTCGATACAGTCTCGTCACCGATCGGGAAATCACAAGTAGAGTCACGACCAATAAAAATCTCTACCTGGCTGAATTCACGTTGAAAACCACCTTCATTCTCTAATGAGGTGAGGGTGATTGCAGTAATCTGGCTTTTGCTGAGTATCAGGCTGTTACTGCGAATCTGGTTCCAGATCGTATATAAACCCCAACCTAAAAAAGCATAAAGGCTGATGGTCAATAAGATGCGTAAGAAAAATGCAACGATTCCGCTCATAGTAGTTCTTGATTATTCTTGGGGGGTTTCTCCTGGAACTGGGAGCCCGACGGTATTCCCACCGGAGGGAGCATCATCGACCGGGTTGTCTTCGCCGTAAATAATCGGGACGCCTGCCAGGGAGATGACATCTCCGGGTTTTAACGTATATTGAGTAATACGCTGGCCATTAACATAAGTCCCGCCGGTAGCATCCACGTCGAAAAGGACGTAATGTCCCTGGACGGCGCGCAGTTGGGCATGCGCCCGGCTGACACGCGGGTCATCTATGATCAGATGATTATCCAATCGCCGCCCAATATTGACCACTGCCAGGCGCAGCGGAAAGGTAGTTTCATACACGATCAGGAAGGCATTGCGAGGCCTGGGGTCGTGCGGCTCACGAGATTTATCACGGTATAAGGGGAGGGATCCGGTAGATCCATGCTCCTGAGCAGTATTTAGGGCATCGACCCGGATGTCATCCGGCTGGATATCAGCCTCAGCCACCAATCGTATAACCGGCGGTCTCTCAAAAAGTATACCGGCTTCGTGTGCAGCTTCCTCCAATGTGTTTTTTAACGAATCTAATAATCCGGTATTGGATTGCCAAGTGGGCAGATCTTGTGGATTGAGCAGAATAATGTAATTTTGTGGAGCGATCAGCCTACCATCATCACCGGTCATCAGGCTTTCTTGCATGGCGTTGACAAGCTGATGAGCCAGGGGATGCTGGGCTGTATCGCCACCAAAGCGTTGGACGGTCTTCTCAATCAGGGCCTGCAACCGGCTCTCTATATAATCGAGTTTTGCTTTCATTAGGTATAATTATACTGGAATGATTGACGATTGGAAGGTATCTGGATTCTTAGAAATCTCTCACACTGCGGATTGGGCGATCCGAGTTTGGGCACCCGATCTGGCAGGTTTGATGGAGGAGAGTGCGCGCGGGATGTATGCCCTGATGGGATGCCAGCTCCAACTCGTTCCAGTAATAGAGCGGAGCTTTGAGGTGCAAAACGGGGATGCAGAAGATTTGCTTGTGGCTTTTTTGGCTGAAATATTAAATTACGCTGAACAGGAAAAAGTAGGATTCGAAAGTTTTAATGTGCGAATAACTCACAATTACCTCGCAGCTCAGCTTAGCGGCGGTATTATCATTCACCAGGGTAAGGAAATCAAAGCGGTCACGTATCATAACCTGTCCATCCAACAGATTCATGACAGGTTTGAAGCAACCATCGTATTTGATGTGTAAGATAACCAATTCGAGGGTATGAACGCTTGTACGCGAGCTCTTACCTCCAAATTTGGATATTCTATATATTTTGCAGTAAAATAAGTGGAATTTTGGAGGAAGTAATGTTAGAGAACATTTCTTTTCAGCTGATCGGTGAGAAAGTGATCATCCGGTTGAAGGACCGGGTATGTGATAATGCGGATGAATTATTATCCAGTGAATTATTTTCACGGGTATTAGAACGCTGCATAAAAGATCTTTCAAAACGGAATTCAAAGTTGCTTGATATCTTTGACCATGAAGTTATCTCCCAGGAAGATATCAACTTGCTGGTGGAATCCTTGCATTTCTTAACTCGCCTGCCTGCCAACCTGGTACCAAAAGTAGTGACTGGGTCTGAACAGTTCTTTCGAGATCCCATCATTTTTAATGATTTTATTGAGTATATCTATAATTATTGGCGACACCTGCAAAGGCTGATCGTATGTGATTCAATCGGTGGCAGCTTTGACAAACGACCATACCACACATTCAACAGCACCATCGAGCACTTGACTCACCTGGTGCGAAGTACATACCGGGATGTGCAAGAGAATATCACCGGAAACCACCCACGTATTTATCGCCAGGTCAGCGCTGGCGCGGAAATAGCTGCTATTGCTATTCCTAAGAATATACAATACCCGGCGGGATATGCCAGTAAATTAGGTGAAGTTTCGATTATTCGCCAGGTCTTAATCTATCCGCCCTTGATTTTTAATTCTGGGATGAATAAACGCACCGGGACTTTTGAGCGGGTTTTTCAGAACCCGCTTGGTAACCTCGAATTAGACAGCCAGGAGTGGTTATGTTATCCAGCTAAAGTTGGACCATTGGCGATCATGGTTTATTTTAGCGTCCAATTCTTCGAGCTCGATTTTGCTTTATGTAACCTGTTCGAACTGGCGGATGACGAAGACTTGAAGAAAAAGCCGGACGCCATCCTTTTATTCGGGGCGCCTTCAGGCAGAATCCCCGTCGGGAAAAATTCTAAAACCATTTTCTTTGATGATGAAGAAAATGATTTGCTGGTTGGAGCAGTGCCGGATGAGGTGGAGTTCAATTATTTTGGATATTTAAAAAAGATGGTACTGACACTGCATAATATTAAAATGATGAAGATGGGGCGACTGCCTTTCCACGGCGCCATGTTCCAATTGACGATTAGAGATAAAGGAGCGTTCACTTTCCTGGTGATAGGTGATACGGGTGCGGGTAAATCTGAAACGTTGGAGGCGCTGCGGCAACTTGGCGCTGACCAGGTTGAAGATTTGGTAATCATAGCCGATGATATGGGATCATTGAAGGTAAATGAGGCTATGGAGGTCATTGGCTATGGAACCGAGACCGGTGCATTTGTTAGGTTGGATGACCTGCAGCCGGGATATGCCTTTGGGCAGATTGACCGCGCCATCATCATGAACCCGAACCAGGCCAATGCACGGGTGGTCATCCCGATTACAACCTTCGATAACGTGATTAAAGGATTCAAGGTTGATTTTGTGCTGTATGCTAATAATTATGAGACAGTAGATGAAACCTTTCAGGTTGTCGAACAATTTTCTTCTCCCGCTGAAGCCCTGTCAGTCTTCCGTAAAGGCGAAGTAATGAGTAAGGGCACAACCACCACTACCGGGCTGGTACACACCTATTTTGCGAATATCTTCGGCCCACAGCAGTACCAGGCTCTACATGAAGAACTGGCCAAGAAATATTTCCAGGTTTTTTTCGATAAAGATTTATTTGTAGGCCAAATGCGCACCCAACTAGGGATAGTTGGGATGGAACGCAGCGGACCAGAGCAGGCAGCCAGGGAGCTGTTAAAGATGATACAAGCAGTTCCAAAAAGATAGAGCATAAAAAAACCAGGTTTCGTCAACAGACCTGGTTTTTGAATCAACCAGCGATATCTTATTCATTAAAATAAATACTGGCTAAAATTTGATTTGGTTGTGTTGAAAATTAGATTTATTAATTTTTCAGGTATTTCTAATCGAAAACTAAAATTCCTCAAGAAATTACCGTTATTCTTCAACAAACCTATTGAATTTAGGTCAATTAAGCCTTATACTATTATAAGGATTATTTGTTTTATTAAAGAAAGTTTGTTTTGAAGAAGAGAGGGAGTTATGAAGAACCAATCTTATCCAAGCCAGACCGAAGCATTTCATATTACCAGAAAAATGGGCATCGCTCTGGCAATCTTTGCTGCCCTGTTAACCTGGTATATCCTTCCTGAATATGGCAGTGCTTTAGCCAATCCAGCAGCAGCTGCGGAAGAAGTGGCGCCGGCGATTGCGCCAGCAGCAGCACAGGCAAGCACTACTGTTCAACCCGTGATAACCGTCTTAAAAGTCGCACCTGGAGGCTATGTTGAATTGTTCATTGAAAATCTCCCAGGGGATGATGAGTTCAGGGTGACCATGGGACCAGCGGGCAGCCTGGGCATTAGTGGTGGGCTGGTTGCTCACTTTAACACGAATGATGCTGGTATTTATGACCTTTCGTTCGAAATCTATGCTCCGGTCAGAAATAACAACTGGATAGATGTACGCATTGACGATGGCGACGGAGTTGCAGCTTTTGCTAGATTCCAGAATCAGGCTGCAGCGCCCGTGGTCGTCTCTGGTGGAGCAGCGGTGAGTGGAGCGGTGGGTGGAGGAACTGTTCTGGCGGTAAGTGGAGTGGTTGCCCAACCGGCTGGATATATGCAGGTTATTCACGTGGTGCGAAGCGGGTATGTTGTTGTGCAGCTATCCAATATTGCTGAGGATCAGAACTTCTCGGTAAGAATGGGTTCAGCCGATACGTTGGTTGCCCATGTATCCAATGGGGATCAGACCACGATTACCGCCACCTTTGAAATGGCTGCGCCTGTCCGCAATTTCGATTGGTTTGTCGTTCACCTGCAATCTGAAGATTATAATTTTGTTCAAAGGGTCAGCAATTCTACCTACTAATGCTTTATCGTCTCGCAGAGTCATAATGCAGACTGTAGGGTAAGTGGAAATAATTAAACATCATACGCGCAATTACTGTATCAGCTTTGCCGGTGCAGTAATTGCGCGTCAGGAATAATTGATAAAATTATTCTTTCTACTACACTCGTGGCTTGGTTATTTGTCAGAGAAATCAATATAAAACCAAAGATCGCTTGCGTGCTGCGTTCCAGCACACAAGCGATTTATGAAAGATATATGGTCGGGGCGAGAGGATTTGAACCTCCGACCTCTTGCACCCCATGCAAGCGCGCTAGCCGGTCTGCGCCACGCCCCGAATTTTAAAAAATTTGATTATGTACTCAGCCACCTAATCGATCTGCGGCTCTTGGGGTTATTCACCGCCATAAGGTGTCTGCATTATTGCGGTCAACAGATGCAAATTATAACGGAATTCCTCCAGATGTAAAGGCTTGTGACTGTTTCAAGTTTGGTAAACGAGGTCTTGCGTAATTACCAGTGTTTTCGGATTACAATCGGTAGGATCCGAAATGGCCATGGAAAATGATCGATCATTTCAAAATGCCAACCTTCTTAAACCAATCCTGTTGACTTTGGTGCTGCTATTGGGGTTGGTGGGAGTGCTTTTGCCAAACGCTCAATTGCCAGTGGTATCGCTATTTATTTCTGCCCTGAACTTACTGGATTTTATTATCCATGAAGCCGGGCATATCCTGTTTGGTTTTATGGGCGAGTTCATCTCTGTACTAGGAGGGACAGCTGGTCAACTCTTAGTCCCGATCCTTTTCCTGGCAGCCGTGCTTTACCGGCGACAATTTTTATCGGCTGCTTATTTCATATTCTGGATCGGTCAAAATTTCATAAATATCAGCCCGTATATCGGTGATGCCCGCCAGCAAAACCTGAAGCTCATCTCGCCTGGTACTCTGTTTACCGGTGAACAGGCCATCCATGACTGGCACTATCTGCTGGGTCATTTGGGGCTGTTGTGGGCGGACCATTTCATGGCAGCAGTGGTCTATGGTATTGGCGTGCTGGTTATGCTTTTATCGGTTGCCTGGCCGATCTTGTTGTATTATTACCAATACGGACGCAATTCATCTACACCCACCCCCAGGCAAAGAATGTAGGGACAAAAAGAATTCGTTCGCCGTTTTGCCAGGCAGCCGCATCCAGACGGCGAAGATCTTCCAATTCTCCAGATGATACGGTCTCTTTTATATCGGTAACCAGGATGGTCCACTCCGACTGCCATGTATCTGCTGAAGGTGGTTCTTTCCAAAGGCCTCCCAGGAGGCCCGCCTGAACGTTTTTAAAGCCTCCCTGATGAAATAGAGCAGCCAGCTTGCGCCCGGTGTGTATATCGGCTCCCTGGGCTTGTAGGGCGGTTCCCTGGAGGCGACCCAGCTCGATAAGCTGGTTGGGATAATCGATCCGCCCGCCGTAGTCAGGCTCAGCCAGGGCAACCACACAGCCGCCGCGCCGGGTGATTCGCCGCATTTCCGCCAGCGCCTGATCCGGTTGTTTCACCCATAATAAGAAAAAATGGCAGATGACCGCATCCACCGCGCTGTCTTTGAAAGGCAGGGAAAGCGCATCTCCCTGGGTGAATCGTGTGCCCACGTCTGTTTTCTGTGCCTGCCCAAGAAAATCCTGCCGGATATCCAGGCCATAAATATTACCCGGTGAATAACGATGGAGGTCGGTTGTGATAACGCCGCTACCGCATCCCACTTCCAATACCCCTCCGGTATTTTTGAAATTTAACCGCGTATAACAGGAACGCCGGATCTCTTCCGTCCAGCGCGCCTGTTGCAGAAAACGTTTATGCCACTCACTCACCGGCAGCATTAATGTTTCTGCCAGATCGTCTCCCAGGGGTCGTTCAGCATGTTTCCGAGCACTTTGTCTGGTATACCCTGGGCCGGCAGTACATCGCCATCTGGTTCAACGTACAGCCAGACTTTACCCGCTCCACTGGGTTTAGACTCACCTTCCGTCAGTTCAAGCGCCACCGGGTGAAGGTGTGAATAAGGCACGGGTAGGTCCCATACCAGAGGAATCTGTCTTTCGGCTACGGCCTGTCGTACGACATGCATGGTTTCAACCAGGGCCGGATCCGCCACGCTGAGCGATATGGATTTGATCCCCATACCTGCCAGCCGGTCGATAATTTCTATCTCCTGGCTGGCGTCGGTATGAAGAATAGTCAGGTGGACTGTGGTAAAAATATCCTCCTGGATGGCATCGCGGACTGCTTCCCAGGCCTGTTCATCATCTTCATGCAAGATAATCATTAAATGGTCCAGACCAGCCTGGAGGAGCTGGTTGAAATAGTGGGCGTCGGTCAGGCGGAAGCCATCGGTGATCAACCCGGTTACCTGGCCAAGTTTTTCAGCGTGGGCGATCAAGTCGGGCAGATCAGGACGTAAAGTCGGTTCACCGCCGGTAAAGATAACGTGCGGGATGCCTGCATTCCAGGCTTTATCCAGAATTATCTTCCATTCCTCTTCCAGCAGCTCGCGCCGGACCCGCTCAACCGGTACTACATCCTGGCCGACTGGCTCTGTGAGCTTGTAGGTCAGGGCACAGTCCAGGCGCAGCGGAGCAGAAAGGTCAGTCGAGTGGGGATCGCGCCGGTCGAAATCGAGGTAAGTGCCTGGGTCCAGGTCGGGAGTGTTGATCATGGTTTGCAGGCGCTGCTTCAAACTCTGGAAATCTTGCCTGGCCTGTTCTTTAGGAACATGGTAGCGGTGTGCGATTAAGGCTAACACATCTGCTTCGGGGGTTTGTTTGACCAGGTGGTAGGCCATTTCAGCGGCAGTCTGGTTGAGATGCAGCACTGTTTTGGCATTGACGACCAGGATACCTTCACCATTGGCCTCTATGCGTAGATGCAGGCGGTATTGAAAAGGTGCATTCGGCGGGGTTTGATAAGGATAGATACCCACCGGCAGGGTCTTGTGCGGTGGAAAGATACGTTCAATCGTTCGGGTGATAATATTCATTTAAACCTCCAGCTCTTTGAATTGGAGAAGATTCGTGGGATCAAGTTTTGCGGAGAGTTGAGATTGCCGGGCTAATGGGCAGCCGCCGCCACATTCTGACAATAGAGCGCACAGCGTGCAATTCTCTGGTAGATTCTTGCGTTCGCGTAAGCTGACTGCCAGCTCGTGGTTCCATATTTTTTCCCAGGGGGTATTGAGCATGTTTCCCAATGATTGGTAATAGGACTGGCAGGGAAGCACGGCGCCATCCGGTTCGATGCACATGTTGTATAATGCCGCCGAACAACCCTTCACGCCAAGCTCCATCTGCACCGGGTCAAAATGGCAGTATTGGGTCGGGGTATACCAGATCAGGCGCTGCTTATAGTGTTCGGTGGAGCGGCGTGCCATTTCGAGCAGCGGTGGCAGGTCTGATTCAGCCAGGCCTGTCCCCACGGTAGCTCCGCGACCGGAGTAGATCAAGGCATTCAGGCCGATGGTGGGAACGCCCAGCTCGCCTAAAAAATTCAGCATTTCCTTCAGATAAAGACTGTTAGCCTGCAGCAGTGTGGTATTCGTCATCACATACAGGCTACTGAGCTGGAGAGCATTTTTTAAACCCGAAATGGTATTTTGCCAGGCGCCGGGAGCAGCTACCATGCCATCGTGAATTGCCGGATCGTGTGATTCAAGCGTAATTTGAACGTGATCTAAACCGGCAGCAACCAGTTCCTGCAGATAGGCAGAGTCTTTCAAGCGCCGCCCATTGGTGTTGATGCCGGTGATCTGCCCATTCTTTTCGGCGTGTGCGATCAGTTCAGGCAGATCAGGGCGTAGGGTGGGTTCACCACCCGTAAAAACGATATGGGGAATGCCGATTTTCCACAACTTATCCAGGATTTGTTTCCATTGTACAGTGGTCAGCTCGGGATACTGGCGCGGGCGGGCATTGTAGCAGTGGGCACAGTTGTTATTACAGCGGTAAGTAATCGCCAGGTCCATGCGATAGGGAGCGGAAGGGCGTTGCGAGAAAGGTGCGACCGTTTCCAGCTCCAGGTCGCAGATCGGGCAGCCTCCATCCGGTGAAATCAGACCATGCACCTGTCCTTCAATCAGGTGATAATCCAACACAGCCAGGTCTTTGGATACTTTGTACCTGCGGGTGATCTGGTCGACTGCCTGGTTTTCAGGGATTTCCTTCAAAACCAGGTGAGCCATGTAGACAGCAGTTGGGTTGAGGTGGAAAATGCGGGCAGCGTTAACAATCAGGAGACCACTGCCGTCTTGTTCGACGCGCAGGTGGATGCGGCTTTTATCCTGCCCATCCTGGTGTAAAAAGTGATAGACACCGGGTGCGAGTGACTCAGCGACTGACGGATGCCTGGTCCAATTTAACACACGCGATTTGAGCTTTGTCAGGTAAGGCATTCGTTATCCTGTCGAGGGTATGGTTTTTCCTTTGTAAGATTTTAGATGAAAAACCACTAGCGCCCACCTCCCGCACAGGCACAGGCACAACCAGCGCAGGCACACGCACAGGCGCAGTGGTGACTACTGCCGCCACCGCCACCGCCAGAAGAGGTTGACACCGGGACAGGATTGGTTTTATTCGTGATGCCGCTGGTAAAGGCGGTCACATCTCCGATGACTCCGGCTGAAAAAGATTGAACGCTGTTGACCATCGAAGCGGCAAAGTCAGAACCGGGCAGGCTGGGCATTGAGATCGACGTGCCGCCGGAACGTCCGCCGCCAGAACTGACGGCGGAAGCGCCGCCGGTTGAGAAGCTGGATGGATGGTAACCCGGGTCATAATTTCCCCACCACATGGGCAGGAAAACAGGTCCACTCCCAAATACGCGCCGGGTATGGTCGTCGTAATCTTTATCAATCATCGTCCAGCCCATGTATTCGTCATACTTCTGGCTCTTAACATCAGGTGTACCCGCCGTCTCGACTTGCTGCCAGGCACGCGTAATAATGTCTTTGTAGTAAACTACCGTTTCCTTGCGGCTGAAGCCTTTCATTTTTTCGGATACACTTTTGACCAGGCCAATCATCATGGTTTGCAGAGCATCCCGGCGGATGGAGGGTTTGTCTTCCTGGAATGCCTTGAGAAGATCGGTTTCATAAGCCTGCAGACCATCGGGCAGTGGATTGGCGTTCTCCAATTTAAGCGGGTCACGCACGACTACTTTGGCCGCATTTTTCTTGATCACCGAGAACAGGATCATGGTCATGATCTTGTCCATTGGCTCTTCCATTAAAACGGCGGCTTCGACGGCGGACAGGCCGCGCTTGATACCATGACCTTCAATTGAAATTGTGGGTGGTAGATACTGCAGCTTGCGCTGGCGGCTGCCCCAGATAGCGCCATAGATGCTGGAGCCGAAGGCTAACAGGATGACAGCGCAGATGCCGTAGCCGCACAGACTACTAAAATCGATTTTCAGCGAGGGTGCTGGTGGAGTAATGATTGCCCCAGCGGGCACCAGCCGGGCTGGAAAGCTGCCACCAATCGTATATTGGGTATGGGCATTGGCAGCTGTAGAATGCCAACGGTAGAACACTCGACCCTGGTCATCGATGCCAGTTTCGGGAGGGGTGCTGTCCGGCCAGGATTTAGCCGGGTAATAGCGTGGTTCCTCGGGTTTCATGCCGGTTGGCAAGACCAGGGTGATTGTCAGTTCAGTGCTGCCGGAAACGTATTTTGAATCAAACCAGGTCGGAGAAAATTGGAAGCTGGCATACGTTTCAGTTTCTTTGGCTGTGCCCGGGAAAAGGTCGTCGCGCACGACAGGAATTATTACATGTACGGTTCCTTGCTGTCCAGGTGGGATGGCGTTGCTACCCAGGCCTAAGGCCACACCTGGCGAAACGTATTGCGAACTTTGAATGTCTGTAATACGTGTCCCATTGACCTCGGCGGTTACTGCGCCGAGGTCGTAATTGCTGGTTGGCACACCAACATCAACAAAATCGATCGGCGATGCGCCGGCATCGTTCACAAAAACGAAGGAGTATTCGACTGCGACGGTGCCTTGTGGGGATATCGTGACGGTCACGTCTTCGCGCGACACCTGGAAATGATAATTCTGGGCGAAGGCATTGGTAACATTTACCCCAAGTAAAAATATGATGAGAGACAGAGCCAGAAGTTTCTTTTTCATATCTACCCCTCCCAATTATTTAATAAGTTACCACTTGGGTTCTTCGGTGAGCTGGTAAGTCGTACCACAGAATGGGCAGGTAACGACAGGTGCACCGGCAACCATCTGGATATTCTCGGGTTTCAGAGAACCGCCGCAAGAATTGCATTTCAATGTATCCATTTTGACATTGCCGGGAAGATCAATATTGAGGGTGACATTTTCTCCATTGCCGGCCTGGGCCTTCCGGCGAGATGCGAAGAAAATGATAACAAGGCCGATCCCAACAGAGATAATGCCGATCAAGATCCAACCCGGAGAGCCATTCGGGCTAAATGCGCCCCAAATGAATAATACTCCAAAGAAAACCAATATGGCCGCAACAATATAAGCGATAATCTTCATGATTCCCTCCGTTATTGTAATAGTGTAACATTATTTTTTGTAACAGGCAATCAAAACGAGGCGGTTTTAATTAATTTTTGTTGTATGATTAATCCATGGACGATCAAGCACTTTTTCAGGAATTGCAAGACCTAAAGCAGCAGATCAATTTTCACAGCTACCGCTATCATGTGCTGGACTCGCCATTGATCAGCGACCTGGAATATGACCGGCTGGTCGAACGGCTGAAGTGGATCGAAACCCTTCATCCGGAATGGATTACACCCGATTCACCGACTCAGCGGGTGGGCGCCACACCTTCCACTAAATTTAACAAGGTGCAACATCCTGGTTCAATCCTAAGCCTGGGGAATGGCTTCACTCTCGATGATGTACAGGCCTGGTACGAGCGCCTCATCCGGCTGGATGAACGCGTAGCCTCGGCAGACTTTGTCACTGAACCCAAGATCGATGGTTTAACCGTGGTGCTGCATTACCGGGATGGGGTCTTTATCCAGGGAGCGACCCGTGGCGATGGCGAGGTAGGTGAAGATATCACCAGCAACCTGCGCACGGTCAAGGCCGTACCGCTAAAAATCCCTGTTAAAATCGGTGGACCAGTGGCTCCCGCTTACCTGGTGGTGCGCGGTGAAGCCTTCATGTTTATCAAGGACTTTGCAGAGCTGAACGAAAAACTTGAGAACGCAGGCGAAAAGACCTATCAAAACCCGCGTAATACCGCGGCCGGCTCACTGCGCCAGCTCGATCCCGCCCTGACCGCTGGGCGTCCATTAACCTTACTGACCTATGCCATCGTGGCTGCCGAAGGCAGCATACCAACCTCACAGTGGGAACTGTTGCATTACCTGGACGAACTGGGCTTTCCGGTGACCGACCTGGCAGAATACTGCCCGGATTTTAAGACTGTGCTGCATTCGTGTGAAGCCTGGATGAAACGCCGTGATACATTGGATTTCGAGGCAGACGGGGTGGTGATCAAGTTGAATGACCTGCGCCTGGCGGCTGACCTGGGCGTGGCGGGTAAGGACCCGCGCGGCGCCCTGGCTTTAAAATTCCCAGCTCGCGAAGTGACCACCCAACTGCTCGATATTGGCGTAAATGTAGGCCGGACAGGAAGACTGACACCTACGGCGACGCTGGAGCCAGTGGAGGTAGGGGGGGTGATCGTCAAGCAGGCCACCCTGCATAATTTCGATTACATTGCTGAAAAAGATATCCGCATTGGCGATCGGGTGATGCTCAAGCGCGCCGGTGATGTGATCCCTTATGTGATCGGCCCGGTGGTTGAGGCGCGGCAGGGCAGTGAGAAACCTTACCAGCCGCCGCAGTTCTGCCCGGCCTGCGGGCAGCCGGTTGAGCATTTTCCTGGCGAGGTCGACTGGTACTGTGTCAACGCTTCCTGTCCGGCGCAATTGGTGCGCAACGTGGAACATTATGTATCGCGCTCGGCGATGGATATCGTCGGTTTGGGTATTCGGATTGTCGAACAGTTGGTGGAAGAAGGACTGGTAAAAGACGTGGCCGACCTTTATACCCTGAAGCGGGATGATTTACTGAAATTGGAGGGTTTTGCTGATAAGAAGGTCAACAACCTGTTCAGTTCAATTGATATTTCTCGCCAGCAGCCTTTGCCGCGCTTGATCAATGCCCTGGGCATCCACGGCGTGGGCGAGGTGATGGCGGTGGACCTGACCAGCCGTTACAACGATCTGGACCATATCAAAGGCGCCACGTTGGAAGATCTGCAGCAGATCGAAGGAGTCGGTCCAAATATTGCGGCGGCAATTGCAGATTGGTTCAAGCGGCCCGCCAACCTGGAACTGCTTGAAAAACTAAAAGCGGTTGGAGTCTGGCCGGTGATGAAGCAGGAGATCAAGTCTACAACTGCCACAAAATTGGATGGGATGACCTTCGTCATCTCCGGAACCTTGCCGACGCTCTCACGTGAGCAAGCCGGGGATTTGATTCAAGCGTTTGGAGGAAAAGTCACTGGCAGTGTCAGTAAGAAGACCACCTACCTGGTGCTTGGAGAGAACCCTGGCTCAAAGCTGGATAAAGCGCGTGAGCTTGGGGTGGCAATCCTGGATGAAGCCGGGCTGAAGCGATTGGTTGGCCAGGCGTGAGCGCGGCGCTTTACCTGAAAAAGGGGCGCGACAAATCGGTCAAGCAGCACCACCCGTGGATATTCTCGGGTGCGGTTGAACGCGTGCAAGGCAGTCCCGGGCTGGGAGAGACGGTTGAGATATTTAGCACGGACGGAGAATGGTTGGCCCGGGCTGCGTATAGTCAGAATTCCCAGATTATCGCCAGGATATGGTCGTGGGATAAAAGCGAGTCCATCGGGCGTGAATTTTTCAAAAACCGGCTATACCGGGCGGTTGAACAGCGGGCTGCCCTCATCCCTCAAGGCGAGACGGACGACGTCCGGTTGGTGCACGGTGAATCGGATGGCTTGCCCGGGCTGGTAGTTGATCGTTATGCTGATGTTCTCGTCATCCAGTGCCTTTCCGCCGGGATTGAATTGTGGTTAAAAGAGGTGGTTGAAGTGTTGGTCGAATTAACCGGCTGTGAGCAGGTTTATGAACGTTCGGATGTGGAAGTACGCCACCTGGAAGGCTTGCCTGAAAGGGTGGGGGCTTTACATGGAGCTGCTCCAACTGAACCATTAATCATTTCAGAAAACGGCCTGCTTTTCAAAGTGGATTTATTACACGGGCAGAAGACCGGTTTCTACATTGACCAACGGCACAACCGGCAGCGGGTCGGCGCGCTGGCGCAGGGGCGGCGGGTGTTGAACTGTTTTTGCTATTCAGGCGGTTTTAGTGTTTATGCCCTGGCGGGCGGCGCCAGCCAGGTGGTTTCGATCGATTCTTCCCATGAAGCGCTGGTATTGGCACGCGAGAATTATGGGATGAACCACCTGAGCAACGAGCAGGTCGACTGGATAGAGGGGGACGTTTTCCATGAGTTGCGTTTGCTGCGTGACCGGGCGCAGTCGTTTGATGCGATCATCCTCGACCCCCCTAAATTTGCGCCAACCGCGGCCCAGGCTGAAAGTGCGGCGCGTGGATATAAGGATATCAACCTGCTGGCGTTCAAACTACTGCGACCTGGCGGGCTGCTGTTTACCTTTTCCTGTTCCGGAGGAATATCGGCTGACCTGTTCCAGAAAATCGTGGCAGGTGCGGCGTTGGATGCCGGGGTAGATGCCCGGATCGTCGAGCACCTGGCCCAGGGGCCGGACCATCCGGTGGCTTTAAATTTCCCAGAGGGGACTTATTTGAAGGGATTGATATGTGTCGTGAATTAAAATATTGCCGCTAGCCCACACTGAATACCATCGTTTCCATATCTTTATAGAAGAACTGCGTTTCTTTGTTGATATCCAGTCCTGGGAAAAATCCAGGGGTAATTTGCTAGTTACTTGGAACCTTCAGCCGCTGGGATGAAACCGTACTTTGACATGACTGCCTGCCCATCTGGCGACAGTACCAGGGCGACAAAGGCTTTGGCCAGGTCAATGTTCTTGCTGTCGAAGATTGGGGCGATTGGATAAGTCGCAACCGTATTTAAGGCATCAGGAATGTCCAACTTGCCAATTTTCTGAGCGGCAGCCACAGTAACATCTGTGACGTACACGATTCCGGCATCGACCTCACCCAGAGACACCTTGGTGACTACCGCTTTTACATTATCCTCATAAGAAACTACGTTTTTCAATACATTGTCTTTAAATTGCGGACCGAATCCGGGATCTTTGACCGCCTTGTCCAGAAAATCGAGAGCATACTGACCCACTGGTACTGCCTTATCGGCCAGGTCCAGTTTTAATCCTGGTTTCGCCAGATCTTTCAATTCCTTCAATCCGGCAGGATTGGCAGGATTGTCTTTAGGGAAGATGACGACCAGGCGGTTCTTGACAAAGGTTTTGGCATCCTCTTCATTGACCCGCTTGGATGTGACTGCGGCATCCATGTATTTCGGGCTGGCGCTGGCGAAGACGTCCGCGTCCACGCCCTGATTTAATTGTTGAGCCAACTGTTGTGAGCCGGCAAAACTAATGGAAACCTTAACTCCTGGATTCTGGGTTTCAAACATTTTCCCCAGTTCGGTGAAAGATTCGGTCAAGGAAGCTGCGGCCAAAACTGTCAGGGTTTTAGCGCTCGGTGGCGTTTGGGTAGGCGCTTGGGTTGGGGGAACTGTTATAGGTGCTTCAGTTGGTGGAATGGCGGTAGGGACCGGCGCTTGCGTGGCGGCCACAGTCTCAGGCGCGGTTGTCGGGGATGTGGGAGTTGCCTGGGGGATGCAGGCAGCGCTGGCCAGCAGGACGATCAACAGCAACAATGATAGGACTTTGGAACGCATCGTATATTTCTCTTTTTTATGATGGGTAGATTAGTATGCCGTTTATTTGGCATGATACAACTAAAGAGATGGGATCAAAGTATGGGGGAGCGGAAATGCTTGAGGTCTTTGATGTCATTGTGATCGGAAATGCACAAGTTTTCTTTACTCAAGAGCTCGCGTGGCATACCAGCCTAGCTTATCGACCGTGCGAACGTCAAATTCGGGAACATAAGGTTTGATATCTAACAGTGGTGTCCCATCCAGCATATCGACAGATTGGATTTGCAGAAGCAAGCCGGTTCTTTTGATTAATCGTACAATAGAAAAACCGATTGGATTTGGCCGGCAGTAAAAACGGGTGGCGAAGATACCATGCCGTTCATCATCCAGAAATGGTTTAACCATTAAATTTGTGCAGTTGAGCGCAGCGTGGAAAACATAAATCAAGATCAGGTGTGAGAACCTATCGATACTATTAAGTCCTGCTTCAAATTCCGAAAATACCTCAATTTCCCCATAGGTCGTGGAGCGCGAAGATTGGATGGGTGTCTCGGATTTTTCTGTGAACGGAGTATGAATCACCCCGATTGGTTTCATGTAGAATTCCATTATTGTTCGATCCCCGAATTTCGTGTAAAAATACCTTGAATTTCAGCACGGCAATAGTCCAGCCACTCAATCATGGCCTGGGTCTGTGATATTCGATATTGGAATATCATCCTCTCATAATGCTGTTCATCGGTTGTCTTTGAATAGCTGATGTGGAGACTGGATAACCATTCTGCGCATAATGCCTTTTGTTCTTCAATCAATTCCAGGCTGACCTCTACGCCTGATTTCTGGGAGAAATACAATTTCGCAAGAAATTCCTGGCGCATATCGCGTCCATGACTGACAGGACAGGTGACCCAGGTCAAGAATGATTGCCTTCCAACAGGAGTGATCTGATATTCTTTACGCATCAGGTGAGCTACGCCTGGAACCATATTTGAGGTTACCAAACCATCTTCTTCTAATCTATCTAACAGGGCATAGAGTTGACTTTGCTTTATACGCCAAACCAGGGAGATGCCTTCAAAATTGCTGATCTTCTTATACAGGTCATATCCATGAATTGGGCCTTGACATAAAAAACCCAAAAGGATGTACTCGAGAGAAAGAGGGGCTTGGGATCGCGTCATATTTAAAATATGAATATTCAAAGTTTGAATAATATTATATCACGGAAAATTTATTGTGCAAATTGTATGGGTTCAAATTTAAACTAAAAAATGGCGGAAACGGCATTTTCTAGTGAGAGTTACAGAGTGTTACAACTTATCTCTTTTTCAGTGGAGATGGCGGGAATTGAACCCGCGTCCGAAAGAATCGTCCCGCGGATATCTACGAGCTTAGTCAGTCATTGATTTCGCTGGAGAGTGGAAGGCTAACAGACCACAGACCAGCCAGTCACTTGGACCCGAAAGCCCTCTTTCATACGGGGCGTGGCGACCCGCATGGCACTTTGACTTTTTAGCGTCCGTTCTACCACCGGTCAAAGAGCGGGGCAGGCGGACGTGATCTCTCTAGGAGACCAGTTGTGCTTGCTTTCGCTTATGCAGCTAACGGCAAAGCAGCGTATTGAGTGCGGTTGGCACTTGTGTTTGCGCTGGTTTTACGAGGTCGGCGCCTCTCGGCTCGCAATCCGGGGCCAGCCTCTCCCGTCGAAGCCTGTCATCCCCGTTGCGCTTCTATTATACTTCATTCCAGGGAATTATGCGCTCCTGGGCGCGGACAGACTCACCCCTTCAAAACGGCTTTTGCTGGTTAGCCGACTGATTCAGAGCGTGCGGAATGAAATGCCATCTCGCATACGTTAAGCAGCAGGGAGCCAGATGGTTCTGGGAACCCTTCGAGACGCCCGCATGAGAACCGAAACCCATCTTGTATATTGTCATATAATTAAAGTAGATTGTCAGGTTGCCGTTGGTGAGGTAATGTGTCTATTTAAATTCACAAAGTCCTGGTCACAATAAACGGTAAAGGGAGGAACACCCATGATGGTTAACAATTCGAGGCAAAAAAGTAGGCTTGCTGAACCAATTCCAATCCGCAATGTCGCTGTGGTTTACTGCATGTCAACCGTTTATGCCTTTGGCAGGGATAATGAAAAAAAGGCAGATTGCGAAGTTCTTGAGGTTGCCCAGGCTATACAAGCTTCATTAGAGGCAAATGGCTATAATGTAGAACTGGTCGATCTGTTTTCCACTGGAATCGCGGAACTGCGCAGGTATGATTGGGTGTTTAACCTGGCAGAATGCGTAAATGGGTTTCCTTTGACTGATTATGAAGTGGTTGAGCAGATGGAGAACTTAAATATCTACTTCACCGGCTCCAGGTCTATCGCACTCAAGAACTGTTTAGATAAAGCCACAACCAAGTGTGAACTGCTACGAAATGGCATTGCTACACCTGCTTATGCCGTATTCTCACCCGAAAACAGGATACTCAACCTGCTTGCGTATCCATTGATAGTCAAACCTATCCATGAAGATGGCAGCATTGGGATTACCAGAGACTCCATAGTTAAGAACACGGCCGAGCTTGAAAAACAGGTTCATTTTATCCACGAGACATATAAACAGGCTGCATTGGTGGAGGAGTACATTGAAGGTCGAGATATTTCCGCCTCGATCATTGGCAATGATACAGAAGCTGAGGTTTTACCTCTGTCTGAGATCGCCTATACGGAGCAGGTCGGGGCAAAATTCTTGACCTTTGATACCAAGTGGGAATGTGAGACCATGGATTATCAGCTCTCGACCGCTCATTGCCCTTGCCAGTTGGAACCGGAAATGGAACAGTTGATGAAAGCGATTGCCTTGAAATCTTACCGGGTTATGGGCTGCCGTGATTATGCCCGCGTGGATTTTCGCCTGCGAGGGAACCAACCATTTGTCCTTGAAGTTAATCCAAACCCTTGCATCAACCCCATCGATTCAGGCTTTGTACGCTGCTGTAACGCCGGTGGGTATTCGTATTCGGATATTGCGATAAAGATTCTCACCGATTCAGTTAGGAACAACCTGCATGAACCGGCCTAAATTCTCAATAAAGTTTTTACTCAATTTTTGTTCGATGCAGCGGAAAGAAAGCTGGAGAAAAATACAGTTCCACCGGCAGCATCTTTGATGCTCAACCGATTGTGCCAGTGATTGTGGCATCCAGAAGAGTGGGGCGTTCTAAACCTTCCATTACGCTGGATATTTATGGTCATCTCACATCCAGTGCCCAAACGGGAATGGCGGATATCATTGATGGGATGATTACACCTATTGAACTGCACCCAGCTGCACCATAACGTTACCCAAAATCCGCAACCTGAAATGCGAACCTTGCCAGCAATATCCTCGCCAATCGTCGCCAGTCTATCGTTGAATTCGGCGTCTTTATGTTATATACACCCAACGGTTTGCGGTTAACCGCTGTCGCCTCTGGCGAGTCAATCCGGGTAACCGAAACGACAAACAAGTACATAGCCACTGAATTCGGCACGCCGAGTGCGACTGAATCTCTACAAGCCAGTGCGTAAAGGTGTCCCAGTGAACATCAGAACCTAAAATAATCAACTGACTCGGGTCGCCTCAGTTTGTGGGTTCTTAATTTATTTTTAACCTGGGTTAGTATACTTAATATATTAGATCAACATAGTGATAATTATTTTGCCATTTGCTTGAAAACAAAGAAAGACTGTTATGCCCTACCAAAACGCTAGCACTTTAAGACATACGTCACACAATCACCCGCTCCTACCCACGCTGGTTATGATTGCCCTTTTACTTATCTCTACTGCCTGTGTGTTCGCTTCGCCTAAACCGCTTTCCCCTACCCCCCCCCCAACCCCAAACCGGA
>Ga0315282_10001766_pt1 | contig 40353 bp, 59 predicted proteins | sample YL17G07_20_MG_FD_203693 | JGI IMG/M metagenome (GOLD analysis project Ga0315282, IMG submission 203693) | Sediment microbial communities from Yellowstone Lake, YNP, Wyoming, USA - YL17G07_20 | ecosystem: Environmental > Aquatic > Freshwater > Lake > Sediment | place: USA: Wyoming | collected...
CCTCATAGAGATGGACTCTGGTTATAGTTATCGAAGTATAAGTCCCGTCAAGGTTGTCGTCTATCGATACTGCCGTGACCGACTGCAAATCAATATTATTGAGCCAGAGCAGGTCCGTATCATCCCCATCATAATATTCGTCTGTGACTGTCTGGACTCCCTTCCAAGTCCTGCCTGTCAGTTCGTCTATCCTCGATGTGACCCTCTTGATCATGTCATAAACAGCATTGTCGGAGAATTCCGCAGCATCAACTCCAGAATATCTTCTAATTTCTGTGATTGAACAGTAGACTGCCGCGCTTGTTATCTCGGTATCAAGAGTCAAATCCTGATCCTTTGAGCTTCCAGAGACGGTAAAGATTGCTTCCTTGTAATAATTGCCATAGGAGACAAAAAGGCTTATCTCATCGCCGACAGAATAGCCAGAAGTGAAATTTGCCAAGTCGAAAAGATACTGCCCTGAAGAATTTGTGTCCTGCGTCTGCTTCTCGTTTGTGCTGACATTGCGGCAGATTACTCTTGTGCTGGCCAGAGGAGTCGTAGTTCCGTAATCATAAACAGTTCCGCTTACTGGGAATGGTGTGGAAACCATCTATCCACCTCATTTGAATACTGTCAGAACTTCGCTTCGTCCAGCAGTTTCGGATTCAAAGACTCGGATGAACCCGCCGTCCATCTTCACTCCAAGATAGCCTATTGGCAATATTGCCGTGTCCCCTGTCGTGGCGCTGGCTGCGGTGCTTTCTACCCTGAAGACAAAAGCATCATTCTTTCTGTCATAGAAATCAACATAAAGTCCAGCTGAATGTGAATTTGAATGCGAAACAAATGTGATAAAGGAATCCGCAAATGGTTCTGAACCTGCATGCAATACCATATCTCCAGCAGAATAATAACCCGTGGCTGTCACGACAGTGTGCCTCTTGCTCAGGCTTCTCTGCGCGCTGCCAAGTCCATAAACTGCTGTGACTTGAATTTTATCTCCATTAGAATAATCCGATGTCAGGTTCGCCAAGTCAAGAAGAAATTCTCCTGATGCATTGGTTTTCGCTGAAATCTTCTCATTTAAATTAACATCTAAAATAATAACAGTCGCACCAGAAACAAGGGTTGTTCCGTCCCTGTCATAGACGACCCCATCGATAGGATATGGAGTTCTGGGCATCAGAACACCTTTCCTTTAGGATGTCTTATATTGACATCTTTGTGAACTGTATCTGGATCGTGATATGAAGTAATTCCTGGGTGTTTGTGATAGACAATTACGCTTTTCCCATCCAAACTCTTATATATTCTTACTCCCCATCCGTTCTTTACGAACGCCAAAAAATACTTTTTTATGAGAGCAACTCCTCCAGCAGTTGCGAATATTAAAACCAAGACACCCACGATTATTTCTTCTGTGTAATCTTTAACACATTCTGGGCATTCTGGGATTGTTGTGGTAGTTGTCTCTGGGACTGTTGTGGTGGTAGTTGTAGATGGAAATATGCTAATCAAATCAAATTCGACGAATATTCCTAAACTGCCTGCTGTGTATTGGGTTGTCTGTATGCAAAAACTACATATTGGAATTTCTATCCTGAATGAATCCCCGTCTTGATATTTTTGGACTGAATTCGCCCAGTCTATCAACCATTCTCCACCAGAATTCACAGCAGTCTGAAGATATTCTCCTGTCCTAAGATTTGTCACTCTGACACCTATTCCCGCAGGCGAATTAGCTACTTTACCACCGATTGGTAAAGGTGAAGTTGTTGCTTGAACTAAAGAAAAAACTAACAAAGTCATCAAAACTGTAGAGATGATTATTTTTTTCATCAATAGATCGCCGTCCTGTTTAATATTGTCTGATTCACATTAGGCAGTATCCATACTGCTGTCCCTTCTGGCAATATAATCTGTGTTGGAGTCAGCGTTGTTCCAGAGCATATTGACAATCCCTGTTTGCAGGTTATGTAATATCCGCTTGATGCGTTATACCAACTAGCATAGCTTATATTTACTGCCGCTAATGGACAGGTCCCTGCCCTTGCTGATTCGTTGTTTGCCATGTTTGCGCTACAGGCATAGAGAGTCCTGTTCATTGTCACATTGTTCAACAGACCAATCTGATTCCAAGAAGTGCTGTTTTTATCTGTGTAATTCAAATATAGGGTCACATTCTCTGTTGCATTTCCCGGTAAAATCCATCCCCCAGTGGATACAGTCCAATCTGGGTTGATAAGCCAAGTATTGCTGGTGACATAGACATAGACTGCCAGACCCGGATACAATTTAGTGTCATTGTTTATGCTTGATAGTGAAGTTATGTAGGTTGTGTAATTGCCATAAGTATTGCTAAAGACTGATACAGATGTGGCATTTTTCACATTGTTTCTGACAAATTCATAGACTGTCATGTTATGGGTTGTGAAATTTGCCCCAACAAAAGTTATCAGATTCCATCCTGCACTCAATAATGTTGATACTCCAGTCACATTCGCGCTGAGTCCGACATTTCCTGCCGTATCGTTCGCCCATCCTTCTATCCTGAATCTTCCATTGACTAATGAAAAGACAGATGACATGGCTGTGTTATTGAACAGCACAGTGCAATTTGTATTCGCATCATCTACAACTGCCACAGGCGTTGGATATGTCCCATAGAAGTATTGCGGTGTGTCTGAATATCCTGAATTGTTGTAATATCTGATTCCGCATCTATCGAAATTCCTGTCTGTAAAATTGAAAGTAAAGTTCCAGATTGAATTGTTGTTATAGAGCGATCCATTGTATTTCGTGAATGGGATTGCTGGATTTGTCTCGTCTAGCTTGAACTGGATATTGACCATTGCCGCAGTTGAATTTTTCCATGAAGTGTTCCCATAAGCATCTGTGCAGTAATAGGTCAGATTATGATAGCCATTATAAGTGCTTTCTATCCAAGTCAGCGCAGAACTGTTTATATAGGATGTTCTTACTCCTGATGCATTACTCATAGCTACTCCAGCTGTCTTGTTAAGCGAATAATAGCAATAGCTTACGGTATTGTTGATTGTTAAATTGAGCTTTGGCTCTCCAGCATATACTGTCAGATTTGACAGAGAATTGTCTGTGATTGTCAGAGTATTCGGAGCAAATTCATTGATCGAATAAACGAAAAAACTTCCCATTGAAGCGCTGTTGTTTATCCAGCTTCTATTCCCATAGGCATCATCACAATATCCTGTCATGTTTCTGGTTACATTGTTGTTTGATACCCAAACTACAGCAGAACTATTGGTGTATTGGGTATAATTGGCCGCTGCCGTGAGTGATGTCGCCGATCCGTCTAAAAATATGTTGCAAGAAGATACAGTCTCATTAGCATTAAGATTGATTTTCCAAGGGGCGCTCGTGTAAAATTCCGATTTGTTCGCTGTATACCAGTTTGGCCCATAGGCAGGATTGAACGATACATTGACAGTATTCGGACTTTTTTCATTTATCTTGAAAACTGTCCAATTGGCCCACATTATCCCATCAGTATCATTGACAGCAACCTGAGGCCATCTAACAGAATTCGCTCCTGACGAATTCCATACTAAAGCAGTAGCATTGGTTGTATTTCCTAAAGTATCATTTCGTAACCATGCGATTCGCGTCCCATTCACAAAAAGACTAACATTATATGAATCTGTCAAAGCGCCTGCCGTATAATTTGTGATGACTTTCACTCTGAATGCATTGGAATAAAATTCGGAACTATTAGCAAAAGTAGCATTATTGAATTCTATGCTTGTTGCATTTGTCCAGGCATGAGCAGAAATAGACGATAAAAATAGGAAAAATGCCAGTGCCATTAAAGCCGCTTTTAACCTGAAGTTAAGCATAATAAATTCTCCTATACTCTTTTGTCTGTTGTTAATATTTATAGTTTATTTGAAGTATTTTGCTATCAAATCCAGCTTGATCTTGTCTACTCCGCCAACCCTGAATTTCTTCTTTTTTATGTCAGATAGCATTTCATCTACGGAATCGTATTCCTCGGCTATCTCCTCGGCCATTTTAGGGCCTATTCCCTTGATTTTTACAAGTTCATCTTCTATTTTTTTTTTAACTGGTTTTACAGGTTCCTTTGGTTTTTCTTCCTTCTCCACCTTGATCAGACCCTTTAATACTGCTCTCCAAGCCTCATTATCTGGAACATCCACTACCTCGTTTGGAGACGCAGAAACCCATCTTACGCTCCCATCCTGTAGTGGGATAGCAAAGGATTTAAATGAACCTGTCAAATTCTTGAATTTCATGTTATCTCCTCAATATCCTACTATCAACACGCCTACATAGTCGTTTTGCGTAGCAGTTACAGTTACAGTGCTCCCTGACCAACTTGCCTTAACTACTCCAGCGCTTGTCTCGTCTGAAGCTAAAACAGCCACTATTGTTCCAAATCTGGAAACATAAGTCGCTGTAGTCCCGCCTGTAACCTGTCCCCTGACTATTTCTACGGCTAATAGACCTGTTAACTCTTTCACTTTTGAAAGTGCCATGGTTTATTCCTCCATTTAACCAAATTTAAAAAGGGGTAAAAAAGACCCCCTTTACTTTTTAAAGTTTTACACTACCAATGCAATTCCTTTGATTGCCCCAGTTGTTGCGCCTGTCAAATTAATCAGATTCGCTGTCGTGTAGTCTACTGTCACTGTGTCTGCTACGGCATCGCTCGATCCGTTTTGGACATGAGCCGCTGCCCATAGAACTTTTCTGTAACTTCCGAATGTTATTGTGTCATTCTGTGCTGTCTTTGTCGCTGAGAAGTAAATCAAGCTTACTCCCATGTGCGGAACGCATTCAATTACTGATTCAGTTAGATCGCTTGCCATGTTTTAGCCTCCTAAGCCAACGCGTATATCCTATAGCACCAAGCCTCTTGGACCATGATCATGGTAAAGTATTCCTTTATCATGAACTTGTATGTATCCGCAGTCTTGGCGAGTTCTTCGAAGGTTGCATCCTGTAGAACTCTAAGCTGTATGTTTCCCTGTTTTCTTACTGTCAATACTAGCAATTCTCTCTCTGTCGCTGTTGTTGGCATGAACAAATCTGGAACTATCGGGACACCCTCAAAGACGACACTTTCGATTCCGAATGCTATATTTCCTGTTGGTGCAGGATATCTTAGCAAGTCCTGAATCAAACCTTTCACGTCATCTAAGGTCTTGTAGTCTGTCACTATCAAGTCTGGTTCTCCCTTAGCCTCCCTGATTACTCTGATGGCATCACGAAGCAACGCCAATGTTATCTTTCCTGTTCCCGACTGGTTGGAATAGTTTGTTGTTATCAAGTCTATCAGACCTTGGAATGCGTTTGCATCCGTCACTCCACCGTCTGTGTCTCCTGATGTCGGATTTCCGTTGATTATTGTGTTTTCCTCAAGTTCTTTGAGGCTTCTGTATTGTCCTTCAGTCTCTATTTTAAGGGCATCCTGCCATATCTTGCTCGCTACCATCAATGGTCCTGAAAGCTCCCCAACCGCATAGGCAAACTTTATTGCGCTTGCCACACGTGCATAGGTCGATTCAGCAGATGCTAGTGCCTGAGTCTCAGCCTTCCATTTTGCCGATGATAGGGCTGTCCTCTTCACATAATCTGCAAACAAACCACTGTTGGTTACTCTTGGAAGGAGTCCGCTCGCAAGAGGTGTTGCTCGGAATGTCAAATCGTAGAGGCTGGAATCAACTACTGTTGGGACTAATACTGGAATACTACCAGATGTTCCTGAGTAAGATGTTCCTACCGCAAACAATGGGGAAGTTGTTGTCAAAGCTTTTATTTCTGCCTTAATTTCTTCTCTCTTGTCAATCGTTTTTGTCTGGTCCCAAAAACCAGCAAGTCTGTCGAAATAGACAGTTTTGTTCGGTAAATTTCCGAAACTAGCTTGATAGACTAATTGCTCGTTTATATTTTCAGGCATTTCTCCAAAAGCCATGTTTTAACCCCCAAGTCTTTTAACAATGTATGAAACCAAATCCTTTGGTTCGGATTTAGCTTCTTCAAATTTGTCTGTTGTATCAGACAAATTTTTCTTCTCGGGTATTAAATTCTTCAACTCTTCTTTAACAATCGCCTTGATTTGATCTTCAAGGGATGGTTCTGTTTTAGTCTCAGCTTTCGCCTCTGCCTTAGGTTCTTCTTTAACTTCTGGCATAGGTTCCGCTTTGACTGTTTCTTTAACTTCTTCTGTCAAAATTTCATCCTCCTTTACTTCAGGACCGACTTTGGCAAAATCGCCTATTTCAATCCCGAATTTTTTTGCAGCCCTGATAATTTTTCTTTTAGCAGTCGCCTTTTCTTCTGCCGACATTCCCTGTGTCTGGTTGAACCTTGCCATTGCATTCCTGACATGGGCTGCATCAAATATCGGCAACTTTTTCATTTTCGGAAAAGCATAATATTCTTCTTCTGACATTTTTTTCTTCTCTCGCTCCCCTTCTTGCGCTGTGATTCTTGCCTTCACTGCTTCTTGGTCTTCATCCTCTTCAGATTCTTTTTCCTTCCCGTATCCTTTCTCCATATCTTTCGCCTCCAATTCTTCCTCATCTGATTTAAGTGATTTCTTCCAATATTCATAATGTCTTCTCTCATCACTCGCTAATTGTGACTGTCCATAACTCTCATATTCTTCAAAAGCATGTAATTCATCTTTCATAAAGAATTCTTTCTTATCCTTGTCCAATTTTTTTGGAGGACCCCTGTCAACAACTGTTGGGATTAAGACAGGTATGCTTCCTTCGATTGGGCTGTATGATGTTCCCACATTTGAAGTCGCAGAAGTTGTTGTCATTGCTTTCATTGCTTCTTCTGCATCCGCGAGTTCGATGCTTTTTGTAAAACAGTCCACGAGCGTGGAATAAGGATTTGCTGGTCTTGGTGTATGTCCGTATCCTTTCAGAAGAACTTTGTTCAAGACTCTTACTTTCTTCCCATCTATGTCTTTAAAACTGAAATCAATCGGCCTGTATTCGATACTCAGACCATCATAAAATCCATTCTGGACCTGATTCCAAACTGTTGGAAATTGTGGATGGTCTGGATTGAACATTCCTTCAACCAAAAGTCCTTTGGTATCAACAATAGCAGAAGTTATCTTGGAAATCGGAGGAAGCATTGGATCATTCTGATGGTAAACATCATGGTCTAGACTTCCTTTCACTCCCCTTACAAATCCCCCCAATCCGGCATTGACTTGCATGAGCATGTCTTTCATGCATTCCTGCGTCACCAAATCATTCACAAGATCGACATCAAAAGTGCTTAAATATCCCTTGAAATAATATTTTCCATCAGCTGCTTTGTATTCAAGTAAATCGGAATAGAAAGGTTCGAAATCAACTTCTTCTTCGTTCTTAGCTTCCCAGCTTTCCCCTACTTTCTTATATTTCCTTTTTACAGCATTCCAAGCTATTTTAGCCCTTTCCTCGTCAGTATAAGCCTTGCTTGTCCTAGGATTAGTTTTTCCTTTGAGCGATTCCATTATTCTCTCAAAAATTTCCTTTGCATGCTCAGGCATGTTTTCTGGTATTGGCATAAATGCGCCAGCTGGATACATATTTTGTGGAAAGGATTCCTGTAACACTTTTTAAGTGTCCTTGGGAACCCGGATTGGAGTCTCAACTCTATTATTTAATTAGAAGTTGTTAATATTTAAAGTTATTACACAACAACAACATAATACTTTATGACTTCTTGTCTTCCAATTCATCTATTCTGTCGTGTAGTTCTTCTATCTCTGACTTCATGTTTTCCAATGCAGCGCCTTGTTTATCAGCAGCCTCTCCGATTTTTTCTGTGCTTTGGTTGAGAAGCTGGAAATCACTCATCTTGTCTGTTCCCTGCTGTCCAGAACCCCATCCTTGTTTCGGCATTAGTTTTGCTCTTGCCTTATCCCATTCTTCTTCGCTTGGCAACTCCTCTGGGCTGACACCAATATATTTAGCTGCGGTTTCCCTGTCAAATAATCCCAGAGCTATACGTTGCTCTACTGTGTCGGTTTTTATCTTGTCAATCTGCGCATCCCTGATTTCATCCTGTGCATAGGTCTTGTTGAATCTCATTTTTACTTTGAATGGGGCCAACAATTCGTTGTTAATCAAATCCTCAAGCAAATCCTGTATATGTGAAATCTTTCGATAATAACCTTCGGTAGAAATTGTAGATCCTCTTGAGGCAATCCTGTCCCCCAATCCCACGTCACTAAGTCTTGACGTTGGGACTCCCCAAGTCATAATCAAGACCTGAGTCAGATATTTTGCAAGTTCTCTGAACTCCATGTCTTTTCCCCATTTGTTGAGTTCCTTGGCTTCGACTTCTCCTGTCACAACAAGATTCTTGTATTTGTTGGCAAGTGAAGAATAGAGTTGTAATGATTTCTTGAATTGCTTGAAATTCTCGCTCTTTGGGGTTTCGTTCTTCAAAATGAACATGAAATTTGGCACACCACCTTTCTCAAAAATATACCTTGCCAAATCCTTGACATTCGCTAAAATATCCATTTCCTTCAATATAGAAGCCATCGGACTGAATCCATAGAATTTTCCATCCAATCGCATCAATCTGAAGTGGATTATTTCTTCTGGATTGAAGTTCTTGACTTTTGTGCCCACCTTTTGAATCCATTGGCGGACATCCCCATTCTTGTCAAATTGTGCCCTCAAAGTAGAAGAAGGGACACTGATAAATCCTCGCGGGGAGAAAATATCCTCGTCATCCTGAACTGCCTTGAAAATATCATTGCTGTATTCGGATTTTTTCTCATCAGCAATTAGGCTTTTGAATTCATCCCTGTTGAGGACATTGTCTATGAAAGATTTGACAACTGTTTTTGAAAGCTTCTGAACATAGAAATAGCCATCTCCTGTGACCATCGTATCAAAAAGCAAGGAAGAGATTTGCTCCTTAGCATAATTCTTCATCAAAAATTCTTCCGCTGCCTTCTTGTTATTTCTTCCTCCATCTAATTCCCAGCCATCGGACATGATGTCTTCGACTATTGCTCGAATTACGGCGACCATTTCTGGCGTATATTTAAAATAGGTCCAAAGGATGTCATAATTGACTGGTGGAGCAACTCCATAAGGAGTTATAAAAACACCAGCATCGGACATGACAGACATCGGCTCATTTATCATAGGAAAAGCTTTTATTTCGTCAAGAGTCAAATTTGGTTTCCATTCTCCTGCTGGAATCAAATGCATCTGCTTTTCAGCATCATATTCTATCCTATCTTCCAAAACAATTGTCGCAGATAATTGACTTTTTTTAAAGAAATTCTTTAATTTATCGATAAATAACATATTTTTTAATTGTTTTTGTTATTATTTATAATTTTACATGAAACTGATGGAAGCCCTGCCTCTTTGGTCTTCCTGAGCGCCATAAAGAGCCAAGCCAAGAGCGATTACAGTATCGTCATGCTCTCCGACTCCTTCATAGGTCATTTTTCTCGTCCTAGGATCTTCTTTGGCTTTAAAAGCAATTAATTCATTATATTGAATTGTGTTGTTGAGAACTTCGACCACTCCTGTCTCAAATCCTACATTGATTGCAGAAATCAGCTCTTCTTTTCCGATTTTATTTGTAAGGAAGCCTTCAATTGGCAAACCAGACATTCCTTTGAGTGTTCTGACCAATCCCACGCTTAAGCCGATATTCTCGACCATGATTTTTTCCGGCCTGAATTTGGAATTCAATTCGACTATCCTCTGTATTATCTGCTCCTCTCCCCATCCCTTGTATCTTTCTAATTTTCTCTGCTTGATCATGCCTGTCTTTGTGTTCTTGCCGATTATGGAGAAGACGAGAAAATCCCTTTTTACACCAGTCTGCATGGCTATGTCGCATCCTATGTAATATTCCTCCTCAGGCAGAGGCTTGTCAAGTTCAGAATGCGTCCCTATCTTTATGTTCTTGAAAATGGTCGCTCCACCACCGAGAGGATTGCACATATACTCCCTTTCGAAACGGAGGCTTCCCATCTTATCTTTGATGTTTTGAAGTTCTTCTAAAGTAAATCTCTCCCAAGTCGGCTCGATCCATTGGCCACTGTCATTCACTTTCACGCAGGCCTTTTTCACAACCTTCCAGTCGGAAGTTGTCGCAAGTTCGGAAAACAAATCCATCGTGGTCATAGGCGTTCCTACCATTATAATCTGCCCTCTTCTTGTCTGAACAGTCGGATAGAAGATGCTCCAGAAATAATCCTTGATCTGCTCCTGAGAAAGATTCTCCTCCCTCAGTATATCGTCGCAAATCAGATAATCGACATGCGTCCCTCGTGAGGTTGAATTGAACGGCTTCTGGTAGCATTTGTTTTTATTCTCGGTATTGAGCTGGGATTTGTTCCAAGTCTCCTGTTTGTTCTTCGGAATCAATCCTTCTAAGAATTCGTTATCTTCAATCCTAGTTTGTATCTCCTCGATTATTTTCTGTGACTGCTCAAGGGCAGAACTGACAATCCCTATCTCTATGTTCTTCTCCTTCCACAGTCTCCAGATGCAATAGGCGATGGACCAGATTGTAGTCTTCAGATGTCCTCTGGGCCAGATGATTAAAATGAAGCGGTTGTTGTAGATATACTGGATAGGCTCCTTATGGAAATCGCTCATCTTGAATCCAAGTATATGCTCGCAGAAAAAAATGAAATCCATATTGCTTCTTGCGGAGAGCTGGGCTATAATATTGAACTTGTTGTCTTTGACATTCCAAGACGTATCCATCCAAGTCTGCTTCGGAATGCTTTCGACTATATCAGAAAACGTTCGCATTTTTCTTCATCTTCCTGTAGAATTCTTTCACAGGTTCAGCGCAGGTCTCGAGTGGAATCTGCCCCTCGTCTATCAGCCTGACAATCTCCATCTGCACGGTCTGATTAATCATAATCATATTCACTTCCTGCTTCTCTATGAACTGCGCAGGTTTTATTTCACCCGCCCTTTTCAAAAGCAGATGAAGCAACTGAAGAAGTTCCATGATATAGGTGCTGTGCTGTTTCCATTGCTTGGGGTCTTGGAACTGGCTTATCTTCTCCTTTATCTCATCCAAGGCAAAAATCAGATTCTCAATCGTGTCGAGAAACTTCTTGGCCAAATTGTTTTTATACTGCTCATTCTGCTCCAAAAAATCCGGAACTGTCGCCAAGACGAATTTCTTAAAATTGCTGATGCTTCCCTCTGAAAGCTCGATGCCGTCCTCTTTAAAGAGCCTGTCGCAGATTTCCTTGCCAGATAGTTTATCCTTGAAAATCCAGTCGGTGATTTTTTCACCTAGGCCATAATATTCTATCTTGGATTTTAACCCCGGTTTAGTAGGCATATCTAATATTTAATAGTGTTAATTTAAATACTTTTAAAACAAATTATTTAGTATGAATTTAGGAGGTTAAGATATGGAAGCACATTGTTTTGGATGCAAGACAAAAGTCGAATTCAATCCATCTGGGACGAAGACCTATACGACAAGCAGGGGAATAAAGAGGGCCGTCGTGGGAATCTGTCCAGCATGCGGAACGAAACTTTCCAAGATGGTCACAAAGGAAAAGCAGGAATTGATTGAAAGCGGGTTGAGGAAGTAATGCCCAAGCCGAAATTGTATGGGACTGACGTAGTATCAAGGATGACGTTCTCCCTTGAGAAGTTTGTCGCAGACAAGCTGAAAGCCAAACCAGAGAGAACAAGAAGTTTCTTTGTGAACTCCGTCTTGAGGAAGGCATTGGAAAATGAAATTTAAAATATAATCGAGGAAGAATAATGGATATCCTGAAGATGATGTATGGCGAACTGGTCCTGTATGACACTCCGATCGGCGTGGTCATAGGCGTTGTTGTTGAAGTCAATTTTGACAGGCATGATGCCGTGGGAATCCGTCCGATCGGCATGATGGAAGGCGCGCCCCCGAATATGAAAGTCAAGAACCTAATATTGAATTAAATATTAACAATCACACTATATTTCTTATGAGCGACGAGGACGGAATTATCTATCCGAATGATTACAAAAGAATTATAAAGAAGGAGGAGTGGCTCTTTCTTATAGACAATTTTATCAAGGATTGCAGGGAACTCTCCGCCAGATATGCCCTCGAGATAAGCAGGATAAAAGACGAAGAAACAAGGGTCTTCTTCACAAGCCAGCTGGAGGGATTGAGGGAGATGCAGAAGGACTACCAGCGCTCCAAGAAGTGGGCCGAGATCGAGGAAGGGCATCTGATTTTTTACATAGATTCCGAGGGAATACCGTGCTTCTACTCCGCAACGAAGGAGCAGGTAAAGGAAGCCTACAAGAGAAATTTCTATGTATAAGTTTGGTCACTGCTTCTTTCATGCCGACACGCCCATGGTTTTCGAGAATAATTTCTGGATCTGTCCATCCTGCGGTTATCTCTGACTCTTGCAAGTTTTAAAAAATTTAAATACCGGCAAATCCAATTTAATTTGTCATAACAGCAACAATGAAATGTGATTTATGTGAGCAAGAGACCACAAAACTCCGCCTGCACCATATATTAGATTCTGCCAGCGCCAAGGATATTCTCCGGGATTTGGATTTGCCATGCAACAGGTTTATTGTGATTGTCCTGAAGAACGCCTCTGGTTTCATGATTTTATGCCCGCTCTGCCATTATTCGATCCACAAGCTATACAAGGCTGCCACAAGAATTAATTATTATGCTTAACTTTAATTACGCCTCGGATTTTGAAAAAAAATTTTCCCTGAAAACTTTGTAAATATTGGAGGGGGACGTCTATTTCCCTCCAGCCCTTTCTTGTTTTCACTACCCCCCTGTCGCCTTAGTCTCAAAGTTTCATCAATCCTAAGATATGAGACTGAAAAAGTGAATATAGAAGTTAATCAACATAATTATGAAGTAAGCCTAGCCAAGTGATAAGACAACCCAGTATTAGTTTGACTAAGCTTATTTCTTCATTATCCTAATAGTGTTATCAATCTTGCTCTTCTTTCTCTAAGCTCTTTTGCCGTGTATCCTTGTGCTATCAAAACATTACCTATTTGTGTCAGTTTCTTCATTCTCTCCCTCCACCGTTTCTTATTAAATCAATTAGTGCTTTGTAGTATTCCTTTACTTCTTTGCTTACCATATCTTATCACTCCTTGCTTATTCTATTAGTCATACTAATATATATCCTTGAGTTTGGAGGGTGGCGCATTTTATTTTGTGGCTTTGTATTTTTATTATGCTTAATTACTCTTGGCTCTCTCGTTATAGGTATCAATCTACACACTCAATAAGTTAGAGTTATAACAAATCATCAACATCATAATAATTATTTCTCTTTTCTTATCTCTCTGATTAAATGAATTGTAGTATAGCTCATAGGCAACCAGCTCAACAGTATCAATACTAATTCTAGGTCTGCTTCTTTGTAGGTGTTTATCATTAATAACCTTGTGTCTGTAAGATATGCTGTCAGAAAGGTTAATGTCAATACTGCTGAATAGCTTAATAAGAAAATCAATCCGGTTGCTAATGCTGGTTTGTGTTCTCGGTTGAAAAAGGTATAGATAGATTCAGTTACTTTCATAATCCTTATTCGTAATACTCTTATTTAAGATTATCGGTTTTGGAAATATTCATACCAATCAGATAACTTTATATATATCGTAATACCATTAAATATAAGGTAATACTAATGAAAAGTTCGGATTTCAAAGAGTTTAGGAATATAGGATTGACTGCTTATGAGATTATGGTTCTTCAAGCACTCAGGCAAAGAAACGACATGAGATTAAGCGAGATATCCAAACTCTCTGATGTGCCTTTGAGCAAAACGAATTCTGTTTTGAATTTGCTAAGAGAGAAAAACATAATTACAAAAATGCCACAGCACAGCAAGAAGAAATTGACCGAGAAGCAGAAGAAAGAAATTATGAGTGCTATTGAGAAGAGCATAGAATTCGGATTTAATATAAGATTTAACGGATACAGGAAATTAAGAATGGTCTGGCATTTGAACGGAAACTTGGAGAAATACATAGACGGATTTATAGCGCACGAGATAAGCAAGATGGGTGAGCTTAAAAAGAGGTTGGTCTGATGGAAAAGATTAGGAAAAGCAAGTTCTACCTTTATAATGTCAAGGCTAAGGAACTTTTGAATTTTATTAGGAATAGGGCGAAAGAATTTGATGAATTGCTGGGAATAGTGGAAGTAAATCCTCATTTTAAGGATTGCGTGGTGGTTAATGGGAAGACAGCGATAAGATTAAACAAAGGGGAGTTTTTATGATAGGAAGGCTTTTTTTGAACGACAGGGTTTTCAAGGTCGATGTCGAGGATTACAAGATTATTTCGATGGTAGATGATGGATTAGCCGAAGATGAAAGCCTACCTTTAAAGGCTATTAAGCAAGAGGTGAGAAACTGAATGGTGATACTTAAAATAGATAATCAGATGTTCCGAGTGGATTTCAGACAGGCTCTCGCATTTGAAAAAGCTGAAAGCACGTATTTTTACGGTTGCCCGACACATCAGATTAAAGCCGATAATTATTGTGAGAAGTGTAATAAGATTATAAAAGCCGAGAGGATATACTTCAAAGAGCCGACACAAAAAGTAAGGCTTGATGAGGTTCAAGGAGTGTTTGCCGACACTCTGCCGATTTATGCGATGGTCGAGAATGGCTTTGGCTGGGTTGTCGCAGAAGAGAAGTTAAAGGATTTGTTGCTTGAAAAGAAGCAGTTCGTCCAATTTAAATTCATAGAAAAAGGAGGGTTAAATGCTCGTGAGCTGGATAATTTTCTGTTCTTGTTTAAAGGCAAACTCGCAAGGATTAGATGCGACTTGGAGCATAAGAAACTACTCGCTTACGAGACACAAGCCAAGAGGAAGGAAATCAGGAAGAAGAAGGTTAATGTCTTGGAGAAGCCAATCGAGGTTAAAAAATGAGCTTTAAGGAAGAGGAAAGAGTTGGAGAGAAGTTCAAGAAGATTATCGATGACGCTTTAACCGAATTGACCGAAGAGCAGAAAGAAGCTTTAAAGTCAGCTCTGGAAGAGGATTTGAATGATATTTGAGATAGACAAGAAGAACAGGCTCGTGGATTTTTATATGGATACACCCCACGAGGCATTAAATTTTGGTGAAGCCGAAGAACTTGCGACAAAACTATTAAAAGAATTAAAGGGACTTGAAGAGATGGAAGCAAGAGCAGACTTGAAGAGAAAATATGGTGAATGAGTGTTAAAATGTATTGAAAAATCAATCGGAGAAGTCTTGGAATTTGACGATTATCCAAACAGATACTCTATTCAGTTAAAGTATGACGGAAGTCGCCAGTTCTGGATTAAAGGCAGTTTGATGTCGGAGAGAATGATTGACAATTCAAGGAAATTCTCGCACATTTCAGCTATATTAAAAGGATTAGATGCTACTCTTGACGGAGAAGTTTATATCCCCTTTAAAACTGTGATAGACTTGAACAAGAAAATTAATTGGGGCAAGGCAAGATACGTTGTCTTTGATATTTTAGAGTTTGACGGAGAGGATTTGAGGAACAAGCCGTTAAGGGAGAGAATGAAAATCTTGAAATCGGTCTTGGATAATCTGAACAAAGACAGGCTAAGTTCTCCGGTTCATTTTGTCTTGGAATTTCCAGCAGTTGATGTGGCTTGGGAATTTATCTTAAAGAACAAGCTCGAAGGTCTTGTGATTAAGGATTTGGGCAGTTCTTACGGCAACAGGGATATTTTCGAGGAGAGCCGAGTTAAAAGCTGGATAAAAGTAAAGAATTTCAAGGAAGGCAAGGAGAAGATAATCGACTTCGAGCAAGGCTCGGTCAAGGGGGCTTTTATCCTTGAGAACGGAAGCAGGATTAGTAGCCTGAAGCCTGAAGTTTCAAATATATTTCTCTCGGCTAAAGATGTGATTCCTGTTTTCGCCGAGTTCATTTATCTGAACAAGACCGAAGACAACGCATATTTCCAGCCGATTTTGAAAAGATTGGTAGATGAGAGAGGAGAAGTCTTGTGGGAATGAAAAGATTTGTAATCGTCAGCGAAGAAAACAACTGGTGTCATTACGGAAAGCATAAAAACATAGATGAAGCAATTAAAGATTTTAAGGAAGAATTTGAAGATGGAAGATGTCCTGTTTGTTGCGATAAAGATGTTAAACATATTGCTTTTAAAATAATTGAAGAAAAAGAGTTTCGATATTAAAATGGTTAAACTTACTGAAAGATTGAAGGCAAACTTGACTGCTCTCATTAAGAAAAGAGGGATTGACGAGCAAACAATAGACTTGACGGCTCTCTGGGACAGCACTCTCACTTATCAGGAGAACAAGAGGAAAATAGAAGAGCATATAGGCAAGAACTTCCAGTTTGAAATCTCGGAGAAACAGGCTAAGGACGAAAGCGACGAGTTTGAAAGGGAATTTCACGAACTTGAGGAGAAAAGAGCCAAGATTCAGCTTGAGAAGGAAATCAGGGAAATCAAGACCAAGAAATCAAGCCTTCTTAACGAGTATTTCAGACCGTTAAAAAATTATGTGATAACTCTGATTAAGGCTAAAAGCATCTACGGATTGATTTGCGAAGGCGACGCCGGTCTTGGAAAATCCTATACAACTTTTCAGACTTTAGAAGAAATGGGCTTGAAGAATGGGATAGATTACATAGTAATTTCAAATTATTCCACGCCTTTAGAACTTTACGAGCTTCTTTACAAATACAACGACAAGATAATCGTCTTTGATGACATAATAAAAATCTTCGAGGACGATATTTCTGTGATGCTCTTGCAAAGTGCGATGTGGCATCGCATTAAAAAAATGAGAATTCTTAATTATTTCAGCACTACAGGAAAACTGAACGCTCCGAATACTTTCGAGTTCAAGGGAAAAATCATAATTCTGACCAATAATCTTCCAGAACAGCTCACTACGATAAAATCAAGATGCTTCTACTTGCCTTTGGAATTCAGATGGGAAGACAGGATAAAGATGATTTACGAAATCTGTAAAATCAATAAGATTCCGATGGAGATAGCAGAATTCATCAGAAGGAATTCGACTCCTGCGTTTTCAATAAATCTTAGGATTCCATTCAAGTTAGCAGAACTTTATAGTGAATATCAGAAGAACGGCTGGGAAGGATTAGCTTTAAAGCAGTTGGAAGCAAAGTCGGAGAAGCAGAAGCTCTGGGAGATTCTACAGGACAATTCAGTTCTGACAATAGAGAACAAGGCAAACAAGTTCAGGGAACTCACAGGATTGAGCAGAGCAACTTTCTTTAGGTATAAAGCCGAAATAGAGAGGGGATTGTGATTAAATGAGTGAAAAAGTCTCAAAGTCTCAAATGTAGGGGTGTATGAATGATACTTGGGCAAGGGAAGCAAATAAGGATAAATGGGAATTACATAGGCTTTTTAGAAGGCAGGAATTTTATAGCAGAAAGGCAGTTAGGCAAGAAGTTCAGATTATACAACGGCTGGGGAATGAGCAAGGAGCTATTGAACGAATTGGTTGACTGCGTGGAGAAGATAATCTTCAACATAAAAGACAAGGGAAAATTGTGCTATACCCTCGAAGTTGTGCCTAAAAACTGGCTGGAGAGGGGGATTGCCTATTATAATCCAGCCTTGAGGGAAGACCAGTTCATTTTATCAGAAACCTCGTTCGACAGGAGGATAATCCCAAGCGTGAAGGTGGTGAAGTAATTGGTTTGTGGGAATGAATTAAGAGAACTAAATCAGGGTGTAAAAATGACGGAATGGATTGTTACAAGAAAATGGTTAATAAAAGCAAAATCTGTTTCAGAAGCAGTAACTAAAACAAGAAATTGGAGAAATTATCAGACAAGCGTTACGGAGAGAAAAGATAGTTAAACTATCAACATTTTATAGCGTGAGAGTGGTGAAGTGAATGTGCTGGAGAGAGTTCAAGACAGGGTTGGATTATCTGACTAACGAACAGGGAGAAAGTGATTATATGTGTCCAAAATGCCCAAAAGAATTTAAAAATTTATGTCATCAGCAGATTCCAACTCCTCCTGAAAAGGAAGAAATGGACAGGCATAATCTCAACAGGTGGACCTAAATGAGAGAGGGATTTTTTGTGTGTGAGAACTGCAAGAAGCATTACCTTATGATAGTGGCGGCAAACAATTCTTCCTGCTATGTAATAATTAATGGTCTGAAGCAGTATTTTCCTCGCCATAAATTGAAGTTACTTAATCCTTAGGATTATCGGCTTGAGTGATTCCATATCTTTGTCAATCGCTTCCTTGGTTTCCTTCCAGTATTTGACCGACTTCTCCACAGTTTCCATGTCAGGCAGGTTGCCGTCCTTTACAAACTTGGAAATCGTAAGGATTGTTTCGATAATTTCCTTCAATCTCGGCTCTTTGCTGACTTTAATTAAGGCGAATTTAAGCTCGGAAAATCCGGCGAGCATCTTCTCGGCGTTTGCCTTCTTCGCCTCAAGATCATGATAAATGTTTTTGACCTGCTCCTTGGAGAAGCTGTCCTTTGTGACCGCCTCTACATTGAGGAGCTGCGTCTTCTCGTCGAATTTAAGCTTTCTTTCTGTGGTCATGCAATCCTCTTAATAAGAATTTGCCCAGCTTCAATCTTTGTGCTGGAGTCAGTTTGAAATATTCACTTAATCCCGAAATCCATAATTCTGCTGATTTGTCTTTCTGAATGTTTGCTAACATAACATAACAAGAAGAAATTAATGAAAGAGAAATAGAATCATCCAAAGTGTTATAAATTCTATCTTCGATTGTTTTTGGAGGATAAATTTTAAATTTATTAATTATTTTCTTAAATCTTTCTTCTTCATTTGTTTTTACTATTTTATCTCCTGTCAAACCACAGTCCTTGCATCTTTTTATTCCACCCTCTAAAATCTCATAGTTTTTATGATTACATCTAGCCATTTTCTCAGCCTCTTCCTTTAGTTTCTTTGGTATCATCTTCTATCACACACTATTTTCTAATTTCTGTTTGTTTCATAATATCCACTCAATTGTTGGTTTCCCTTTGTATGATTTATCCCATACAAACCAAGCATAAGCAATCAATCCAGAGTTTTTTCCTACATAATCTTTTCTATAAATTGGAAGTCTCTTACAAAATACATAAACAACTTTTAATGGAGAATCTTTAAACATTCTGTATCTACCACTTCCTTCTAAAAATACTAATTTTAACAACATCGCAACTTTTTTATTAGCATATCTTAGGGCATGTTCCACAAATTTTTGAGCGTATCTGTATGGTGGATTTGTTATGATGTTATCGACATTCCTTTTTGTTTTCAAAAAATCTATCCCTTTCTCACCGAATACTTCTTCATCTGTTCTTATGTCGGATGCTATACAATTAGGGAAAAACTTGGCTATTGCTCCATCACCACTTGCACACTCCCAAACAGTTCCTTCAAATGTTTCCCTTTTTAATAACTCTCTTACTGCGAAAGGTGGTGTAGGATAAAAATCCTTATCTGCTCTATTGTGACTAAATCCTACTATTGACAGATGTTTTTGTTTCATTTTTCATCACCAGAATAAGACCAAGAGGAATCTCCTTCAGGATTTTCAAATCAGCCACTTCGGCCATATTAATTATTTCTTCTCTTCCTTTAAATACTTTTTAATGTCGCAATACATCTCATCCAGTTCCTCATTTGTGAGACATTCACTACAAACCATCTAACTACCTCTTCTTGAAATTAATCAGTTCAGTCCTCATCTTCTTGATGAACCCGCCGTCCCTCTCCATCTCGACAAGCCATCCCCCCACATTTCCCGCACATCCTTGTCTTATCAGGAAATCTGTCGGTTCAGTGAAACAACCTGCTTCGAAGGAGTGCACCTCTTGGTAATAACCATACCAGCTCTGATGCCTGTGTCCGCTGACCAAAATATTCGAATGATAACTAGGCGGCCTATTCCTCAGATATTTCTGTGTTCCATAGGAGATTGCATAAGGTATCGTGCCTGTCGGATGGACCAAGTCAAGCTTAATCCTGTCCTCAGGGTCCTTGAACCTCGCGTAATACATGCCTACATATTTCAAATCAGGCCTGTAGGAGCAGACATATTTCACTATGTCGGCTCCCTGAAGTTTCATATAATTGGCGTCGTGGTTTCCCATGACAATAAAAGTGGTCATGTTCTTCTTGTATGGATATTTGTCTCTCGTGAATTTTGACTGCTCCTCGTATCCTATGCGGTTCTGGTCCATTATCTGGCCTTTGTAAATCATCCAGCCGTCTGTCAGGTCTCCAGCATGATAGACCTGCCTTATCCCTGCCTCGTCAATCCTGTCATACATTTCCTCAAGTTCTCTTAAAGCGATGTATTTCGAGCCAAAATGAGTATCAGAGACAATCCCGAAGGCGTCATCAATCTTCTGGTGGAAGACATTCTCCAAAGTCGCAATAGGATAGGGCCTGTTCTTATTCTTGGAGGACACATTTAGATTTTATCGTTGTCCTTATTTATAGATTTGGAGAAATTAAAATTATCCAATTGCTTTATCCACTTCAATTCCATCAGGTTCTTGATGTATTTTGAAATCGTCCTCTGCTCCATTCCTGCTTCAATCTTGATCGCCATGTTGAGCTCATAAAGTGAGAATTCATTAGGCAATCTCTTCATTATCCTGATGCAGGTCTTGTAGCCGCTCATTCAATCCTCATAATATTCTTCAAAATTGTCCTCTTCTTCATAGTAGTCCTCAAAATCATCAGACATTGAGTTTTCATCGCCTTTTATGGTCTTAGATTTTGATTGTGATGATACCTTCTTTCTCATAACTCTTCCCGGTCTCAATCTCCACAATCTGCCCTGTGTCGAGTATGAATATGTCTGCTCTTCTTTGTTTGCTTTTATGCAATCTTTCTAAATTTTCTACCATCAAGTCATCTAGATTAATTTTAATACTTTTCTTGAATCTCGCTTCCGTGACTACCTGTTTACGCTTCCATTCTGGTATTTTCAAAATCCTCACCTATGATTATTCTATTTCTTGTAATCATTCCATGACAATGATTACAAAGTGTAGTTAAATTCCCTATTTTATTATTAAATTTATTAAAATCTATATGATGAACAATCCAACCTCTTTTCTTACAGAGATTACAAGTAAAATTAGTTTGTTTTCTTATTTGTTTCTTCAACCAAAGATTAAATTCTAAAGGATATGTTTGATAAGATAACCCACCTTTCCAATTACTACCTTTATTTCCTCTTTGAACCAAACTCTTTCTTAATAATTGTTCTTCTGTAAATTTTCTTCCTTTAGCTGATTTTCCTATTATTCTTTTAATTCCCTCTTTATGATGTTTGCCTTTAAATCCATTAGCTCCAAAACCAGCACAACTTTTAGAGCAAAATCGTCTAATTTTTGCATAGAATGGTTTTAGATACATTTCTTTACCACAATGTTCACATAATTTTTTAAGTGGTTTTTTCCAGTTAATGTTTTTTTCTTTTGATTTAAATAGATGCTTCATTTTTAACAAACTCCTCTATAAGTTTTGATAACCATTTCAAATGTTCTTTTATAGGTATTTCTGTATCTAAACCCCATTCATTTTTATCAAAAAAAGTTTGTAATCTGTCTGTATTAACTCCCTTTCTAATTAACCATACACAGATAAACTTAGCTAATTCATGCTCTACGCTATTATTAATGTCAATCTCAACGGCGTTTATCTTGGGCCTGAAGGCAGTGTCGAGCTTATTCAGGTTGTTTCTTCTTGCCTTTTCCAGTTCTCTTTGATTCATCCTCTCACCCCATAAGTAAAAAATTGAGGCATCGCCTCAAACAAATCAATTACACTTCCATCCTCCTTGCTGATATCTCACTTCCATATTTCTAAAACTAAACCTGTTTTTGCTTCAACTATTCTTGCTTCACCACCACTACCTAAACTACTCTTAACATTTTCTTGTATCTTTTCTCTTGCTTTTTCTATATCCCTATGACTTCCCCAATAAATCCAAACATTTTTTCCATTTTTCGCAGATGGTTTTCTAATATCAACATCAAATTTGTATCTATGCTTTTGCTGTGTTCTATCCACCATTCTTGTAATTCCTAAACTTTCTATAAAATCTTCAACTTCTTTAGCATACTGTTTTCTTTTTGGCATTATTTTTTCCATTATCTCACTTCCACTTGCCACAAAATCTACACCTTAACATACTCTCTTCTTTTTTCATCTCATCAAATCCTTTGAATCGAATGCGAACCTGAATATATCTCCTTTTCTTTCCTTCTCGCATCTCTCGCAGAGAACACCCATCTTAAGATTCTTCGTGGTCCCGCAGAAGAAGCACCTGTGCTCGAGAGTATTGAGCATCCTGCTGAACTCTGTCATCTTGTTTTTGTAAGTCCTCTTGAATCTCTGCAACTTGTCCTTGGATTCCTTATCTTTGTATTTGCTCCAGAATTTCACATGGTCGCGATATTCTTTTTTCGCATTTTCCATCTTCTTTAGAATCAAAGCTTTCTTGTCTTTTATTTTGAATAAATTGTTTAGCGGCTGACATTTCCGTAGGTTATCATCCATATTCTCTTCTAAATTCTATTTGATTTGAAAGTATTTAAAGATACCATCCCAATTAATTCTTAGTCCGAACCAAAGAGAATCGGGCTGATTGGAGTAATTTTTGAAAGTGGGCCCTTATCATTAGCCGAAAGTATAGAGATAATAAATTCTAAAAATAAGGCTGTCCGACATGGAGGTCGTGCGCGCACAAAATCGTCCACTTCTTGAGTGTCTTGTATTCTATCTTTCCAACTTTGTAGAAAGTCTTGTTGGAAATTTCTGGCTTGATCAGTCTTATGATTGCCAGGGCTATCGAAGATGGTTTAGCTGACTGCCAGCCAAGTCTCCGCGCAAAATCAACTGCTTTTAAAAATTCCCTCTGGTTTAACGAGAAAAGCGGGGCCATCTCATTGAGATTGTTTATCACCATTGCCTCGTAAATTCCTTCGCTCATGACCTTACCAATCCAAGTTTGATTAATTTATCTAATCCCTTCCCTCCGACTGCCATCGCATTGATATGATGATTGATTTTGTAAAAGAGATAAAACGGACTATTGTATCTTCTGATTAATTCTAATGCGCCATGATATTCCTCGTCTGACAAGAGCCTGATCGGGTTGTTTGGAACTTTTTCATGGCTCTTGCATTCCACAAAACAGGCTGTCCCATCGGAAAATATGACTACCAAATCAGGAAATTTGGAACCTCCGCTTCTTGTTACAAATGCATTTTGTTTGAGAAAGAAATCTTTGACACGATATTCGAATCTCCTCCCAGAAACATAGTTAGAATTAGTGGAATTAAGCATAATAAATATTTGTTTTCTACTATTTATATTTTTATGATGATGCTTAATAAGTTGGATTTAAATACTTTTAAACATAAGAATAATAAGAATGATAGAGAAGAGAAGCAACAAATTGTTTGTCAACGGCAATACTCTGCCTAAGGGAGACTCTGACTTAATCACACACTTGCTGAGATCGGAGAACGGCCTCTCGGCATTCCAGCTGATGGGACTCACTGGTAAAATCTACGTCCAGTATATCCAGAACAGGCTGAGGACGCTGGTCTCCATAGGCATAGTAGTCAAGACAGGAAGGGGAATCTACGAGATTAATCCAGAGCTGAGGGAGGAGCTGAAGAAAGTGATGGAGATTGCTTAAGAAGATAAAGCACTGCCCTGTCTGCAAAAGCACAAGGTTCAGGGGGATTGAATCGAAAGAACTTATTGGTTGGGAGTGCAAGAAATGCGGATATAAGAATCTGCATAACAAGGAGGAAGAGAATGTTTGAAAGATTATTTGGAAAGAAATATACTTGCCCGAACTGTGGAAGAAAGTTTTCTTCTGGACAGGCGATGGGCGGTCATTTGAAATCATGTAGGTGAAAAAATTGATAACAGACGAGGAAAAAAAGGAAGGAATCTGGGAATATGAGGGGAAGAAGTTCAAGAGATGTCCTAACTGTGATGGAGCTATCTTGGCTGAATGGAAGTCGCACGGATGTGGCTGGGGAAGAACAGACGAGCCGAAATCTCAGATAGAAGTGAAGAAATTAACAAAGACAACTGAAGAACTCAGTTTGAATTCGACTGCGATAGTTAGTGATTGCGTGAAAGAGGCAATTGACATACTAACAAACATCTCGACTACGAAGGACATCTACTTCGACTGGGGGCACATCATAGGACTCGCAGACCAGATAAGGAGAACAAAGTTGTTCCTTCAATTAAATAAGTGAAATCAAATGGGATTGTTTGACATAGACATAGAGAAAGAGATAAAGTCCCTCAGCAGAAGGATAGACAGGCTGATTGAGATAGAAGAAGAAGTCCTAGAGGCAGTCAATCAACTGGTAAGTTTGAAGAAGAAACAGATGAAGGTGAGATGATGGAAGGATACAAGCTGACATTCGGAAGGAAGGTCAAATCAACAATCTATGTCGGAGAAGACGCTTTGATGGATATGATGGGCATGATTGGGGAGTTTGAGAACTTGACGATTGAAAGGATAAGAAATTATAGGGAATAAATTATTCTCTCCTCTAACACAATAGCTGATAGATATAGTCAGAACAAGATTAAGTTTCGGTATCCATCAGCTCTCGCAAATAGATGACCGCTCAACTTATTCTTATATTCCGAATGCCTTCAGTGCCTTGTCTAAAGCAGGTCCCAAGAAGTTCACTATCTCGAATCCAGCCGGTAGGACAATACCAAAGTAGTTCACTACCAATACTGCTATTGGTGGGACTGCACCTACTAAGACAGTTCTGATGAATTTCTTCCACTCAAAACTTGTCTTGCTGTCTTCACTCTTGGCTTTGAAATAACCTGCTGCTGCATAGAGCAGATTGCCTAATGCACCAAAGCCGATTAGTTCATATCCCATGGTTTGTTTCCTCCTTTAAATTATTTAAATTAGTCCCTATTTAAAGCCGAGTTAAGCATAATAATTAAGTTGGAGCATAGGTCAGCCTTGTGGAGATAAGTCTGTTTATCCCGCTGACATTCTCTATGAAAGAGCTTTCCGTGATTTTTTTATTGGAAGCGGTTATGATAAATTTGATGTTGCCGTAATCGTAAACCAGATCGAAACCAAGTATCCTGAAATAATCATTCAATCCAGCATCAGAATCAACCAGCTCTATCCTGTCGCCAAGCTTGACTTTGTTGAGGAATTCGAAGCAATCCATCATCTCGAAGGTTATCTCGTAGGTTATTGTGGCGTTCCTGTTCACCCAGAAGCTTGATTTTAATTCAAGCTGCTTCTCAGATTCATTGCTCGGATCTATGAGGGTTATCTGCCTTAATCCATTCACAGCAATCGAGCTTCCCGCCTGCGGGGAGGATTCTATATAATGGACAGAGGAATCATATTGGAAGACCTTGACCAAATTATCATGCGCCACAGCAGTGGTTCCAGACGCCCCCCTTGTGCAGCCAGTGAAGGTAGTGGCTGTAATTCCTGTGTAAGAAACCACTTCAGTTCCGATAATTATGCTTCCAGAACTGCTGAAATCCGTGGTAGAATCGACTGTTATGGTGGTTGCAGCCGAGTTAATCCCACCATTCAAGGCAGCATACGCCTTTCCTGTTCCATCATAATATAAAATGCACAGGGTTCCCTTGTAGTGATAGGAGCCGAGGCTTCCTCCTTGGGTATCCTGCATCAGTATGTCAAAGAAATTTTCAAGCTTGCTTGTCCAAGTAAGAGGAGTCCTGCCGATTAAAGCCACTCCTCTTGCTGGAAATCCTGCTCCTGTGATCAAGACAACCGGCGTCGCAGTATCTTTCACGCTCTGGTCAAGCTTGTCATAGACAGTGGAGGCAAAAGAGTATTTCGTCCATATCTGGCTTGTTCCTTCACCCTTGCCGAGATAGATGACCGAATTATAGAGCTTATGGAAATTGTCATTCCTGTCGGATATTATTCCATTTTGGCTGGTGCCGGAAAGCTCTACTTTGTAGACAGGAGCGAGGCTTCCCCTCCATTCCATAAAATTGAATCCATCTATATTATAAGGAGCATCCCCATTATCCACATACCAATCCCATTCGAACTGTTTTGCCAGAGCATCTATGACGCTCAGTTTGTTGTCGTATTCCGCCCTGAAATCAACAGCTTCTCCGAAAGCCTCTATGATATTCGGCTCTATAATCCAAGGGGAAGAAGCATCATTGTTGAAAGAAAGAACTGTTTTGACAATCGTATTTGGCTCCTCTGTCCAAATGGTTCTTCCATAATATTCCTTGTTTGCCAGCAGAAGCGCCATTCCAAATCCTTTGACTACGGCAAAACCATCAGTAGTATATTTTATCTCCTCTATCTTGCCCTTCAGGATTAACGTATATTCAGAAAAAATCTTCACAATCTTCCCATAGGAGACATTCGTATCTGCATTTGTCACATCCTGGAGTTTTATCTCAAAATTCTCAAGCTGGTTTATTTTTTTGGTGATTCTCAAATAATAGAAGGCGGGATATTCCACTTCGTTTATATAGACAGAGAAATCATCTGGATGCCCATATGGGGCGGAAGGCATTCCTGAAGTCGGTTCTGTTGGCATTTTTATCACTCAACTGTTGAACTGAATCCGAGTGTGGCGTTTGTAGTAACCCCAGCCGTGCAGTTGCTCAGATAGAAGAACCCCCAGAAAGTCTGATTGGCATTGATTCCAAGATTTTGTTTCACCATGATATTTGTCGTATTGCTGACATTGAAATCCACGCTCGTCTCCAAGGTGCTGTTTGTAGAGAGGAAATGGCTCATGCAAGCAGGCAGAGTAGCATTCCAGTATGCACTCACGTTTATATTGCTGTTTCCTATGTTTGTTATGTTCCATATCCATTGCGAACTTGTCTGTCCTTTCGGGGTGAATGTGCCATTCTGATAGCAACTAGTATTTGATGGTGTGCAGGAGCTCTCGTTTATCAGGTATTTTGTCACGCTGGCAAGAACATACGGCTTGTAAGTTGAATTCCAAGACGATGTGAAATTCATCGCCTTCGGCCATATGTTGAGCTGGGGTATCCTGAGCAAAAAGGTGGCGTTCTTCAATACTGAATACAGATGGCTTGTGATGTCCCATAATCCCCAGCCTTCCGAGCTCGTGAAGTTCTTTTTGACGATTGTGTAGCTGTCATAGCTAGGCTGTGTCGCCCAGCTTATGCCGCTCCAAGTCTGGTTTGTGGAATAATGTAGATAAGTGACGCATGGCTTTGTCGCATTGCAGTTCTCCCCGCCCTGCGAAGTGGAGACAATCGGCTGCTGATAAAGATTGAGTGTGGCGTTGTCGAAGTAAGGAAGATTTGAGATGTCGAACTTATACCAAGAATATCTCGACGGGGCATAGATGATGCTGGAAGGCAGTATGTATGTTATATTGATCGCATCTAGCTGTATTATTCCTGCTGTGTCAGAATGCAAAATAAATGGCACTTGGCAGGGATTCGAACAAGTAGTCAGATAAGTCTGTATCTCTGATGAAAAGTTCGCTGTTCTGTTCGGTGAATAGGTGGAATTGAATTCTCCCGTATGATTCCATTCCCAAATATCTCCATCTGAAGAGACATCAAGATAAGGACTGATAGAATAGTTGCCTTGTGAAACATTTATTGTAATATTGTAAATTGTGGGAGTCAACGTTCTAGTCGTATCAGAACTTAATATTGCTCTCCATTTCAGAGACTGTCCTACGTTACTGAAAACTTTAAGTGTTCCTGGAGTCGTCGCTTCCCAAGTGCTTCCTCCATTTGAACTCAAGTAATAGGAAATAGACGTCCCTGTGGGAACATTGCTTGTCACGTTTGTTATATTTGCCGTAAAGTAGTAAGAAGAAGTAGAAGTATCTATTGCTTGGGAATTTATATATGCACTTGAATAGTAATCGTAATAAGTGTTTAGGAAATACAAATCTCTTGGTAAAGTGGCAAGTTGTTCCCAACATTTTGTCCATCCATATCCCGCACAATTAGCATATTGGTCCCAACAAACCCAACAGTCACCATCCGTATAGTAGTCAGTTGTGTCACCATACCCCTCTCGATACCCTGCCCCGCATATATTAAGTGCCTCACCGTAATCAAAAATCAAAGCCACATAGTAAGTGTTTCCAGGAGTCAGTTCAAGCGGCGAGGAGAGATTCCATGTCCATGGCATGCTGCAATTATTAGAACAATAGGGTAAATCTGCTTCCGCCAAATTCGAACCCCCAAGAGAACTTCTTATTGCGATTATTTTTGAAGTATATTGCAGATTTGTGCCAAGATAAATAGTAACATTGGTCAAATACTTTCCCTGTGCTTTAAACGACTGTTGAAATTCTATGTTTTGGTAACCAACCCATGCCCCACATTCTTCATGTGTTTGATTTTCTCTGTCAAAAAGGACTCTATTAATTTTTATTTCTCCATTTGTTATATTACAGTAATTTGTTCCATCTAAATATGTGTTGGTATCAAAAGTATCAAAAAAATCAACTTTGTTTTGAGCGGGAAATCCGCTTAAATTCAACTTGGCATCTATAATAGTGGCAGTGTTTGGAATCTCGACATAGAAAGTATTATTTTGGCTTCCAGTAAAAGTCTCATTCCAAGCTGATTGGCTATTGTTATTTTCTGTTTCTGTGATTGTCTGTGCCCCTATCTTGTATCCCCCGCTGATTAGATTAGAGCTGTTTGTCCAGACTGTGGAAGAATCATTCGAATCGGTAGTGGTATTCTCAATTGGATAGCCTTTCCATTCCGGCATTTTGACAAGGAAGCTTGTGTTCAGAATCAAGACTGTCCTCTCCACTTGGGAAGCCGTGTAATTCTCGTGGTTTAAAGTGGCCGTATAATTGAAGGCCTGTAAAATGGAGGCATTTGTCATATTTTCAATTTGGTTCAAAGTGAGACTTGTATTGAAGATTGTTCCATTCCTGTATAGAGAAAGATTGCCATAGTTCACAGTTTTCCAAGCAGTCGCATTGATGGTTTGATTTATAATATAGTTTTTATTTCCCTGAGTTCCGTTCAAGGCGAGATAGATTGTTGTTGTTCCCTTGTTCACGAGGGCAAATCTATCTATTGAAATATTAGTAGCTGAGTAATTCACGGAAGAGAACGTCAAAGTATAGTTGTATGATGCGTTCCCCAGCAGAATATTCTCTGATACAGACAATGCCGTCAGAGAACTCGCCTTTATCACTCCATCCCTCCAGAGTGAGATATTATAATCGCTGAAGCTCGTCCCGTTCTTCCAGCCTGTCCCGTTCACGGCCCCTGGATAAGTGTAGCTCTTGTTTGATTCTGTCGCGTTGAGGGCAAGGTGCAGTGAGACATCCCCCCTATTAACTGTGAAGAATTCTGTTCTTGATGTCGCGGAATAATTCGCTGTAGAGGTAAAATTGCAGGTGAAGTTATAGTCCTGAGCAGCCAGTTGGGTGTTGTATTCCCCTCTGGTTGTTGAATAAGTGCCCACATAAGTTCCGTTTCTGGTGATGTTCAGCCACAGTCCGGTTGTGTTTATGAGGCACGTTGCGTTCTCGGCGGCAGGATAGACAGTAGCTTTGTTGGCATTCAGAGTCCCATTGAGCCACATATTTATCAAGACATCCGCCTTCTTTTCAAACAGCCAGTAGTTCTTTGTCGCAGCCGAGTAATTTGTATTTCCAGCCGTATAGTAGGTAAAATTATATGTGCCGTTCCCAAAGACGATGTTCAGGCTTACTGGGTTTGTCGTGCCTATCGAAGTCGTGTTGTTATATAAAGTGAATGTGATGGTCTGCCCGGCGAAGACTGATGCGGTGTAATTTCCAGTAGCGTTTATCGCGGCTGGATATGTGTAGCTCCTGTTGGTCTCAGTCCCGTTCAGGGTCAGGTTCATGAAATTGGACGTGGTTGTGTTCTGCGAGATGTAGACAATCGAAGAGTTGATTACTCCGGTCGCGTTGCACGTGAAGTTGTATCCCGCTGCTCCGTATCTTATCAGGCTGTTGTTGAAGGCTGTCGCCGAAGTATCATTCTTGTAGAGGTTGCATGTGGTTCCTAAGAAACTATAGCAGGTCACATTGGAAATCACTCCATATGTTGTGTTCCATGTCGTCATATCAAGTCTGCATCCTGGCGGGTTGGTTGTCGTGTATGTGAAGATTGATGATGCGTTCCAGTTCGATGGAGACGCTGTGTCATTGACATATTCCCTCCATCCTACTACCTGTCCGGGAGGCGGAGCGGTTTTTGTCACATTCAACCATGTGCCTGCTCCGAAAGCCACTGCTGAATCATTAACCCATTGGTAACCGCCGCCGGAATAGTTCCAGAACCATGTATCGTTGTATCTCACCCCGCCCCCTATGTTCCCACCCACAAGAATCATCCCGTCGATTACATAGGAATACCCGTATCCTACCCTATACGGCAAAACAGACGAGGAATTTGTGACGTTCTCCCACTTCATGGTCGCGTAATCAAAAAGCCAAGAATTGCTGGAATTCGCATTATAATCTATACTTGTGCAGTCCGAGTGCGAGCCCGAGCCCGTCAGGCACGATTGTCCGTATATCATCATGGTCTTGCCCAACTCCGGATTGAAGACCATCCCGGGCTCCTGAGTCCATTCTGGGTTTCCTGTCACCACACTTGTGAGATTAATCCAGGTGTTGTTGGAATAGTTGTATGCCCAAGTCTCGTTATAGAAATACCAAGTCGATGGGGTAGCGCTTAATGTATTTACGCCGCCAAAGAGAATTGTCATGTTGTTCTTGCTGTCGAAAGCCAGTCCCGGAGCATCATTGGAAACCGGCATGAGTGCTGGGTTCATATTCATCCAAGTCATGTTGCTGTAGTTGAAAGCGTAAGTTATTTGTCTAGTAGATACTCCATCAAACCCCCCCGATAGTATTGTGACATTGTTACGACTGTCAAAAGCGCAGCTGTGGTAATATCTTGCTGCTGGTGCCCCTGTCACAGTCAATACCCCCCAGGTGTTGTTTGTGATGTTATACTGCCATGTATCCGCCAAGTTTCCAGCCGAATATCCGCCAAACATTATCAAAATATCATACTGAGAATCGTATACCAGACAATGTCCGTGTCTCGGTGCTGGGCAGGTTGCGCCGCACTTGACGGTTATCAGATTCCAAGTGTTGTTGATTGTTGAGAATGAGTATGTTGAATTGACATCTCCGACATCTGGAATAGAACCACCGAACTTCCACGAGACGTTCCTCTTGCTGTCAAAAATTACTGTCTTGCCGGCTAAGACACTGTAATCAGAAATTGTGTTGTTTGTGATGTTCGTCCAGTTGTTCGCCACATTGGAGAGGCTCCCGTTCCAGCTGAAGATACCGACAGACAATCCTGTCGCATCAGTCCAATTTAAAGAATGATTTATAGCAGAATTTCCGAGAGTAGAGTTAGTCTGATTGAGAGACCATTTTGGAGGTGTTGTGTCTGTCTGTTCCCCTGGACCGAGCCTTGTCATGTTGTTTATACCTTCATACCACATGTTAAGTTCTTCTGTTGAGGTTAAGGTCCTGTTGTAGATTCTGAGTTCATCAATCAAGCCGTTAATTCTCCCAGCGCTTCCACCATCAGAACCGATATAAATGGTGCTCGTTTGCGCTGCCATGGCAGGAGCCATAGCAACTGAATTTGAATATATTCCATTGATATATCCCACGACATGGGTAGCATTCCTCACACAGGAAATCAGAGTCCAAGTATTGATAGGTATGGATGTCCCAGTTGTGAATTCATAAGCGTTCGTTCCATCTCCCCAGAGGCATCTCAAGGAATCGGTAGAAGAAACACTCATATAATATGCCTGGCAAGGAGCATTCCAGTTACTAATTACATTTTCATCGCCACCTGTATCTGACAGCCTGTAAATCCATGCTGAGACAGATGTGATAACTGGATTCAATCCAGCATTGTTGGTCACGGTAACACCGGCAGAAGTGGCAGTTTTCTGTAGAGCTATTCCAAATCTTCCAGAAGTATTAAAACTCGCTCCTGCTTGCAATGTTCCAGTATTGCTATTGCCAGAGCTATCAGAGGCATTTGTTCCTGAGCCCTCGCCAAAATGCCAGACTGCTCTGGTGTCATTCCCCCAGACAACAGTAGGAGAATTGCCCGTCCTGTTTGTCTCGTTCTCCCAGAATTTCTCATTGGTAGTGTTTGCTATTGCTATCAATCCAGTGGCGCATCCAGAGACGCTACAATAGACATAGCTCTCGTTGTTCTGCCTCGTCCAGTAGACATCTCTTCCGCCAATCTTATAAGTGTCATTAGCGGCAATAACCATCTCCGAGGTCGTGTTCACGATTATCGGGTATCTGACCGAATAGGTGGCGTCCCACCATGGATCGAGAATGAAGTCCACGTCAGCTATGTTCAGCCCGAACTTCCAGTAGATTCTTCTCGTCCCGAGCTGCGGAGGATATTTGACCCTGATTATGAACTTTCTGACTTGATTCTTAGAAAATGGGGCTGTGCTTATGTCCTGCTCGACTTCCTCTGTGTTTTTCACCAGATGCCATCCCGTTATCTGGACCGAGCAGTTTGCTATCGTAGTCCCGTTCGGGGCGGTGTAAGGATTGCAGACGTCCCCCCACTCAGCAATGTTGCTCACGCTCGTCTTCTGGACAATCTCCTTCACTTCCACGGAATCTATATTCGTCCCAACAACGTTCGAGATGAATGACTTCAGCAAACTCTCGTTCTTGTAATCATAACTTATCTTGCAGGTCCATTTCAACGCAGGCCATGTCCTCCACAGTTCAGCCTGCCCTGTCAGGAGATACGTGCCGTTCGGGAACTTCTGAGAGAGCTCCTCTATTACTTTGCAGTCCCCCAGACTGGTGCCGTTGATATGCCTGTAGTCTGTGGTGCCCTTGCCCCATTCGCTGCTGCTCTCGTTTATCGCATCGCATTGGTAATAGCACCCTGACTTCTCCGTGGAGACTTTGGTTAATGGTATCTTGAAAGTCGTCGAGTCTCTTATCTCCAGAATCGCGTAGCTCTCTGTCAGGCCAGCAGAAGATTCCTTCAGAGTTACAAAATCTGTGGTCGAATATCCCTCGAAGACTGGGTCGTAGTCGTTTATCAGTCCTGTCTTCAGGCCCCACTTCACAGTCTTGTCTATAGGCTTCTCGACAACAACCTTGAATTCATACTTGGTCTCGTTCTTCAGGCAGGTTCCGGCCTTGAAATTATAAATCTTCCATCTGGCAGGATTGTCCGCCCTGTATCTCATATCGGCCTTGTAGACAGTTAGATTGATTCCGTTGGTGTCATTAAGATATAATTGGAAGGTGCTTCCGAAGCAGAGATTCCAGTCCGTCAGAGAGATGTTGAAATAGGCAATGCATGGCTCCTCTGAATTTCCCGCGCATTTAATAATCTTCTCGCCCAATTCGACTGTTATCCCGTAGTTTGTCAGAGTCGCCAGAAATGCAAGAAAAGCTATTAATCCTGTTCCACCATAGACGAATAATTTTTTCGTCTTGCTCATTGCTCTCTTGGTTGTCATCTACCTATCAGCCCCTTTCTGCATGGTTATGGTGAAGCCCAATCTCATCTCACCTTCCTTCATTATCGTGGTCTCGTCCGAGCCGACCTCGGTCGATTCGTCTGTGAACTGCATGGAAATTATCTGCACTGTCTCCGCGTTTGAATTGTTCCTGTGCTTGAATGTGACGCTTCCTCCATGCTCTGCCATCGCTATCAGAAGATTCTTCTTGTTGACAGCTGTGGCAGCTGTGGAAGGAGAGACACCAGTGAGATTTCCAGAATCATTCGTCAGAATTCCTGTCACAATAATTGTCCATTTAATCTGCTTCAGATCAACTATTATACTTGAGGATGCATAGTTCGGCCAGTTCAACCTGCTTCTCGGCCTCTGGATGTTAGCAGCATATTTCTTCTCTATGTTCTCTTCTACCTTCGTCACTTCGGAATCCAAACTCAGCTGAATATTGGTTCCACTAAATCCGAACGCATTCCCGTTTGTTGTCAATGTCTTTTGGATATAATATATTACCATCAGTATCTCACCCTCGCCAGTTCAAATGCGAATTTCTCGGCAATCTCCCTCGCTATCACATCCACATTTCCTCCGATGGATGCTGTATTGATTGTCACGTTTATCCCTCCTATGCTTCCAATCCTGTCCAAAGGAATTACTGCTTCAGGTCCTCTTTCACCAAGCAGAGCTGTCATAGGCCTTCTTATCAATCCTCCCTCAGCAAGTCCGAGCGCTCTTCGTGCATCTGTGACGGTTGCGTATTTGCCTGTCATCATCGCCGCGCTAATCAAATCACCTTGCTGGCTTGAAGCCAATGATGTTGTCATTGGTGTGCTTGTTATGGTGGTTGTTGTGGTTGTCCCTCCGAAGGGATTTATTTCAGGTTTTCCAAATGTCCCGCTTGGAACTGGCGTGACGCCTGTCATCAAATCCTTGCATTCCTTCACCTTGGCCTCTAATTCTTTCTTCTTGGAATCCATCCCTGAAATCATGTTTGCAATGAAACCAGTTCCAAGGGCAGTTCCGATTGTTCCTGTATCTGTGGATAAAGTTGTGAGGTCTGTCTTTATTGTGGAAGTAGCGGTTGATACAGAACTGCTCCAGCTTCCTGTGTAAGTCGTAATTTTATTGGTTGTTTCAGAAAATTTATCAGTTGTTTCAGAAAGAGCTTCTCTTACATCTGGAAGATTTTCATCTTTTATCAATCCAAGTTTTTTGGCAAATTGTGTCAAGGAGTCACTTGTCAAGATCCCAACTGCCTGTCCAAGCCCACTAAAAGTAGTCATTGTTCTGCCAGATTCGGTTGACAATGCGGCTAATCCTGTTCCAGTTCCCAATACAACACCAGCCAATGCCCCAAGATTCCTGCCGATAAGAGGAATGGCTTCTCCTAATGCTGCTCCAGTCTGGGCTGCCTGTGCTGTATAACTGACTAAATCAGCAAGCTGATTGGTTAAAAGAAGCGCGTCTCCTTCTGCCTTTTTCTGGGCATCAGACTGCGCATCCCATTCGTCTCCCAATGCTATGACATTGTCAAGCTGGTCCAATGCAGTAGGAAGATATTTGAGGGCCAAAAATTGCTGATAGAGTTCGGTCGCTCCTACCATATCCAAGGCAGGATCCAATAAGGATTTCATCGCCTTCCCCACGGCTTGGAAGCCGAACATCAACGGAAGGGTTATAGACAATGCCCCCAACATCGAACTTTTGAGATTCTTGCCAAGAAGTTTGATTTGCTTGTCATACATAGCCCAGCCACTACTTGCTGTTCTTATCATTTTTTTAGTGACTTTCTGATATTCTCCTCCCTTCTTTTCTAGGGTTTCCAGCCATTTCTCAGTCTTCCTTTTCTGGCCTTCCCCTATGATTTCCCATTTTTCCCTTATCACCAAGTCTTGATATAGTGTTGGCATTTTATTTTCTCCTGATTTTGAGTCTTCTCATCTGCTTTGTTTGCTCTTTCCAATCGTTTTCCATCTCGTCTAACAAATCCAGCACAGTCGGAATTGGCAGTTTTTTGAACTCCTCGAATGGAATCCAGCCGTATTCCTTCATAAATCTATGATGGAGTATTATCAGTTCATTTCTCCTCTTTGTTAAGTTTTCTAATCTTATCAAGCTTCTCTTCCACCTTTGCTGTCTTACTACCAAACCTGTTGACTTCGAACACACCATTCAATAGCGTGAAAAAATGCTTTTTTGTGATGCCTTTTAGAACATCTTCTGAGATTTCTGGATAAGACATCTTCAATGTCTCCAGAATGAGTTTGCTTGCGACTTCAGTCCCTTTCACGATATTCTCCTGTTTTCCATTAGCCATTTCAATTGATACATTGCTTGCAAATAATAGGTCTCCTATGTATTCCATTCCCAGAGGTTTGAGCAATATCTTGTCCTTGTTTCCTTCATCGTCTACTATTTCAACTTCTATTGGTTTGGCCAAGTGCCTTTCCCATCTCTTCAATTCAATTTCGTCCATTTTCTCTTCCTCCTTTTCTTAATTTCTTCCCTGAAAGTAAAGTTATTTCCTTTACTTCCTCGGGTTTCTTGTTCTCCAGAGCTATAATCCTCTCCTCTAAAACAGACAAAACATTTAACATTCCTGACATGTCTATCATGCTCTTCAGCGCCATTCCATAATCCGAGCAGAACTCCTTGTCCGCATACTCCTTGAAAGCCAAGAAAGTATTCGAAGGGATTCTCTTGATGAAGAGATTGGCCCATTCAAACCCGCAGTTCGAGCATTTGAATATGCCATTCTCTCCTTTCTCCACTAAGTTGTCGCACTTGAAGCATCTTTCGCTCTTGTGATAGTTTATTATTTCTTTGGCCTGTTCTAACATTTCATCATCCAAATATATTTTTATCTATATGCCTGTCCACGAACATCCCGCAATAAGTGCAGACTTCCCTGCCCGGAGGCAAAACCATCCTTCTGACCTCGTCTCTGCTCAATAGTCTCTTCTCTCTCGGACACCAAGCATAGATTCCTCCTCTTATGGTTTCCCTCATCTTCCTCTGCGGGAATCTCTCCCTCCCTGTGATTATCATAATTTCACCATATTATGTGCCTTACAAAATTCATTTTTACAATCAATATAACCATAATTTTCAAATTCTTTTTTATTCATTTCAAGAGGACATTGACAATGCCAGCAATATTTGTTTTGAATAGCATTTTTAATTGTTGCAAAATTTCTATTACGGAAAAATGTCGCTTTTCCTTGTCTTATCCAACCAAGTTCTAATAAGGTATTGCAAACTAAACAATTCCATATTCCCATGATATCTTCAATGTCCATTTTGCATTTCGGGCAATGTTTTTTCATTATCGATTCCTCAATATCCTGTAGTTGAATCCAGCCGACTGGATTACCAATTTGCAATTGTAGCATTCCAGCAGTCCTTCTGGCAATACGAAACACTGCCCCCCGCATCTTGGACAGCTTCTTACTGGAATTTTCAAAGTCCTCTCTGGCCAAGATGGAATTATTTTTGGACGTTTGGGTAAGTCCTGTGAGCCCATTAGTCAATCACCTTCTTCTCCTTCAATCTTCTAATTAAACTTGCTATCATTAATTCCAATCTGCAAAGCCTTGCCGATAATTCTTCTTTGCTTATTTTATTTATCCTTTTTTTGAAGCTCACTTTATGAGCCGCCATCTGCTTATCCCTCCAATCTGTGTTCTCATGGGTTACTCTGAGAGGATCCAGCCAGAATTCAAATCCGGCCGAGTTTGCTCCAATCATGAACCATATGTCTTCTCCAATGCCGAAATATGGGGTGTATTTGAATCTAATTCCTGTTTCCAAGACTTTTCTTTTAATTAGACATGGACTGAGCGCGGTTCCCCAGACTTTTGTCAGTCCGTTGAATTCTTTGATTTCATCCCAAGTATAATAATTTAATCCTCGCTTGCCTCCCTTAATCAGATAGCCGTCCTTCAAGACAACTGGAAACTGCCTTTCTCCGAATCCTGCATGGCACAGGAATCCCACAATATCTTTATCATGGTCCATCAGTCTTTCGATTGAAAATGCTGGAGGCAGGGTATCCGTGGATACTATGAAAAGATAGTCATATCCACCATCGATGGCATGTTCAATCAGCATGTTGAATCCTTTTACCAAAGTTTCAAAAACATTTTTTTCAGGCTCGATATGAGCAATCGTCCATTTCTTATTCCCATTTGTCAGGGAAAGCAATCTTTGATAGAATTCCTGCCCTTCACTGTTATCTATGAGCAAGACATCAAAATTAGGATAAGTGAAAGAATTTATGCAGTCGATATATCTATCGATAATATAATCATGCAATCTGCTCGTTGGTGCGCCAACTAATATTTTCTTCTCTTCCATGGTCTCTTCCTCTAAATTAAGAAATCTAGAAAGTATATGCTGTTGTTCCCGTTGGCGGATAGTTTGTCGAACTGTATGTGTTCAGCGTTGTCAGAGCTGTTGCGTCTCCTGAGTCCTCTTTTATCAATGCCACCCCATTCTTGTTGAATGCTGGACATTTGAATGCAAACGTGACTTTCAGGATTCCGTCCGTATAGCTCGGTTTCATGCTTGTCATGTAGGCATGGGCAAATATGATTCTATAGGCATTTGTTGTTGCTGCTGTTGCACCTGCTCCTGATGTCGCTGCCGTATCATCAGTCCAAAGTATCGCTATCCTGAACAAATCCCTGTTTATTGAAGATACTACTGCCAAAGGCTCTGCTGTGTCCCATGTTCCCCCATGGAAAGCTACTGAAACTCCTGTTCCACCTGTAGCATCTATATCCACTGGATAGCCTTCGAATGTTACTGTAGTAATGTCCTGTGGAATTTTCTTTACAACTCTTCCACCTATCAAAGTTGGAAGTTGTTCTATGTCTTTGTCTCCCATGTCTATGTCAATTGTCTCTGTGATTGCCGCATACTGGACATCCGTCCCGCCACCCGCCGCATACTTTGTGATTGTCACAAATGCTGTTTCAGACCATGCTCCCGCGTTTAATGACATGTTTATTCACTCCTTTTTTTCTTTTCTTCTTCGATTTTCAGAATCTTCACATATCGTTTGCAATGCTTGCAAACAGCTGGGGAAGACTCATACTCGTCGATTCTATCACAACTCGGGCATTTACCTTTCATTGAATCCACACTCCTTCAAATTTTTTACAACGATCTTGATGGACTTGTAGGGCAAGTTCGCTGTTACTGCCGCTACAGCTGGCCTTATGAACGGCTGCGCCTGGACCTTCCATCCTCTTGATTTTATTATGCCCAGCCATCGTCCGGCCCAGTTGCCATATAATCCCTCTCCGAGCTTTTCCATCGCCCAAAGTCTTAAGAATGGGTGTGTCGCTCCTTTTGGGATCATATGTCCCTCCTCAAGAAATCTTCCATAAAAATTCATGTGTATATTATATCCGTCGATTGTCTGCCTCGACTGGATTGACTTCATCAAGTTCCCGTGCCAATAGGGGACAATGGATTTCATCATCTGGACCAAATCCTGTGCATTTTCCCTGCATATCTCTCTCGCTGAATTCTTTTTCTTGTAATTTGCCAGTTTCCGTTCCAAATCCTTCACTCCACTGATATCAACGAATATTGTCGCCATTAGCTCCCCGTCCATAAGTAAGTGAAAAATAAATTCATGTGCCAGACTGCCTTTCCCTCCTCGTTTGACAGAAAAGTATAATTGAGGTTTGAAGTGACCCTTCTCCCATACCACCAGTATCCCTCTCCCTTTGTCGTGCTCTCTGAGTTCTGGAGCGAGTCTTTCACCGCATCTGTCAGTATCCTGACGTTTCCTTCTCGTCTGTCTATGATTTCGATGTGAACTGTCAGTTCGCTCAGATATTTCCTGAGAGTGAGCCTTCTGTCGGATATTTCTGGAGTATGAACAATTATAAGAGGAAATCCGCCTTCCCTCAGCTGTTTAACTGGAATCCCGTCCATTATTTTCATGGTGGAAAGAGAACTTGTGGCTGTTCCTTCTGCTGTCGTAAATGATAAAGTTGTAGAATCAGAATTGAGAATATCGATTATCTTGCTCTGTAAAGTCTGCACTACGTTTGCCATCGATGTTGTCATTTTATCCCAGCCCAAAGCTTTTTTGTGCCTATGGAAAACCATAGACGAGGGAATCTATTATGTTGTTGTTGATTAATTATTTAGAATTGTTAATATTTAAAGGAATTTGTTTAAAACCCACATCATAATAGGCAAGATTACAACTATGACAGCTATCGTTATTTTATATCTCTGTTCCATTTTGCTTAAGCGCTTGTCTATACTATTATCCATTGTATCGGGCTTGCTCAGATCTCCAATCAGGGCCGTTTTGATTTCTTTAGTAGTAATGGCTAAGTTTCCCATCTCCTTGTTTATAGTCTCCATATGCTCTTCTAGGACAACGATTCTTGAATTGATAGAATTTCTTCTTGCCATTCAAGCCAGCCCCCTCGGCCCGAGCCATTTGACTTTCTGGAATATCCTGTCAATCTGTTCTGCTCTGTTCGGGTCATTGTGTATCAGATTCGCGACCATCAAAATAGCAAGTTCCCTGATGACTTCGCTCGGCTTTGAATTGCCATAAGTGTAAGAGACTTTGATTGATTTCGGCCCAGAAGTGAAGCTTGTTATCTCGGCATTCCTATCAAGAACGATGTATCCTTCCTCATAGAGATGGACTCTGGTTATAGTTATCGAAGTATAAGTCCCGTCAAGGTTGTCGTCTATCGATACTGCCGTGACCGACTGCAAATCAATATTATTGAGCCAGAGCAGGTCCGTATCATCCCC
>Ga0315282_10001767_pt1 | contig 40353 bp, 22 predicted proteins | sample YL17G07_20_MG_FD_203693 | JGI IMG/M metagenome (GOLD analysis project Ga0315282, IMG submission 203693) | Sediment microbial communities from Yellowstone Lake, YNP, Wyoming, USA - YL17G07_20 | ecosystem: Environmental > Aquatic > Freshwater > Lake > Sediment | place: USA: Wyoming | collected...
CCCAGATCGACGCAGCCATTGGTAGCCTCCGGCAAAGGATTCCACTTGGCGTACCATCCATGGCACACCTCTCCGAATCATCGGCTACGTCCTGCTCCCACCAGCAGTTAAGATGCGTTCGCCCTGCGCGACGGCGAGAGGATTCTTGACGGCTTGCCGGAATTCGGGTACAGAAGCGAAAGCTGTTCAGGAGATGATTATGAAGTATATGAATTGTCTACTCGGATGTCTCGTGATGGCCGGGGGCGCTTTCCTCGACGGCACAGTGCGGGCTGATGCACTGGCTGACGGCGAAACCCAGATCAAGGTGCAGCCCGTCATCTCGTTGCAGGCCAGGGCCTTTCGGCTCCAGGACGTGCGCCTGCTCGACGGTCCTTTCAAGCACGCCATGGAGCTCGACCGGCAGTACCTGTTGTCGCTTGACGTGGACCGCCTGCTGCACAATTTCCGGGTGAATGCGGGCCTGCCGTCCTCTGCCGAGCCGCTGGGCGGCTGGGAGGAACCGAAGGGCGAGTTGCGGGGCCATTTCGTCGGGCACTATCTGACCGCCTGCGCGTTGATGTACGCCAGCACGGGCGACGAGCGGCTCAAAGAGAAGGGCGACGCCGTCGTGGGGGGACTGGCCGCATGCCAGGCGAAGATCGGCACGGGCTACCTGAGCGCCTACCCGGAGGAGTTCTTCGACCGGGTGGAGACCCTCAAGCCCGTCTGGGCGCCGTACTACACTCTGCACAAGATTTACGCCGGCCTGCTCGACATGTACGTCTACTGTGATAACCGGCAGGCCCTCGATGTGTGCCGGAAGTTCGCCGACTGGGTGATCGCCCGCAACAGCCGCTTGAGTGACGAGCAGATGCAGAAGATGCTCGGCACGGAGCACGGCGGGATGAACGAGGTGCTCGCCAATCTCTACGGCCTGACCGGCGAACAGAAGTACCTCACGATCGCACAGCGATTCAACCACATGGCGGTCCTCGGGCCGGCCTCGAACCGCGAGGACAAGCTCACTGGCCTGCACGCCAATACCCAAATCCCCAAGTTCGTCGGCACCGCCCGCCAGTACGAGCTGACCGGCCAGGAGTGGCTCAAGACCGCATCCACCTTCTTCTGGGACACCGTCGTCAAAGAGCGTTCCTACGTCATCGGCGGCCACAGCGACGGTGAGGCCTTCTCCCCTAAGGAAAGGCTCTCTGAGGCGCTCGGGCCCAGCACGACGGAGACGTGCAATACGCACAATATGCTCAAGCTGACGCGGCACCTGTTCTGCTGGGACCCGAAAGCGGAGTATGCGGATTACTACGAGCGAGCCCTGTATAACCACATTCTCGCCTCGCAGAATCCGGAAACAGGCATGATGTGCTACTACGTACCGCTGAGGTCGGGCTCGCAGAAGGTCTACAATACGCCGCTGGACTCCTTCTGGTGCTGCACCGGGACCGGCGTCGAAAACCACGCCAAGTATGGCGACAGCATCTACTTCCACAACGACACGACACTCTGGGTGAACCTGTTCATCGCCTCCGAGCTGAGCTGGCAGGCCAAGGGCCTCAAGGTCCGCCAGGAAACAAGCTATCCCGACGAGGCCGTCAGTCGCTTGCGATTCACGGTCGATAAGCCTGTCCGGCTGGACGTGAAGATCCGCCGGCCCTGGTGGGCGACCTCCGGCTTCGAAACCAAAGTGAATGGAGAGAGGGCGTCCGATTCTTCCGAGCCGGGCAGTTACGTGACCATCTCGCGTACGTGGAAGACCGGCGATACCGTTGAGATCGCCATGCCGTTCGGGTTGAACACGGAGGGATTCCGCGACAATCCCAAGCGTCTGGTGTTCCTGCACGGGCCGATTGTGCTGTCCGCCGAGGTGAACGTCGCAAAATCGCTGCCGGCTGTCGTGGCCGAGCAGGACCGGCTGCTCGACAGCCTGAAACCCGTAGCCGGCAAACCATCCACGTTCACAGGCTCGTCCGAGGTCTTTCGATTTGTGGGCCAAGACAGCAGTCGCCAGGTGATTCTGGAGCCGTTCTACAAGATGCACGGCGGGCGGCATTACGTCGTCTATTGGGACCTGCTGACCGCCGCACAATGGCAGGCGAAGCAAGACGAGTATGCGGCCGAGCTGGCTAAACAAAAAGCGCTCGATGCTCGCACGGTAGACCGGGTCAGATTGGGCGAGAGGGGCGACGAACGCAGCCACGGCCTGCAGGGCGAGAACACTGCCTCCGGCGATTTCGGCGGCCGGACGTGGCGCCACGCGACCGATGGCGGCTGGTTCTCGTATACTCTCAAGGTTCTGGCCGACGAGCCGCAGGAGTTGCTGGTGACCTACTGGGGCAGCGACAGCGGCGGCCGCGAGTTCGATACCCTCGTCGACGGCCGGAAGATCGCCGCACAGAAGCTGGAGAACAATAAGCCAGGCCGATTCTACGATGAAATGTACCCGCTGGCGAAGCAGGTCACACAGGGTAAAACCAGTGTGGTCGTGAAGTTCAAGGCTCAGCCCGGCAAGACCGCCGGTGGAATCTTCGGCTGTGCGATTCTCAAACCTGCGAATTGAATGGCATGAAATCCAGGTGAAATCAGTCGTATGGAGAGACATATCATGAGCAGTGCCCGAACCCTCTATCTGGCAGCCCTCGCACTTGTGACTATGGGAGCGTCCGTGCTTGCCGCCCCCGCCTCGATCATCGTTGACGTGGGCAAGCCCGGAGCGAAGATCAGTCCCACGCTCTGGGGCATCTTCTTCGAGGACATCAACCTCTCCGCCGATGGCGGGATTTATCCGGAATTTGTGCGCAACCGGTCCTTCGAGGACTCCGACCAGCCGGACCATTGGACCATCACCAAAGCCGCCGATGACAAGAGTGAAACGGCCATCGACGGCAGCCGGCCGGTCGACCCCATGAATCGTCAAAGCCTGCGCGTGAAGGTGGACGGCTCACTCACGCTCGTCAACAAGGGCTACTGGGGAATGAATGTGGTCAAGGACGAGAGCTACCAGGTGCGCCTGGCTGCCCGGGCCGCCAATGGCTTCAAAGACCCGATCAGCATCTCGCTGAAGAAGGCGGACGGGAGCGATCTGGCGAAAGGTGAGATCACGGGCTTTACGGATGACTGGAAAGGGTTCTCGCTCGACCTGAAGGCCACCGACGGCGACCCCAAGGCCCAACTGAGCCTGACCGTCTCCGGCAAGGGCACGCTCTGGCTGGACATGGTTTGTGTCGCCCCGGCCAAGACATGGAAGAATCACGGGTTACGCCCGGACCTGTGCGAGATGCTCGCCGGACTGATGCCCTCGTTCGTTCGCTTCCCCGGCGGCTGCTGGGTCGAGGGCGACGACATGGCGCACATGTATCATTGGAAGAACACGATAGGCGAGGTCTGGCATCGCAAGCCGCTGTGGAACATCTGGCGGTACTGGGCCACGCATGGCCTGGGCTATCATGAGTACCTCCAGATGTGCGAGGACCTCGGCGCCGAGCCGCTGTTCGTGATCAACGTCGGCATGTCGCACCGTGAGGTCATCCCCATGGACCAGATGGGCCAGTGGGTGCAGGACGCTCTCGACGCCATCGAGTACGCCAACGGTCCGGCTGAGTCGGTCTGGGGCAGCCTGCGGGCGAAAAATGGGCACCCGGAGCCGTTCCACCTCAAGTACATCGAGATCGGCAACGAGAACGGCGGGCCGCCATACCAGGAGCGGTACGCCCTGTTCTATGACGCGATTCGGGCCCGCTATCCGAACATGACGATCATCGCCGACCAGCCGACGCATCAGCGGCCCTGCGACGTCGTGGACGAGCATTACTACAGCAATCCCGAGTTCTTCATGGAGCAGGCCGACCGCTATGACAAGTACGACCGCAAGGGCCCGAAGATCTACGTCGGCGAATATGCCGTCACGGAAGGCTGTGGCCGAGGCAACCTCCGCGGCGCGATCGGCGAGGCGGCCTTCATGACCGGCATGGAACGCAACTCAGACATCGTCGTGATGGCCTCGTATGCCCCGCTGTTCGCCAATGTGAACTACAAGCGGTGGAACCCCGACCTGATCTGCTTCGACAGCTCGCGCGTCTACGGCCTGCCTTCCTATTACGTGCAGAAGATGTTCAGCGAGAATCGCGGCGATGCCGTGCTGCCCGTGGAGATCAGCTCGCCGGCGGTGGATGAAAGCAGGACCGCGGAGGATCGCGGCGGCGCCATCGGCGTCGGAACGTGGCTGACCCAGGCCGAATTCAAGGACATCAAGGTCACGCAAGGCGACCAGACGCTCTTCACGTGCGACTTTGCCAGTGGCACGAAAGGCTGGAAGCTGCTCGGCGGTGACTGGCACGCGCAGGACGGCGTGCTGCGGCAGAACAGCCTGGCCGATAACGTCCGAGCGATCGCCGGCGACAAATCCTGGACGGACTACACCTACAGCCTCAAGGCCCGCAAGCTCGGCGGCGCCGAGGGGTTCCTGATCCTCTTCCGCGTCCGGGACGAGAACCGCAAGAGTTGGTGGAACATCGGCGGCTGGGGCAACCAGCGGCACGCGATTGAGATGGGAGGCATCATCGGCAGAGACGTGCCCGGCTCCATCGAGACCGGCCGTTGGTACGATATCCGAATCGAGCTCAAGGGCGACAACATCAAGTGCTACCTCGACGGCAAGCTCGTGCATGATGTCACGCCTCCGGCGCCGAAATCGCTGTACGCTTCGGCAAGCCGCGTCAATAGCTCGGGAGAGGTCGTGCTGAAGGTCGTCAATACATCGCGATCGGAGCTGGCGGCCGATATCAAGCTCAACGGAGTCGCGGCCATGCACGGTCCGGCCAAGGCTATTGTGCTGACCTCGCAGAACCCGGCGGATGAGAACTCGCTCGCCGAGCCGACGAAAGTTGCGCCGGTAGTGAGGACCTTTGATGTAAGCGGACCCGCTTTCCGCTACACGCTGCCCGGCAACTCGGTGACCGTGGTCCGCCTGCCGACCCGGTGAAAGGGGGGATCGGCCGTCGGCGTGGCAGACTGAGTCGGTGACCGGTGACTACTGAGTGCTCGATGCGGCTGCCTTGTATTTCGTCAGCCGTTTTTGCATATCGGCCTCGGATGCGGCGTCGCCTTTCACCAGTTCCAGAGCCTTTTGCTCGGCGGCGATTGCCTCGGCCGTCTTGCCGTTCTGAAACAGCGCCAGCGCATAGGTGTCCAGAATCTGTGCGCTCTTGCCCTCCGTCATCGCATTGGCCTTCTCGGCGGCCTTCAGGGCCAAATCCTTGTCCCGCTTGCCCTCCTCGACCTCAGTCAATATCTCCCAGGACAGCCCATTCAGCAATTCCGCCGGCGCCTGGTCGATCCATTTTTCGACGATGGCACGGGCCTCCTGCATCATTGCCCCGCCGCGAATCTTTTCAAAATAGGCCCGATATGTCTCCAGGTTGGCCTCGTACTTCGCCTGTTCCTCGGCCTTGGTGCGGGCGTACGCGGCCGGATCGAACGTTCCGGCCAGCACGCCGTCGAGCACCCGCTCCATGTCATCCATCGGGTGCCCGTACCACGCGATTCTCCCCTTCTGATCGACGACGAACGCGTGGGGTATCGTATTGACGCCGAAGGCGCCCATGTACCCTTTACTCACCCGGCCCGTCGAATCCACCGCGACATTGTAGTCCATATTCTCGGCCTGCTTGGCGACGAATGCCTTGACGAGGTCCATCTTTTCCGTGGAGATGCCGGTCACCACGACCTTCTTGTCCTTGTATTTGTGGGCCACCTCGGTCAGATGGGGAATCGTCACCCTGCAGGGCGGACACCACGTGGCCCAGAACTCCACGATATACACCTTTCCGGGCTCGATCTTCACTGGCCCGCCCTTGACGAATTCGAGGCCATCCAGAGGCCAGGCGGCATCGCCGATCTTGGTCGGCATCGCGGCGGCGGGCGTGACGGGCTCCGGGGTTGCCACGCCGGCGGCCGGCTGGATCGTCGGCTCGGTCTTCGCGGGGGCGACGGCCGTGGGCTCAGGGACCGCTTCCCTGGCTTGAGGCCCAGTCACAGGCCTCTTCGCGCACCCGCCAAGGGCCACTATACTCATCAGGATCAGAATTGCGTTTCGCCTTCTCATCGTCTACCCTTTCATATACAAAGTGCATGGGAACAATTATGATGCAACAAGAGGAATATGGCAATGCAGTTTTTGTCGGGCATGGTTGGAGAAATGGCTCACTCGCGTAGCAGGATCGTCTTTGTTCTGATTTTGCTCTGCCTGATCGGGCCCCTGGTGGCAGTCGGCCCGGGACCTTCTGCGGAAGGCAGTCCCGGCTCGGCCGGGGTCGCAACGCCGGATAGTTACCTCCGCGACCTGACGCTGGAGCTGTCGCGTCAGTGGCCGAAGAACCGAACGGTGGATGTAGTCTGCCACGGGCACAGCGTGCCCGCCGGATATTTCCAGACGCCGGTGGTCGATACGTTCAACGCCTATCCGCACCTTCTGCACCGCGGGCTCAAGGAGTGGTTCCCCTATGCCGTGCTGAACGTCATCGTGACGGCCATCGGCGGCGAGAACTCCGAGAGCGGGGCGAAACGATTCGAGCGAGACGTGCTGTCGTTGCGGCCGGACCTCATCACCATCGACTATGGCTTGAACGACCGCGCCATCGGCTTGGCGCGTGCGGAAGCGGCGTGGAAAGCGATGATTACCCAGGCGCAGGCCGCTCACGTCCCGGTGATCCTGCTGACCCCCACGCCCGATACGAGTGCCCGGCTCGACGATCCGGCCGACCCTCTCAATCTGCATGCCGAACAGATTCGACGCCTGGCCCGCGAGCATGGCGTCGCGCTGGTCGATAGCCTGGTGGCTTTCAAGGAGCGCGTTGCCGCCGGCGAGAAACTGGAGTCTCTCATGTCCCAGGTCAATCACCCCAACCGCAAAGGTCACGAACTCGTGGCCGCGGAGTTGCTCAAATGGTTCCCTTGATGAAAGGAGGCATGTGAACGTGGACGGACAATATGGCACGCACTCTGAGAGATCGTCGTGCGATACAGACTTTGTCATCCTGAGGCGAAGCCGAGGGATCTGGCCTTCCTTCGGGAGCTTTCACTGGTTCGCGGCCCAGATCCTTCGCTGCGCTCAGGATGACAAGCAGGTCATGTGCCTGGTCCTGGTGGGGCTGCTGGCGGCAGGGACGGCGCGGGCAGTGATGCCGCAGGTGGATGAGTTCCGTCTTCGCGATCAGGGCATGGGCTCACTGCTGGCGCAGTCGCAGCAGGCTGTCCGTCCGCACCTGGAGTTGCTCTACGAGGATGCCTCCGAAGGGATCACTCGCGGCAAATCCTGGCGAGGCACGCCATTCCAGATCGGCGACAAGACCTACACAAACGGCCTGGCATTCAACTCAACCAAGCACCTGCTGGTGGTCCTGGGCCGGTCTGCCGAGCGGTTCACCGCCGAGGTCGGCCTGGAGAACAACGACAGCACGCGGGCCGGCGCCGCGCAGGGCAATGGCTCGGTGACATTCCACGTCCTCGTCGACGGCAAGGAGGTCTTTACCACGCCGGTGCTGCGGCTGAAAGATGCGGCTCGCCGGGTCGATGTGCCGCTGAACGGCGCCGACAAGTTCGAGATTCGCATCAAGGACGGCGGCGACGGGCGAGGGTGGGATCAGGGGCTCTGGGCCGACGCGGCGATCAAGCTGCAGGACGGGTCGAGCGTGCGTTTGCAGGACCTGCCGCTGGGCTGGACGGGCATCAAGAAGCTGTCGGCAACGGAACCGCCATTCTCGTTCGTCTACGACGGCAAGCCCTCGACGGAGTTGCTCAAGTCCTGGCCCGTGAAGCGCGACAGCCGTAAACTCGATGCTCAGCGGACCGAGCATACGCTGGTCTACGGTGACCCGGCGAGCGGCCTGCAGGTGCGTTGTGTCCTCGTTGAGTACCAGGATTTCCCGACCGTGGAGTGGACGCTGTATCTCAGGAACACGGGCTCCAATGACACGCCGATCATCGAGAAGATTCAGGCGCTCGACGTTCAACTGAGCCGCAGCGGAGACGGCGAGTTCCTGCTGCATCACAACATTGGCTCTCCCGCCGATGGCAGCGACTATGGCCCGCTGACAACGCCGCTGGGACGCGGCGCCGCCAAGCACATCGGCGGCAAGAACGGCCGGCCGACCAACGCGGACTGGTCCTACTTCAATCTCGAATGGGGCGGCGAAGGGCTCATCGTCGCCGTAGGCTGGCCGGGCCAGTGGACGGCGGACTTCACGCGGGACAATGCGCAGAGCCTGCATCTGGTCGCCGGCCAGGAATTGACGCATTTCAAGCTGCTGCCCGGCGAGGAGGTCCGCAGCCCGCTGATTGCGCTGCAGTTCTGGAAGGGGGACTGGATCGTCAGTCAAAACGTGTGGCGGCGCTGGATGATGGCCCATTCGATGCCGACGCCCGGCGGCAAGCTCCCGCAGCCGATGCTGCTGGCCTCCAGCTCTCGCCAGTACAACGAGATGGTCGACGCGAACGAGGCCCGGCAGATCATGTTCATCGACCGCTACCTGGCGGAAGGGATCAAGCTCGATTACTGGTGGATGGATGCCGGCTGGTACGTGAATCACGGCGGGGGCTGGCCGCGAGTGGGTACGTGGGAGGTGGACAAGGCCCGATTCCCGCGAGGCCTGCGGGCCGTCTCGGATTACGCGCACGGCAAGGGCCTGAAAGTCCTGGTCTGGTTTGAGCCGGAACGCGTGACCGCCGACACGTGGCTCTCCAACAATCATCCGGAGTGGATCCTTGGCGGGGCCAAGGGCGGCCTGCTCAACCTCGGCAACGACGCCGCCCGGCAGTGGCTGACCGAGCACGTGGACGGGCTGCTCACCGGGCAGGGCATCGACCTCTACCGCCAGGATTTCAACATGGACCCGCTGGACTTCTGGCGTAAAGCCGACGCCCCCGACCGCCAGGGCATCACCGAGATCAGACACGTCACAGGCTATCTGGCCTACTGGGACGAGCTGCGCCGGCGGCATCCGGACATGCTCATCGACTCCTGCGCCAGCGGCGGCCGGCGCAACGACCTTGAGACGATGCGCCGGGCGGTCCCGTTGTGGCGAAGCGACTACGCTTTTGAAGCGACCGGTCACCAGTGCATGATGTACGGCCTGTCGCTGTGGCTGCCGTACCACGGCACCGGCACGGTCTTCACCCGCAACGCGCCCTATTACGGCAGCGGCCGCACGCCCGTCGAGCCGTATGCCTTCTGGAGCAACGCCGGCCAGAGCACCGGCTTCGGCATCGACGTGCGACTGAAGGACCTCGATTATGCTGCGATTCGCCGCCTCCTCGGCCAGTGGCGCCAGATCGCCCCGGACTATTACGGCGACTTTTACCCGCTGACGCCGTGGACACGCGACGACACGGCGTGGATGGCCTGGCAGTTCGACCGCCCGGAGGCAGGGCAGGGCATGGTCCAGGTCTTCCGCCGGCACGAAAGCTTCTACGAATCCGCGCGCCTCAAGCTTCGTGGTCTCGATGCCGACGCGAAGTATGCGGTTGCCAATCTCAACACAGGCGAGCAGGAGATCCGCAACGGCCGCGAGTTGCTCAATGACGGCCTGCCTGTAACCCTTGCGGAAAAGCCCGGCGTCGCAACCTTCACCTATCGGAGACAACCATGAGAAATCGCAGAGAGTTCCTGCGGGATGCCGCCGCCATAATAGGTGTGGCCGGCGCTTGTAGTGTGCCCATGAGGGCATCGGAGAAACGCCTTACGGCGTCACTACGAACGGTTCTGGCCGGCGCCTCTGCAAGATCGCGGGGCAAGCGGGTCTTTATCGCCGGCTTCGCGCATGAGACCAACACGTTCCACCCGGTGAAGACGACCTCGTTCAACTACGGCAAGGCGAGCGATCAGCCGCTTCCCATCTGGGAGGGGGCTGATCTGGTGATCCTTCCCGGCGTCACTGCCTATCCGGCCGGCGGCGGCACTATTGAGGAGAAGCCCTGCCGTGAGGCGATGGACCGGGTTCTGGATTCGCTTCGCCAAGCCATGCCCGTGGACGCCGTCTTTCTGCGGCTGCACGGGGCCATGTACGCCGAGGGGATCGGGCCGGCGGAAACGTTCCTTGTAGGCGAGGTCCGCACCATCGTCGGGCCACAGGTCCCGATCGCCTGCACCTTCGATCTGCACGGCAATATCCCGGCCCGCCTGGCCCAGTATGGTGACATTCTCGTCGGCCTGAAGACTGCTCCGCACACTGACGGCGCCCAGACCGCTGAGCTCGCGGGCCGGATTTTGCTGGACGCCCTCAGGAGCAAGGTGTTTCCGGTCTCCCACATCGTGCCCATTCCGATTATCATCCAGGGTGAGAAGGGGATGACGACCTCGGAGCCCTTCCGGTCTCTCGTGGAAGAAGCGAGGAAGCTGGAGCGGGACGGTCTTCCCGGCCATGAGGAAAGCATCCTGGCGGCCACGATCTTCGTCGGCTGCGCCTGGACCGATTCGCCGGATACGGGCATGTCGGTGATTGTGACGGCCGACGGCTCGCGCGATGCCGCTCGCGAGGCGGCGGTCTATCTCGCCCGCAAGGTGTGGGATGCGCGGCGGGAGTTTTCTTTTGGCTGCGAGACCGCGGAGCTGGAAGAGGGTGTCACGCGTGCCTTGGCAGCAAAGGAACCCACCGTCTTCCTCACTGACAGCGGGGACAACGTCACGGCCAGCACACCGGGGGACCTGCCCGTCGTCCTGCGTCATCTGGTCGAGCGAAAGGTCAAGAACGCCGTGGTCGCCGGCATCAATGACACCGCCGCCACGGACCGGTGTTTCGATGCAGGCGTGGGACAGAAGCTGCACTTGTCCATCGGCGCGACCGTGGAGAAACGGTTCGGGCCGCCGCTGGAGGCCGACGCTCAGGTCGTGCACCTGGTCAGCGGTCGGCGCATGGCGGTCGTACGAATCGGGGACGTCGAGGCAATTCTCGCCGACGGCCCGATGGCGTTTACCGATCCCAGTCAATTCGAGCCTTGTGGCATCGATCCCCTGACTCGCAAGATCGTGGTCGTCAAGGAAGGCTATCTCTATCCCGGCCTGACCCGCATCGCCCCGCGCTACATCATGCTCCTGACACCCGGCGCGGGGGACATGAGAATCGAACGGCTCACGTACGCGCGCCGCCGAAAGCCGGTCTTCCCGTTCGAGCCTGACACCACGTTTGCTGTCGGCAACAGTTGATCGCGTTGCGCGTCACGCCCCGGATCGAGGCGCAGGCGCCTGTGTCACGGGCAAGCTTCCTGACCTGCGGCCTCTCGGGCCGTGCGTCCAGATTGTCTGGGCCGGCGTTATATGCGCGCTATTTCCGCTTCGCAGTCGGTCAGGATGCCGCTGTTGACGCCTACGAAGCCGTCGCCCTTGCCGCCATGGACGGCGCCCGACGCGGAACAATGGACAATCGTCCCGGCGTTGTATCCGGCCAGGACGCCGACGTAGCTGTTCGATCCGCTGCCGCCTTTTACCTGGGCCTCCGCCAGATTGAGGTTCGCGATCCGGCCTGCCGAGGCGATCATGCCAAACAGGCCCACGTAGTCGTGCTGCCAGTCGGTGCTGATCGTCAGATTCCGAATGGTGCGGCCCCGGCCGTCGAATCTGCCTCTGAAAGGCGTGCCCTGGAAGCCGCTCTGCGAAATGTCGGTGTCCGGGGCGATCAACGCCGCCGAGTACGTTCTGCCGACCATGTCCAGATCGGCGGTCAATACGAAGTATTTGTCCCAGAGTTCCAAATGGTCGGTCAACGACTCCAGTTGGCCGGGCGTGCGTATCTGGTAAGGATTGTCTGCGGTCCCATTACCGGGATTCTCGGCCCAATCGTATGTCCCACCTGAACTCAAGATCAAGTCAACGGTTGTCCCGGCCGGCGCGGTGGTGTAGGGTACGGCGTGTATGACGCAGCCGGCGGGGATAGTCTTGTGAAAGTCGTAGCTGACGTTGCCCGGCACAAATCCGGCGGCGATCAATACCACCCGCGCCTCGTCAAGGGGTAAGCCCGAGACATTCGGAACCACCTGCAATCCCGTAATCTCCGTCTGCCAGGCCAGGACGGGATAAGCGTCCTTCGGCATGAACCACAGGTCGCGTATGCCGTCATCGGCGTTCCCCCAGAAGTCCCAATTCTCGAAACTGGCCTGCTGCCTCATCTGGACGCTCGTCAGCACGGTTCCGAGGCCATTATCCGCTCCGCCGCCGTCGGCCCAATCGAGAAAGTAGCAGTCCTTGATCGGATTCACCTTTGGGGCGCTGGCATACATTATGCCCACCAGTCCACCCTCCTCCCAGCCGTAACCCAGTACCGCTGCGGCAGAATAGCTCGTGACGATTTTGCCCTGGTTCTCTCCCACCAGTCCGCCGACATCGTCCTCTCCGGTCACGCTGCCGGTCGAATAGCAGGAGGACACCATGCCCGCGTTGATTCCCACCAGTCCGCCCGCAGATCCATATTCGCCCGTCACGGTTGCAGCGGCATAGCACGAGGTGATCTTGCCCGAGTTGTATCCGGTCAGCCCGCCGACCCACATGAACGAGGCCGACACCTTCGCGGCGCAATAGCTCGAATCGATTGTACCCATGTTGTCTCCCACGAGCCCGCCGACGTGGCTGCCGCCTGTGATCTCGCCAGTCGAGTGGCAGAAGGAGATTATGCCCATGTTCTCTCCCGCGAGCCCGCCGACAAAGATTGGTCCCTCGACGGTCACAGTGCTGTAGCAGTTGTCCACAACGCCCGAGTTGGACCCGACGAGTCCGCCGGCGGCATGGTTTGTCCCGACGACGGTTCCGGAACTGTAGCAGTTGAGCACGCGTCCAAGGTTGTCTCTGGCTAGCGCGGCCGCATGGCTGTTGCCCGTCACGTAGGCGTTGACGACGCCGAGGTTCTTCACCACCGCGTCAGGATCGATGATGCCGAACAGACCGCCGCCGTTCGGGCCCTCGCTCCGCAGATTGCGTACCGTGAAATCGTTCCCATCGAACGTGCCGGAGAACCAGTAGATCGGGGACGTGAATTGGGGCGCGGCGGATAGGTCGATCGAGGCCCTCAAGACATAGTCCTTTCGGATCAGGAGCGGGTCCCTGCCGATCGCGATCAGTTGTTCGGCCGTGGCGATCTGGTAGGGATCGTTCGGTTCCCCAGTCCCGCCGGCAAACTCGACACCCCGCGCCGTCATGCAGGAGACAATCACCCAGATGGACGCACATAACAAAGCCGTTCCAGAATGTCCATTGAACGTGATCATGTCGTTGCCTTTCAACAAGCGAGTGTCCACGATACCTCACGTGCTACAGGCCGCCTTCGGCCGGATATCCCAGCCTGCCCCACGTGGCCCTTTGCAGCCTCTGCAAATCGTATAAGCCCTCCTCGGTCTGCGGCTCGTAGCCACCTTCCGGCAGAACTTCTCTGAACACGCCGCGCGTAGACATCAGTTCGCGAGGCATTTCCACGGTTTCCCGGCCTTTCCATTTCCAGTACTCGACGTGACCGTCCGCCATCGAGAGCGTCGTACCGTCGGCATGGTGAATTGGAGGGGGGCTGGCCCACTCCATCCACATCGGCTGGAGATAATAGACGTAAAAGTCGTTAGAGAACGGCGTCTGGCCTATATCGATGAAGACCGCGCGCTGGGCCGCGCCGGGACTGACGATATCGGTGAGCCTGGTCAGTTTCAGGACGGTACTGCCGACCCGTTGGCCCAGCGCAGGCTCGCCGCTGTCCGGCACGTACGTTCCCTCGACGGGCTGGCCGTTTGCGCTGACGACGGTCGTATAGGTGATGACGTGTCCGGTCCGGCCCCGGGGGCAGCGGTAGATGTCGACGTCCCGCAGGTACGGCCACAACAGGCCCTTGTGGGGGTGCGCCAGGAGGTCGGAGCGGCTCGGTGGATAGTTGAAGGCTTGACTGACCCAGCCCTCATGCACCTGGCCCCAACTCATCGACCTGCGGAACGCACTACCGTCGACGAGTTTGCTGTCGTGTTCGTCGGCATATTGGATCCAGGCGAATGTGAGCTGCCGCAGGTTGCTCAGGCAGACGGCCCGCTGAGCCCGTTCCCGCGCCGCACGTGCCACCGGCGTGAAAATCGCCAGCAGCAGGGCGATGATCGCGATCACGACCAGCAGCTCGATGAGCGTGAAGCTGCAGGCAGTCCCTGTGCCCGGCTTCTTGTTATGGCTCTGAGCCACGCGATGACTGAATGATGCCATGTCCGCATCCCTCCAGATGCCAGATGACGGGAAAACAGCCGCAAAGAACCGCTCGGCGCTTTGCGTCATCCGTCCGGTGATGCTTTCCCAGCACGCAGAACAGCACTCTCGCGGGGCGGATCAGTATGACATGACCTTGTGATGTATGATGGCAGACAGTTATGACAGTGCTTCTATCGATCCGCCTTCGTTGGTAGATATTATATCCTCAACAGCCCGGAATGCAACAGGAATTCACAAAAAAGTTGGGTTACCGGCTCCGATTCATCTCCTCGATGATCTGCCGGGTCCGCTCAGGCGTCCAATCGCGGGGGCGGTCGCCTTCGAGATTCGCCTCCATCTCCTCGGCCGTGGGCGTCTTCGTGGCGACGCCGTCGGGCGGGACCTCGATTTTGGCGATCCAGCAGACGGCGTTGAGCATCAGCTTGCGGAAATCGTTATTGGCGTAGACCCAATGCGTGTGGCCGCCGGTGCAGCCGAAGCCTCGGCCGCCGTCCGGACGCTCGCAGGCCCAGGCGACGTGTTCGGGCATGCCGAGGCGAGCGCGGACTGTGGGATTGCCGCTGTGCGGGCCGTCCGGACCCTTGCGCGTGCTGTCGGGCGGTACGGCGGTGAGGATCGGCGTCACGCCCTTCATCTCCGGCGCAAATCGCATGTGGTAGTACCACTCGTCCTCGATCTTGAACGGCTTGACGCCTCGCGTGATTGGGTGCTGCGGCAGGACTTTGAACTCCGCCAGCCACGAGGGATTGATCGACCAGGACTGCTCGTAGTAGCCGCCGAGCCAGTCGAGCAGGTACTTGCCGTATTCCTTGCCGGGGTCGAGGGCATAGTGCAGGAAGGCGATCCCCACGCCCTTCTTGGCCAGGGCGTCGAGGGCATTCCAGTTGGCCTCGGACCCGAGCAGATTGTTGCCGTCGCAGCCGATGACAATGGCGGCGGCCCCGTCGAGCGTCTTGAGGTCCTTGGGCCAGCCTCCCTCGACCACCACGGCCTCGATGCCGCGCACGTTCTCGTTGAGATTCTTGGCCAGCAACTTGCAGTCGGCCGTATAGGCGTGGCCGCTCCAGCCGTGACTCTGCGGGCCGGGAAGGAAAACCACCTTCTTCTTTCCGGCGGTTGCGTCCGCAGCGCGCACGCTCGTCCCGAACAACGCCACCGCGGCGCATGCCGAGAGAACGAGAGTGAGCATCATTCGGCGGGGGACACATCTGTCGTAAGTCATTTCACTGACCTCCTGTTCTCAAGGTGCTTCTCGAAAAAGTACATCAATGCCGGCAAATCAATGACGTGGCCTTCGTCGTGCACGTCGAGCGCGACGTTCTCGGGCCGGTTCATATCGCGGTAGATCAGCCGGACCTCTTCCATCGCCTGCCGGGCGCGCGGGACATAGAACTGGCTGGGCGGCTCCAGCAGGCCGTTCTGGCATTGCAGCGGTCGCGGCGCCGTCAGCGAGTAAAGATCGGCGTAGTCCACCAGGTCTCGCAGCCCGTCGAATTTCCAGCACATGCAGTGGTCCTGCTCCATGCTGTCCATCGTCGTGAGAAAGCCCGCGCTGGCTTCTGCGGCGATCCGCTCGTCCATGGCCCCGAGCCACATGGCCATCTCACCGCCCAGCGACAGCCCGGCACAGCCGATCTTCGACGGGTCCACGCGGGGCAGCGACCGCAGGTAATCGACGCAGCGCATCAGGTCCCACAGCCGCTCGCCCATCAGCAGCCGGCCCGACTCGTAGACCTCGTGCTGGCTGACCGTCGCAGAGATTGTCACATACCCCTTGCCGGCCAGGGCCGTGCCAAATCCTTTGTAGCAGCGATCTGCCTTGGCCCTCGCCGCATCCTTCGGGACCGTCTGCTCATCATAGGGGCTGTACAGATCGCTGCCGTGACCCCCAATACAGACGACCGCCGGTAGAGACGCAGCATCCTGCGTCCCTACCGCCGGCACGGTGACCACAACTCTGATGCACCGCGCCGGCATCGAATTGATCTCGATCTCCTCCACTCTGAAACCGCCCTTATCGGCGGTCAAAAGCGTCTTCGGCGCCAGCGGAATCGCATCCCTCTGGCGAAGCAGATCGTCGATCTTGAGCAGCGCCGCCAGCTTGGCCCGGAGGGAGTTCTGCCATGCCTTAGACTCCTCGGCCGAGCGCGGAGTGTATCTCATCGTGCGAAGATTCCCGGCCGCCGGCGGTTGGGAGTTGACCGCGGAAGTGCTCTGATCGAGACCGGCCGCGACGGCAAGACTGTCATCCTGAAGCAGGTATCCGGCTGGTACGCTGGCGCGGTGCGTGATCTTCCCGTTCTCTTTGCGCCATTCAACAAGGACCGGCCCGTTGGGCGTCGGCAGTGTTCCCTCACACCAGTCGAGGCCGACATCGGCGATTCGCAGGCGGACCAGCTTCTTCTGCACATCGATCTCGCGAACGCCAAGCACGTCGCGGTACAGGCTGTGGGCGACGTGGGAGGCGAAGCCGTGGTCACAACTGGCGTAGGCTCCGACGTTCTCCCACAGTGTCCCCGTCTGGTCGGCCATGTAGAGGAAGTAATCGACGAGTTCCTTTTCGATCTGTGCCTGCCGGCCGTAGCGGCTCAGGAGTTCCGACCGCAAATAGTTGCCGACGAAGGCGTTGGCGGGATGGATCTCGGGAAAGGCCTTCGTCTCACTGCGCCCGGGCCCGAAGTCGTTGACAAGCCTGTTCCAAAGCTCGCCGTGCGTCTGCGGTGTGGCGACATCGAAGAAGAAGGCAAAATACTGGCAGACCTCGCTGCGGTTGCGGGTGACCTGGAGCTTGCCATCCTTTCGGACGGCGTTGTCCACGAAGAATTCGCCGTCGAATGATTGCCGGCGGATTATCTCGCGCAGGCGCTCCGCTTCGTCGATCAGGACTGGCTCGTTGCACATTCTTCCCCCGGCGGCCAGTGCGGCGGCATAGAGCATATTCGTCGGATAGCTGACGTCCCGCACGAAGTCGTTGGCCTTCGACCATTCGATGAAGACCCAGCTATCGAGTTTCTCCAAAAGCCCGTCCTCGTTGCGATATTTCTGGAAGTACTGGTAAAGCGCCTCGAGCCTGGGCCGCAGAGCCGCCACCAGCTCGCGGTCGCCGCTGCGCGCCTGGTACTCCTCCAACTCGATGACGAACCACAGCGCCCAGTTGGGGATATAGACGCCATCGTAGTGGTCGGCCGGATAGCACATCGGCAGCATCCCGTCAGGCAGATGCGTGAAACTCGCCGGCAGCAGGTAGTTCTCGAAAAAGTTCTTCTCGATGGTCGTATTGCCGCACAGGTCGAACGCGACGCGGGACGTGAAGAAACTGTCGCACAGCCAGCCGGCACGCTCGCGCGAGGGGCAATCCATGAAGATATCGACGGCGTTTTGCCGGAACGTCTGCCGGGCGGCCTGGAAGATGCGATTCAATCTCGGGTCGCTGCAGGAGAATTTCGCCTCGCCGGTCTCGGCGTTTGCGTACTCCCGCAGATATACGCCTGTGACCCGGCAGACGCCGTCGAGTACATTGAGCTTGAGGTACCGCATCGTATAGGGCTCGAAGGATTCCAGACGATACACGCCGGGCTGCAACTCGTAGCCGACTGCGTTGACGCAGCCGAGCCGTTTGAAATCGACATCGTCCTTCGCCAGTATCTCATCGAACGTGACATAGAGCCTGGTCGGCTTGGAGCATTCCACGCTTGCCCCGATGAAGCCCGTGAGATTCGTCCCCAGATCCAGGATGGCAAACGCATTCCCGCCGATCTCGATGGCCTTGTCCGGCTGATACGGCTCATCTATCTTCCGCGCGGACACCGACTGGATCTTCTGCAACTCGATCGAGGGGACGACCTCAAGCTCGTTCTCCGGATACCCTTTCAACTGCGGGCCGATATTGACCAGCGAGCGGTCCTTCCATAGTTGTTTGACAGGGGCATCTCGCTGAAGCTGGCCCTGTGAGACGATCCGCACAGGCTCGCGTCGCTCGAAGCGAGGGTCCGCCACGCGCCGGATGAGCAAGTTTCGCTCAGGCAGGACGGAGCACGACGCGCGAGCTGATTCCGCCGGCGGCTCTTGCCACCAACGGCTGTCGTCGGGGGTCATGCGGTAGTACTCGATGAAAGGCCGCTGGAAGCTGTACCGCTGCACCTTCTGCACGCGATGCTTCAGAATGGTCGCCTCGAAGTTGACGCCCTTGCCGGCCGTGGAGGCGAGGACTGTCCCGCCGGCGACGACCTCCGCCTGCACGAAGGCAGGCTGGTCAAGCAGGTAGTAGCTGTTGATGTTGTATCCGGCGACCTCGACAGCCAGAGTGTTCTTCCGACCCTGGAACGGTCCGAGAGGCCATTCATCGACCCGGTAGTAGCCGTGCGGCCCGCGAGCGGGGCCATGACCGACGAACTGCCCGTTGAGGTAGACGCGGTAGAGTGACGAAGCCGCGATTCGAAGCACAGGGTCTTTCTGTGGACCATCGAACACGGCTCGGAATCCCACGAACAGATTCTTCTCGGTCTCCCGTCCCGCCGGCCAGATGGGACGGGCTGAATCGAAAGATGCCTCCGAGCCACCTGCTCGCCCAAGCACGAGAGAAGAACCCAGACAGAGAATGCCCAGCGCACACAGGATCGCGTAACTGCGACTTGACTGAACGTGCTGTGCCATTGCCCCGACCTCTCATACGTCGTGCGCTTTTCACTCCGTGAACGTCCAGAGTGACTGACATGCAGATTGTACCCGCTCGCGAATGCAGTAGATAGGTGAAAATGGGGCGACGATCTGGTACGATGTCCCACTGCTGAAAACTCGAAAGCTAAAGTGACGAGGAGTAGAGCGAATGAATACGACATCATGGGTGCGAGTGTTGGCCGCCTCTGTCGCGGTGTTTTGCGGCCTGTCGTTTGGATGGGTGACGCGAGTTGGCGCGGAGGATGCCGCACAAGCGCCGGTTTTGAATCCGTTCGACGTGCGGCGGTTTGGGGCTGTCGGAGACGGGAAGACGGACGACACGGCGGCGTTTCAAAAGGCGCTGGATGCGGCGGGCAAGGCCGGCGGCGGGACGGTTCTGGCCACTCGCGGCAATTACCTCTTCGCAGGCCACTTGAACGTGCCGAACGCCGTCACGCTGGCGGGAATCTGGCAATCGGTACCCGCCCACAACGGCCTGCGCGACCGGGGAATGCCCAAGCCCACCGACGACGGCACGACGTTCCTGGTGACGGAAGGAGCGGACAAGGAAGAGGGGCCGGCGTTCATCACTCTGAATACGAACAGCACGCTCACGGGCGTCGTCCTGTATTACCCTGAGCAGAATGCCAATGATGTACCCAAGCCGTACCCCTGGGCTATCGCCATGCGAGGCAAGAACCCGGCGGTGCTCGGCGTAGAGATGCTCAACCCCTACAATGGCATCGACGTCACGCGAAATGAGCGCCACCTGATCCGCGACGTGCAGGGCCAGCCGCTCCGCCGGGGAATCTTCGTCGATTCCATCTATGACATCGGGCGGATCGAGAACGTTCATTTCAATCCGTGGTGGAGCACAAGCCCCAAGCTGTTCCAGTGGCAAATGGCCAACGGCGAGGCGTTCATCTTCGGCCGGACCGACTGGCAGTACGTCTTCAACACCTTCTGCTTCGGCTACAACGTCGGCTATCGCTTCATCCAGACGAAGGCCGGCGTCTGCAACGGCAATTTCCTCGGCATCGGCGCGGACGACTGCTACACGGCTCTGGTGGTCGACGCCTGCGCCCCGATGGGCCTGCTCATCACCAACGGCGAGTTCGTCTCCTTCCACGGCCCGGACCCGACAATGGTCGCGGTGACCTCGACGAATCGCGGATCGGTGCGCTTTGTCAACTGCGCCTACTGGGGCCCGTGCAATCAGATCGCACGCATCGCCGGCGCCGGCACCGTGGGCTTCAGCGACTGCATCTTCATGCAATGGGACAGCAAGAAGGAGGGCCGCCATGCCCTGCAGGTCGAGAGCGGCACGGTGCTCGTCCGCGGGTGCGAGTTCCAGCAGGATAAGCCGCAAATCAAGCTGGGCGAAAATGTCCGCCGGGCAATCATCAGCGACAACATAATCACCGGCTCGCAGCGAATTGACAACCAGTCCAAGGGGAATGTCCAGATCGGCCCGAACGTCAGCGACTAAGGGAACGCCTATCGCGGTAGATTTATTGGTTGGTTGGGTGGCATCGTCAAGCGCAGCTTGGCGATGGTCTTCTGGCCTTGCGAAGGAGCCATCGCTAAGACCTTTGGTCTTGACGCTGCCACCCGGAGCACGGCCTTTTGCCTTCGAGAGGGGCGCCAGAATGCTTCCAATGGGATAGGCTCAAAGTCATGAATCGACCGCAGATGAGAAATGAAAGCGCAAGATAAGCAGGGACTGTACGACCGTACGTTGAAGCAAATCGGAGACCTGATCGCAGGCGAGGATGATTTGATCGCGGTCATGGCGACGGTCGTCTGTGAGTTGCACCACAGTCTCGACTATTTCGATTGGACGGGGTTCTACCGGGTGGTCGCGCCCCGACTGCTCAAGATCGGGCCCTACCAGGGCACGCATGGCTGCCTGCAAATCTCGTTCGACCGGGGCGTCTGCGGGGCCGCTGCCAGGGAGCGAAAGACGCAGCTTGTCCCCGATGTTCGGGAGTTCCCCGGCTACATCGCCTGCTCAGGCTCGACGCGCTCGGAGATCATTGTCCCCGTGATCGCGCCCGACGGGACGCTCGTCGCCGTGCTGGATGTCGATTCCGACCGGCTCGAGGCGTTCGACGAAATTGACGTGGCGAATCTTGAGAAGCTGTGTATGCTGATAGGCAGCATCGCCTGAAGAATGTCGATCCTGTGCTTTTGGAGGTTGCACGATGAAGAAGTTGCTGTTTTGCCAGGTCGTGGTCCTGCTCGTTCTGATCGCATCGATGTCACAAGTTCATGCAGCCGCGCAGCCCCAGCCTTGGCTGGGCGTACACGTCGGCATGGGCAATCAGAACGCGACGGCCGGACTGACTGAGGTTGTGCCGCGCCTGGCGCAGCTTGGCATCAATGTGATTGTCGCCGAGATCAACTACGGCTACGAGTACCAGTCGCATCCGGAGCTGCGGTCCGACAATTTCAGCAGCAAGGAGCAGATCCGAAAGCTCCTGGCCGAGTGCAAAAAGTACCGCATGCGGCTCATCCCGCAGTTCCAGTGCCTGGGCCATCAGTCGTGGAGCAAGCGCACGGCTCCGCTGCTCGTCAAGTATCCGCAGTTCGACGAAACGCCCGGGATGTACCCGAACAATGAGGGGATCTACTGTCGGAGTTGGTGTCCCCTGCACCCGGAGGTCAACGCCGTCATTTTCAGCCTCATGGACGAGCTGATCGACGCCTTTGAGGCGAACGCCCTGCATGTCGGTATGGACGAAGTTTTCCTCATTGGCGAGGATGCCTGCCCCCGCTGCAAAGGCAAGGACAAGGCGGAGCTGTTCGCCAAGGCGGTCAATGATTACCACAAGCACCTGGTGGAAGAGAAGAAGATCGGGATGCTCATGTGGGGCGACCGACTGATCGACGCGGGCAAGATCAATTACGGCAAATGGGAGGCCAGCGCCAACGGCACCGCGCCGGCAATCGACCGCATCCCTAAGGACATCATCATCTGCGACTGGCATTACGAGCTTCGGACCGCCTACGAATCGGTGCCCATGTTCCTGGAGAAGGGCTTTCGCGTATGGCCGGCAAGCTGGCGCAAACCCGATGCGGCCAAGGCCCTCATCGATTATTCCAGGACACTCACCGACCCCCGAATGCTCGGGCACCTGAACACGACGTGGGGCGCGGTCCGAATGAACGACCTGCCGACCTTCGAGCCGCTGGTCTACGCCACGACCGCGTTCAAAAAGTGAGCCCCAGAGCCCCGGAATGCGAGGCCTGTGTGCAACCCATATGTCACCCCCGCGAAGGCGGGGGTCCAGATGCGCCTTCGGGGTGGCTGGATTCCCGCTTTCGCGGGAATGACATCGGGCCAGTGTCCGCCGTGCCCTCATTATGGTAGAGGCTCCGCACATACTCGCAGTTGACCACTTTTTCGACGAGGTCGAGCGGCAGATAGTAGTAGTGATTCGAGGCCTCGTATCCGATGCGCGGGTCCTGACGGGTGAGAACGAAGAGCCGCCGGGCGATCTGAATTTCGTCGGCCGCAATCTTCCTCATGCTGCTGATTTGCGCCTCGCGCTCCGCGTCCTTCAATGAGCCGGAAAGCAGCGCGTTTCGCGCCATGACGAATCGAATCTGATTGGCGACGCTGCGGAAATGCAGGCCCGCCGCCTCAGCGATTCCGAGATCGTCGCGGAGATTCGCCTGCTGTGAGGGCGTGCGCGTCTTGCTCATCGCCTGTTGAAAGGCGGCGAGACCTTCGTCCCAGCCTACAGCGATCTTCTCAAATTGTCCCGCCAGTACCTCCGCCGGGTAGATGGCCCGCCAGCCGTTGAGGTCATCGTAGGGGAATCCCACCATCGTTGCGCCGTAGCCTGTCGGCCTGGTATAGAGCAGATTCGCCGGCCCGCACTGGATGGGCCCGTTGTAGACGAAGCCGCCGTGGAAGGGGTATTCGGTGAACGCGGTGCTGAATTTCGACCATGCCGTGAGCACATCGGCAGCGGCATCCGGGCCGTAGCGCGCCTGAGCGACCTTCATCAGAGCCTGGTCGATCGTGGGGACTGACGCCGCCTGGAATTCGCTCGCCAATTGCAGGTTGGGTGAGGGGTACCCGCCGACGCTCCAGCTCAGCATGAGGCCGTCGATATCCACCTGGGCCAGGTTGCTGCAATGCTGCGCAACCAGATTCATCACAGGCAGATACGGCACGGCCGACAGCTCCCACGAGCAGTTGACCTGGACCTTCGCTATCGTCTTGAGTCCCCGCTGCTTGGCCAGCGCCCAGTGCCGTGTTGCGCGAGGGCCGGGCCCGACAGCGGAGAGGGAGTACTCGCCGACGGTGCTGGCCACACCGCCGCGAACGATCGGTTTGCTCCACTCGCTGACGCACATGAGATACACGTTCTCGGGCAATGCCTTGATGATCGGCTCGGCCCAGTCCGGCTTGCCCCAGCCGGCGTCGGTTCCGTCCGGCCAGCCCCAGTCCCACACGATCACCTTCGCCTGCGGATTGCCCGCCGAGACCCCGGCGGCGATCGCCTTATTCACCTCGACGATCACCTCTGGGCCCGACCTCTTCAAGCAGCGGGGACAGCCCGCCGCCGTGTGACTGTGACTGAAGCAGTTCGTCAGGTTCTCCGAGGCCGTGATCGTGAAGACGCCGCCCAGGCCGGGCACCTGTTTGAACACGTAGGTCAGAGATTCCGTGAGCCACTGCCGCACCTGGGGCGCCGAGGTGCACAGGGCAAAGGTGTTGCCCTCGGGGACGCCTTTGATGTCCTCCCGATCTTTGAAGAACGACGCCGGCTGGGCGCGGGGCTCGTTCATGTAGAGGTACACGTCGATCCCGTACTTCGCCGCCCGGTTCACCAGCCGGCGGAGATTTGCGATTCTCTGCTCGTGACCGGCGCCGAATTCCGAAAATATCGGGCTCGGGGCCAATTGGTGCAGCACCACATGCAGCCAGACCCCGTTGACGCCGAGCGAGGACAGCCGTCCGAGCAGATCGTCGGGGTAAGGATCGAGTTCCGGCGTCAGCAGCGGATCGCCGAACACCCCGCAATATGAATACAGAAATCTGATCTTCCTCTGCGAGCCGGCGATCTGCGCCGCCGGTGTCCCTGAGACAGCAGGCGCGCCAGCATCGTGGAAGAAATCGAATCTCGGCTTCGCAGGTTTGGTGAATTCGTCGGCAAAGTGTGATGCGACAATCGCCTTGATCTCCGCGCATCGGTTTGTCACGGCCTCGTTGGGCTCGACGTAGCGAAGGGCAGGGCACGAGGGCTTGACCGAGCCCAGCTTGATCCAGAGAAAATCGTCCTCCTTGAGCGTGAAGGCGAGCTTTTCCGCGTCCCAGCCCAGCAGTTGCAGCAGTTGCTCATAGGGCAGCAGGTGCCAGTTGCGCCGAATGATCGAGATGTAGCCCCGCTGCTGGTACTCGGCGGGGGGCTGTACGTGTGGCGGCAGGCCCATCGATTGTCCGATCTCGCGGACCTTCTCGGGCGTCGTGCCGAGCACTTCGGCCATCCGCTCCAGGGACGCCATCTCCCAGTTTCGCCAGACGAAGGCGTGCAGCCGATCCGGGAAGTGCTTGAATTCGATCGCCGGTCGAGCATTGCCGACAGGCAAAACGTCAGCAGCACTGTGGGCGATGCTGGTCAAGAACAAGCTGACTGTCCATGCGATTGCCAGGTATCTACTGCCTGTCATTCGGTCTCTCCTTCAATCGCGCCATGCCGTGCGTGACATGATGCTTCGGTCGGCCGGCCGCATCACCGCTCTTGTATGCCTTTTCCTTCCTTAGTTCAAGTGTGTGGAGGAATATTTGAAAAATGGGGCTTGTCCGGTATGCTGTCCGGTGTGGGCCGACGCTCTGTAAGAACGGGCGTCACGTCGTGTACGTGACTGTACTGTATATGAGGAGAAAGATCATGCCTGAAACGGTGGGCCACTTGGGTCTGGGCCGGCGCGAATTTCTGGGGTCGGCGCTGGGGGTTGGGGTAACATTCGTTGGCGGTACTTCTGGCGCGAGCGCGCAGACGAGCGGGAAATCATATCGCGAGCAACTGGAGACGCCGATCGTAGGGAGGTATCAGGTGGTTGTAGCGGGGGGTGGGCCCAGCGGAGTGATTGCCGCGGCCGCCGCCGCACGCAGCGGTGCGAGCACCATGCTCATCGAGCGGTATCCATTCCTCGGCGGCAACGGCACGGCGGGGCTGATGACCTGCTACAACGGCTTTCGCAACCAGCGGCCGCCCGAGGCTCTACAAACCGTCAAGGGCATCCCGGCCGAATATATCGCCGAGCTTGTCCGGCTCGACGGCATCGCGGAGGAGGATCCATATCCCAAGAGCAAGCACGACGTGAAGACCGGCGACCTGCCGTACTGCATCGGCTTCGATCCGGAGGCCGCCAAGATCGCCTCGCTCAACCTCCTCCGAAAAGAGGGCGTGACATTGCGCCTGCACAGTTGGGTCGTCGCGCCGATGCTGGACGGCTCGCGCGTCACGGGCGTCATCGTGGAATCCAAATCAGGCCGGCAGGCCCTGGCGGCCGACGTCGTCATCGACGCCACGGGCGACGGCGACATTGCCGCCCGCGCGGGCGCACCGTTCATGGGTCCCGCCGACAAGGGCGACCGCATGGGCATGAGCCTGATGTACATCCTTGGCGGGCTGCCCTCGGACGCCAGGGAGGCTTCCGGCGGAATCCGGCTGGGGCAGCGCGTGGTCAAATGGGGTCCCGGCTTCGGCGGTGATGGGCTGGATGTGGAGAATCTCACGCACGCCGAGGTGGAAACGCGATTGAAGCTGTGGGACCAGATTCGCCAGTTGAGAAAGTCGCCCGGCAACGAGTCCGCACGGTTGTTCCAGGTAGCCACCGGCATCGGTGTTCGCGAGACCCGGCGCATCCTCGGCGAGTACGTCGTGACCGAGCAGGACGCGATCAAGGGCACGCGGTTCCCCGATGTGGTCGCGATCAGCTCCAATCCGATGCCGAGCTATCACGGCCAGCGATACTTCTTCAGTCACGAGGGCTTCGACATTCCGTATCGCTCGCTGGTCCCGCAGAAGATCGATGGGTTAGTCCTGACCGGCCGATGCATCTCCTGCGAGCAGGGGCCGTTCCAGTCCGCCCGCTCCATGGCACCGGCGATGGCGGTCGGGCACGCCTCGGGTTGTGCAGCCGCACTGGCGGCCAAGGGCAATGTCGCGCCCCGCAAGCTCGATGTCGCCGCCCTGCAGAAGCTGCTTCTCTCGCAAAGCGCAGAGCTGCGGTCGAAGGCGTAGTGACGCAGAATCCTGCATCTTCATGCCGCCGGAGTTGCCGCGTTTCGAATTTGGAAAGTTGATTGAAGCCATCTCGCCACGCGCGCCCCTGGTGATATACTGATGACGCGTCGGGTTGAGCTGGACGAAAAACCGGCTCACGGGAGTAACGGTTCGAGACACATGTATAGGGGAGATTGGACATGAGCACGCACCATATCACTGATAGCAGGGTCTCACATCTTTCACGGCGGGGGTTTCTGGCGACGAGTTGTCTGGGCGTCTGCGGGGTGGGTCTGGCTCTCGGCACGACACGACTTGCGGCGAAAGAGGCAGCGAAGGCGCCGGACGTGCCAAATATCGATCCCGGGTATGTCGGGCCGCAGTTCTTCGATAAGCGGGAGGAAGAAGCGTTGCGGGAAGTCCTGGAATCCGGCTCGCCCTTCCGGTACTGGGGTCCCGGCCGGCCGGAGAAAGTGATGCGATTCGAGGAAGCCTTCGCCAAATACATGGGTACGCGCTTTGCCCTGGCTGTGACATCGGGCACGGCGGCCCTCGACTGTGCGGTGGCGGGCCTGGGAATCGGGCCCGGCGATGAGGTCATTGTTCCGGCCTACACCTGGTGGTCGGATTATACCTGCGTTGTGCATGCGGGGGCGTTGCCGGTCTTTGCCGACATCGATCGCACGTTCAACCTCGACCCTGCGGACTTCGAGCGGAAGATCACGCCGCGCACGAAAGCGGTTATCGCCGTCCACCTGCTCGGGGGCCCCTGCGACATGGACCCGATTCTGCAAGTTGCGCGGAAGCACAAAGTGGCGGTCCTCGAGGATTGTGCCCAGTGCGTCGGCGGCTCCTATCACGGCAAGAAGCTGGGCTCCATCGGCGACGTGGGCATCTACAGCTTCCAGATCAACAAGATGATCACCTCCGGCGAAGGCGGCGCGGTGGTCTCCAGCGACCCGGTGATCTACGAGCGTGCGGCCCGCTTCCACGACATGGGCTCGATGCGGGATGTCTTCCTGAAACGCATTGGGACCAGCCGTGTCCAGGAGTTCGCCGGCGAGAACTTCCGCATGAATGAGTTCACCGGGGCCGTGCTCGGCGCGCAACTGTCCAAGCTTGACACCATGGTCGCGCAGCTCCGCCACAACGCAGAGGCTGTGTACGACGGAATCAAAGGCATTCCCGGCATCCGTCTGCGCCATCGGCCCGACCCGAAGGGCGACATCGGCTACGGCGTCTATTTCGAGGTGAAGGATGAGGTCGCCCGCAATCGCTGCATCGAGGAGCTGAACAAGCGGAAGGTCCCGGCCTCCACCCTGACAGGCTCGGTCCTGCTGCCTACCGAGGAGTCCGTGATCAACAAGCGGGCCCGGCATCCCGACTGGCCTTCGTTCAACAGCCCGCAGGGCAAGGCGATCCGGTATGGTCCAGACACCTGCAAACAGACGCTGGAGATCTTCGACCGCTTCGTTCAGGTCCGCATGGGCGCCAAGTACACCCCGCGAATCGACGATTACATCATTGAGTCGATTCGGCAGGTCCACGGCCTTGGTGCCTGACTCGGCGCCGGAGGCAGGTTGGCCGGTGGTCCGGAGAGATGATGAGAAAGGGACAGAATGAGCAATGAGTTGAGCCGTCGTGGTTTTCTCTCGAAGACTGTTGCCGCCGGTGCTGGATTGGCCTTGGCCGGTAGGCGAGCCGTAGCCGGCACCGCGCCATCCGTCACCATCTGCAATCCGCTGCTTCGCACTCCGCTGGCGCTGATTATCGACGATTCCTGTCCGGTAATTAACAAAGCCTATTACTGGATCAAGCAGCGGCACGACTGGCGCATGAAGCACGCGCCGGATTCGGCTCCGTCGGGCTGGGAGATCCACTACGATAAACTGGGCTCCATGCCGAACACGATTCCCGCCGCCTTCGCCGAGCGATGGGGCCAGTGGTGCGGCGAGCAGGGAATCAAGGGCAAGTTCAGCATGGTCCCGTTCCCCGCCGGCATGGGCCGGATCGACCAGGGCTTCCCCGGGTTTCCGGAATCCGAGCTGAAAGACTGGCTGCGCGTGGCGAAGGAGGTGATCGGGAGGAATTTCGATCTGACGCCAGAGATGCTCACGCACACCCGCGTCGTGGACCTCAAGACGTGGCAACTCACAGAGGAATGGGAGCAGGGCGAATGGGTCGATCCGCCGGAGCAGTTGTTGACCGATTACATCGCTGCGGCGATGCAACTGCTTAAAAATGTCGGCATCGCGTGCGAAGGCGTCACCAGCCCGGGGGCGTTCGGCAAAAGGAAGGAAATCGCCTACGCGCGGGCCGTGCTCGACGCGGCTATGCGGGTCAACGGCAATCCCCGTCCGTTCTATTTCCTTTGGCTGATCGACGACGAGTTGCCCGACGTGCCGATCCGGCACGTGGACAAGGCGGCGGGAACCGCCATCGCGAGCATCGTCGCCTGCGCGGGCGACTGGTTCGGCCAGACCGGCTACGACGAGGCGAACGCAGACTTGTTCATCACCGCCGACCTCGCACGCGGCCGGGTGCCCGCGGTGCTCGCCGCGGAGCGCCCGTGCATCATGGTGGGTCATTGGCCCTGTTTCTACGTCAACGACCAGGTCGGCTTCAAGGTCCTCAAGGAAGTCAAGCACCGGCTCGATGCTTTGGACCCCGACGGCACGAAGACGCTATGGATGAAGACCAGCGAGATTGGGCACTACTGGATGGCTCGCGAATTGACCGAAGTGCAGGCGGGTCCCGATGCAGGAGGACAGCAATGGACGATCGGCACGACCACGAAGTTCCCAACAGAGAATTTCACACTGGCTATTCGCGACTGGCCCGCAAAACGCGTGCAGAGGGATGGAACGGATTTGCGGCTCGTCAAATCCCGGCGGGATTTCCGCAGCGGAACCTTTCTCGTCGAGGGCAACGAGACATTCATTGCCATGAATCTCGCGACGGGCACCGCAACTCTGACCCTCGCCCGGTGAGCACACTCGCATCGAGCGAGTCGCCGTGGTTTCCCCCGCTGCTGGCTGCCGGAAGGGGTGCACACCGCGCCTGGAGAGATTCGAACTCCCGACCGACGGATTAGAAATCCGTTGCTCTATCCTACTGAGCTACAGGCGCATCGGACGACTGATTTCCTATTTGTAGGATTTGCCGGGCGTTCTGTCAATGGTCATCCTGCACTCGTCGATGTGGAGCGGAGTGCAGCGGCGGTCGGTACTGTCTGCACATGCACTGGTCTGCCACTTCAGCCGGTCCTCGATGTTAGCGGCCCAGATCTCGGGGTGGATGTGCCGCCAATTGACCGGGGGATGGAATTGCCGCGTGCCAGTTTCCGGGATCATTGCCGTACTCGCCGCGAGTGGTCCGGCTCAACGAGGAGCCATGGCCGTCTGCCTGCACCGGCCACGGGTCCACGCCCTCCGGGAAATCCTGCGGATGTGAGCCGTCGCTATAGGCCACCCTGTCTGCGCGAATCCAGGTGGGATTGCCTTTTCCATCCGGGTCGTCGGGCTTGCTCAGTTGAATCTTCTCTCCGCCGTCGGCCAGATTGCCCAAGCCCCAGGCGAGGACTTTCACACCCGCAGGGGCTGTGTACTTTGAGCTGAACATGGCCACATCCTTGACCAGCAGCAGGTACTCGCCGGCGGCAAGCGTCACGGGTGGGTCCGTCGGGAATAGCAGCTCGATGCTCGGGTCCTCCGGATCATCCGTGAATCGCCAGGGAAGCTCTCTATCGGCATCATATAGCGTCACAGGCTCAGAGCTGATATTGAGCAACTCCACGTACTCGGCGTCGGCGGGAGCATCCGGGTGGTACATGATCTCATTGATTACGACAGGTCCGACCTGCGGGGCGGCATTCGCTGCGCCAGGCGTGGCCTTACTCAGGGCCACGAAGTTGTATGTGCCTGTGCTCTTTTGATAGCGGCCCAGAGTAACTCCCGCCTCAGAGGCGTCGAACTTCTCCTGCTCGCTGTAGCCGGTCAGCACCCCGCCAGAGCCGGAGTGGAGGTACACCGTCTCGCCAGTGCGACTCAGGGCAAAGGGCTTCTTACAGCCTGGATCGCTGCTGTTGCCGAAGTGCTTATCCTCATAGAATACCTTGTACCCGCCGGGTGCGATGCTTGTACCGGCAGCGATCTTGTACTTGGTTAGATCGTTTGCATCATCACTGAGGAACCAGCCTCCGATGTTGATTGCCTGTGTGCTCGTGTTGTATAGCTCGATCCAGTCGGGCCCGCTTCCCTGGGAGTTGGCCAGCAGCTCATTGATGACTATGGAGCCAAGAACAGGCACCTGGCCGCTGTCGTCAGTACCGGGTGAGCCGCCTGCTTTAGCGCTGGGCCGCCATGCACCCTTACTGCCGTAGCTGTTCGGGTCTGTGGTTTGGGGGCTTCGCACCGTCAGAGAAAATCCCAGGCCATCCGTGATGTCGAACCAGTTGTCTTCAAAGCGGAAGTTCTGAATCACCGCCCCAGCCGCATCGAGCAGCTCGATCCGCTCTCCGGCATTGTTCAGGCTGCCTCCATATTGGCCCACGACAGGCAAACCTGAGCCGTACTTGGCGGCAAATGCGGCCGTATCTTTGACCACCAGGCAGCAGGCATTCGGCGCCAGATCGAAGCTGGGGAAGGTGAAATCCACGCCATTGGAGAATCTCACCAGATTCAGATTGATCTTGGCCGAGCCGATATTGGTCAGCTCGATGAACTCGGTATTGGGATCATCCGGATTGCCGGTGTCGGCCGGATGGTACATGATCTCGCTGATCCGCAGGCTCTCGCCCACCGGCCCGACGGCAAACACCGCCTCATTCAACGCGCTCCATTTACCCCCGTTCATGATCCTTGCTCTGACGCGGACGGTCTGGGTGATGGACACCGGCGCTGTGTATCTCTGGACTTGCGATGTCCCTTGCTGCTGCGCGTATTCATCGGCTGCGAGCTCCAGCGAGATCAGGAAGTCGGAGCTTGTGGCAGGCTGGTTCATGGCGTGTATCGCCAGGATATTGTCGCCGTTTCTGAGCGCCTGCTTGAAGCTCGTGAGCGGGATGATCTCGAGGTTGACTGCGGAGGCATCGTCGTTGATCACAGTGGCGCTGGAGTTCCACAGCGGCGTGCCCGTGAAATTTCGCCTGGCGACCTCGGCGCCGTTGAGATAGGCGACGAACCCGTCGTCATAGCGGACCCGCAGAGTCACTGCACCTACGTCATCAACATTGTCTGTGAATGAAAAGGGAATCCGCACGTAGCAACTGCTTTGGAGGCCGAACATCTGGGAACCGGTGTCATAGGTGATGTAGCTTCCATATCCGACGCTTTTCTCGTAGCCGATTCCGCCGGGATTGCCTGCCACGGCTGTCCAGGCGGAGTCGTCAAAGGGCTCGCCGCCTCGCCAGGCGTCCGCGACAGGCCCGGCGGGGACGAGCACTCGCTTGGGGGCATTCTCTGCGACGAGGCGGACGCTTTTCGTCGAGCTGGGCAGTTGGCTGAATGTGCGTGGGTCTGCGTCGCCAAGCGCGTAGTAGATCGCGCCGGCAGGAGCGGTCATGGTCAACTCGAACCCCGGCGTGACACGGCCTCCCTGGCTGCTGAAGGAAGGGGGCGCCGGTGCGAATTCCGTGGCGATTTGCCCATCCATCCACGCGGCGCGGCTGGCGAGCCAGCCCTTCATCCAGTCGATCTCCTCGCGGAAGGTCTTGGCGATGAACCAGTTGGGCCAGACGTAAATGCCGAGAATGACCCACCGCTGGAAGTTTCTGGCCTGCGGCTGATCCAGGAGCACGGCATAATCCTCGATCCTTTGCATCAGGCGATCGGTGGCGAACTGATTGCGCCGCAGTTCGAACCATCGGTCGGCGTAGCGCAGGCAGAACTCGGGATCCTGAAACAGGCGTCGCCAGTAGGGGTAATCGCCGTCGCCGAGCTGGCGGTTGTACCAGCCTGTCGAGATCCAGCCTTCGAGGTAGTTCGCATTGCCCAGCGAGAGGTCGTAGTCCCAGACAGGTCCCATGTGCAGGACGCCGCTGCGGTCTATGTGCATGTACGTGCTGAGACGGAAGCCGTCGATGTTCTTACACAGTTCGACGATGATGTGATGGTCGATGAACGAGCCCACATCGATGAATTTCGCATATCCGTTCACCGGGTCCGCGAAATTCGCCCCATACAGAGCGGCCTCAAAAGCATTCATGAAGTTCCTGATCCAGTCCAGCTCCTGCTGGGACAGCTCAAAGCCGTTGGGATCGGCGTAGACGAGGGTCTGGCCGCGGCTCGTGTTAAACGTCCGATCATCAGGATCGAGTTTATCCTTTTTAATGATGTACCCGCCGGTGATTCCGGAGCCCGCGGCGCCTGCGGGCGGCTCCCCGAGATCCACGCGGTCGGGGCCGATCTTGATTTTCTCCATGAAGGCGTAGACGCCGAGGTAATCGTCCATCGTCACCGAGCTGTTGTCCGCGTTCAGGAACAGCTCGATGAAGCGCGTGCGCGGGGCATATCGGCCGATATCATTGCTCCAGCCGTAGGCTAGGACGTTGCGCATCAGGGCCTTGTCGGAGTAGGGCCCCTGGAGGATCCAATCTGACTCGGCGGGGAAACCGAGGATCGAGACGCTCTTGTCCTTGTTGCGCTCGTCCCACGTCTCGAAGTGGTACTGGTGCTTGGGGAAACCTTCGGAGCTCTTGCCCCGTATGTTGATGGCTGCCTTGCCGCCGAAGTCGATCTCCTCAGAGACCATCGCGGTGCCTTCCTCGTTCGTATTGAAGAAGTAGCCGTATGCCGGCACCTGCGGGCGACCGATGCTCTTGCCCATCGTATCGACCACGGCGATGGGCAGCGGCGAGCTGAACGCGCGGACATCCGCCGCCGTGAAGACGTACCGTTCCGTGCGGGTGGGGCTTTGCTTCCATCCGGACCGCCACGCGGCCGCCTTCAGCGTCACCGTCCGGGCGATAGGAATGGGACCGGTATAGGTGGAGCCTAAGGGCCGGCCTCGGGGCCCGCTGAACGGCTCACTGCCGTCGAACGTGTAGTAGATCGTGGCTCCCTCCGTCGGCGTCGCAAGCGTGACAACGATCTGCTCGGTGCACAGGCGGCTGGCGGGCTCGATCTGCGGCTCCTCCACGAGACCAGCGTAGGTGGTGACATTGGTGCCTCCCGGCGTGACGGAGGGCAGGAACTGCAGGTTCGGGTCCCCGTCCGGGCAACGGCCGTAGGAGATGTCAACTCGCTGCTTTCCGAAGGAGAAGCCATCGATCAGGGTGGTTCCATCGGCGGCGAACAGCCCGATGTCCTCCCCGTCGTCGTTCAGCTTGAAGCTGGCGTGCAAGCCACGGTCGGCTGTATCGCCATCGGCCCAGATCAGGAAATAGCCGTGCGCGGCAATGGTGGTTGTGGCCGGATTGTCAGCCGGGACCTGCCATTTCGTCGGATCCGCCAGATCATCCGTCAGGTACATCCCGCCGATATCGACAGGCATGTCACCGGCGTTGTACAACTCAATCCAGTCGTCATACTCGCCTTCCAGGTCCTGGATGGCCTTGCTGTTGGCAGCCAGAATCTCGTTGATCACCACGGGGACATTGGGGTCGGATGCCTCCACGCTGCCGATCCAGGCGGGAGAAAGGAGAATACACGCAGCGAGTACTGCCAGGCCTGATGCACCGGATCGCCGTGCTTGGGCGCGTCCATAATCTGCAATTGTCCCAGCCCTGTGCATCCTTAACCCTGCCAACCCCGACCACCCTCGTTTCTGATCGCGCTCTGCATACACTATAGGACTTCGCGTGCTGTGCGCCGAATCGCTGCTACACGCAACAGCAAGCCTCTATATCCAGAATGGTTTGCCCATTTTACCACATTCGGCCGGCCCATGCAAATGAAGTGTGGAACTGTTCTTCTGTCCCGGTCGGGCGTGTCGCGGGCTTCACTCCTCTGATGCGAGCAGCTTCACCGGGCCGAGTATGCCGGAAGGCTCAGGCGTCCCGCTGCCTCGCGTGCCCCACTGGTCCCAGGCGAATCGGTTCGCGACGGAGTTGGCGGCGACCAGGACAAGCTCATTGGGGCCCTGGCTCAGATGCCCGGTCAGCTCGATTCGATAGGGCGGCCACAGGAGGGTGCCGAGCAGCTTGCCGTCGAGCCAGACTTCGACGTAGTGCTGGACGGTTCCGAGGTCGAGGAAGAGGCGTCCGGGGACTTGCGCGGGGCTGCTCAGCGTCGTGCGATAAAGCACCCGCCCGGTGTACCAGGGCACATGCCACTGCGACCACGACTGCAAGCGGTCGACCTGCAGGGAACCACACAGGACGCGCACGGGACCTGTCAGGCCGGCGGGACCGCTGTGCGAGGTGGTCTCAATGGCGATCACGTCGCCGATGCCTTTGACTGCCTTTGAGATGTCGAGCTGGCCCTTCCTGGGAGCTGGACCGAGACGCTTCTCGATCTCAATGCCGTTCACGTACAGGACATATTCGCCGGCGACCGGAAGCGGCAACTCGATAGCCCTGGCCCCGGGCGGCAGTACGCCTCGCAGCAGGACGGGGGAGGAATGGGTGAACAGCGCCTGATCCCGCACGGCGTAGACCCGTTCCCAGCCGCTGTCGTTGTAGTCGGGTTGCTCCCATCCGGCCCGGGCCTGGAACTCGCGAGCGAGATGCCGGAAGCTCGGCAAAGCGACGGCCGCATCTTTCGGGGCCGGACGCCACGTATTATCGAGCGCATCTCCAACGACCTGAATTGTCCATGGACCGTTGAGCTGTGCTTGTTCCCGCAACTGGGGCACAGGATTCCATCTCTTCTGATCCGGCGCGGCGCGAGAGCAGAGGAGCACAGCCGAGGCGTGCGGCTCGAGAATCAGCGGAACGGACGATCCCGTTGGCGCATCGGTCTCCGGGATCAATGTCATTGTCCCGGTTTCCGTCTCAAGGCGAGTCCAGGTGACCGCGCCGGCCTGCGAGCGGGACAGGGCCAACCGGCAGTCCAGAACCCGGTCGGAATCGTTGAAGCAGAGGTAGAGGTCCGCGGAGTCGGTTCGCCGGTGATTGACGAGCAGACCCCTGCCGTTGCCGGATTCGACGGCGATCTGAGGTTTGATGAGGCGGGGCAGAGCGTCCAGCAATTCTCGCGGCCTCGCGACGAACGCCATGGTCCCCGAGCCGACATGTTCTGTCCAGTTTGCGCCTTGGGAGCCGGAACTCGCGAGATGCGCCTTGGCCCACGGCGCGTCTACGATCTCCGGCCCGTTGGGTTCGACAGGCCAGCAAGTCTCAGGCAGTCGGCCGGTCCAGATGACTGTGCCGCCAGCTCGCGCGAAGTCCGTCGCAGCGCGCAGGGCCGATGGTGCTACGGCTCGGACCGGCGGGAAGATGAGCACACGGTAGGTCTCCCTGCCGATAGCGATGCAGGGACTGCCGTCACTCTGTGCGATGCTCGCGCGCTCCAGGGCCTTGCCGTCGGCCACGTCTAGATCCCAGAGGCTGTTGAAGAGGCCATCGACGAGCTCGTTGAAGCCGTTGATGGTAGCCTCGGCCCCCTTGTTGCCGAGCGTGGAATGCTGCCAGGGGAAGGTCCGCTGGCCCTTGCCGCCTGCCGAGTCCATCCACAGGGATTCGATCGGGTAGTACACGATCGCCGGGGCGACGTGGCGGCCGATGCGGTTGAAGAGCGACAGCCGATCCGTCAGGGCCGTCAGCCGGTCATAGTACTTCCAGTAGGGGTTCTGATAGAAGAAACTCGGGGGACATTCGACGCGCGGATTCTCCACGGTCTGGAAGAACGCGTGCGGGATGAAGGTTGTCGCGCCGAGGCAGGCGAGCTGGTTGTATCCGCCCCGCAGCATGTCGAGCGTGCAGTTCCAGCCGCCGGCCAGGCCGAGCGCCTCGCAGATCACCTCCTCGCGATCTTCAAGATGTGCCACGGAGACGGGGATTTTGACGGCGGAGGGATGTGCCCGCGCGCCGAGGGCGTCAAAGCCCGGCCAATCGACGCGGCGAAGCTGCTCCATCAGGTTCGGCGAGTTCGTGTAGGAGGCGATGTTCTCCTCGTAGCAGTGGCCCGTCAGCGCCAGGCCATGCTCATGGCACCACTGTGCGAGCTGATCGAAGAAACACTCGTTGAATCGCTCGCTGACCGTCTGCCAGTAGGCGGCCCGGATCGGGCCGGAGTCGGGGAAGGAATCGTCCAACAGGGCGGGCAGCTTGTCGATCAGGTCGAATCCCCGCCGCTGGCGGAAAATGTCCTCGAAGCCGAACGTCCATGGGAAGGGGGCGGGGGCCATCGTGCTTGGCTCATCATAGAAGATCGCGGGGATCTGCTTTCCAAAGAGCCGGCCGTAGCGTTTGGCGTACTGCTCATGGGTCAGCTCGATGAATCGGCGCGTCGGCTCGGGACGGAGGTAGTCGATCATAGAGTTACTGCCATCGTCGAGCGGGCTGGGGTTGCGGCCGAGACAACGGAAAAAGACGAGGACTCGGTGCCGCCCGGCGGGGACGGCACCTGTGATGGATTCGCCATCCGGCTGCACTTGTCCCCACGGCTCGCGCGGGATTGCATCGCCAGCGGGCCCGATGAAGCCGGCCACGATTTGCTCGAACCGTTCCATCACCGGCTCAGAAGGCTCGGGTTTGCTGATCGTGAAGTCTCGCGGGCCTTCGCATTCGACGAATCTGTAGTCCACGCCGCGAGGGTAGAATTCCGGATGGCCGTCGGTGACGCGACCGCCCGCACCGCCGCTGGGCCAGTTATACTCATCGTAGAGCCAGATGGTCGAGCCGACTCTTCTCGCCTCGTCCATCGTAGCATCCATCGCCTTCCAGAAGGGCTCTTCCAGGTACAGCCGCCGGTCCATGCCGAATCGCGGGTGCGGCAGGGCGGCATGCACCCCTTTGTCCGCCATCATGCGAATCTGCTCGCGCATCGTCTCCGGCTCCAGCGGCCCATTCCAGAACCAGAACGGCGCCTGGCTGCATACCTTAGGCGGCTCGCGCCAGAGCCTGAGAATCTCCTCCACCGACGGTGACAGGAACCGTCGCGGTGGAGACTGGCCATCTCCTGTGGCAGTCCGAGAACGAGCGGCAGTTGCGAACACAAGGCCGATGAGTGCAACAGCGGCGAGCATCAGCCTCCCGGTGGAATTGCGATTGCGTTCTGTATCCATGTCGTCATTGTACAGGCTCCGGGGCTGGGATAGAAGCCATTGCAGTGTTCCATTGGTGCTCCCTGGAAACTGGGTGGAAAGCCGAACTTTTTCTCTTGACAGGTAGTATCAATATTGATATCGTTTAGATATGGCAGATGTTGAGGATATCCTCGGCCACATGCGGGAGAATCCGAAGGGTATACGCTTTGCGGACCTCTGCAAGGTTTGTGACCATTACTTCGGGGCCCCGCGTCAGAAAGGGACCAGCCATCGCATTTATCGGATGCCCTGGCCTGGCGACCCAAGAGTCAATATTCAGAGCGACAAGGGGAAAGCGAAAGCATATCAGGTGAGGCAGGTCCTCGCAGCGATTGAGAGGTTGCAGCATGAACGAGCAGAAGGTGCTTAATGAATATACGTATCGCGTGACCTGGTCCGAAGAGGACAACCAGTCCGTGGGCCTGTGCGCGGAGTTCCCGAGCCTGAGTTGGCTGGACGCCACGCCGGAGAAGGCCCTGCGCGGAATCCGCAGGGTCGTGGCCCAGGTTGTCAAAGACATGCGGAACAATGGCGAGTCCGTACCACAGCCGATCAGCCGGCGGCGCTACAGCGGAAAGTTCATGGTTCGTGTGCCGCCGGAAGTGCACCGCAAGCTGGCCATGGAAGCGGCTGAGGAAGACATCAGCCTGAACCGGCTGATCAGCGCCAAGCTCTCATCATGACACATCAGTCATTGGTTTTCCCGAGCAGCCAGGCCATGTTTTGGCCGAGGGTTTCCATCGTTTGCAGGCCGTCTTGGTATTGCTCGAAATTGCCTTTGGCCTGCCTGATGTACCCCTCTTCTCCCGAAAGGGTGAAGAGGGCGGACGAACCAGATTCTCCCGCTTGCCCGCTTGACTTGCCCGGCCGGACAAGCTACAGTCTTGGGTGACAACTGGAGAGAATCGCATGGCGGCAGTGCGAGAGACGGTCTGCGTCTCCCTGCTTGCATGGATGGTGTAATCGTTATCGGGCGGTATGCCACTGCTCTGGAGGTTGGAAGCGTTATGGGCGAGATCGTGGCTCGATGCGGCTATCGGTGTGATCTGTGCCTGGCGTATCGGCCCAACGTTGAGGCGAACCCCGCCGGCCGTCAGGAACTCAGCGACGGCTGGCACAAGTACTTCGGCTTTCGCATCCCCGCCGAAGAGATTGTCTGCGATGGATGCATGGCCGAGAACCCGCGTCTCATTGATAGAAAGTGCCCGGTCAGGCCGTGCGTCATCGAACGTGGACTCGCCAACTGCTCGCAGTGCCCGGACTATGTCTGCGAGAAGCTCGCTGGCCGTCTCGTTGTCTACGAGGAGCTGGCGGCCCGGACACCGTCTTCGATTCCCCCCGAGGACCGCGCACGCTTCATTGCGCCCTATGAGAACGAGCGTCGCCTCGACCAGCTCAGGCGGCCATCGGTCTGAATCGGTTGGTCGGTGCCAAGCTCAGGCGGTCACATGAAACTCAGGGACTCTTGTCTTGGTTGCGGCCGAAGGCCACCCTGGGGACTTCCCGGAATTTTCGCTTGCCGCTTGACCTGTCCGAGCGGACAAGCTACAATTGCGGGTGACAGTTGGAGCGAATCGCGTGATGGCAGTGCAGGAGACGATCCGCGTAGACCGCGAGCCGAGTGCCCGGATGATGCTCAAGGCGTTGACGCCATGGACTCTATCGCCCCTCTATCGGCAATTCCGATGGAAACTTATGCAGTCGGAGGCAAGCCTTGGGCCGAGCGATTCACTCAGAGACGAATCAAACGTCATCGGCGGTTGGCTTCCCTCGGTTGCCGGCAGAAGCGACAAAGTAAAGGTCGGGTACGCGTTATGGCCAAGAGCAAGCAAAGCGTCGGCGGGCGTTTACGGGGTTATCTCAATCTTCACATTGACCTACCGACGATAGTAATAGTGCTTCTCATAGTCGCGATCTTCTACCGCCCGCTCCTATCCGGGGTCTTCGCGTTTGCCGGTTTTGTCGAAACCAAGACCGAACTTCCCCCTTGGGTCAGTGATCTCGTAATCGGTATTGTGGTCAACATAATTTCAGCGATCATTATAGTGCCCCTGGCGTTCTGGATCTTCCGCTTGCGTGCCAAGTCCGAACTTTGCGGCAACTTCAAGGCGTATGACATCGTGAACGGACAGGAACGGTACTGGGGGAAGATCCATCTCACGTACAACATCTTCTCGAACCGGGTCTGCGGCTGCCTGTCATCAGACCACTTTGACGCCGACATTCGCATCGAAGGCGTGTTTGAACGCGGCGAGTACCTCCGCGGGCATTACGTCGAGAGAAGGAGATCGACCAGACGCAGGATGGGCGCGTTCTTGCTGATGCTCGATGGAGAGGGAGAGAGCTACTCCGGACCATACGTCTTTGTTGATCCGGCTGAGTCCAATTTCCTGCCGCGGGAGGGGCGGGCGAAATGGGTAATGGAGGCGAGGCGGTGATATTTCATCGATTCTTCTACCGCAGGTGTATTCGTGTCATTCTGGTGGAGCCTGTCAAGAGACAATACGTGTGGCTGTCCTTCTATATGGACCGCCGGCTTAGAAATGGAGAGTTGTCGAAAGAATTGGTCAAGCATCTGCTTTACGTCTTACCAGGGATACATCATATTCACTGGTTGCCGAAATTGACGACTTTTCGAGACCTCTCGCACGAGCTTCACTGGAACGCTGAGCGCAGGTCTGCGTTCTTTCAGAACTGCCGCGCATCGCTTGCGACGCACCTATCCACTCCCTCGCTATGTCACCCGCTCTTCTTGGAAATACTGAAGCACAAGAAGTCTAGTCGCTGTCCAAATCTGGTGAATTACGTAAACCGACGCAACCAACTTGAGGTCGTCCATCTTATCAAAGGCCGTTTTCTGGTGAGTTCGAGGGCGCAATGAGCAACGGACGACGCCCCCCGGTTTCCTCTTTGATTACCGCGCGGGCGACTAAGAGCCTATCCCGGTAGGCCGATGGCTCGATAGGTGATGAGGGCACAGACCAGATGAAGCAGAGCCAGATAGTTCTGGGGTTTCTTCTCCCAGCGGATGAGAATCCGCCGGAAGCGGTTCATCCA